>Ga0299913_10005504_pt1 | contig 10830 bp, 9 predicted proteins | sample RVTome_9_FD_201360 | JGI IMG/M metagenome (GOLD analysis project Ga0299913, IMG submission 201360) | Soil microbial communities from uranium-contaminated site in the Upper Colorado River Basin, Wyoming, United States - RVT155D38 (version 2) ... | reverse complement strand
GGGCGCTCCCGCGGCGCAGGGCGCTCCCGCGGCGCAGGGCGCTCCCACGGCCGGCGCCGGTGCCGACCCCGGGCCGTCCTCGGTCCTCGCCGTCCTCGCCGGCGCCCTGCTCGGCGGGCTGCTGCTCCTCGCCACCCCCACGGTCCTGCCGCTCGCGGTCTCCCGGCTGATGGAGCTCCGGCCGGACCAGCCGTCCCACGCCCGGCTCGCCCGGCGCGGCGCCCTGGCCACCGCGGCCGGCTGCCTCGCCGGAGCGCTCGGGCTCGCCGCGGCGGCCCTCGCCGTCCGCGCCTCCGGGCGGGCGGCGGGCTGGGGGGTGCAGCTCCAGGAGCCCGTGGTCGTCGCGCTCCTCGCGCTCGCGGCGACCGTTCTGGCGCTGAACCTCTGGGGGCTCGTCGGCTTCCCCGTCCCGCGGTCGCGCCCCGCCGGCGATGGGACCGCCGGCCGAAGGCCCGCAGACCGAAGGCCCACCGGCCTCAGGCCGGGATCGCGCCTCTCCGGCGGCCGGGCGCTCTTCCGCGGCATCGGCGTCGGCCTGGCGGCGGCGGTCCTGGCCCTGCCGTGGAGCCCGGGGCCGATCCCCGGATCGATCGGGGCCGCCGTCGCGGCGGGCCCGGCGCTGACCGTGGCCGCCTTCGCCGCCCTCGGGCTCGGGCTCGCGGCGCCCTACCTGGCCGCCGCCCTGCGGCCGCGCGCGCTGCGCCGCCTGCCCCACCGCGGCCACGCCGCGGCCGGTCCCGGCCGCGAGCCGGCCCGCGGCTGGGGCCCGCGCCTGTCCGAGGCGCTCGGCTTCGCCGCCGCCGGCGCGGTTCTCTGGCTCCTCTACGTGCTCTCGCGCCAGGTCCCGAGCGTCGAGCTCGCCTACGTCGAGCTGTCGCTGCTCGGCCTGGCCCTGGCCGCCTGGCTCCGCTCCGGCGTCCGCCGGCCGGCGGCCTCGGCGCTCTTGGCCGCGGCCATGGTCCTGCTCGCCGTCACCACCGTCTGGCTCGTCAACAACCCCTCAGGAGGATGACCCGATGCGTCGTATCCACACCCCGCTGCTCCTCGCCGTCGCCGCCACCCTCGTCGCGGCCGCCTGCGCGGCCCAGGCCCAGGCCGGCGGCACCGTGGGCGAGAAGGCCCCGGCCTTCACCCTCACCGACCTCGAAGGGAACACCCACTCGCTCGCCGACTACCAGGGCAAGGTCGTCATCCTCGAGTGGGTCAACCCGGAGTGCCCCTTCTCCGACCGCCACGCCCGCGAGAAGACGATGGCGACCCTGGCCGACCGCCACGGGGACGTCGTCTGGCTGGGCGTGAACTCGACCGCCGACGGCCACTCGAACTACATGCCGCCGGCCGACCACAAGGCGTGGGCCGACGAGCGCGGCATCGACTACGCGATCCTCTACGACTCCTCCGGCGAGGTCGGCAAGGCGTACGGCGCGAAGACCACGCCGCACATGTACATCATCGACGAAACCGGCACGATCGCTTACAACGGCGCGATCGACGACGATCCGCCGGGCCGCCTGGCGGCCGGCGAGCGGCAGAACTACGTCGGTACCGGCCTCGTCGCCTACAAGGCCGACCGGGAGATCGACCCCGCGTCGACCAAGCCGTACGGCTGCACCGTCAAGTACTGATCCCCCGGACGCGGCGACCGCCGCGACACCCTCCCGTGCGGGCCGTGCGGGCCGTGCGGGCCGGTCGCGGGCTGGCCCACGGGCCACCCGGGGCGGTTCGCGCGGCCCCGTTGGCATTCAGGTTGCTGTACCCCTCCTCGGTGTGCCGGCGGCACGTCCGTGCCGCGCGGCCTCCGACCTACAGAGGAGGAACGTCATGAGTCCAGCAACCCGAGTGCTCACCGCCCTCGCCGTCGTCCTCGGCCTCGCGGCCCTGCCGGCTGCGGCGCAGACGACGACGGTGACGATCCCCACCGACGCGACCACGTCCACCGGCACGGTGGTCGCGGTCCACGACGACTATGTCGTCTTCGAGACCGCCGACGGCGTCCGCCACGACCTGTACTGGGTCGACGGCGTCACCGACCGCGACCTGCTCGTCGCCGACCGTGACGTGACGGTCACCTTCTCCACCGTCGACGGCGAGACCCGGCTCTACCGGGTCGTCACGCCCCAGCCGGTCGACGTCGAGGTCGACGAGGAGAGCCGCCTCGAGCAGAACGTCGAGGAGTTCGTCGAGGACGTCGACGAGGAGATCGACTCCGCCCTCGACTCGATCGACGAGGAGGCCGACGAAACCTCGCGCGACATCGGCCAGGCCTTCGACGACGCCGGCGACGCGGTCGACGACGTCGACGAGGAGCTCGCCGGCACCGACGACGAGCTCGAGGCCGAGCTCCCGGCCACCGGCAGCCGCACCCCGCTGGTCGCGCTGATCGGGCTGATGCTGCTCGGCGGCGCCGTCGTCCTGCGCCTGCGCGCCTGATCCACGACAGGACGCCGTCCGGTGCGTGCCGCGGGCCTCGCCGTGCCGCGGCACGCTCGACGTGCGTCCCGAGATCGTGACCTACCGCCGCCTGATCGAGATCCTCGGAGACCGGCCGCGCCGGCTCGCCCGCGAGCTGCGGACGAGAGCGGGCGCGGCGTCGGCTCGTCTCCGTCCGTCCCGGAGCGCGCAGGACCGGCTTCGCGGGCTCGCTCGCGGGCCGCTGCGGCCCGCCGAGAGGTGGTGCCTGGCGGGCGCGGTCGCCTGCTTCGCCTGGGTGGGCTGGGTGTGGCTCGACGGCGCGCTCTGGCAGGAGCGGCAGATCGCGCGGCTCGAGGCGTCGGCCGAGGCGCCCTCCGTCCCGAACCCGGCGGCCTCGTCGGAGCTCCCTCCGGTCGAGCTCTCGGCGGACGGGCCGCGCTGGGAGCGAGCGGTCTCGGCCGCCACGGCCGGCGCGGCGGCCGGCGACGACGCACCGAGCCCGTCCGCGGAGCCCGCGTCGACCTCTGCCGTCGACCGCGGCCCGGCGATCCTGCCCGGTGAGACCGCTCCTCCGCCCTCGGAGCCCGGGCCGGCGCCGGCCGCTCCCGCGGCGCTCGCCGAGCTGTCGGTCCCACGGCTCGGGCTGAGCTGGGCGGTCGCCGAGGGGGTCGCCGCCCGCACCCTCCGCCGCGCTCCCGGCTGGATCCCCGGCACCGCCCGTCCCGGCTCCCCGGGCAACGTCGGCGTCGCCGGCCACCGCGACCGCCACTTCCGGCGCCTCGAGGAGGTCGCGGTCGGCGACGAGCTGGTGCTCGGCACCCCGGCCGGCCCCCGCCGCTACCGCGTCGACTGGATCCGGGTCGTCTCGCCGAGCGAGACCGGCGTCCTCGCCCAGACCGACGCCGACGCCCTCACCCTGGTCACCTGCTACCCCTTCCGCTGGATCGGCACCGCCCCCGACCGCTACGTCGTCCGCGCCGTCGCCGTGGACTAGAGCCGGATCCTCGCCCCCCGGGGCCTGAGAGCGTGGAGAGTGCGCCAGGTCGGGCGACCCGGAGCGATGAATGAGCGAGGCGTAGCGGGAGCTACGTTGAGCGAATGAAGAGCGAGGACCGTCCGAGATGGTGCGCTATCCGCGCTCTCAGAACGGCCCGCCCATCTCGCGGATCGTCGGCTTGATCTTGGTCGCCAGGCCGACGCCGTCGCCGAGCGGCAGGAGGACGGCGCGGAGCTGGGGGTGGATCATCAGATAGGGGTTGAAGGCGCGGATCGCGTCGGCGTCCGCGTCGTCCCCGTCCGGCGGCTCGGCGACCTTGCCGCTCCACAGGAGGTTGTCGAAGACGAGGGTGCCGCCGACGGAGAGGAGCGGCAGGAGCAGGTCGAGGTAGTGCCGGTACTCGCCCTTCGCCGCGTCGACGTAGGCGAGGTCGACCGGGCCGTCGAGCCCGGCGAGGACGTCGCGGGCCGGGCCGTGGAGGAGCTCGACCCGCTCGGCGACGCCGGCCCGCTCGAGGTAGCCGCGGGCGCGCTCCAGCCGGCCGGCGTCGTGGTCGATGGTGAGGACCCGCGCCTCGGGCGCGCCGCGGGCGAGGCAGACCGTCCCGTAGCCGATGGCGGTGCCCACCTCGACGATCCGCCGCGCCCCCGACGCGCGGGCGACGACCTCGAGCAGCCGGCCGACCTCCGGGTCGGAGCTGGCGATCCCCTCCTCGGCCGAGACCGCCTCCATCTCGGCGAGGAGCGCGTCGCGCGGCGGCAGCAGCCGCTCGACGTACTCCTCCTGCGCTGTGCGGAGGATGCTGCCGCGCGGCCCCTTCAAGCTACCGGCCGCCCCCGGAGTCGGCGGCGGCCGCGCTCTCCGCGCCGCCCTCGGGCACCGGGAAGCCGCGGTCGCGCATCAGGGCGTCGATCTCGGCGTCGCGGCCGCGGAAGGCGCGGTACGCCTCGGCCGGGTCGATCGCGTTGCGGGGCGCGAACAGGTGCTCGACCAGCCTCTCGGCCCGCTCGGCGTCGTAGAAGCCGCCGGGCGACTCGGCGAACGCCTCGGCCGCGTCGGAGGTCAGGACGTCGGCCCACATGTAGCCGTAGTAGCCGGCCGAGTACCCCTCGCCCGAGAAGACGTGCCCGAAGTGCGGCGAGCGGTGCCGCATGACGATCTCGTCGGGGAGCCCCAGCCGGGCGAGCGTCTCGCGCTCGAATGCGTCGGGGTCGAGACCCTCGGGGTCGACCGTGTGGTACGCCAGGTCCATGAGCGCCGAGGCGAGGTACTCGGTGGTCGCGAACCCCTCGTTGAAGGTCTTCGCGTTCTCGATCTTCGCCACCAGCTCGTCGGGTATCGGCTCGCCGGTCTCGTGGTGGACCAGGAAGCGCTCGATCACCGGCTCGGTCAGCAGCCACCGCTCGAGGAGCTGCGACTGGAACTCGGTGTAGTCGCGCACCCCGCCGTCCAGCGTCGGGTAGGCGACGCTCGACGACAGCGAGTGCAGCGCGTGGCCGAACTCGTGGAAGTAGGTCTCGGCGTCGTCCCACGACAGGAGCACCGGCTCGCCGGGCGCCCCCGCGATGAAGTTCGAGTTGTTCGACACCAGCACCGTCTGCTCGCGGCCGTCGAGGCTCTCGTGGCCGCGGTAGGTCGAGGCCCAGGCGCCCGACCGCTTGCCCTGGCGAGCGAACGGGTCGAGGTACCACAGGCCGACGTGCTCGCCGGTGTCGCGGTCGGTCACCTCCCACACCCGGACGTAGGGATGGAACACCGGCACCGTCCCCTCGGGCACCGGGGTGAACTCGAAGCCGAACAGCTCCCCGGCGACGTAGAACATCGCCTCGCGCAGCCGGCCGAGCTCGAGGTACTGCTTGACCTCGTCGGAGTCGAGGTCGTACTTGGCGCGGCGCACCTTCTCGGCGTAGTAGCGGTAGTCCCACGGCCGGATGGTGATCCCGGCCCCCTCCGCGTCGGCGATCGCCTGCATGTCGGCGACCTCCTCCTCGACCCGGGCGAGCGCCGCCGGCCACACCGCCTCGAGCAGCCCGCGGGCGCGCTCGGGGGTCTTCGCCATCCGGTCCTCGAGCCGCCAGGAGGCGTAGTCGTCGTAGCCGAGCAGCCCGACCCGCTCGTCGCGCAGCGCGAGGATCTCGACGATCAGCGCGTTGTTGTCGTGCTCGTCCGCGTTGTCGCCGCGGTCGTAGTAAGTGCGCCAGACCTTCTCGCGCAGGTCGCGCTCGTCCGAGTAGGTGAGGAACGGGTCCATCGACGAGCGGGTGTTGAGCACCGCGTACTCGCCGGGCCGGCCGCGCTCCTCGGCGGCCGCGGCCGCCGCCTTGACAAACGACTCCGGGAGGCCGCCGAGCTGGCTCTCGTCGAGGTAGTGGACGTAGCCCTCCTCGTCGGCGAGGACGTTGTTGGCGAACTGGGTGTGCAGCTCGGCCAGCCGCTGGTTGATCTCCGCGTAGCGCTCCTTCGCCGGGCCGTCCAGCGTCGCCCCGTTGCGCGCGAACTGGTCGTAGACGAGCTCGACGAGCCGCACCTGGTCGGGGCGCAGGCCGAGCTCGCCGCGCCGCGCCCAGACCGCGGCGACCCGCTCGAAGAGCTCCTCGTTCTGGATGATCCGGCTGTAGAACTCGGAGAACTTCGGCGCCACCCGGGCCTGGATCTCGCGGAACCCCGGCGAGGACAGGTTCGAGCTCCACACGCCGTAGTAGGTCGACGCGCGGTCGAGCGCACCGCCGGAGCGCTCGAGCGCCACGATCGTGTTCTCGAAGGTCGGCGGCGCCGGGTCCTCGGCGATCGCCTCGACCTCGGCGAGGCCCTCGGCCATCGCCGCCTCCATCGCCGGCTCGAGGTCGGCCAGCTCCATGCGGTCGAAGGCCGGCACCCCGCCGTAGGGGCCGGTCCACTCGGCGAGGAGCGGGTTGGAGCCGGCGTCGGCGGCATGCGGGGCGGCCGTCGCTGCGGCCGGGGCGGCGGGAGCGGTGGCGGTCTCGGTCGTCACGTCGGCAGGGGTCTGGGGAGTTTCGGCAGAGCGGGTGGCGCAGGCCGACCCGAAGGCGAGCAGGGCGAGGCCGGCGGCCGTCGCGAGAGTCTTTCGCATGTCGTTGTCCTCGGACAGGGGTCAGCGGGGATCGCGGTTTCGTCCGGACCCCCCACAACGTCTACCGATACGGAGGACTTCCCGGGCGGGTTCTGGGCCGATAGGTCGCGGAGACGTGAGGGCCCTCCCACACCGTGACCTCGACCACGTTCGCCTCCGGCAGGCGCGCGGCGAGCTCGCGGTGGAACCACTCGGCGACCCGCTCGGTGGTGGGCGAGAGCTCGTCGAAGGGGGGGATCTCGTTGAGGTCCCGGTGGTCGAGCCGGCCGGCGAGCTCGTCGAGGGCCGCCTTGACCGGCACGAAGTCGTGCGCCATCCCCTCCTCGTCGAGCGCGTCCGCCCTCAGCGCGGCCTCGACCCGCCACGAGTGGCCGTGGGCGAGCTCGGGCGCGCCGCGGTACGAGGTCAGATGGTGCGCCGCCTCGAAACGGGAGCGGACGCGCAGGACGTAGGTGGCCATCGACGGCGGATGCTACCGCGCCCGGGCGGCCCGTCCGGTAAGCTTCGGCTCCCCTGAGACCGGGACACCCGCCCGCCGCGGCGGGTGCGACCGAGCCATGGAGATCGCGCTCCTCATCGCCGTCCTCGCCTTCACGCTGGCGTCGTTCGCCTTCCAGTGGATGCCGATCGACGTCACGGCGCTGACCTCGCTCGGGCTGCTCCTGCTGTTCGGGCTGGTCGACGCCAGCGAGGCGATCAGCGGGTTCTCCAACCCGGCGGTGATCACCGTGATGATGATGTTCATCCTCTCGGACGGGCTGGTGCAGAGCGGGGTGGTCACCCGCATCGGCTACCGGATCACCCAGCTCGCCGGCCGCTCGCGCCGCCGGGCGTCGTTCACCCTGCTCAGCGTCACCGGGTTCCTCTCGGCGTTCATCAACAACACCGCGGCGATCGCGATCTTCATGCCGCTCGCCATCCTGCTCGCCAAGCACTACCGGTTCAGCCCGTCGAAGATCCTGATCCCCCTCTCCTACACGTCGATCCTCGCCGGCTCCTGCACCCTGATCGGCACCTCGACGAACCTGCTGGTCAGCGCGCTCGCGGTGGAGGCCGGGCTGCCGCCGTTCTCGGTCTTCGAGTTCCTCGCCTTCGGCGGCGTGCTCTTCGTCGTCGGCATGGTCTACAACCTGCTCGTGCCGATGCGCGCGCTCCCCGCGCGGGCGTCGATCGACAGCCTGACCCAGAAGTACCACCTCGGCGGCTACCTCACCGAGGTGCGGGTGCCCGAGGGGTCGCCGCTCGTCGGTGCGACCGTGCTCGAGCAGGGGATCTCCGAGCGCTTCCGGCTCAACGTGCTCGAGATCATCCGCGGCCGGCGCAAGATCGCCCAGGACATCCGCAACACCCCGCTCGAGCTCGACGACGTGCTGCTGGTGCGCGGCACGATGGAGGACATCCTGGCGCTCAAGGGCCATTTCGGGCTGCTGCTGCTCTCGGACACCAAGCTCGAGGACGCCGACCTGGCGGCCGACAACAACGTCCTCTCCGAGCTCCAGCTCAGCCCCCTGTCGAGCCTCGCCGGCCACACCCTGCGCGACATCGACTTCCGGAAGAACTATGGCGGCTTCGTCCTGGCGATCCAGCGCACCGGCGAGCTGATCCGCGACAAGATCGCCTTCGTCCCGCTCGAGCCGTGGGACATCCTGCTCGTCTTCGGGCCGCGCACCCGGGTCGAGGGCCTCTCCCGGCTCGAGGACTTCCTGCCGCTCGGCGAGCTCGACCTCAGGCTCCGCCTCTCCCGCCGCTGGTGGATCGCCGCCGCGCTGATCCCGCTCGTCGTCGTCCTCGCCGCGACCGGGGTGATGTCGATCCTCAAGGCGGCGATCCTCGGCGTCGTCGTCCTGCTCGTCACCCGGACGCTGACCATCCAGCGCGCGTACCAGGCGGTCAACTGGACGGTGATCTTCCTCCTCGCCGCGATCCTGCCGCTCGGGCTCGCCATGCAGCGCACCGGGCTCGCCGACCGGATCGCCGACCTGGTCACCGCGGTCGGCCCGGCCTACGGCCCGATCGCCGTCCTCGGCCTCCTCGTCGTCGCGACCGCGCTCCTCACCGAGACGATCTCGAACAACGCCGCGGCCGTCCTCATGGTGCCGATCGCGCTCTCGGCCGCCGCGATCGTCGGCGTCTCCCCGAAGCCGATGCTGATGGCCGTCGCCTTCGCCGCCTCGATGAGCTTCATGACCCCGGTCGGCTACCAGACGAACACGATGGTCTACGGCCCCGGCGCCTACCGCTTCACCGACTACCTGCGCGTCGGGGCCCCGCTGTCGGTGATGGGCTGGATCCTCGCGACGCTGCTGATCCCGTGGATCTGGCCGTTCTGACGCCCGCCGGCCGGGCCGCGGCCGCCGTCACGGCCGGCCGATGATCTTCTCGACCCGGGCGACGACCATCTCCAGGGCGACGAGGTTCTCGCCGCCCTCGGGGATGATGACGTCGGCCCAGCGTTTCGACGGCTCGACGAACTCGAGGTGCATGGGGCGGACGCTCTGCTCGTACTGGCGCAGGACGTCGTCGAGCGAGCGGCCGCGCTCCTCGATGTCGCGCTGGAGGCGGCGGATCAGGCGCACGTCGGCGTCGGTGTCGACGTAGATCTTGAAGTCGAGCAGGCCGCGGATCGCCGGCTCGACGAAGATCAGGATCCCCTCGACGATGACGACCGGGTCGGGCCGCACCGAGCGGGTGCGGTCGGTGCGGCGGTGGGCGACGAAGTCGTAGATCGGGACCTCGACGGGGCGCCCGGCCTTGAGCTCGCGCAGGTGCTCGGCGAACAGCTCGTGGTCGATCGCCGAGGGGTGATCGAAGTTGTGGTGGAGCAGGTCGGCGTCGTGGTCCCAGTCGACGTCCCGGTAGTAGCTGTCCATCTCGAGCAGGGCGAGCCGGGTCTCGCCGACGGCCTCGAGGATCGACCGCGCCACCGTGGTCTTCCCCGAGCCGGTGCCGCCGGCGACGCCGAGGAGGAAGGGGCGGTGCTCGGCGGGGGGGGCGGCGGAGGCGGGCACGGCGGACATTGTAAGAGAATCGTCCGCGCATGCCCGAGCTGCCCGAAGTCGAGGTCCTGCGCCGCAGCCTCGAGCCCCACCTCACCGGCGAGACGATCGCCGCCGTCGAGGTGCGCAGCCCCGCCCTCCGCGACCCGCTGGACCGCGCGGCGCTCGAGTCGATCGCCGGACGGACGGTCGAGCGGCTGCGGCGGCGCGCGAAGTACCTGCTCGTCGAGCTCGGGGGCGGGTCCGGGGCGCGGCACGGCCCCCGGCCGGGTGACGGCCTGACCTTGGTCCTCCACCTCGGGATGAGCGGCCGGATCGTCCTCGTCGACCCGGACGTCCCGTACGAGCCCCACATCCACCTCGTCTTCCGCCTCCGCTCCGGCCGCGAGGTCCGCTTCCGCGACCCGCGCCGGTTCGGCCGCGCCTTCGTCCTGCCGACCGCCGAGCTCCCGGCCGACCGGCGCTTCGCGGGGCTCGGGATCGAGCCGCTCGGAGAGGACGACGTCCGGCCGGCCGGCCGGGCCGGCGAGCTTCGCGAGGGGCCGCCCGGCGCCGCGCACGGGACCGCGGTCCCCGAGGGGACGTTCGACGGCGCCCACCTCCACCGTGCCGCCCGCGGCCGGCGCGGCCCCGTCAAGCCCTTCCTGATGGATGCGGCGGTCGTCGTCGGGGTCGGCAACATCTACGCCAGCGAGGCGCTGTGGGCCGCCGGCATCCACCCGAAGCGCTCCGTCTCCCGCATCTCCGCCGGCCGCTGGGACCGCCTCGCCGCCGCCTGCCGCGAGGTCCTCCGCCGCGCCATCGCCGAGGGCGGCACCACGCTCGACGACTTCGCCGACGGCGAGGGCCGGAGCGGCGAGTTCCAGGTCTCCCTCTGTGTCTACGATCGCGAAGACCGCCCCTGCCCGCGCTGCGCCACTCCGATCCGCCGAATCACCCAGTCCGGCCGCTCGACCTTCTACTGCCCCGGCTGCCAGACGTGAGAGGAGGCTCCCCGACGAGGTTGACAACCGGCTCCGAGTTGGCGTAAACAGGGCGTATGTCGGAACGGGTCTCTCTGCAGCGCATCGGCGGCGAGCTGGACGCCGACGCGGCCTGGCTGCGGGCCGCGGTCGAGTGCTTCGAGCCGCGCCTCCGCGAGCTCGACCGGCGGGGCGGGGCCGGAGAAGGGGCGTGGGAGCCGGCCGGACGCCCGAACCGGGGCTGTGGCTGGACCTGCCGGTGCTGCCCGCGGCCGGCGGACGCCGGGGAGATCCTCGACCTCGATCGCCTGGCGGAGCGCGCGGGGCCTGCCTGGATCCGTCGGCGCCGCGCGCCGCTCGGCGACGTCCTCG
>Ga0299913_10005503_pt1 | contig 10830 bp, 10 predicted proteins | sample RVTome_9_FD_201360 | JGI IMG/M metagenome (GOLD analysis project Ga0299913, IMG submission 201360) | Soil microbial communities from uranium-contaminated site in the Upper Colorado River Basin, Wyoming, United States - RVT155D38 (version 2) ... | reverse complement strand
TCACCCAGCCGGTCCTCCAGATTCTCGGCGGGGCGAGCATCGCGGAGTTCCGCGACGCGACCCACGCGCTGGCGGAGCACCTGGCGGACGGACACCTGGACGTCATCGACGGCGCGCGTCACTCCGCGCACCACACCCACCCCGACGCGTTCGTCGCGGCCATCGAGGCGTTCCTTCGCGGCTGAACAAGCCCACGCCCGGGCGCCGTGCGTGAGACACTCCGGCCATGGACATGGATCTCGTCGGCTGGATCGTGATCGGCTTTCTGGCTGGCTCCATCTCGGGCTGGTTCGTTGGCGTGCGCAGCGCGCAGGGCTGCCTGCCGACGATCCTCGTCGGGGTGATCGGCGGCATCGTCGGCGGCTGGCTGAGCAACGAACTCGGGTTCGGCCAGGTCGAGGGGTTCATCGGAGCGCTGATCTTCGCAACGGTCGGGGCGATCATCGTTCGCATGGTGCTCAGGGCGCTCGAGCGCTGAGCTTCGCCCGGTGACCCGGCACGCAACGCCGCGCAGGTCTACCATCGGGGCCATGACGACCGCTGCCGACGACCGCCCGTATTCCCCAGGACTCGATGGCGTGATCGGCGCCCAGAGTGCCATCGGCCTCGTCGACGGCGCGAACGGGCGACTCCTGTACCGCGGCTATCCCATCGTTCAGCTCGTGGAGCGCGGCTCGTACGCCGCGGTGGCGGACCTGCTGTGGACCGGCGAGTGGCACCCGGGTGCGACGCTCGCACCGGAGCCCGTGCCGGCATCCGTCCTGGCCGCCCTGCGCGAGCTGCCGCGAACGGCGCAACCGATGGACGCGCTGCGCACGGCGGTCTCGGTGTGGGGCGCCACGCAGCAGCTGACCTGGCCGCCGAGCCCGGAGCAAGCCCGTGCGCTGACGGCGTTCTCGCCCAGCGCGCTGGCCGCCTTCGGCCGGCTCCGCCGGGGTCTCGAGCCCGTCGAGCCCGATCGCTCGCTCGGCCTGGCGGCCTCCTTCCTGCAGCAGCTCAACGGGGAGACCCCGGATCCGGCGGCCGCCCGCGCGCTCGACGCGTACTTCATCGTCGGCGCCGAGCACGGGCTCAACGCGTCCACGTTCGCGGCCAGGGTCATCACCTCGACACGATCCGACATTGCCTCGGCGGTATGCGGCGCGATCGGGGCGTTGAAGGGCCCGCTCCACGGCGGCGCACCGTCCGAGGTGGTCGATCAGCTCCACCAGATCGGCGATCCGGCCAACGCCGAGCAGTGGGTCCGCGACGCCGTCGGCCGGGGCGAGCGGATCATGGGCTTCGGCCATCGTGTCTACCGGGCATACGACCCGCGTGCGGCGGCACTGCGGACCGTGGCCGAAGGCATGGGATCGATGGCCGACTGGCTCGATGCCGCCGTCAAGGTCGAGGACGTAGTTCTGCGCGTGCTCGCCGAGCTCAAGCCGGGCCGCGTGATCAAGACGAACGTCGAGTACTACACTGCCGCGGTCCTGCAGGGCGTCGGCCTGGCGCCGGAACTGTTCCCGGCAACGTTCGCCCTTGCCCGGCACGCCGGCTGGACCGCCCACGCGATCGAGCAGGCCGCGGACAACAAGCTCATCCGCCCGGACATGCGCTACACGGGGCCGACCGAGCGGAACCTGCCCGGGTAGTCGACGGCAGTGTCCGGGCCGCAATGATGCGGTCCGAGACGCCGGAGTTGCGGCCGTGGGGCAATATGGACCGCGCCAACCGAATCGAACGTCCCCGATTCCCCGCCATCGTGGAGTCATGACCAACCCGTTTCGCACCCTCGCCACCTGGCGTCCCGGTGCGCGTTCCATCGCCCGGCCCGTGCAAGACCGATCGCATCCCGAGCTTCTCGGGTGGCTCGTGGCGTTCGCCGCCTGGGCCGGCATCGTGCTGCTCGCCGAGCCGTACGGCCGGCTGTGGGGGACCGGCCAGGACGCGTACTGCTACTGGCAGGCCACGCTGGCGGCCCCGTATGCCCGTTCCGACTGGACCGACCCGGTCGCGTACGTGTACTCGCCCGCGTTCCTGCAGCTCGTGTCGCCGATCACGGCCCTCCCGTGGCAGGCTTTCATGGCCGTCTGGACGCTCGTGCTGCTCGCCGCCGTGCGCTTCCTGACCGGCCCGCGCTGGCTGGCGATCGGGGTCCTGTTCGGGCTCATGGAGCTGGCCGGCGGCAACATCTCGATCCTCATCGCCGTCGCGATCGTCGTCGGGTTCCGCTGGCCGGCGGCGTGGGCATTCGTGCTGCTGACCAAGGTCACCCCGGGGATCGGGCTGCTGTGGTTCGTCGTCCGCCGCGAGTGGAACGCCTTGGCCGCCGCGCTCGTCGCGACCGGCATCGTCGTGGCCGTCTCGGCCCTGTTCATGCCGGCGGCCTGGTCCGAGTGGCTGACGGTGCTGAGCAACGTCTCGGGCCGAGGCGGAACGTGGGCGGCCGTCCCGATCCCCCTCGTTGCGCGGCTGCCGATCGCCGTCGTGCTGGTCGTGTGGGGCGCCCGGACCGATCGGCGCTGGACGGTGCCGGTGGCGGGGATGATCGCGCTGCCGGCGCTGTGGTACGGCGGCTTCAGCATGCTGCTTGCGACGCTGGCCTTGCACCGGCCGGAATGGCGCGACACGGGTGGCGCCGGGCCCAGCCAGACCAACGGCCACCTGCCCAGCCGGCCGATCGGTTCGATCGCCCCCGCCTGATCGTCGATGGACGCCGGGTTCCCGGCGAGGATCGGGCGTCCGGGGCGCTGCGCACACGAAAGCGCCCGAAGGAACTGGTGGGGAAACCATCGGGTCGACGGGTCCGACGGCTGCGATTGCTCGCAGTCCCCGGTCGTCGCCGGCTTCCGATCGCGGCAACCTCGCGGCTGCTGCATCCGGTCCCCGGCCGCTCCTGGGATCGCTCCCCGGCGCGGTTCCGGCGGTTCTCACCTGCCCCTTCGGGCGAGACGAAATGTAACCGCTGGTGCGTCCGCGCCACAACGGGCTTATCCACGAAGTTGTGATGCGGGCGCGAAATGTTATCCCCGAACTTGTGGACATCGTGGATAGCCTGTGGAGAAACCGGGTAGCCGAGCACGACGTAAACACAGACGAAGGAGGTGAGTGTTTTGCTCGGTCGATTGTTCGTCCGCCTGATCGACGCTCAGGCAGGGTGGTCCAGGCCGTTCGGAGACTTCAACCACCGCTGGTTGGCCGCGCTGTTCAGGCCCCTCGGACCGATCAAGGACCTCCTCCACGGTCGGTGGCTCGGACACCCGCTCCACGCCGCCCTGACCGACGTGCCCATCGGCGCCCTCGTCGTGGCCGTCGTGCTCGACCTCGCGAACCAACGGGCGGCAGCCGACATCGCCCTGGCCGGGACGATCGTGTTCATGCTGCTCGCGGCCCTGTCGGGCGCCGCGGACTACGTCGACACCGACGGCACGGCCCGGGCCCGCGCCACGGTTCACTCGACGCTCATGGTCCTGGGCCTCGTCGTCCTGGTCCTGTCGATGTTCTTCCGCACGGGCGATCCCGCGGACCGCACGATCCCTGTCGTCCTCTCGATCCTCGGGCTCGCCATCGTCGGAGCCGGGGCGTACGTCGGGGGCGACGTGGCGTACCAGCTCGGAAACATGGTCAGCCGCCACGCCTTTCGCGGGCGGGGCATGAAGTGGATCGCACTCGACACGGGCACGGCGGGAGACCTCTCGCAGCTCGCCGAATCGACACCGGCCAAGGTCCGGGCGGGAGCCAACGACCTGGTCGTCGTGCGGATCGGCGGGACGATCCACGCGATGCATGCCGTGTGCGCGCATGCCGGCGGCCCGATGGCCGAGGGCCGCGTCGTCGACGGCTGCCTCGAATGCCCGTGGCACGGGAGCCGGTTTGACCTGGGGAACGGCCAGGTTCGCCGCGGCCCGGCGGTCTACGACCAGCCGGCATACGAGGTTCGGGCCACCGAGGCGGGTGGATACGAGGTCCGGCGACTGCCTGCCTGACGCCCACCGTCGGGCATGATCCACGCGTGACCACCGCCTTCATCCCCGATCCATCGCTCGTAATACTCGTCGGGGCGGCCGGCGCCGGCAAGTCGACCTTCGCGGCGCGGCACTTCCTCCCCGACGAGATCCTCTCGTCGGACGAGCTCCGGGCACGCGTGTCGGGCGACGAGGCGAACCAGGCGGTGTCGGGTGTCGCGTTCCGGATCCTCTATGGCGAACTCGAGCGGCGCCTGCGCGATCGCCGCCTGACGGTCGTCGATGCCACGAACGCGGACCGTCGCCATCGACGCGAGCTGGTGAGGCGGGCGGTCGCAGCCGGGATCCCGGCCGTCGCGCTCGTCCTCGCTCCGCCAGCCGCGATCGTGCTCGCCCGCAATGCCGCCCGCCAGCGGCAGGTCGATGAGGCCGTGATCCGCCTCCAGCTCGAGCGTGTCGCCGCGTCGCTCCGACACGACGGGCTGGCCGCCGAGGGCTTCGACATGATCTGGGTGGGACGGGCGGTCGACGCGATCGACGCGGTCGCGATCGAGCGCGTCGAGTCGGACTGACCCGGGGGGGACCCGAGATCCCGGCGAGGCGATGTCGGGCGCGCCGCGCGACGTGGTCGTCGCCCCCGGCGACCGGTGCGATGGCGACCCGAGCCACTGACCCTGCGGCACCGCAACCGCGCGGCCGTTCTTCGTCAGATGCTCGCCGGATGGTCGTACGTCCCGCGGGTTCGATTTCTGCGGGTGTGCTCACGCACGATGCACCACCACCCGTGCGATCGGAAACCGGCGCATGCCTGCCTCGTGCGACATCCGCCGCGGTCTCGCCGACGAACGCCCCCATGGTGGGAATCTGACGGATACGGATGGCGATGAGCGCAAGGCTCGGACATGCGGCGGGCCCGCGGGCCGATCGATCAGTGGGCCGACGCCCGGGCAGCAACGGCGGCCGGTTGCCGAGCGCGCCCGGCGCCGGCCCGGGTCATCCCGCGCCCGACGCACCCGACGCGATCAATGCCACCGCGGTCGCGGCGAGCAGGATGCCGGCTGCATGCTGGAGCGCGATCCGCTCGCGCAGGAGGAGCGCGGCGAGGACCACCGTCCCGACGGGATAGAGCGACGACAGCGTCGCCGCGATGGCCAACTCGCCCGCCTGACGGGCGGCGATGAAGAACGCGTTGCCGCCCATGTCCAGAAGCCCGATGAGCAGGACCGCGGGAACGAGCAACGGCTTCATCCGCCACGGCGCCCGACCGACGAGGATGACGAGCACGATGATCACGGCCTGCGTCCCGCGCATGATCGTGAGGGGCCCGAACACGAGCCCCTGGCTGACCTGGGCGATGAGCACGTTGAACGCGCCGATCGCGCCGCCGGCGAGCAGCGCGAAGCGCAGGCCGCCGCTGCGACCGGTCTCGTCCGCGACGCGCGAGACGAGGACGACCGCGAGCAGGGCGAGCCCGATCCCGAACAGGACCTGGACCGGCGGCAGGCCCTCGAGGACGATCCCGGCCATGACCGGAATGGACGCGGCGAGCACCCCCGTGACCGGCGCGACGACGCTCATCCGGCCGGTGGCCAGCCCCGCGTAGAGCGCGCTGATCCCGATGACGCCGGCGACGCCCGCCGCGACGGACCAGGCGACATCGGCCGGCCCCGGCAGCGGCTCGCTGCGGGTCGTGAAGATCGCGATCGCGAAGAGCATCCCGGAGCCCTGCGTCACGAGCACGATCCCGAGCAGCGGCGCGCGTCGGCTCGCGAGGCCCCCGCCAAAATCACCGGCGCCCCATGACAGCGCCGACAGGAGACCGAACAGGACGACCGGTGTCCCGATCGCGGCCAGGACGTCGTTCAGGTCCGGGCGCCCTCCACGCCGGTCCCGACGGCTGCGGCACCTTCGTCCATCGGGTGGTCGTCGACGGAGGTCGGTCCATCGAGCTCGACGACCGCATCGGCGGCCGCGTCGTAGCGGCTCGACGTCGTCAGGTAGATCACCTGGAAGTCGCCGGCAACCGCGCGGAGCAGCTCGAGGGCGCGGACCGCGCGCTCGTCGTCGAGCGTCACGAACGGATCATCGAACACGAGCGGCGGCCGGCGGTCACCCGTCACCAGCCGGACGAGCCCGAGGCGGGCCGCGAGGTACACGACATCGAGGGTCCCCTGGCTCAACGCCGACACCGGCACCCAGTCGCCCTTCTCGGGCGCGAATACCTCGATGTCCAGCGTCTTGTCATCGACCCGCACGCGGCGGTAGCGGCCCCCGGTGACCGCGGCCACGTCGCGCACCATGCGCTGCTCGAGATAGCGCGTCGCGGTCTTCATCGTGGCCTGCTCGGCACGCTCGATCGCCTCGAGGGTCGCGGCGAACACGCGTTGCCGTCGCTCGAGCGCGGCGAGTTGCTCGCGCCATGACTCGACGCGCTCGGCGTGCCCGGCGACCTGCTCGGCATCGACCGTGTTCGCCTCGACGCGGGCGCGGGCGTTGGCCTCGTCGTCGCGGGCTCGCTCCAGGGCGGCCTCCTGGTCGCGCACTTCGACCTCGAGACGCTCGCGCGCGCGCGGCTCCTTGGCGATCGGGCCGAGGCCCTCGAGCGCATGGGTCTTCTGCTCGATCTCGAGCGCCGCGGCGTCGCGCATCCGCGGCAGGGTATCCGCAGGCTCGGCCCCGACGAGGCCCTTGAGCTGGGCTTCGAGCCGGCCGATCTCGTTGACGTGGGCCTCCTCGCGGGCCAGAAGGTCCTCGCCCGCAGCGACATCCTCAAGCCCGAGCGTCTCGAGCTGCTGGACCAGGTCAACCTCGGCCTCACGCAGCTCCTGCTCCATCTCGGAACGTCCCCGCAGCCGCCGGTCGATGTCGATGTCGCGAAGCTGCTGCTGAAGCCGGTCGCTGCGCCGCAGCCAGAACGCAACGAACGCCAGGATCAGCCCGATCCCGGCGAGTGCGGCCCCAGCCAGCTCGGCGCCGGCGGGAACGTCGATCGAGGCGATGGTCCGGGCGAGGACCACGCCGCCGGCGACGAGCAAGCCAAGGACCACGAGCACGATCGCCCAGCGCGACAGCGGCCGCCAGGTGGGCTCGGGGGGAATCTCGAACGTGACCTCGATTTCGCCGGCGAGCGCGGCACGCAGCTCGCGGATCCGGCCATCGAGCCCGCGCAGCCGTTCGACGACCTGGCGCAGGACCGGCAGCGGGTTGGCCGACGGATGGGCATCGGCCAGATCGGCGAGCTGGGCCACGACCTGGGTGGCCTCGCGATAGCGCTCGAAGCGTTCCTGGGCGGCCGTGCGCTCGGCGGTCAGGCGCTCGGCCTGGCGGGCCTTCTCGAGCATCGATCGCCGTTCGGCGAGGGCCGTCTCCGACTCGGCCCGCCGCTCACGCGCCCCCGACAGCGTGTCGCGGTCGCGTTCGAGCTGGGCCAGCGCGAGCTCGCCCTGTTCGAGGGCCGCGGCCGACTGGGCAAGCGCCTGTTCGGCGATCTTGAGCCGGCCGGGGTTCTTGTCGCCCTTCGTCACCAGCTCGTGAATCGCGCGTTCGAGCTTGCGCCTGGCCCGGCTCGTCCCGCGATCCGCGCCGCTGATCGACGCCTGAAGGCGGTCGCGCAGTGCGGATTCGTCACGGGCGAGATCGGCCAGCTCGTGATGGCGGACCGACGCGGTCGAGCGAAAGAACGCCTCGGTTGGGATCCCGGTGAGTTCGGCGACGACCTGGTCGCTGAGCGTGGGATCGCTGATCGTCTGTCCGTCATAGCGAAGGTCGACCGTACCCTTCGCGCCGCCGAAGACCTTCTCGAGCGTCCCGGTCTTGACCGCCTCGTCCTCATCCTGCTCGAACTCGAGGCTGATCACGGTGCGCGCGTCGGCCGGGGCATCCCACGGCCGCATCGCACTCAGGTCGTTGGCACCGCTCGTGACCCGCCGCGTGATCGCCAGTTCGATTGCTCGCTGGATGGTCGACTTGCCAGCCTCGTTCGGGCCGCGTACGACGGTCAGGCCCGGCGCGAAGTCGACGTCCAGGTCGCGATACCGGCGGAAGTTCTGGACCTGGAGGCGGCGGATCCTCACAAGGTCACCTCGTGACCCACCAGGAGCAGGCGGCCGAGGCGCAGGACGTCGCGGGCCTCGGCCGCTTCCGCTTCCTGGCCCGCCGCCTCGAGCGATGCGATCGACGATTCGAGGTCGCGGATAAACGCGCCGGCGATCGTGTCCGCTGACGGCAGGACCCCTTCGGTGAGCGCAGGGACCGAGGCATCGCGCAGGCGCACCTTGTGAAACGATGGAGCCAGCGCCACCTCGATCTCGTCGAGGTGGAGGTCGAGCTCGTCGGGCCGGATGCCGTCGATCCGGACGTCCAGGACGAGGTCGGCATCAGCCCGCTTGGCGATCCCCTCGATGAGGGCCGGCTGGCTGGCGATCGCCGCGGCGTCGATCCGCAGCTTCTCGAAACGGGTCCGGCCGACTTGCCGCTCCTCGACGTGGACGGTGGTATGGCTTCCGTGCTTGTCGATCTCGACGAGCAGCGCCTTGCCGGCACGATCCTGGTCGAGCGCGATCGGCTCCGGCGCGCCGGCGTACGCGTAGGTCACGGTCCCGGCGCGCGCCTGCTGCGCCGAATGCCAATGGCCGAGCGCGAGGTAGTCGAGCCCGGACGCGGCGATCTCGTCGGTCGTGATGACCACGTCGTCGTGCTCGGTCTTGCCCGGGATCGACAGCGCTCCGTGGATCATGCCGATGCGGTAGGTCGCCTCCGCGATGATGCTCGTGTCAAGGCCGTCGAGCGGGCTCCGCGGCGCCTTCTTGGTAGCAAACACCGGCCCGAACACCACGACGTCGCAGGCCGCGAGATGGACGTACGGCCGGGTCGGCGTGAGGATCGTGACGAAATCGTCGTTCGGCGTGCTCCCGGCCATCGACGCCAGGTCGTAGGCGCGGTAGATCGATGCCCGGTCGTAGACATCGTGGGTCCCGGGGATGAGCACCGAGCGAATGCGGGCCTCGGCCAGCCGTTCGAGCTCGGCCGCCACGCGCTCGACCGACCGGCGAGGCTGCACGTTCGAGTCGAACAGGTCACCGGCCACGAGGAACAGGTCCACGCGCTCGCCGATCGCCAGGTCGATCGTGGCCTTGAACGCGGCGAACTGGCGCTCGCGCTGGGCCGCCGCCAAGTCACCGAGGTCGGCGTGACGGGCGCCAAGGTGAACGTCGGCGGTGTGGACGATGCGTATCACCGGCGCTGGCTGTGCCTCCCCGTGCGTCGGTCCGGACGGCGGCGCGGGTGGCGAGCCACGTTCGGTCGGATCGTCAGCGACCGCCGGACGTGGCGCGAGCGAGGCGCCCCCATGACTCCCCGCTCGCCACCGCGAATCTCGGCCTGCATTGTGACAGGTACGGTGTCACGGCTGCCAGCCGCGAGGACTCACGAAGCAGCGCAAGGCCTTGATTGCCGACTCGTTGTATGGTCATGCCAGACATCCGGTGTGCCCCGACAGGGACTCCACGAATCGGCACCTGGGTCGCGCGGCCCCGGCACTCCCGCCAGACCTCGCACGTCCCGTCTGCAGATGACGATGGGCTCCGAACGGGCACCCGAACGACATCGCGCTCTGGGGAGGACCCGTCTCGTGACCTTTGTCGACCGACAGCTCAGCTGTGTCGATTGCGGAGTGGAGTTCATTCATTCCGCCGCCGATCAGGAGTTCTATGCGCAGCGCGGGTTCTCGAGCGAGCCCAAGCGATGCACGAGCTGCCGCGCCAGCCGGCGAGCGGCGCGCGATTCAGGCTCCGACGTCCAGGACATCGGTGGGCCGCGCGGCTACGAGCGAGGCGACGATCGCCCGGCCCGCGAGTACTTCGCGGTCGTGTGCTCGTCCTGTGGCAATCAGGCCCAGGTCCCGTTCAAGCCGCGCATGGACCGCCCGGTCTATTGCTCGGACTGCTTCCGGCAGGTCAAGCCCGACTGAGCCGGGCGTGCCGCCGATCGACGAACGCCCCGGACCCCAGACCGGGGCGTTCGGCCTTCTTCGGCCCTTGCTCAGAATCGGAACGTGTCGCCGGCCCGATAGCGCTCGCGATGACGCCCACGCCACACCGTGACCCTGGCCGTTCCGTGGACCTGCCAGACGCCGTCGATGCCCACGGCGCCCGTGCATTCGTCGATCCCGAGGACGACCGATCCCCGCGGCGACTGGAGGGCGATCAGCGCCGACAGGGGTTCGGGCCACGCGTCGTAGTGCGGGACGACCGCGGCACCGGGCACGAATCCGAGGCCCGGCTTCCAGCGCAGGAGCCAGGGCATGACCCGGAACCGGAACGCGAACGAATGGCCAGCCAGCGCCATCGCGCCGGCCGAGCAGCCGGCGAGCACCGCACCGCGCTCGTGGGCGGCCCCCAGCGCCCGGCCGAGTCGCGTGCCCTCCAGCGTCCGAAGCAGGTGAGCCGGCCTGCCGCCCGAGAGATAGACGAGATCGGCCTCGCCGACCGCCTGGCATGCGGCCGGGTCGGCGGCCGCCGCACGGTCCCGGACCAAAACCGGCTCGACTTCCGCGCCGAGCCCGGCGAAGTGGGCGACGCCCATCGCGGCCCAGCGCTGGAAGACCTCCTCGCCGTCCGGAAACGAGGCCGTCGGCAGGATCGCCACGCGCGGGCGATCGCGCCCGGTCGCGTCGAGCAGCGCGCGGTCGAACGCGTCCATGGCGGGCAGGAATTCGCCGGCGCCGACGAGCGCGATGGGGCCTCGCATCAGATGCTGAGTCTACCCGCGCTACGAGCGTGAGCGGTGCGTGGCGCTTGCCCGCCCGGCCACCGCCCTGCGACACTTCCCGCGCCGCACGCCCGGAGCGTCGCGACGGCCCACCAACGGAGATGCCGTGACCCCG
>Ga0299913_10005502_pt1 | contig 10832 bp, 7 predicted proteins | sample RVTome_9_FD_201360 | JGI IMG/M metagenome (GOLD analysis project Ga0299913, IMG submission 201360) | Soil microbial communities from uranium-contaminated site in the Upper Colorado River Basin, Wyoming, United States - RVT155D38 (version 2) ... | reverse complement strand
GGAGCCGACGCCGTGGCCGACGCAGGTGCTGCGACCGCCGCCGGCGCGGGCGAGGCTTCAGGAGCCGCCGCGACGGTCGCGGAGGCGGCGACGGGCGCCGGCACGGTCACCGGCGTTCCGGTGATCTTCACGGCCCGCCTGGGCGCCTCGCGCCCGCGTTGCGACCTCGCAGCCGGGACGGACCTCGCTGCACCCTCCTCGCGCTGGAACCGCGAGGCGTACCGCAGATACGTGAGGACGATCGCAAGCGCGATCAGCACGCCGACGATGAACCACAGCCACGCCGAGCCGTACACCCAACCACCGGTGTTGAGGGTGGGCGTGACGGTCGGATTGGGGCTGATCTGGGCGAGCGCGGGGGCCAGCACGCCGCGGATTCTAGCAACAGGGTTCGCGCCGACGACGACGATGCAAGGGCGGCGCAATTTGGAGCCGGGGAGGGGACTTGAACCCCTGACCTGCGGTTTACGAAACCGCTGCTCTACCGACTGAGCTACCCCGGCGTTCGAACACGTACCGACGGAGCCAAGGCGCGCCGCGGTGCGCCGAGTCTATCAACGGGGAAGGTGCGCCCCTATGATGCCCCGGTCATGACCCCACCGAGCGGCAACGGTCCCCCGCTCCTGCCCGACGTCTCGCGCGTCATGGTCGCGACCGATCGTTCCGAGACGGCGGACCGCGCGGTCGAGTGGGCGGCCGACCTGGCGAACCGGTTCGGCGCCGAGCTGTTCGTCGTTCAGGTCATCGTCCCGTCGAGCCCGGCGTCGACCGAGCACGGCGCCGCCGAGCGCACGCGCGCCGATGCGGCGGCGGACGAGCTGCGCGGGTTCGCGTACGAGCGGGCCGGGGAGCGCTCACGGTCGCGCGTTGTGGTCGACGACGACCCCGCGACGGCGATCGTCCGCGCGGCGGAGGACGAGCGGGCCGACGTGCTCGTGGTGGGCAACGCCGGCATGTCCGGGCGTCGCGAGTTCCTGCTGGGCAACGTACCGAACCGGATCTCGCACAACGCGCGCTGCACCGTGGTCATCGTGAACACCTTCGCCGACGGCTCGGCCACCGCCGACGTCGTGCCCTCGACGCACGTCACGCGAGGGAGCGAGATCGCGGAGACGGAGCCGCACCTTGTCGCGCGGGGGACGCGGATCGGCGTCGTGATGGGCAAGTACGGCGTGAGGGCGCTGTTCGGACGCGACGACGAGGGCACCACCGGACGGCGCAGGCAGGCCAAGCAGCTCCGCGCCGCGCTCGAGGAGCTCGGCCCCACGTTCGCCAAGCTCGGGCAGGTGCTGTCGACCCGGCCCGACCTGCTGCCACCCGAGTTCATCGAGGAGCTCGCCACGCTCCAAGACAACGTCCCTCCGCTCACCGAGGAACAGGTCGTCCGCGTCATGGAGCAGGAGCTGGGCGTCCCCTGGGAGGACGTGTTCGAGTCGATCGACCCGACGCCGATGGCGGCCGGCACGATCGCCGAGGTCCACCGCGCGACGCTGACCGACGGCGAGCGCGTCGTCGTGAAGGTGCAGCGCCCGACGGCTCGAGAGGAGATCGAACAGGACCTCGCGCTGCTCGAGGTCTTCGCCGAGAAGGTGTCGGCCCGCCCGGGGCTCAACCAGGTGATCGACATGGGGGCGGTGTTCGAGCACCTGTCGGCGTCGCTGCACCGGGAGCTGGACTTCCGTCAGGAGGCGTCGAACATCGAGCGGATGGCCGACGTGATCGCGGCGTACGACCGACTCGAGGTGCCGCGCGTGTATGGAGACCTCTCATCGTCGCGCCTGCTGGTGATGCAGGAGATCCAGGGCGTGCCGATCTCGCGTGCCCCCGAAGGCGTCGCGCGCAAGGAGGCGGCACGGCAGCTGCTCGAGTCGTACTACAAGCAGATCCTCATCGACGGGTTCTTCCATGCGGACCCGCACCCCGGGAACCTGATGTGGTGGAACGACCGGATCTACTTCCTGGACTTCGGGATGGTCGGCGAGGTCGATCCGGCCGTCCGCGAGCAGCTGATGCTCGTGCTGATGGCGTTCTGGCAGGAGGACGTCGATTTCCTCACGGACGTGACGCTGATCCTGGCGGGCGCGATCGACCGGACGGATCTCGACGTGAAGTCGTTCGCCGACGAGATCGGCGCGCTCGTGGCGAAGTACCGGACGGCCTCGCTGAAGGACATCCAGCTCGGCCCCGTCCTGCAGGAGATGAGCGAGGTCGCGCTGCGCCACCGGGTGCCGCTCCCCGCATCGCTCACGCTGACCGGGAAGGCGCTCGCGCAGATGCAGCTCGCCACGGCGCAGCTCGACCCCGAGCTCGACCCCTTCGACGTGGCCGGCAAGTTCCTGATGAGGACGGTGTTCCGCGGGATGGGCGCGAAGCTCGACCCGCAGACGCTCTTCTACCACTCGCAGCGGCTCAAGGTCCGGTTCCTGCGCGTGGTCGAATCGATCGAGCGGCTGATCGGCGCACGCCCCGGACAGAAGCTCGAGGTCAACTTCCGTGCGTCGTCGCTCGAGACGACGATCCGCCGGGCCGGGCGGCGGCTCGCGCTCGGTCTCACCGCGGGCGCGGCGGTGCTCGCGACGGGGCTCACGTTGCTATCCGAACGCGTCGCCAGCTGGGTTCCCACCTTGTTCGGCGTGACGGCGGGGGTGCTCATGCTCGGGCTCATCGTCGACCTGTTCCGGCGAAACACCTAATCGGCGCTGACGTCCCTTCCGGTCGCCGTGATCGGCGTCGTCTCGACCGGCCGCGGCTTCGCGTCGCCCTTGCGGATCGAGCGCAGGACCGCCTTCTCGATCACGAAGGCGAGGATCGCCATCACGATGCCGACGAGCCACCGCTCGATACGGCGGACGACATCACCACGGTGGCGCATCGGTCAGGCCACCGACAGCGGCGCGAGCCGCAGGAACGCCGCCTCGAGGACGAGCCGGCTGTTCAGGTTGAGATCCTCGGCGAGTGCCGCGCGTGCCTCTTCGATGGCCGCGAGCTGTCGGGCGGCGCCACCGACGTCGGCGCCGTCGGGGTCGAGGTCGAGGTTGATCAGCGACGCGCGGTCGGCGCCCGACGCGGCCGCGATCCGGTCGCGAAGTATCGACGAGATCGCCAGCAGCACCCAGTCGACGTAGTCGCGCTCCGCGCGTCGCACCCGGCGGTCGTGGCGCAGCTGGAGGCGTCGGATCGCCCCGCGGTACGCGTCCTCGGGGCGACCACGCTCGTCGAGGAACGGCGCGAGGTCCTCCTCGAGCTCGCCCTTCAGGTGTTTGCGGTACCCGGCCGAAGCGTCGAGGACGGCGGCGGCCGCGTCGAGCGCGCCGGGCGCCCCCGTCGACGCACGAGCGATCGCGTCGAGCGCCACCGCCCGGAACGCGAGCCCGTCCTTGCGGACGGCCAGGCGACGGGCACGCCCGAGGTTCCCGCCCGCGAGACGGGCCGCGAGGATCGCCCGAGACGGCGGCGCGCCCTCCGACTCGAGCGTCTGGACGACGAACGCCTCGGGCAGCGGTTGGAACGTCACGACGTGGCACCTCGACACAATCGTCTCCGGCAGCTCGTGCGGGCGCGCGGACAGCAAGACGAACACGGCGTCGGCGGGCGGTTCCTCGAGGACCTTCAGCATCGCGTCCGCCGCGGCGGGGTTCAGCCGGTCGGCCTCGCGGATCACGAACACCTTCCGTCCGGGCTCGGGCGCGGTGCGGTACGCGGGGTGCCAGATCTCGGACTTCACCGTGTCGACGTGGATGTCGCGGCCTTCGGGCTCCACGAGGAACTCGTTCGGGTGCTTGTCGTCGAGGGCGAGCCGGCAGGCACGGCACGTCCCGCATCCGAGGTCGGCGCACAGCAGCGCGGCGACGAAGGCTCGCGCCGCGACGCTCTTTCCTCCGCCCTCCGGCCCGGCGAACAGATACGCGTGGTGCGGCCGGTCGACGGCCTGTCGCAGGAACGCGACCGCACGGCCCTGTCCCGGCACCGCGTCAAGCACGATCGGCTCACCCATCGCCCCGTCCGTCCTCGCGCTCGCGCAGCACGCGCTCGAGCGCGTCGCGGACCCGCTCGTGCACGTTCTCGGGCACGTCATCGGCGTTGATGACGACGACCCGCTCCGGATGCTCCTCCGCGATGCGGAGGTAGGCATCGGCCACCTTCGCGTGGAACTCGCCCGACTCCCTCTCGATGCGGTCCGGCTCCTCGAGCGAGCGCAGCAGCCCGGCCTCGGGCTCCAGATGCAACAGGATCACCAGGTCGGGGAACAGCCCCTGCGTCGCCCAGACGTTCAACGTCAGGACGTCTTGCTCACCGAGGCCGCGCGCCCACCCCTGGTACGCAACGGACGAGTCGATGTAGCGGTCGCACATCACGACCTTGCCATCGGCCAACGCAGGACGGATGACCGTGGCGACGTGCTGAGCCCGGCTCGCCGAGAACAGCAGCGCCTCGGTCCGAGGTTCGATGTGGCCGGTCTCGTGGTCGAGCAGGATCGCCCGCAGCTTCTCGCCGACCGCGGTGCCGCCCGGCTCGCGCGTGATCAGGACCGGGACGCCACGCGACTCGAGCCACTCCTTGGCCAGGCGGATCTGGGTGCCCTTCCCGGCGCCCTCGACGCCCTCGAACACCACGAAGATCCCCTCGGTCGGCGGGCGCTTCAGCCGTGGGACGAGCGCGAGCGGCTTGGGCCGGCTGACCCGGAAGCGTCGCAGCCCCCGTCGCGTCACCTCCGTGGCCACGATCACGCCGAGGCCCGCCGCCCACAGCGCGATCCTGGTCCCCGACAGGTCCACCCGGTGGTCCCGGATGAAGAAGGAGTGTGTCCCGACCGTCCCCGCCAGCAGCGGGAACACCGTGAGCGACAGGAACAGCCCCAGGCGGGCCACCACCGTGAGCGATCCGAACGTCCGGCCGCGGAACTCGTCGGCGACGTTCTCCTGGAGCAGCACGTAGCCGCTCACCCAGGTCGCGCCGCAGAAGAAGCCGAGCACAACGGTGAGCACCGAGACGAGCGACAGGGTCGGCATCGCCGCGAGCACGAAGAGCGTGCCGGCGGCGCCGATCATCGATCCCACGAACACGTGGTCGCGCTCGAGCGACTGCACGAGCTTGTTCACCCCGACCAGCCCCAGCACCATCCCGATCCCGAACGAGGTCACGAGCGCGCCCCAACCGGCGGCGCCCGCGCCGAGCGTCTGCCGCGCGAAGACAGGCCCGATCGCGAGCACGGCGCCCACGGCGGTGAACGCGGCGACGATCCCGACCGTCATGGCCGACGCGATCGGGCTCGCGCGGAGGAACCGCGCGCCCTCGACGATGTCGCGCCACACCCGCGAGATATCGAGTCGCTCGCCGTGACGCTCGGCCGTCGGCGTCCGGATCGGGATCTGACTAACCATGAGCGCCGAGAACAGGAACGTGCCGCCGTCCAACCACAGGGCCAGGAACTCGGGGTTGCCCTTCAGGTAGGGGAACAGGTTCGACACGTTGGCGAGGAACGTGAAGATCAACGCGCCGACCGGCAGCGTGCCGTAGGCCGTCACCAGGCCGAGCGAGTTCGCGTTCGCGAGCTGTCGGGGCGGGACGAGGTTCGGCAGCGAGGCGTCCCGGGCCGGCGTCCACATCAGCGACAGCGACTCGATCACGAACGAGACGAGGTAGATCGCCCACAGACGCCCCAGGAACGGCATCGACGCGTACAGACCCGCACGCGACACGTCCGCGACGATCATGAGTCGCTTGCGATCCAGGCGGTCGGCCAACACGCCGGCGACGGGACCGAACAGGATCGCCGGCAGCATCCGCGCCATCATCACGCCCGCCACCGCGAACGCGCCCACCGTCCCGCCGAGCCGTTCGACCAGCGCCGCGACCGCCACGAACCCCACCCAGTCCCCGAGCGAGGAGACGGTCTGAGCCGCGAGCAGCCGAGCGAACGGCCGATGCGTGAGGAGGTCCCTGAACGTCGCCGACCGAGTGCCGCGCAGCCGCGCGATCTCGTCGGCGTACGCGGACACGCGCTAGGCCTCCGCCGCGGTGTCGATCGTCTTCGTGGCGGTGGTCGTCTTCTCGGCGGACTTCTTGGCCGCGCTCTTCTTGGCCGCGCTCTTCTTGGCCGTGCTCTTCTTGGCCGCGCTCTTCTTGTTGGTCGTCGACCTCCTCTTCGCGGCGGTCTTGTTCGCGGTGGTCTTCTTCGACTTGGCGCGCGCCGCGCGGGCAGCAGCCTTCGCGGCCCGCGCCTCCGCCTCGGCCTCAGGGTCGCCGTGCTTGGTGACGTTGAAGTCCTTGTCGAGCTCGGCGCCGCAGTTCCAGCAGCGGATGCTCTTCGGGCGGTCGACGAGCAGCGACCCGCACTCCGGGCACGGGTGGTCCTTGATCGGCGGGTGGTTCACGGCGAAGTCGCAGTCGGGATAACGGTCGCACCCGTACATCAGCCCGAACCGCGTCCGCCGCTCGACGATGTCGCCCTGCGTGCATTGCGGGCAAGTGATCCCGAGCGACTTCGGTGGCTCCTTCTTGATATAGGTGCACTCGGGGTATCCCGAGCATCCGATGAACGGCCCGAAACGGCCGTGCTTACGTACGAGCGGACGCCCGCAGGTGGGGCAGGTCTCGTCGAGCAGCTCCGGCTCGGGTCGCTCGTCGCCGTTCAGGTTGCGGATGTACTTACAGCCGCCGTCCTCGTCGGCGAACCGGCTGCATCCGATGAAGAACCCGTAGCGCCCGAGCCGCTTCTGCAGACGCCCCGGCGGCGTGCGTCCCTCCTCGATGCACCGCGGGCACGCCTCGTCGAGGTCCTCGACGTAGCGCTCGAACTTCTCCTCGGCGCGTTCGAGCGCCTGCTCGAACGGCCCGTAGAAGTTGCGGAGCACCTGGACCCGGCGGATCTGCCCCTCTGCGATCTCGTCGAGCTCCTCCTCCATCTCTGCCGTGAAGTTCACGTCCACGATGTCGGCGAAGTGCTGCACGAGCCCGTCGGTGACGACCTCGCCCACGTCCTCGGGCACGAATCGCTTGTCATGCAGGCGCACGTAGCCGCGGTCCTGGATCGTGGAGATGATCGAAGCGTACGTGGAAGGGCGCCCGATGCCGCGCTCCTCGAGGGTCTTCACGAGGGATGCCTCGGTGTACCGCGGCGGCGGCTGCGTGAAGTGCTGCTCCGGTAGGACCTCGAGCATCCGCAGCGGTTGGTCCCCGCGCAGCTCGGGCAGCATCGCCTCGGCGTCCTCGTCAGTCGTGTCGTCCCGGCCCTCGGTGTAGACGCGGATGAACCCGTCGAACAGCAGTGTCTGGCCGGTCGCGCGCAAGCGATACGCCGCCCCGTCGGACCGCGCCTCGACGTCGACACCGATCTGCTCGAAGCGCGCCTCCGACATCTGACTCGCGAGCGTGCGCTGCCAGATCAACGTGTACAACCGGAGCCGGTCGCGGTCGAGCGCCGCTGCGACCCTGGCCGGGGTCCGGAGCGCGGACGTCGGGCGGATCGCCTCGTGGGCCTCCTGCGCGTTTCGCGACCGCGCCTTGAACCGCCGCGGCTGCCCCAGCGCGTACGCCTCGCCGAACTCCGTCCGGATCACCTGCTCGATCTCGCGGAGCGCCGTCTCCGCCAGGTTGACCGAGTCGGTCCGCATGTAGGTGATGAGGCCGACGGTGCCTTCGCCGGGCAGGTCGATGCCCTCGTACAGCCGCTGCGCGATCGTCATCGTCTTGCGGGCGCCGAACCCGAGCTTGCGCGCGGCCTCCTGTTGAAGGGTCGACGTGGTGAACGGCGGAGACGGCGAGCGCTTGCGCTCCTTGCGCTCGACCCCGGTGACCTGGTACCCGGCCGCCCGGAGGCGCTCCGCGTGGATCGCGGCCAGGTCCTTCGAAGGAAGGACCACACCCTTCTTATCGGGCGACGCCGCGAGCTTGCCCTCCGGGACCTCGGCCAGACGCGCGATGAACGGCTGCTCGGGACCTTCGGGGGTCAGGCGGACGTCGATGCTCCAGTACTCGACCGGCTGGAAGTCGCGGATCTCGCGCTCCCGCTCGACGATCAGGCGGACGGCCACGGACTGGACCCGGCCTGCGGACAGGCCCGGGCGGACCCGACGCCACAGGATCGGCGAGATCTTGTAGCCGACCAGCCGGTCCAGCACGCGGCGGGCCTCCTGCGCGTCGAACAGCTTCAGGTCGATGTCACGCGGTTGCCGGAAGGCCTCGAGGATCGCGTCCCGCGTGATCTCGGTGAACGTCACCCGCTTGGCTTGCGCGGGCTCGACGCCTAACAGCTCGGCCACGTGGTACGCGATGGCCTCCCCCTCGCGGTCGTAGTCCGTGGCGAGCACCAGGTCGTCCGACCCCTTGAGCGCCTTCTTCAGGGCGCTGACGTGCCTCTTCGAGTCCTCGGGCACCTCGTAGGTGACCGCGAAGTCCGAGGTCACGTCGACGCCGAGGTCGCTCTTGGGAAGGTCCCGGATGTGGCCGTACGAGGCCAGGACCCGGTAGTCCGGGCCCAGGTACTTCTCGATCGTCTTCGCCTTGGCCGGCGACTCGACGACCACCAGGGTTTTCGCCATGTCGGAACCGTTGTCCATCGTCATCCAGGAAGGGAGCGAGGCCTGCGGGCGCAGAGGGCCTCCGCGCGCAGGGTACCAGCCCCTCCCGTCGACCCCGGATCATCCCCCGATCGGGGGCCCGGGTCTCGCATCGACCTCCTTCCGGCCGGGTAGGAACGCGGTGCTACCCTCCCGGCATTCCCTTCGGCGGCCACCGACGGCCAGGAGCTGCGCGTTGCTCGGACTGTTCACGGAGTTCGTGACCGAGGAGATCGCTCGGTACGGCTACTTGGCGATCTTCGTGCTCATGCTGCTCGAATCGGCCTGCGTGCCAATCCCGAGCGAGGTCACGATGCTGTTCGGCGGCGCCCTGGTCTCGGCCTCCTTCCTGGCCCCGGGGCAGCACCTGGACTTCGTGACCGTTGCGCTGGTCGGAGCATTCGCGAACCTGATCGGCTCCTGGCTCGCCTACTGGGTCGGGTACGTCGGCGGCCGGCCGCTCGCCGTCCGCTGGGGCCGGTACATCCTGATCCGGCCACACGAGATCGACCGGGCGCACGAGTGGTTCGAGCGCCACGGCGAGGCGGCGGTGTTCGTCGGTCGCCTGCTGCCGGTGATCAGGACGTTCATCAGCCTGCCCGCAGGCGTGGCGCGCATGGGGTTCTGGCGCTTCTCGATCTACACGCTGCTCGGGTGCCTGCCGTGGACGTTCGGCCTCACGTGGCTCGGCTACCTGCTCGGCACGCGGTGGGAGCAGGTCGAGCGCGTGATGCGACCGTTCGCGTGGGCGATCGCGGTGGCGGTCGCGGCGGCCGGGATCTGGTGGATCCGCCACCGGATCCGGCAGGTGCGGGAGGAGACGGCGGGCGAACGCGAGGGCGCCGAGCGGGAGACGACTACGACCCCGGGTCGCTAGCCGAGCGGCTCGAACCGAGCCGTGAAGTGCCGGAGCTGCGGCGGCTCCTCGACGATGCGGTACCCGGTGAGGCCCTGCCGCCGCTCTGCGACGGCCGCGACGACCTCGATCACGTAGTCGACGTGGCTCTGCGTGTACGTCCGGCGCGGGATCGCAAGGCGGACGAGGTCCATCGCCGCCGGCTCCTCGGTGCCGTCGGGGCGCCGGCCGAACATGACCGTGCCGATCTCCACACTGCGGATCCCACCCGCCTGGTAGAGCGCGACGGCGAGCGCCTGTCCCGGGTAGGCGAGCGGCGGGATATGCGGAAGCATCGCGCGCGCGTCGATGTACACCGCGTGCCCGCCGAAGGGCTTGACGACCGGCACGCCGCACCGATCGATCCCCTCGCCGAGGTACGCGGTCGAGCGGATGCGGTAGCGCAGGTAGTCCTCGGCGACCCCTTCGCGCAATCCCTGCGCGATCGCGTCGAGGTCGCGGCCGGCCAGGCCGCCGTACGTCGGGAACCCCTCGGTCAGGATCTCGAGGTTCCTGCAACGCTCCGCGAGGCCGTCGTCGTCCATCGCGAGCCAGCCGCCGATATTGGCGAGCGGATCCTTCTTCGCGCTCATCGTCATGCCGTCCGCGAGCGACGCCATCTCGCGAACGATGTCGGGCACCGCGGTGTCCGCATAGCCCGACTCGCGCGTCTTGATGAACCACGCGTTCTCCGCGAAGCGGCAGGCGTCGAGGAACAGTCGGATACCGAACCGGTCGCACACGGCGCGCACGTCCCTCAGGTTCTCCATCGAGACCGGCTGACCGCCGCCGGAGTTGTTCGTGATCGTGACGAAGACGACCGGCACGTCCGACGCCCGCTCGGAGAGCAGCGCCTCGAGCGCCCTGATATCCATGTTCCCCTTGAAGGGGTGCTCGGCGACCGGGTCGCGCCCCTCGGCGATCACCATGTCGAGCGCCTCGGCGCCCGTGTACTCGACGTTCGCGCGCGTCGTGTCGAAGTGCGTGTTGTTGGGGACGACCCTGCCGGGCCCGCCGATCACGCCGAACAGGATCTTCTCCGCCGCGCGGCCCTGGTGGGTCGGGATCACGTGCCGGAACGGGAACAGCTCGCGGACGGCGTCGAGGAACCGGTACCAGGACGGGGATCCCGCGTAGCTCTCGTCGCCGCGTTGCACGGCCGCCCACTGCTCCTTCGACATGGCGCCGGTGCCCGAATCGGTGAGCAGGTCGATCAGGACATCGTCGGCATGGAGGTTGAACAGGTTGTAGCCGGCCTCACGGATCGCGCCGGCGCGCTCGGCCTCGGTCGTCATGCGGAGCGGCTCGACGGAGTGGATCCGGAACGGCTCGACGATCGTCCGGAACCGGTACGGCACGTCCGGATGCTAATCCTGCGT
>Ga0299913_10005501_pt1 | contig 10832 bp, 8 predicted proteins | sample RVTome_9_FD_201360 | JGI IMG/M metagenome (GOLD analysis project Ga0299913, IMG submission 201360) | Soil microbial communities from uranium-contaminated site in the Upper Colorado River Basin, Wyoming, United States - RVT155D38 (version 2) ... | reverse complement strand
AAGACGTTCTTGCCCGACACGGGGATCCCCATGCGGAAGATCGACTGCATGATGAGCCCGTTCGCGCTCGCCGAGCCGGTGCCGTTGACGGTGCCGATCTTGAACGCGAAGTCGTTGACGCGATCCCCCGTCATGCCGATCCTCCGTCGCTCGTGCGCACGTCCGGGTGGTGGATCACGTGTCGGGGGGGCCGGTCAGACCGTGACCGCCGCGCCGGGCGACATCTCGAGGATGCCCAGACCGGAATAGGGATGGTCCTCCGTGCGGCCGGCGTAGGGCTTGAGGAGGTCGAAGGTCCGCATGTCCCACGCGGCCGTCGGACAACGCTCGGCGCACAGCCCGCAGTGGATGCACAGGTCCTCGTCCTTCACCATCACGCGCTTCGTCTGGGGCAGCGCTTCGGAGACGTACAGCGCCTGATCCGTGTTCTCGGCGGGGGCGATGAGGCGGGTGCGGAGCTCGGCCTCCTCGCCGTTCGCGGTGATGGTGAGGCAGTTGAGCGGACAGATGTCGATGCAGGCGTCGCACTCGATGCACAGGGTGCCCGTGAAGTGGGTCTGGATGTCGCAGTTCAGGCAGCGCTCGACCTCCAGGAGCGTCTGCGCGTGGTCGAAGCCCTCCTCCACCTCGACTTCGAGCTTCGCGAGCCGCTCCTCGAGGCGCACGTGGCGCATCTTCGCGCGACGCTCGTAACCGTAGTCGTTGGAGTACGTCCACTCGTGGAGCCCCATCTTCGCGCTCACGAGGTTCATCCGGTCGGGCGGGCGCTTCCGGAGGTCCTCGCCGTGGCAGTGGGCGTGGATCGAGATCGCGGCCTGGTGGCCGTGCTCGACCGCCCAGATGATGTTCTCGGGCCCCCACGCCGCATCGCCCCCCACGAAGACGCCCTCGCGGGTCGTCATGAACGTGGTGCGGTCGACGATGGGCTCGTGCCACTCGTTGAACTCGATCCCGAGTCCATCCTCGATCCACGGGAAGGCCGTCTCCTGACCGATCGCGAGGATCACGGCGTCGGCCGGCAGGAGCTCCTCGTCGAGCTTCTTCGAGCGCAGGCGCCCGTTCTCGTCCGGGTGCCACTCGACGATATCGAACGTCATCCCCTTCAGGACGCCGTCCTCGACGACGAACTCGGACGGGGAGTAGTTCTCGACGATCTCGACCCGTTCCTCTTCGGCATCCTCGAGCTCCCAGGCTGACGCCTTGAACCAGGGCTTCGACTTCCGGGCCATGACCTTCACGTCCGTCCCGCCGATGCGCTTCGCGGTGCGGCAACAGTCCATGGCCGTGTTGCCCACCCCGATCACGAGCACGCGCTCCTCGATCGAGGTCACGTGTCCGAAGGCCACGGACTCGAGCCAGTCGATGCCGATGTAGACGTGGTCGGAGTCGTGGCGACCGGGAAGGTCGAGTTCCTTCCCTTTGGGAGCCCCCGATCCGATGAAGACCGCGTCGAAGTCCTCCTCGAGGAGCGCGGCCATGGACCCGACCGGGCTGTTGAGCCGGAGGTCCACCCCCATGTCGACGATGTAGTCGATCTCCTCGCGGAGGACGCGGGGCGGGAGCCGGAACTGCGGGATGTTCGTCCACATGAGGCCGCCCGGCCGGTCCAGCTTCTCGTAGATCGTGACCTCGTACCCGAGCGGGAGGAGGTCGCGGGCGACCGTGAGTGAGGCGGGGCCGGCGCCGACGCAGGCGATCCTCTTCCCGTTCTTCCGTTCGGGGACCTTCGGGAAGCGGTGCTTGACCTCGCCGCGCAGATCGGCCGCGACGCGCTTCAGCCGGCAGATCGCGACGGGGGCCTCCTCGACCCTGCCCCGCCGGCACACGGGCTCGCACGGGCGGTCGCACGTCCGTCCCAGGATCCCGGGAAAGACGTTCGACTCCCAGTTGAGCATGTAGGCGTCGGTGTATCGGCCCTGGGCGATGAGCCGGATGTACCCGGGCACGTTCGTGTGGGCCGGGCAGCCCCACTGACAGTCGACGACGCGGTGGTAGTAGTCCGGGTTCCCGACGTCGGTCGGTTCCACGACCTCTCCTGGTGCACGGTCCTTCCGCGTCCCGAATCGCGCTCGGAACGCCCCGTAATGCTACGGGACGGCGGCACCGCCTGCCAGCATGGCCACGCGGCATCGGGACGCCGACCGCCGGGCCGCGGCGGCCCGTCGGACCGCGGGCGCCGCGGGTCCTCCGTCCGGGTCCGGGATGCAGCGAAGGGCGTCATGCACGCCGCCGCCCGCACGTTTCTACACGGAGCCGACTCGCGTGGCGGGGGATCGGGCAACTTCTCCTGCATGGTCGTGTAGTCGCACCAGACGTGTTCACCCGAGGCCACGGGGGGGACGTTGCGCGTCCTTTCGACCGTCGTCACGGACATCAGGCCGAGGAGCAGGGAGACGCTGGTCCGACGTCTGCGCGAGAACGGCCGCTTCGCCATCGCGGGCGTCTTCTCGACGTGGGCGGCCGGCCTGGAGGCGGTACGCCGTCGAGAGCCGCACGTGGCCTTCCTCCCGATGCCCGAGCCCGCCGACGCGTCGCTGGCGGGCGTGCTGGCGGGACCCGATGCGCCGTCGCTCGTGCTCATGGGCACCCGCCCCGAGGAGGCCACACGGGCGTTCGACCTCGGAGCGATGGACTACCTGGTGCGCCCCCCGACGGCGGATCGCGTCGACCGCACGCTCCGATACCTGTGCGGCGAGCTGCCGGATGCCGGAGCTGAGCCGCGCCCTTCGCTCGTCCGGCCCGAGTGGTGGCCGTTCCGCGATTCCGACGGCGAGTTCCTCCTGCCGCTCTCGGACGTGCGGCGCCTCGAGGCGACGAGGGGCGGAACGACGGTCCACACCACGGTCCGTCCGCACCATGCCTCGATCCCGTTCGAGCAGCTGGTCGGGGCGCTCTCGCGCCAGGGCTTCGTGCGGGTGAATCCCGGAGAGCTCGTGCGGAGCGATGTCGTCCGGGAGCTGAGGCAGATCACGCCCGACACGTGGGATCTGCTCCTCGAGGGCGGCGACCGCGTGCGCTCCTCCCCCTCGGAGCGAGGGCATGTCGAGTCCCTCATGGAGGCGCTCGGTGACCTCGCGATCCACTGAGGAGCGGACGCGGGCGTCGGTCGTGGTCGTGTCGCCGAGAGCGGAGGTGGCGAGCGCGATCGTCGAGCGGCTCCAGGCGGACGGGGGATTCGAGATCGCGGCCGTCCTCGAATGCGACGAGGAGGCGATCGAGGTCATCCGGACGGTCGAGCCCGACGGGGCGTTTCTCACCGTCGAGTCCGACCTCGACGGATTTCGCGTCGCGCAACGGAGCAGGAACGGACTCGCCACCGTGTACGTCTCGAGCGAGGAGTGCTTCGCTTCGCGCGCCTTCGAGGAGCACGCCGTCGATTATCTGGTGATCCCGCTGGCCGAGGCACGCATCGACGACGCGATCCGGCGGCTGACCGCCCGGCTCAACCGCACGCCTTCCACGGACGACGGCAAGCGCCGGCGCGAGGGGGCCGAGAACGGTGGCGCCCTCAAGGAGCGCTACATGGCGGTCAAGCAGGGGCGGGTCTACAAGCTGGTCGACGTGACGCAGATCCGCTGGGCGGAGGCGGCGCGCAACTACGTGCGCCTGCACACCGACGACGGCGACTACCTGTGCCGAATGGCCCTCACCGAGCTCGAGGCGCGGCTCGATCCGCGGCATTTCGTGCGCGTCCATCGCAGCACGGTGGTGAACGCGAGGCGCATTCGGCGGATCGTCCCCCTCAAATGGGGCGACTGCACGCTCGAGCTCGACACGGGAGAGGAGCTGAGGATGAGCCGGACCTATCGCTCGAACCTGTTGTGAAGGCGAAGAGATGTGGGGTTCGGCCAGGCGTGGACCGGGCGCGACGGAGCGCGCCCTGAAAGGAAAGGAGGATGTCCTCGAGGGAGCGTTCCGGCATGGTCTGAACGCGCTTCGTACCGTCCGGGTGCGATCGCTCCCAATACAGGTAGCATCGAGGGCCAATGTGCCCGCGATTTCACGTGGTACGTCGCGCGATCGTCGTGATTCGCGCGGCTGGACTCCAGAGCAGGAGAAGTCGCTCATGCGCATGAACTTGTCGAAACCATGCCGGACTCTGTTCCGGCGCGCGCGAAAGGGCGCCTTCCTCGCCGCGGCCGCGGCGCTGGTGCTCGGGACCTCCGGAATCGCCGCCCAGCAGGGCGCGATCGCCGGTCGGGTGACCGACGCATCCACGCTCGAGCCGCTCGTGGGGGCGCAGGTGTTCATCCAGGGGACCAATCTCGGCGAGCTGACCGATCAGGACGGCCGGTACCGCATCGAGGGCGTTGCCGCCGGGACCTACGAGGTCACCGTCCGGCTGATCGGATACCGGCAGGCGTCGCGGTCGGACATCGCGGTGCAGTCCGGACAGGTCACGACGGCGAACTTCGCGATCGACGTGGCCGCCGTCGCGCTCGACGAGATCGTGACCACGATCACCGGCGAGCAGCGGCGACGCGAGATCGGGTATTCGACGGGCAACATCGCGGCCGAGCAGGTCGTGGCCGACGCCCGGCCCCAGTCCGTGACCGACCTCATCAAGGGCCGGGTCACGGGCGTCACGGTGCGACGCAACTCGGGGTCGCTGGGAACGGGCTCGGACATCAAGATCCGCGGGACGGCGAGCATCAGCCAGGACGTCACGCCGCTGATCGCGGTCGACGGGGCGTTCGTGTCCAACGACAACGTCGCGAACAACGGGCTCGGTCTCGGGGGTCAGGATCCGAGCCGGCTCAACGACATCAACCCCGAGGACATCGCGGACATCGAGATCATCAAGGGGCCCGCGGCGGCGGCGCTGTACGGCAGCCGTGCGGCAGCGGGAATCATCAAGATCACCACGAAGAAGGGCCGCACGGGCACCACGCGCTGGAACGTCCGTAGCGAGTTCGGAGTCGAGTCGAACCCCGCCGAGTTCTCCGCGAGCGTCTTCAACCCGCAGTCCCTGCTCGGGCCGAGCGCGACCGACACGCTCTACACGCTCGACCTGCTGGACGGCGACGCAGGCTTCGAGTCGCCGTTCCGCAAGGGGTTCCAGCAGACGTACGGAGCGTCGGTGCGCGGGGGGAGCAGCAGCTTCTCGTACTTCGCCTCCGGGCAGTACCAGAACCTCGAGGGGAACCTGCCCGACAACGAGCGCGAGGGCGTGAACGTCCGCGCGAACTTCAACGTGCAGCCCAGCGACAAGGTCGACATCAGCGTGTCGAACGGGTTCCTCACGAACTCGACCTTCTTCCCGCAGAACGACAACAACGCCCAGGGCTACATCGGCGTCGCGATGATCGCCTTCCCGTGGACCAAGACGATCGAGGTCGCGGACCCGGTGAGCGGCGAGGCCGTCACGACGTGCCCGCTCAACTACGAGTTCGCCCGCCTGCAGGGGATCACGGTCGCCCAGGCCACCGGCGCGCTCGGGCCCTGCCCGGCCAACCCGTTCTTCTCGGGCCGCACGTTCGAGGACATCGCGACCCTGAGGGACGAGCAGGAGATCGAGCGCTACACCGGTAGCGCCACGCTCAACTGGCGACCGATCGACAACTGGACGAACCGCGCCACGATCGGGTACGACCAGTTCGCCGATCTGGTCGTCCAGATCACCCCGGTCAATCCCGACCGCCCGTTCGGAGCCGCGTCGGACGGCGCGATCACGAACAACCAGGCCACGAACCGCAACCTGACCCTCGAGGGGACGTCGTCGCTGAGCCTCGATCTGAACGATGACTGGAACTTCGAGACCACGGTGGGCGCGCAGTTCTTCCGCAACCACGTGGAGGGCGTGCAGACGACCGGGAACGTGTTCCCCGCCAGCGGTCCGACGGTCGGCAACTCGGTCACCACGACCGCCACCGACTTCACGATCGAGACGCGGACGATCGGCCTGTTCGCGCAGGAGCAGATCGGCTGGAAGGACAAGCTGTTCGTCACGCCGGCGGTTCGGATGGACGACAACAGCGCGGCCGGCGAGAACCTCGGTATTCAGTGGTATCCGCGCCTCGCCGTGGCGTACTCGATCAGCGAAGAGGAGTTCGCGCCGGAGTTCTTCGAGAGCCTGAAGCTCCGCGCCTCGTTCGGTCAGGCCGGGCAGCAGCCGGGCTCGAACGCGGCCCTCGAGCTGCTCACGGCCACCAAGGTCGCGGCCGGTGGCAGCGACCTCGCCGGGGTCACGCCCGCGCAGATCGGCAACCCGACCCTCCAGCCGGCGCGCAGCACCGAGTGGGAGGGCGGATTCGACGCCTCCGTGCTGAGCGGCCGTCTGGGCGTGGAGTTCACGTACTTCAATTCGACCACCGAGGACGATGTGGTCTTCCGTCAGGTGGCGCCCTCGCTGGGCACGCCGGGGGGGCAGTTCGTCAACATCGGCGAGATCAAGAACAGCGGCATCGAGCTCGGGCTCGATGCGAGCGCGTTCCGGTCGCGGGACCTGACGGTCGACCTCCGGGGCACGCTGTCGCACATCGACAACGAGGTCACGCTGCTCGAGGACCCGATCATCTTCGGTCTGGGCGGGGCCAGCCAGCGACACACCGAGGGCTTCCCGTTCGCGAGCTACTTCGCCGAGGAGATCATCATCGATCCCGACACCGGAGACCCGCGCGTCCTGACGTGCGAGGAGGATCCGAGCCGGGGCTGCAACCCGGACGACAACCACCGGTTCCTCGGTCAGCCCAACCCGACGTGGGAGGGCTCGCTCTCGACGACGATCAACCTGTTCGACCGGGTCACGCTGTACGGGCTGGTCGATTTCCAGGCGGGGCAGCAGCTGTTCAACAGCACGGACGAGTTCCGCTGCGGCTTCCTGGGTGGTGGTGATCCGGTCGAAAGTGGAGCCGGCACCTGCGCGGAGTTGTTCGAGAAGGACGCGGACGGCAACTACACGGACGCCGCCCTGATTGCGCAGGAAGCCTCGCGCATCGGCTCGGAGGCGCCGTGGATCGAGGACGCGGACTTCGCGAAGCTCCGGACCGTCTCGGTGCGCTTCCAGCTGCCCGAGTCGTGGACCACGAAGCTGCGGCTTCAGAACGCCTCGGTCACGCTCGTGGGCGAGAACCTCGTGACGTGGACCGGCTACGACGGGCTCGATCCGGAGATCAACTTCGGCGGGCAGACCGCGGCCACCCGTGCCGACTTCCTCACGCTGCCGCCTTCGCGGCGGTTCCTGGCCACCCTCTCGTTCACGTTCTAGAGACGGCCGGACCAGCGAACACGGACGAAGGAGAGAGAATACACATGGTGAAGCGAATGAATCATCGGAAGCTGCCGGCCCTCCTGCTCGGGGGGCTGGTGGCGGTCGCGGCCGCGGGCTGCGACCAGGGGATCCTCGACACGAACGATCCCGACAACGTGCAACCGGGCGATTTCACGGATCCGTCGTCGATCGGGACCGTGATCAACGGATTCGTGGGCGATTTCAGCCAGATGTTCGAGAACTACGTGCTTTACACGGGTCTGTTCACCGACGAGTTCATCCTGGCGGGTACTTTCCCGACCCGGAAGGAGGTGGACGATCGCGACATCGTTCCGGACAACGCGACCCTGACGGGCGGGTTCGGGGGTGGGCAGCTGACCGGCATGTACACGCCGCTCCACGTGGCCCTGCAGCAGGCCGACAAGGCCGTCGCGGTGTTCGAAGACTTCGAGGGACAGGAGGGCGTGAACGAACCCCTGAGGCTGGAAGGGCTCGCCCTCGCGAAGTACTTCGGGGCCTATGCGCGGCTCCTGCTCGCGGAGGCGTACTGTCAGAGCATCCTCGGAGGTCCGGACGGCGAAACGGCACCGCTGCTCCCCGACGCGCGCATGCAGGAGGCGCTGGCGTTGTTCGAGGAGGCCGAGCAGGCCGCCGTCGACGCCGGGCGGAGCGACGTCGAGACGGCCGCCCGCGTGGGTCAGGCACGGGCCAACCTCTGGCTGCGCGACTTCAGCCAGGCCGCGGCGATCGCCGCGACGGTGCCGTCGGACTTCGTGTTCACAGCGGACTACTCGAGCAACGATCCGAGCGAGTACAACGAGGTCTACGCGTTCACGTACGGGGACCAGCAGGCCCTGCGCTGGACCGTGGGGAACGGGAGCGAGCCGGCGCGGGCGAACGAGAAGTTCGCCTACTACGACGAGTGGGTGAGCCTGGGCCGGATCCTCGAGCAGCCGTCCCCCTTCCGCTCGTTCGACAGCTCGATCGAGGTCTACCTCCAGACGCTGTACGGCCAGGGCGTGTTCCCGCCCTCGGGTCCGGGCCAGACGGCCGACATCATCATCGCCTCTGGATACGAGGCCGACCTCATCGAGGCCGAGGCAGCCGTGCGTGGCGGGAATCCGGCGGGAGCGGCGGCGATCGTCGACCCCATCCTGGCCGGCGCCAACGAGGCGGATGCGGAGGGGGGCTCGCTCACGTTCGCCCCGGCGAACTTCACGGGCGATCTGGCGAACGACCTGGCCGAGATCGCCCGAGCCCGCGCGGCCGCGCTTTGGCTGACGGGCGAGCGCTTCGGGACGTTCCGCCGGTTCCTGGACGACGGCGTCGACCTGTTCCCCGACAAGCCGGGGGACGACACGGCGTTCCCGGTGGTGCAGCAGGAGCTCGACAACAACACCAACATCTCCGCGGCCTGCCCCACGGGCAAGCCGTTCAACTGATCCTTCCCCGCAGGCCGCCGCGTGGAGCACGCCTCCGCGCGGCGGCCCCTTCCCTTTTCCTGCTCCCCGCGGGCAGCGGACCGGTCAGCCTGCCAGCCGTCGGACCTCCTCCCACGCCTGGCAACGCCGTCGCGCATCCTCGGCGAGCTCGCCGGCCAGCTCGTCGAGCCGCCTCGGAACCTCCACGCTCGCCGCCTGGAGCCGACCGAGCCCCGCGAGCGCCTCCTCGAGCCGCGCGACGATCGCGTCCCGGGTGACGGTCGCGCGCCGGATCGCCTCCGCGAGGTCGCCCTCCCCGCCTTCGGTCTCCTGGCGCTCGAGGACCGCCAGGCTCGCGTCGAGCCGGTCGAGATCCACCGCCGCGGCGCACGCCAGATGGAGGAGCTCCACGACCCCCGCGCGCACCTCGCCCCCGCGCCGGTCGCGGTCCGCGGTCACGTGCGACGCGGAGACCGCGGCGAGATCCTCGAGGAGGCGGCGCGCCCGGCCATCGCCGAGCCCGAGAAGGGTCGCGCGCACCTCGCGCTCGGCCGGTTCGGGGAGCGCGAGCGCGTCGCCGGCGGCCGGCGCCCACACGGGCTCCACGAGGCGGCGGTGCACCGCGAGCCCGAGAAGGGCGGCGAACAGGACCGATATCCCCGCCAGCCACGGCACCGATGTCGCGATGGCGGCGTACGTCCCCGTGCCCAGCACGAGACCGAGAAGCGTCACCAATCCGATCGGGGCGCGCGACCACGCCCGTCCCGCCGGAACGACGACGACGGGGATTCCCCGGCTCGACAGCGCGGTCGAGACGCGGACCGCCGCGCCGGCCGGGAGCCCCACCATCGGGCGTCGGCCCTCGGCGACGTCGCGAGCCGCGTCCTGACCGATCACGCCCCGCGTCGCCTCGACGAGCCAGGCCTCGATGTCACGCCGGTCCGTGCGGCGGGTCGAGCGCTCCACGAACACGAGCGCGTCGGCGAGACCGGTGCCGCACGCCACGCACGTCCCCAGCCCGAGCGAGTCGGAAGCTCCGCAGACCTCACACGCCGCGCCGAGCGGCGGGGAGCCGGCCGGGAAGCCCGCTACCCCGCGGTCGCTCACCCGCCCAGATCCTCGAGCGCGGCGCGGGCGCTCGACGTCCAGCCGTCGGGGACGTCGTAGCGCTCCAGAAAGCGCTCGAGGTAGTCGCGGGCCGCGTCGCGGTCTCCGAGCCCCAGTCGAGCCATCCCGGCGTGGTAGAGCGCCATGTAATGGTCCGGCCAGTACTCGACGACGAGCTCCATGATGGGACCCGCGGAGCGATCGTCCCCCGCGTCGGCGACGGGGTGTGCCAGGTTGAAGACGATGCCCGCGGCCTGCCAGCGGCGCTCGCCGTCGAGCCCATCGATGATCTCGCGGGCCCGGTCCACCCGGCCGGCGAGGGCCCAGCAGGCCGCGCTGTAAGCGACCCCGTCGAAGCTCCCCGGCGGAGGGGCGAAGCGGTGGCGGGTCTCCACCTCGACCGGGTTGCAGTGCGGCCGCATGGTGGCGAACCAGCTCGCGGCCTCCCCGCGCGGCGTGAACGGCGGCGTCTCGGGGTGCGCGCCTCCGGGCGTGGGCGTCGGATCCGGAGCGGTTCCCCGAACTCCCGCCCAGGCCATGAGAAGGACGAATATCCACCCGGCCAGATACAGCTTTCGCATGCTCGCACCTCGTTTCTCACGACCCCCCGGCCGGGGCCCGGACGCCCTTTTCAAGCAAGGATCGTTCCCATCGGCACGCCGGGGTGGTTCCGGACTCGGGACACCTGCGACACGGGACCCTCCGTCCCCGGGGCTCCTCCCGAGTCGGGGCTCCTCCCGACTCAGGGCGCCGGCGTCGAGTCGCTCGAGGAGCCCGAGGGCCGGCGCTCCTCTCGCGTGCGCTTCCAGGAGCCGAACAGGGCGGTTCCCAGACCGAGCAGGATCTCGTCGGCGAAGGGGATCACGTCCGGGAGCACGAGATCGGCCCCGAACAAGACCGCCGTGAGCGCGAACAGACGCGGAAAGCGGAGCCTCGACAGGTAGCGGGCGACGAGCGCCGACAGCGTCCTCTTCAATACTCCCGCCGCTCCCGGTTGGCGGCCCACGCATCGAACTCGGATCCGGCCGACGGGACCGCGACCCGGTGCATCTCGAGCCCTCGCGCGCCGGGGGGGCGGGCCAGCTCCTCGTAGA
>Ga0299913_10005500_pt1 | contig 10833 bp, 6 predicted proteins | sample RVTome_9_FD_201360 | JGI IMG/M metagenome (GOLD analysis project Ga0299913, IMG submission 201360) | Soil microbial communities from uranium-contaminated site in the Upper Colorado River Basin, Wyoming, United States - RVT155D38 (version 2) ... | reverse complement strand
TGGGGATCGTCGTCGTCCTGCTGCTGGCAGCGACCGGCATGTTCCTCACGCGCGCGGTGGCGGTCAAGATGCTGCCCTTTGACGACAAGGACGAGATGCAGGTGATCCTCGACCTGCCGGAGGGCACGGCGCTCGAGACCACGACCGCGCTGGCCCTCGACGTCACCCGCGCTCTGGCCGCGGTCGAAGAGATCGAGGACGTCGAGGTGTACACCGGCATCGCGGCGCCGTTCAACTTCAACGGCATGATCCGTCACTACTACTTGCGACGCGGCCCGAACGGGGCGGACCTCCAGCTGAACCTGGTCGACAAGGGCGCGCGCGCCGACCAGAGCCACGACATCGCCAAGCGCGTGCGGCCGATCGTCGAGCGTGTGGTCGCGGCCTCCGGGACGGGCGCCCGCAGCAAGGTGGTCGAGGTTCCGCCCGGACCCCCGGTGCTCTCGACCCTGGTGGCGGAGGTGTACGGCACCGACCCCGTGGCGCAGGAGCGCGTGGCGCTCCAGATCCGCGAGGCGCTGGCCGCGGCGCCGGGCGTCGTCGACGTCGACTGGTCGCTGCGGGACCCGCAGCGCGAGTGGCGGCTCGAGGTCGACGCCGAGAAGGCGGCGCTCTCGGGGGTTCCGCGCGCGGCCGTGGTGGAGGCGCTCCAGATCGGCCTCGGGGGGCGCGTGGCGACCTGGCTGGCGGTTCCGGAGTCCCGCGCGCCGGTCGCCGTGCGGGTGCGGCTCGACGAGGCCGCGCGCTCGGGCGAGACCCGGCTGGCCGCGCTCCACGTGGGGTCGGCGGTGGGCGGCATGGTGCCCGTCGGCGAGCTGGTCCGTGCCGAGGAGGCGGAGGTCGCGCAGGTCATCGACCGCAAGAACGGCCAGCGGGTCGTGTACGTCACCGGCGACGTGGCCGGCGCGCAGGAGAGCCCGGTGTACGCGATCCTCGATCTGCGGGAGCGGCTCGGATCGATCGAGCTGCCGAGCGGATCGGGGCTCGGCGTCCTGTACGCCCGCCAGCCCGGCTACGTGGAGCAGCCGGTCATGAAATGGGACGGCGAGTGGCAGGTGACGTACGAGGTGTTCCGGGACCTGGGTATCGCGTTCGCCGGTGCCATGCTCCTGATCTACGTCCTCATCGTGGCCTGGTTCGGTTCGTTCACGACGCCGCTGGTGATGATGGCCGCGATCCCGCTGACCCTGATCGGGATCGCCCCGGGGCACTGGATGTTCGGCGCGTTCTTCACCGCCACCTCGATGATCGGCATGATCGCGCTGGCCGGGATCATGGTGCGGAACGGCATCCTCCTGATCGACTACCTGGAGGCGCGTCTCGCCGCCGGCGTCCCCATCGAGCAGGCGGTAATCGAGTCGGGGGCGGTCCGCACGCGACCGATCGCGCTGACGGCGGGAACGGTCGTCATCGGGGCGTTCGTGATCCTGTTCGATCCGATCTTCCAGGGGCTGGCGGTCTCGCTGGTCACGGGGGCCGTGGCGTCGACGATCCTGACCTTGATCGTGGTGCCCGGCATCTATTTCCTCATGCGCCGGCGGGCCGGCGAGGAGGACGCATGAAGCTCGTGCTGCTGATGTACCTGGAGGAGGACGAGCCGTGCGTGGCGCGGCTCCTCGAGGAGCTGGGGGTGGAAGCGTTCAGCCGGCTGCCGCTGGAGGGGCACGGTCCGGGGGAGAAGGGGTGGCGTGGAGAGGTGCCGGCCTATCGCTCGCGCCTCGTGCTGGCTGTGGTGCCGGAGGCGACCGCCGAGGGCCTGATGCGGGCGGTCCGCGATTGCACCGGCATCCAGGACTCGGCCCACCCCGTGCGCGCGGTGCAGGTCGCGGTCGAAGACGTCGCCGCCTGCCTGTGCGCGGAGCAATAGGGCGGCCGCGCGGTCGCCGATTCGACCACCGAACGAGAGAGGAGAATCGACATGTTGCAGACGATGGAACGGAAGATCCGGGCGATCGCGGGCACCTTCGTGCTGGCGAGCCTGGCGCTCGGCTGGTGGGTGGGCCCGGCATGGTTCCTGTTCACGGCGTTCGTGGGCCTCAACCTGCTGCAGTCGGCGTTCACGCGGTGGTGTCTGATGGAGGACATCCTGCGCTGGACCGGGATCCACCGGGACGGGGAGGCGGGCCCCGAAACGGGAGAAGGGCAGAGTCCCGGGCACGCGAGGCCTGACCCCGCTTCACACTCCCCCCAGGAGGGTATAGGATTCTAGACCTCCGAAAGGAGGTCGACATGGATCATCCGCCCGAGACGCACGACGTCCATGCGGGGCACCATGCCCACATGGAGCACGACAGTCGTGCGCGGCACGACGCCCACGCGGGGCACGACGCCCACGCGGGGCACAGCGTGGCGATGTTCCGGACCAAGTTCTGGCTCTCGCTCGCGCTGACGATCCCGACCGTGATCTGGGGCCACATGCTGGCCCCGCTGCTCGGCCTCCACGCTCCCGCCTTCCCCGGCTCGCGCTGGATCGCACCGGTGTTCGGCACGGCGGTCTTCCTCTATGGCGGCCGCGTGTTCCTGGAAGGCGCGTGGGGCGAACTCCGGCGCCGGCTTCCCGGGATGATGACGCTGATCTCGCTCGCGATCGGCGTGGCGTTCCTCTTCAGCCTCGCGGTCACGCTCGGCTACCCGGGCATGCCGCTCTGGGAGGAGCTCGCGACGCTGGTCACGATCATGCTCCTCGGGCACTGGATCGAGATGCGGTCGATCGCCCAGGCCCAGGGAGCCCTCCGGGAGCTCGCCAAGCTCCTTCCCGACACCGCCACGCGGATCGTCGATGGCGGGACCGAGGAGGTGCCGGTCGACCGGCTGGCGGAAGGCGATCTCGTGCTCGTGCGGCCGGGCGCGTCGATCCCCGCCGACGGCGCCGTCCGCGAGGGCTCGAGCGCGGTCGACGAGGCGATGATCACGGGCGAGTCCCGGCCCGTCGAGAAGCGGGCCGGAGACCCGGTGATCGCCGGAACCGTGAACGGGTCCGGCTCCCTCCGCGTGGAAGTGACGAAGACGGGCGAGCGGACCGCGCTGGCGGGGATCATGCGGCTCGTCGGGGAGGCGCAGAGCTCGCGGAGCCGCGCCCAGGCGCTGGCGGACCGGGCGGCGCTCTGGTTGACGATCGTCGCGCTCGGCTCGGGCGTGGTGACGGTCGTCACCTGGCTCGCGCTGGGCTCGGAGCCCGCGTTCGCGGTCGAGCGGCTGGTCAGCGTGCTGGTCGTCGCCTGTCCCCATGCGCTGGGCCTCGCCATCCCGCTCGTGATCGCGATCTCGACCACGTTGGCTGCGCAGAGCGGCCTGCTGGTGCGCAACCGGCGCGGCCTCGAGGAGGCGCGCGATCTCGACGTGGTCGTCTTCGACAAGACCGGCACGTTGACCCGCGGGGAGTTCCGCGTGGTGGCGGTGACCGCGCCGGGGCTCGAGGAAGACGAGGCGCTCGCGCTCGCGGCCGCCGTCGAGCGGGACTCCGAGCACACGATCGCGAAGGGGATCGTCGAGAGCGCGACGGAGCGGGGCCTGGAGGTCCCCCGCGCCACGGAGTTCCGGGCCATCCCGGGCCAGGGGGTGCAGGCTCGCCTCGACGAGCGCGACCTGTCCGTGGGCGGGCCGGCGCTCCTGGCCGCGCGGGGCATCGATCTGCCGGCCGAGCTGGCCGCCGCCGCACGCGACGCCGACGAGCAGGGCCGCACCGTCGTGTTCCTGCTGGAGGGCGAGCGGCCGCTGGCGGCGTTGGCGGTCGCGGACGCGATCCGGCCGGAGTCGTTCCAGGCGGTCGAGCGACTGCACGCGGCGGGCGTGGAGGTGGCGATGCTGACCGGCGACTCGCGCGCCGTGGCGGAATCGGTCGCGAAGGAGCTGGGGATCGACACGGTCTTCGCCCAGGTCCTCCCCGAGCAGAAGGTCGCCCGGGTGAAGGAGCTCCAGACGGGAGGACGGCGCGTGGCGATGGTCGGCGACGGCGTGAACGACGCGCCGGCTCTGCTGACGGCCGACGTCGGGATCGCGATCGGCGCCGGCACCGACGTGGCGGTTGAGGCGGGCGACATCGTGCTCGTCCGGAGCGATCCGCGCGACGTGGCGCGGGCGATCGAGCTATCGAAGGCGGCCTACCGCAAGATGGTCCAGAATCTCGTCTGGGCGGCGGGCTACAACGTCGTGGCGATCCCGCTCGCGGGGGGCGTCCTCGCGAACCAGGGAATCCTGCTCCACCCCGCGGTGGCCGCGATCCTCATGTCCGCGAGCACCGTGATCGTCGCGCTAAACGCGCAGCTCCTGCGGAGGGAGCGGTCGGAGGATCGAAGAGAGGACCTGTGACCTTGCAGGTCCCAAGCCCCCGGCGTAAGATCGAATCATGACCCGTCGCGCGGTTCCTGTCCTGGCCTTGCTCGTCCTCTTCGTCGGCTCGCCCGTCCTCGCATGCGAGGCGATGGCGAGGCACACGGAGGCTTCCGCCATGCCGATGGACATGGCGGGGGGGTGCACGGACGAGACGACCGTACAGACTCTGTGCGCGGCTCCAGGCATGCGCATGCTCGTCAGCGTACCAGCTGTGAGCGCGTCTCAAGCCCCGATCTCCTGGACAAGGCCACACGGCGGGGAGGCGGAGCCGGTCAGTCTGCATGTCGTTCGACTCGCGGCGCCCTCGGCGTCTCCATCCTTCTCCCGAACTCCAGTCTTCCTTCTCCATAGCGCCTTCTTGATCTAGCCGCTTTCGCGAGGATCGCGTTTCCGCGGGGCCGGGCGACGAGCGTCCGGCTTCCCGGTCGGAGGCGCAGAATTTCGTTCTCGCGGAGAATCCTCAATGAAGATCCATACCCGGATCCCGGCGCCTGCCGCCGGGATCCTGATCAGTCTCCTCGCCGGCTCCAGCGGGTTGTCCGGACAGACGGCGGGATCAGCCTCTCGTTCGGTCGTCCTTGCACCTGCGGGTATCGCGTCCACGCGGGGGACGCCGGACGGCGTGCTGCCAGCCGAAGGGTCGGACCTGGCGGCTCTCGTCGAGAGGACGCGGTCGGTCAACCCCGCGATCCGGTCCGCTGTCGAGGCCGTCGCCGGTGCCCGCGCCCGGGCCCGGGCGGCCGGCATTCTTCCCGACCCGGTCCTCGGCATAGGGATCGTCAACGCGCTCGTCAGCGATCCTCTCTCCAGCGAGGACTTCATGACGATGCGGATGGTGCAGATCGGCCAGCGGGTGCCGTTTCCGGGCAAGCTCGACCTCGAGCGCGAGATGGCCGCCTGGGAGCTCGCCGCCACCGAGGCCGAGCGCGAGCAGGTCGAGCTGGAGGTCGTCGCCGCGGTCGAGCGCGCGTACTACGAGCTCTTCTTCCTCGATCGGTCGGTCGAGATCGTGAGCCACAATCGCGGGCTCCTCACCGATTTCGCGTCCGTGACCCGGGCGCGCTACGGCGTCGGGACAGGAGGCCAGCAGGACGTGTTGAAGGCGCAGGTCGAGGAGAGCCGCCTCGGGGACGAGTTGCTCGCGTTAAGGGAGCGCGCGGCGTCCTCGATGGCCGTCCTGAATGCACTCCTCGACCGCCCGAGCGACGCGTGGCTCGGCCGCCCCGTCCTGCCGGAGCGGATTCCGCGTGCGGCCGTCCCCGAGCCTGGCTCGGAGGTCCGCTTCACGACCGCGGCCCTCGGGTCCACCACGGGGGACGGTCCGATCCCCGATCTCGAGACCCTCCAGCGGCGTGCGCAGAGGGAGAGCCCGATGCTGGGGACGCACGCCGCCCGGATCCAGGCCCAGCGCGCCGCCGTCGAACTGGCGGCGAAGGCCGCCCTGCCCGACTTCGACGTGTCGGTGGGGTACGGCCAGCGCGGCGGGCGTGAAGACATGATCACGGCCATGCTGTCGATCCCGATCCCGCTCTTCAAGGGCGAGAAGCAGGACGCCCTCGCGGCTGCCGAGCGGGCCGAGCTGGGAAGCCTCGAGGCCGCACATCACGCGATGATCAACGACGTCCGCGCGCGGATCGCGGCTCTCCACGCCTCGCTCCTCCGCACTCGGGACCAGCTCGCCCTCCTCAGGGGAGGGATCCTGCCCCAGGCGCGAGCGTCGCTGGAGTCGGCCACTGCCGGATATCCCGTGGCGAGCGTCGACTTTCTCACGCTCCTCGACAACCAGGCGACGCTCTTCCGGCACGAGCTCGACTACTGGCGGCTCCTGGCCGGGTTCGGACAGGATCTGGCGGAGCTCGAGCAGCTCGTCGGAGGGGAGGTGCTGCGATGAGCGGCCGATGGATGCGTAGAACGGGCCTGGCACGCTGCCTGGCGCTGGCTGGCGCCGTGGGGACGCTGGCCGCATGTGGCGACAAGCCCGAGGGCACGGACGATGCCATGTCGGGAATGGAGATGAGTGGTTCGCCGCCAGGCTCCGAGGACGGTGGGGTCCGCGTGGAGACGGGCGAGGGCGCGATCCGCCTCACGGCCGATCAGATCCGCACGTTCGGCGTCACGTTGGGGACGGTCGATACCCGACCGCTGGAGAAGACGATCCGGACCGTGGGACTCGTCAGCTTCGACGAGACCCGGATCGCGTACGTGGCGCCCAAGATCGGCGGGTACGTCGAGCGGCTCCACGTCGATTTCACCGGAAAGCCGGTCAGCCGCGGCCAGCCGCTTCTCGAGATCTACTCGCCCGAGCTCGTATCGGCGCAGGAGGAGCTCCTGCTCGCACGGCGGCTCGACGAGAGGCTCGGGGCGAGTGGGGTCGAAGGCGTGGCGGCGGGATCCACCGACCTCCTTGCTTCGGCCCGGCGCCGGCTTCGGTACTGGGACATCTCCGAGACTCAGGTCGAGCGCGTTCTCCGGACCGGCGAGGTGCAGAAGACCCTGACCCTCCACGCTCCCGTCTCCGGGATCGTGATGGAGAAAAACGTGCTCGAGGGGCAGGCGGTCGATCCGGGCGACAACCTGTACCTGATCGCCGATCTCTCCGAGGTATGGGTCGAGGCGGAGCTCTTCGAGGCCGACGTCGCGCTGATCCACGAGGGAATGCCGGCTACGATCGAGGTCGCGGCGCTCCCCGGGCGGACGTTCGAGGGTCGGGTCGAGTACGTCTACCCGACTCTGCGGGAAGAGACGCGGTCGATGAAGGCGCGAATCTCGCTCCCCAACCCCGGGGGGCGGTTCAAGCCGGGCATGTTCGCCACCGTGCGGCTCCAGAAGAGTCTCGGCGAGGTGCTCACGATCCCCAGCTCGGCGGTGCTCCGCACCGGCGACGATGCGATCGCGTTCGTCGACATGGGCGAGGGACGCCTCATGCCGCATGCACTCACGCTGGGGATCGTCGCCGACGATTACGTGGAGGTCGCCGCGGGAGTCGAACGCGGCATGCGGGTCGTCACGAGCGCCCAGTTCCTTCTCGACAGCGAGTCGAACCTGGCCGAGGTCATGCGCGCGATGATGGCCCAGATGAATCTGCCCGACGCGCCCACCGGCAAGCGCGAGGACTAGGCGATGCTGCGGCGCGTCATCGAGTGGTCCGTCGACAACAAGTTCCTCGTCCTCCTCGCCACCGCGGCGGTCACGCTCGGGGGAGTGTGGGCGCTCCTGCACACGCCGGTGGACGCGATCCCCGATCTCTCCGACGTCCAGGTGATCATCACGACGGACTGGGAGGGTCAGGCACCGCAGACGATCGAGGACCAGGTCACCTACCCGCTCTCCACCGAGATGCTCAAGGTGCCGCGGGCCAAGTTCGTCCGCGGTGTCAGCCAGTTCGGCCGCTCCTACGTGTACGTCGTCTTCGAGGACGATGTGGACTTGTACTGGGCCCGGTCCCGGGTGCTGGAGTACCTGAACGCGGTTGGCGGCAGATTGCCGGCGGCGGTCCAGCCGCAGCTCGGGCCGGACGCGACCGGCGTGGGCTGGGTCCTCCAGTACCTGCTGGTCGACACCACCGGCACCCACAACCTGGCGGAGCTCCGGGCGCTCCAGGACTGGCAGGTCCGCTTTCAGCTCCAGAGCGTCCCCGGCGTCGCCGAGGTCGCCAGCCTCGGCGGGTTCGAGAAGCAGTACCAGATCGACCTCCTGCCCGAGCGCCTGCTGGCCTACGGCCTTCCCGTGTCGCGGGTCGTCGAAGCCGTCCGCGGGTCGAATCAGGACGTCGGGGGTCGGGTGATCGAGCAGGGCGGGACCGAGTACATGATCCGCGTCCGGGGCTACCTCGAGAACCTGGACGACATCCGGCGGATCAGCGTCGGGTCGACAACGACGGGCGTTCCGATCACGGTGGGGGACGTGGCGCTCGTTCACCTGGGGCCCGAGATGCGACGCGGTATCGCCGACCTGAACGGAGAGGGCGAGGTCGTGACCGGTTTCGTCGTCATGCGCTTCGGCGAGAACCCGCTCGCCGTGATCGAGCGGGTCAAGCGGCGGATCGACGAGATCCAGTCCGGCCTCCCCCCCGGCGTCTCCATCGTCATCGGGTACGACCGGAGCGATCTGATCCATCGCGCGATCGAAACGCTGAAGGACACGCTCCTCGAGGAGTCGGTGATCGTCGCCCTGGTCGCGCTTGCCTTCCTCTTGCATGTCCGCTCGGCGCTGGTCGCGATCGTCACGCTGCCGATCGGGATCCTGATGGCCTTCATCGCGATGCGCTGGCTGGGCGTCGATGCCAACATCATGAGCCTGGGGGGGATCGCGATCGCGATCGGAGCCATGATCGACGCGGCGATCGTGATGGTCGAGAACATGCACAAGCACGTCGAGCGGAACGAGAGGGCGGGACGGTCACGCAAGCAGTGGGAGCTCGCGGTCGACGCCTCGCAGGAGGTCGGACCGGCGCTCTTCTTCTCGCTCCTCATCATCACCGTCAGCTTCATTCCCGTCTTCGCGCTGACCGGCCAGTCCGCACGTCTCTTCCACCCGCTGGCATGGACGAAGACCCTGGCGATGGGGGCCGCGAGCCTGCTCTCGATCACCCTGGTCCCCATTCTGATGGGGTTCTTCGTGCGCGGCCGGATCCGGGGGGAGAAAGAGAATCCGATCAATCGGTTCCTCCTCCGGGCCTATCGGCCGTTGATCGACCGGGTCCTCCAGCGCCGTTGGTGGGTCCTCGGCGGCGCGACGCTCGTGCTCGTCCTCACCGTGATCCCCTACCTCCGGCTGGGGTCCGAATTCATGCCCCCGCTCGACGAGGGGGCGATCATGGACATGCCCTCGCTGTTCCCGAGCGTCGGCACTTCCCAGGCCCGGCAGATCCTGCAGCACCGGGACGCCGCGATGAAGACCGTTCCCGAGGTGGCCATGGTGCTGGGGAAGGTCGGGCGCGCCGAGACGGCGACCGACGCGGCTCCGATGTCGATGCTCGAGTCGATCGCGATCCTGAAGCCCGAGGACGAATGGCGCGAGGGGGTCACCATCGAGGATATCCGGGCGGAGCTCGATCGGGTGACCCGGATGCCCGGGGTCGCGAACATGTGGTCGATGCCGATCAAGAACCGGCTCGATATGCTGCTCACGGGCATCAAGACGCCCATCGGGATCAAGATCTTCGGCCCCGATCTGGCGATGCTCGAGAAGATCGGCAAGGAGATCGAGGGACTCCTCCCGCTGGTCGAGGGCACGAACTCGATCTACGCGGAGCGGGCCGTCGGGGGGCGATACCTGGAGATCGACCTCGATCGGGAGGCCATCGCGCGCTACGGGCTGACGGTGGAGGATGTCCAGGAGGCGATTCTGGCGACGGTCGGCGGAATGGAGGTGACGCGGACGGTCGAGAGCCGGGAGCGATACGGCGTTCTCGTCCGGTACGCGCGCGGGTTGCGGAGCGACGCGGACCAGATCGGGCGCGTCTTCATTCCGACGGCCCTGGGCTCCCAGGTGCCCCTGGGGCAGCTCTCCCGAATCCGGTTCACGAGCGGCCCCGACATGGTGAAGAGTGAGGACGCCCGCCTCAACTCGCTGGTCTATGTCGACGTCCGCGACCGGGACATCGGCTCCTACGTCGAGGATGCGCGGGAACTGCTGGAGCGCGAGCTCGAGCTCCCCGCCGGCTACACTCTGCGGTGGTCCGGGCAGTTCGAGGCGATGCAGGAGGCCAATCGGAGGCTGCGCCTCGTCGTGCCGATCACGATCGGCATCATCTTCCTCCTCCTGTTCCTCAACTTCCGGAGCGTCGCCGAGAGCCTGATCGTGATGGCGTCGCTGCCGTTCGCCCTGGTGGGGGGGATCTGGCTCCTGTGGGCGCTTGGCTACAACCTTTCGGTTTCCGTCTGGATCGGCCTGATCGCGCTGGCCGGTGTGGCGGCCGAAACGGGCGTCGTCATGCTGATCTACCTCGATCACGCGTGGGAGAATCGCCCGCCGGAGCAGCGGCGGACTGCGCGAGACCTCTACGATGCGATCATCGAGGGCGCCGTCGAGCGGGTACGTCCCAAGATGATGACGGTGAGCGCGATTACCCTGGGACTCCTGCCCATTCTGTGGAGCGGCGGCGCCGGGGCCACGGTGATGAAGCGGATCGCTGCGCCGATGGTGGGCGGCATGGTGTCGGCCACGGTACTGACCCTGATCGTGATCCCCGCGATCTACTCGCTGTGGCGCGAGCGTGAGCTCCGCCGGGATCACCGGCCGTTCGGGGCGGTCGCGGAAGAGGCGGCGGGCGACCTGGTCGAGCCGTGATCGCGCTCCTGAGCTTGACAGCGATGAGAGTATCTTGTTCCTATGGAGAGACCACGACTCGTAGCCGGAGGAAACCCGCATGTCCGAATCCAGGCCTGCCCCTGCGCCGATCGACCTCGACGTCGACGAGCTGAGGTCGGCGATCCGCGAAGAGTACGAGACCGTCGCGCTCGAGCCCGGGCGCGGCTTCCACTTCCACACCGGTCGCAG
>Ga0299913_10005499_pt1 | contig 10833 bp, 9 predicted proteins | sample RVTome_9_FD_201360 | JGI IMG/M metagenome (GOLD analysis project Ga0299913, IMG submission 201360) | Soil microbial communities from uranium-contaminated site in the Upper Colorado River Basin, Wyoming, United States - RVT155D38 (version 2) ... | reverse complement strand
TCGCCTCCCGGTCCTGGGCGCTCCAGGCCTGCGCGACGCGCTCGATCGTCTCGGCGACGGCGGCGACATGGACCCGGCGCGCGCCATCCAGCCGCGGCTCGACCAGGGCCCGCAGCGCCTCGACGGTCAGTCCGTGCCCTGGCGGACGTACGGCGGAACGATCGAGCCGTTCGGCACCGTCGTGTGAGCGATCAGGTTCCATCCCTTGAGCTCCACTCCGCGACCCACGTGAGCGTCCGCGATCCGCGTGAACGGACCGATGACGGACTCGCGCCCCACGCTGGACACGCCTTCGATGATCACGCCCGGATAGATCACCGTGTCGGGCCCGATCCGGGCGTCGGCGTCGATGAGGGTCGTCTGCGGCGACAGGAAGGTGACCCCTTCCCGCATCAGCCGCTGCCGGATGCGGTCGCGCAGCACGGCCTCGGCCTCCGCCAGCTGGGCGCGGTCGTTGACGCCCATCAGCTCCTGGGGATCCTCGAGCAGGACCGCGCGGGCGGGTGCCCCGATCTCGGCCAGCATCTCCATCACGTCGGTCAGGTACCACTCCCCCTGGGCGTTGTCGGTCGACAACCGATCGAGCAGCGGGCCCACGGTCTTCCAGGCGAAGCAATACACGCCGGTGTTGATCAGGCGGATCGCGCGCGTCGGCTCGTCCGCGTCGCGCTGCTCGACGATCCGCAACACGCTTCCGTCCTTGTCCAGCACCACGCGGCCGTATCCGGTCGGGTCTCTGAGCTCGGCCACCAGGAGCGTGGCCGGCGTTCCATGGGCGCGGTGGACGCGAACGACCTCGTGCAGCGTCTCGCGCGTCAGGAGCGGAGTGTCGCCGTAGCACACCAGGACGTCGCCCTCGAATCCCGTCAACGACTCCGACGCGCACAGCAGCGCGTGCCCCGTCCCCAGCTGGTCCTCCTGGACGGCGAAGTCGATCCCCGGAAGCGAGGCCAGCGCGTCCTCGACCTGCTCGCGCTGATATCCCACGACGCACACGATTCGGTCGGCACCGATCTCCTCGACCGCGAGCAGCACGTGGCGGATCATCTGCCGGCCGGCGAGCGGATGCAGCACCTTGATGAGCGCGGACTTCATGCGCGTCCCCTGACCGGCGGCGAGGATCACCGCGGCGAGGGGGTGCGAGCGCTCAGCGTTCACGGGGCTCGATCACGACGTTGTCGATGAGCCGCGTTCCGCCGACCCGCGCCGCCACCGCCGCCACCGCCGGGGCCTCGATGCACTCCACCGGCCGGAAGGAGTCGCGCTCGACGAGCGCCACGTAGTCGACGTCGATCGCCGGGTGGCGCGAGAGCTCCTCGCGCATGGCGGCGAGGATCGGCGCGGCCTCCGCCACGCCCTCCGCCGCCAACCGCTCCGCCCGCGCCAGCGCGGCGCGGAGGCCCCGCGCCTGGCGCCGGTCGTCGGCGCTCAGGTAGGCGTTCCGGCTCGAGAGCGCCAGCCCGTCGGCGTCGCGCACGGTGGCCCCGATGACGACTTCGACCGGGAAGTCCAGGTCGGCGACCATGCGCCGGATGGCCGCCGCCTGCTGGGCGTCCTTCTGACCGAAGATCGCGACCTCCGGCTCAACGATGTGGAACAGCTTCGCGACCACCGTCACCACGCCGTCGAAGTGACCGGGCCGCCATGCGCCTTCGAGGTCGTCGGTGATCTCGCGCATGGTCACCCGGGCGAGGAGCGGCTGGGGGAACATCTCCGCGACATCGGGAGCGAACACCAGCGCGGCACCGCGCTCCGCCAGCAGCTCGATATCGCGCTCGAGGTCGCGCGGATAGTTCTCGAAGTCCTCGCCGGGCCCGAATTGGGTGGGATTGACGAACACGGACACGACCACCACGTCCGCGTGCTCGGCGCCCAGATCGACGAGCGACAGATGGCCCTCGTGGAGGGCGCCCATCGTCGGCACGAAGGCCACGCGCCGATCCGCCCGGAGCTCGGCGAGCGCGGCCCGGCACTCCGCGATGGTGCGGGCGACCCGGGCCCTCACGGGTACGACTCCTCCTCGCCCGGGAAGGTCCCTTCCCGGACATCGGAGGCGAACCGCGCCAACGCCGCGCGCACGATCTCGTCCAGGTCCGCGTACCGGCGCACGAAGCGCGGACGGAAGTCGGGCGTCAGGCCCAGGAGGTCCGGCGTCACCAACACCTGGCCATCCGTCCCGGGGCCTGCGCCGATCCCGATGGTGGGGATCTCGAGCGTCTTCGAGACCTCCGTCGCCAGCGAGCTGGGGATCTTCTCCAGCACCAGCGAGAAGCAACCGGCGCTCTCGAGCGCGAGCGCGTCGGCGCGCAGTCGCTCGGCCTCGTCCGCCTCCGAAGCGCGCAGCCCGTAGCCCCCGAACGCGTGCACGGACTGCGGCGTGAGCCCCAGATGCCCCATGACCGGGATCCCGCAGCCGACCAGCCGCTCCACCGTCCCGGCCAGAGCCGCCCCGCCCTCGACCTTGACCGCCTGCGCGTCGGTCTCCTTCATGACCCGGCCGGCGTTGCGGAGCGTCTCCTCCGGGCTCACCTGGAACGTGAGGAACGGCATGTCGACGATCAAGAACCGGTCCGGCGCTCCCCGGCGGACCGCCCGCGCGTGGTAGATCATGTCGTCGAGCGTCACGGGAAGCGTCGTCCGGTGCCCGGCGAACACCTGTCCCGCGGAGTCCCCGACCAGGATCGCGTCGACGCCCGCGGCGTCCAGATAGCGGGCGAGCATCCAGTCGTATGCCGTGAGGACCACGATCCGGCGACCCTCGGCCTTCATGCGCCGGAAGCTGCGGGTCGTCAGCGCGCGGCTCACGCGGCCACCGCCCCGGGCAGCCATGCTTCCGGCGCTCCGGCGACCCGACAGAGATCCAGGAAGAACGCGCGCTCCGCGAGTCGCGGGTGGGGCACGGTGAGGCCCGGCTCGGCCACGCTGCGCCCGGCGTACAGGAGCAGGTCGATGTCGATCGTGCGCGGCCCGCGCGGGGGCCCCGCGCTCCGATCGCGGCCCAGCTCGCGCTCGATCGCGAGGCAGGCCTCGAGGAGCGGTCGCGGCTCCAGCCTCGTCTCCACCGCGAGGACCTGGTTCAGGAACCGGGGCTGGTCGGTGACGTCAACGGGCTCGGTCTCGACCACCGGGGAGAACGCCACGAGCCGCAGGTCGGGACGCGCGACCAGGGCGGCGCGCGCGGCACCCAGTCGCTCGGCGCGGTTCCCCAGGTTCGACCCCAGACTGAGATAGGCGCGCCGGCTCATGGTCGCTCGATCTCGATCTCGACGTTCCCCGTCGGGCCGGGAAGAACCACCCGCGGCTTCCGGCACCGCACCCGGACGCCCTCCACGCCCTCGAGCGCGAGGAGTCGCTCGGCTACCCGCTCGGCCACGGCCTCGAGCAGGCGCGGCGGATTCCGGGGGTCCGCGTTCACGGCTTCGGCGACTCGCTCGTACAGCTCGCGGTAGTCGATGCCGTCCGCCAGCCGGTCCGACCGGCCGGCGCCGGCGAGATCGGTACGGACCTCGACGTCGATCTCGAGCGGCTGCGGCGTGGTCCGCTCGTGGGGCAGGTCGCCCACGACGGTGAAGAACCGGAGATCGAGCATGCGGATCGTGTCGGTCACGGCGCTCAGCGCACGAACAGGATGCGGATCGTTCTCTCGCTGCCCCCGGACTCGAGTCGCGCCACGTAGACCCCGCTCGGCGCCGAGCCGCCGGCGTCGGTCGCGCCATCCCACGTGACCGCCTGCTCGCCGGCGAACACGTCGCCGTCGATCAGCGTCCGCACTCGCCGCCCGAGCACATCGTATACGATCAGCGTGGCGCGCGGCGTCCCGGAAGCCGGCTCCGGCACGGCGAACAGGATCGTCGTCTGTTGCCCGAGTCGGAAGGGGTTCGGGAAGTTCTGCTCGAGCGTGAGCTCCGTCGGCGGAGGAGGCGGCGGCGGCGGCTCGGTGCCCAGGACTCGCACGAAGTACGCCGCGCGCGCGGCCTCGGCGTTCGCCTGGAGCGCCGCGCGGCTCTCGCCGGCCACCAGCGCCACCGCGACCGTGTCGCTGACTCCGGCCGCGAGCGTGAGCGGTCCCACCCCGATGATCTGATACAGGTCCTGCGGGCTCGACTCCGCCGTGCTGGTCTGTCCGCTGGCGAGCGCGCTCCACTTCTCCGTATCCGAGAACTCTCCCTCCATGGGCGCCTCGGCCAGGCCCGGCGCGCGCCCCGCCGACGGCGGATTGCCGGCCGTGCTCGCGATCACCTGCTCCCGCCGGAGAACCGCGTACGTCACTTGCCCGAGCGCGACCTCGTCGAGCCACACGACGCCGAGCGCGGGCTGGCTCGCCTGCGTGCCCTCGACGAACCCGAGCCTCCGACCGGGATCCCAGCCCGCCGTCTCCTGCGGCAGCCCGTCGCTCCCCGGCAGGTCCCAGTCCGCGAAGAGCCCCAGCCGCAGGCCGGTCAGGGCCTGGGCCGAGGTGTTCCGGACCACGTACTGCACGAGCACGAACGCGTCCTCGCCCGCGTCGGCGAAGGCGTACGACCGCTGCGTGACCTCCAGGTCCAGCGGCGAGAGCGCGCGCCGGTCATCATAGGCCGTCGTGATCCGCTGACCACCCGCCGCCTCGTCGACCTCGATCGGGGCGCCGAACAGCGGGATCCAGTCCGTCGCGCTCTCGGTGTCCTCGCCGTACGGCACGTCGTCGGAGAGCCGCGCGGGGCCGGTGCCGGCCAGCAGGCCCGCGTGAAACAGCCAGTTGGGGCTCGACGTCGGAAAGCGGAAGCCCTCGCCACGAAGCTCGAACCCGAAGCCGTGGAGACCGGTGTAGTAACCGAGCCCCCCGAAGTTGGTGACGCTGAGCCGCACCCTTCCGACGTCATGGGTCGCGAACGAGCCCTCGATCGGGTCCCCGGCCTTGACCACCATCCGGAAGGGCCCCACCGCGGCGCCCTGGACGGTCAGCGTCAACGAGATGTCGCTGCCGGCCGCCACCGTGGGCGCGATCTCGACTCCGAAGGACTCCCCGCCGGTCGGACCGAAGAACTCTCCCGTCGGAGCCGCGCCGAGCGCGACGCTGGATCGGGTCACCGTGACGCCGGGCGTAGAGCTCGTCAGCACGCCCGTGGTCGCCGGCAGCGCCGGGCCGTGGTTCGTGAGCAGCGGAACCAGGTCCGCGGACTGGCCGGGGCGGAGCACGAGCGCCTCCTCGATGCCCGCCGGCGCCAGTTTCCCCGCCGGCGCCGCGCCGGGACGATAGCCGACCAGCCGGGCCAGCGGCTGCGTCGGCCGCTCGACGCGCGCCAGCGCCGCCTCGGCGTCCACGAGCCCGTGCCCGAAGACGTTGTCGTCCCCGGCCGGACCGATCTCGGCCGCCGTCTCGATGAGGATCGTCTTGGCCGCCTCCGGCGTGATGGTCGGGTTCTTCGAACGCATGAGGGCCGCCACGCCGCCCACGATCGGCGTGGCGAACGAGGTGCCGGTGAAGTTGCCCAGCGTGGCGTTGAACCGCGAGCGACTCGTCACCAGGAACCCGGGCGCGACGACCTCGGGCTTGGTAGCGAAGGCCCCGCCGCAGGCCGACGGGCCGCGCCCGCTGCTGCTCACGCTGCCGTTCTGATCGTCCACGGCCCCGACCGCGAAGGCGTTCACCGCGGTGGTGGCGCGGCTGGCCGGGGACGTCACCCCGCCTTCTCCCTGGTTGCCGGCGGAGTTGATGACGATCACGCCGGCGGCCTCCATCGCGTCGACGGCCTGGTCGAAGATCGGATCGCAGACCAGCCTGCCCTGGTCGTCGAAGCCGGTGTCGATCCCCCAGGAGTTGACCACCACGTCGGGCACGTCGGTGATCGTGCCGGGATCCCCGTCCGGATCGGTCAACCACTCGAAGATCTTGATGGCGGTCGAGACGTAGCCCTCGTCCTGCTCGAACAGGTCGCCCGCGATCCAGGTCGCGTCGAAGGCGACGCCGAACGACTCCTCGCCGCCGGTCAAGAGGCCCATCACCGGCGTCCCGTGTCCGACCTGGGGGTCGTCGTCCGCGGGAAAGACCGTCAGCGCGACGGGGGCGTACCAGGCGGCGTCGCTGCCCGCGAAGAGCCCTCGCCACCGGTCCCCCATCGTGTCGTCGTCCCCGTTCACGCCCGAGTCCACGTTGGCCACGATCGCTCCCTTGCCGGTGACTCCTTCCGCCCAAACCTCCGGCACCCGCACCTGCTGCAGCTCGGAGGTCGGGACGACCGCCGCCGGCGCGCCTGCGCCGAGCGCGTCGACCGGGGCGCCGGTGGAGCCCAGCGACAGGCGCCGGTCGGGGACGATCATGGCGATCGCGGGGTCGGCCTCGATGCGCGCGATCCACTCCGGTTCGACCAGCGCGACGACCGCGTTCACCGACCACAGCCGGTCGACCTCGGTCAGCGCGCCCGCTTGCCTCGCGCGATCGAGGGCTGCCCGCGCGTCGGACAGGGAGGCGGAATGGATCGCCCGCAGCCCGCGCACCATCTGCTCGTGACGCGCCTCGAGCGTGGGCAGGGCGAGCGCTCCCCGGATCAGCGCCTCGCGCGGCGCGGCGTCGGCGAGCTTGATGATCACCCGTTCGGGAGCCGACTCGCGCGGCGGGACGACGACCATCAGGAGCACGGGGACGAGCCCGAGCGTGGCCCGGCTCAGGCGCTGGAAGGACGCGCTCACAGCAGCTCCAGCTGGAGGTCCGAGTAGCCGGCGGACTTGATGCGCCTCAAGCTCGCCAACCCGGCTTCGATCGGCATCTCAATGACCTTGACCGCGTCGGGCGCGGTGCGGAACAGGTCCTCGAAGATGCGCCGCCAATCGAGCGCCCCGTCCCCGATCGGAAGGTGATCGTCGGAGAAGCCGTCGCTGTCGTGGAGGTGCACCTCCCGGATGGCGGGACCCAGCTGCGTCCACCAGGCCTCGATCCCGACCCCACCGTAGATGTAGGCGTGCGCCACGTCGAGCGTGACGGCCGCGTGATGCGAATCGAGCTGCGCCAGGATGTCGAGCTGCACCTGGGGCGTGGGCTCGAACATGTTCTCGAGCAAGAGCGTCATCCCGGCGTCCGCCGTCAGGTCGACGACGCGCTCCCAGATCTCGAGCGAGAGCGCCAGCCAGCCCGGGAACGTGGACTCGGGAAGCAGCGGATGATGGCCCGTGTGGAAGTTCATCATCCGGGCGCGGAGCGCGCCCGCGACCCCGACCGCCCGCTCCCAGCAGCGCCGCGTGTGCTTGCGGATCACGGGATCGAGGCTGCCGGGATTCAGGTCGAAGATCGGGGCGTGCACGGTGACCTCGATGCCGCGCGCGGCGAGCTCGTCCCCGAGCTTCCGGACCGCGGTCGTGCGGTCGAGCGCCAGCAGCCACTCCGTGTCGTAGAGCGTCACCTCGACGCCGAGGCCCTTCTCCTCGAGCCCATCGAGGTGACGGCCGACGTCGGCAAAGGTCGTGCTGAGCGCGAAGCGCTGGGACACTGGCAGTCCTTCTTGCGGCCGGGGCCGCCATGGATCCCGGGGTTCGAGAAGAGAATCGCGGTGAGGCGGGGAATCTAGAGGCCGCCGGGAAAGAGCGTCAAACCGCGATCATCCCGCATCGAGCGCCTCCCTCAGCGTACGCATCCATGCGACGGCGGCCGCCGGACCATCGCGGTCGAGACGCTCGACGAACGCGCTGCCCACCACCACGCCGTCCGCGACTCGGGCCGCCGCCACCGCCTCCTCGGGTCCGGCGATCCCGAAGCCGACGACCACGGGCAGGTCCGTGCTGGCGCGGATCGCGGCCACCTGCTCCGCCGTGCGCCGGTCGGTTCCGGCGCCGGCCCCCGTCACCCCGGTGCGGGCGATCAGGTACACGAACCCCTGCGCCCCGCGCGCGAGCTCGGCGAGTCTCGACGCTCGCGTGGTCGGAGCGGCGAGCCGCACGATCGGGAGGCCGCGCGCGGCGAACGTGCGCGCCGTGTCCGGATCCTCGTCGAACGGGAGATCCGCGACGATCACCGCACCGAACCCCGCACTGCGGCAGGCGTCCGCGATCGCTCCGGCGCCCGCGGAGAGCACCGGGTTTAGATAGGTGAACAGGACGAGCGGCGGTCGAGCCGAGTCGGCGGCGCGGTAGTCGGCCCCCAGCCGAATGGCGTCCAGGATCGTGGTCCCCGTCGCGATCGCGCGCTCGGAGGCCGCCGCGATCACCGGGCCGTCGGCGAGCGGATCGCTGAACGGGACCCCCAGCTCGATCGCGTCCGCGCCCGCCACCGCCAGTCCCGCCAGCGCTTGGGCGCAGCGCGCCCGATCGGGGAAGCCCGCGGTCAGGTACGGGATCAGGAGCTTCCGCCCGGCCGCCCGGGCCTCATCGAGGGCCTGGGCGATCCCGACCGCGGGCAGGCGCCCGGTCACGCGAGCAGGAAGTATCGCGCGGGATCGATCCCGTAGCGCTCGGGCTCGAGCACCTTGATCACCGTGCGGACGAACTCGCCCCCCGGCCCGCGCTCGGCCAGACTCACGATCATGCCGTCGATGTGCAGGCCCTGCGAATCCACCACCAGCTTGACGCGCGGGCGATTGATGCTCCGCGGGTCGGGATCCACCGCCATCACGACCGCGATCTCCTGGGTGTCGAGGAGCACGACGCAGCCGGGCGGATAGATCCCCAACAGGCTCACGAAGGCCTTGATCAGGATCGGGTCGTAGCGCACTCCCTTCCAGCGCTCCAGCGCCTGGAGCATCTCCGCCGGCGTGATGGGATCGGTGTTGTAGACCCGCGGGGTGGTGCCGGCGTCGAACGAGTCACAGATCGCGACGATGCGCGAGTAAAGAGCCAGCCGACGCGGGAAATGGATCGTCGGATATCCGGACAAGTCCACGTTCAGGTGATGCTCGAAGGTGGAGAGCATCTCCCGCGCCGGAACCCGGCCGCGCTGCCGGCCGGCCATGATGCGCCACACGCCGTACGCGGGGTGCCGCTGCATCGCCTTCCATTCCTCGTCCGACAGGGCGTCGGTCTTGAGCAGGATCTCGCGCGGAACGTCGACCTTGCCGAGGTCGTGCAGCAGGCCCGCCATCCCGAGCTCGTACAGCTCGAGTCGCGACAGGCCGATCCGCTGGCCCAGCGAGACCGCGAAGATGCACACGTTCACGGAGTGCGTGAACGTGGGCTCGTCGTAGTCGCGCAGGTTGGTGAGACCGACCAGCAGGCTCTCGTCGTCGAACACCTGATCCACGATCGACTGGACCGCCCGCCGCACGCGCGTGAGACGAAGCGTGTGACCGGCGCGCAGGCTCTCCATCAGCTGGCGAGTCACGGCGACCGTGTGCCGGTAGGTCCGCTCGGCGCGCTTTCGCTTGTCGGGATCGTCGAGGAGCGTTTCGGCCTCCTCCTCGCGCGGCTCCAGCACGCGGGTGTCGCCGAGGCCCTGGTCGACGAGCGTCTGCCGCAGGCGGAACACGGGGTCCTCATCCCCGTCTTCGATCTCCATGCTGCCGACGACGCTTACGAACCGCGCCGCCTCACCCACGTCGGGCACCGTCTCCCACTCGAACCCGCCGATGCCGATCTCGCGGAAGAACCGCAGCAGGTTCGCGTGCACGCTGTAGCTCCGGAGCTCGCTCCGGATGCGCACGTCGTTGACGAGGATCAGGTCCCCGCCGACCTCGAGTCGCGCGGAGCGGTCTACGAGGAGCAGCTCCTCGAGCGTCCGCACGAAGCGCTCGGCGGCGGCCCGCAGCGTGTCGTTGCGGGCGTCGTAGAGCTGGGCCGAGCGCAGAGCCACGAACAGGTTCTGCACGAGCTCGCGCCCGAGCCCCTGGATCGGAACGGTGGCCGCGACCTGCGTCATGCGCCGACCCGCGCCCGGCCCCAGGACTGCAGCACCTGTCCCGCGACCCGGGCCACCAGCGGATGGCGGTCCTTGGCAGCCTCCTCTACGACCTCGCGCGCCGCCGGGGACGCGGTCGCGGCCAGCGCGATCAGCACGCACGCGGCCTCCTCCGGGTCGCGTTTGCGGAACAGGCCGCGACGACGGCGGTAGCGGGACACCAGCTCGCCCACCACGTTGTCCCCCCCCAGGGCGCCATACGCCTCGAACAGGAGGCGCTGCTCGGTCAGCGACCGTTCGCCGTCGACACCCTCGATCCGCTTGGTCACGCGCGGGAGCGCCGGTGCGTAGCGATGGCTCACCAGATGACGCAGGGCGTAGAGGCGGATCGAGGGGTCCGAGTCCGCGACCGCGAGCGTCACGAAATCGAGTGCCCGCCCGCCGCCGAAGCTCTTGAGCGCGAGCATCGCCTCGCGCCGGACTTCGGCATCCGGGCTCGAGAGCAGCGCTCCGAGCGGCTCCAGGAATCGGCCGTCGCCGGTCAGGCCCACGATATACGCCGCGGCTCCCGCCTCGGAGGGGTCATCGCTGGCCAGCGCCGCGTGCAGGCCCGGCGCGTCCGCGGTCGCGACCTCCGCCAGCATCTCGGCGATCGCGGGGAGCTGACACACCCGCTTGATCTCCGGCATGCCGGTCAGCAGCGCGCGCAGGCGTCCGGCTCCGAACGTGCGGAGGAACTGCGCCGCCTCCGCCTCGTCGATCTCCGCCGCCAGGAGCTGGCGGCCGATGCGCGCCAGCGAGGTCTCGTCGAGCACCGCGTCGTGCATGCGGCCGAACGCCTTGCGCGCCACCGATGGGCACTCCGCGCTCGCCAGGTAGGGCCCGAAGATCTCGTGGATCTCGACCACCCGACGGTAGATCTGATCCCCCAGATACTCGGCATGGATCTCCTCGATCATCTCCACCGCCGGCGAGACGGCGTCGACGACCGGGTCCATGAGCAGCTCGCGCACGCAGGTCAGGACCTCGGAGAACAG
>Ga0299913_10005498_pt1 | contig 10833 bp, 10 predicted proteins | sample RVTome_9_FD_201360 | JGI IMG/M metagenome (GOLD analysis project Ga0299913, IMG submission 201360) | Soil microbial communities from uranium-contaminated site in the Upper Colorado River Basin, Wyoming, United States - RVT155D38 (version 2) ... | reverse complement strand
ACTCGGTGCACGAGGAAGCCGAGCGGCTGGAGCACGCGGCGTCCGACGAGCTGGTCGACCGCATGGCGGCCGCCCTCGGCGATCCGGAGGAGGACCCCCACGGCGCGCCCATCCCCGAGGCCGGGGCCGACTTCCGGGAGCGGCAATGGCCCGCGCTGTCCGACCTCGGGGTCGGGGAGGTAGCGGTCGTGCGGCGGGTCGCCGATGAGAACCCGGAGGCCCTGCGCCACCTCGCGGAGCTCGAGCTGCGACCCGGCGCGCGCGTCGGGGTGCTCGACCGCGCGCCGCTGGACGGCCCCCTGACAGTCCGCGTCGGGCAGGCCGAGCGCGTGCTGGGCCTGGGCGTGTGCGAGCTGGTGCGGGTGGAGCGCGTGGCCGCGGCCGCGAAAGGCGAGGTGGAGCGTGTCTGAGAAGCGGATGTCCCGCCGGTCGCTGCTGCGGGCGGGCGCCGCCGGGGCGGCGGGAGCCGCGGGCGTCGCGGTCGTCGGCGCGGCCAGGGCGGTGCAGGACGGCGTCACCCGCGAGCAGCTCCGCGGTTCGGCGCAGCTCCTCGACAGCCACGGGCACGTGGGTAGCAACGACGCCGTGGGCGACATCCGGCCCGGCGGCTTCGACCCGACCCGGTACCTGACGGAGTTCGACTACGGGCGCGTGTCTACGACGCCCGACGGGCGCACGCTGCGCGAGTGGGACATCGTCGCCGTTGACGCCGACGTCGAGGTCGCGCCGGGGGTGTGGTTCCCGGCCTGGACGTACAACGGCCGCGTGCCGGGCCCCACGCTGCGCTGCACCGAGGGCGACCGGCTGCGCGTGCACTTCCGGAATGCGGGCAGCCACCCCGCGGCGGCGGACGGCGTATTCGAGATCGTCGAGCCGGGCGGGAGCTACCTTTACGAGTTCGACGCCGAGCCGTTCGGGCTGCACCTGTACCACTGCCACGCGATCCCGCTCAAGCGCCACATCCACAAGGGCCTCTACGGCACCTTCATCGTAGACCCCCCCGGCGGGCGCGAGCCGGCGCGGGAGCTGGTCATGATGATGAACGGGTTCGACACGAACTTCGACGGCGAGAACGAGATCTACGCCGTCAACACGGTCGGCTTCCACTACCAGCGCCACCCGATCCGGCTTGCGCTGAACGAGCTCGTGCGAGTCTACCTCGTCAACATCACCGAGTTCGACCTCATCAACTCGTTCCACCTGCACGGGAACATGTTCCGCCTGTACCGGACGGGTACCGACCTGGAGCGCCACGAGCTCACCGACACGGTCACGCTCTGCCAGGGGGAGCGCGCCGTGCTCGAGTTCCGCTACCGGTTCCCCGGCCGCTTCATGTTCCACGCGCACCAGAGCGAGTTCGCCGAGCTGGGGTGGATGGCGATGTTCGACGTTCGGGACGATGAGGCGCCGGTTGCCTGAGGGCCCGGGGCGCGTTTCCGGGGACGCTCCGGGGAGCGCGACTCGCGTTGCCGCGGAGACGCCGGGGAGCGCGGGGGGCGTTTCCGCGGACGCTCCGGGGAGCGCGACTCGCGTTGCCGCGGAGACGCCGGGGAGCGCTGGGCGCGACCACGTCGGCCGGCCGCCCGGGGGCGATGACCGAGCGGGCGGCCCGCCCACGCGCCCCCCGGTCCGCCGCGGCGATTCGGCGCGCAGGGCGCCCGTATGGCTGCTCGGCCTGGGGCCCCTGGCGCTGCTCGCCGCGCTGCTGTTCGCCCTTTTCCGCTTCGGCCCACTGGGCCTCTTCGAGGAGTCGTTCCCTCCGGTCGAGGAGCTGACGGTCGAGCGGATCTGGTTCCCCGAGCCGGGCGAGATGCGCGTGGCGGTCGTGAACGGCGGCCCCGAGCCGGTCACCGTCGCGCAGGTCGCGGTGGACGACGCGGTGTGGAGCCACGAGATCGACGGCTCGCGCACGATCGGCCGCCTCGAGCGCCGCGTGATCACGATCCCGTATCCGTGGGTCGAGGGGGAGCCGCACGCGGTCGATCTCATCTCGAGCACGGGGCTGACCTTCGACGCGATGGTCGACGTCGCGACGACGGCCCCGGCGGTCGGCGCCCGCTACCTGGGCGCCTTCGCGCTGCTGGGGACGTACGTGGGGGTGTTGCCGGTCCTGCTCGGGCTGCTCTGGCTCCCGTTCCTGCGCCGGATCGACCGGCGCTGGGTCGATTTCTTCCTCGCGCTCACGGTGGGCCTGCTGCTCTTCCTGGGCGTGGACGCGCTGCTGGAGGCGTTCGAGGTGGCCGGGGAGGTGCCGGGCGCGTTCCAGGGCACCGGGCTGATCCTGATCGGCGCCCTCGGTACACCGCTCGTGCTGACCGCACTGGGACGCTCCGCGCGGGGCCCCGACGGGACCGCCGCGCCGTGGCGCCTGGCGCTGCTGGTCGCGATCGCCATCGGTTTGCACAACCTCGGCGAGGGCCTCGCCATCGGCGGCGCCTACGCCAGCGGCGCCATCGCGCTGGGGGCGTTCCTCGTGGTCGGCTTCCTCGTGCACAACACCACCGAGGGACTGGCCATCGTGGCGCCCATCGCGCGCGAGGAGACGCGACTCGGGCGGCTCCTTTTCCTCGGGCTCGTCGCGGGGGTGCCGACGGTGCTCGGGGCGTGGATCGGCGCCTTCTCGCGGTCGCCCATCGCGGTCACGCTGTTCCTCGCGATCGGCGCGGGCGCCGTCGCCCAGGTCGTGCTCGAGCTCGCGCGCTTCTTCGGCCGCCGCGCCGAGCGCGGCCTGACCGCTCCGCTCAACGCCGCCGGGCTGCTGGCCGGCATGGCGGTCATGTACCTCACCGGGTTGCTGGTGACGGGGTGAGCGCGCGCCACACCACCTCGCGAGGCGGTCCAGCCCGAGGTGCGGGGCATCGGGCGGCCCCCCGGAAGGCACGCCGCGCGCCGCGACGCCGGGCACGAGGCCCGCTCGCCATCGCCGCGGCCGCCGTAGCGCTCACCCTGGGTCCGCTCGCCTGCGACGACCTCATCACCCAGCCACCGGCGGACGCCGACCTCCTGGATTCGCCGCTGCCGGGGCTGACCGCCGAGGAGTTGGCGGCCTTCGCCCGCGGCGACGCCGAGTTCGCGCGCCGATTCGCTCCGTCCACCGGGCTCGGGCCGATCTTCAACAATGTCTCGTGCGCGGACTGCCACAGCGGCGACGGACGTGGCCGCCCCGACAACGTGCTCGTGCGCTTCTCCATGCCGGGAGACCCGGCCGCGCTGGCGCAGGGGGGGCCGCAGATCCAGGACCGCGCGATCCCGGGCGCGGTGCCCGAAACGCTGCCGGAGGGCGCGCTCGTGTCCCGGCGCCTGCCGCCCCCGGTCTTCGGCGTCGGACTGATCGAGGCCATCCCCGCGGACGCGATCCTGGCCAACGCCGACCCGTCCGACGCCGACGGCGACGGCATCTCCGGGCGCCCCAACCTGGTGACCGCGCCGCCCTTCGTCCCGCCGGGCGAGCCGGGCGGCGGCACGGCTCCCGCGCTGGGCCGCTTCAGCCGCAAGGCCCAGGTGTCGAGCCTACTCGAGCAGGTGACCACCGCCTACCACCAGGATATCGGCGTCACATCGGACTTTCTGGTCGAGGAGAACGAGAACCCGCTGGCCGGCCCCGGACCGCGCGCCGCGGACCGCGTTCCCGACCCCGAGATCCCGGCGTCCACGGTGACGTCGGTGGTCGACTACATCCGCATGCTCGCGCCGCCCGCGCCGGGTGCGATGACCGCCCGCCGCCAGCGCGGCCGGGACACGTTCGCCGCCGTCGGCTGCGCGTCGTGCCACGTGCCGGTCCTGCGCACGGGTCCCAGCCCCATCGACGCGATCGCGAATCGAGATGTCCCGCTCTACTCCGACCTGCTGCTTCACGACATGGGCGAGGAGCTGGAGGATGGCCGGCCCGACGGCGCTGCCGACGGGCGCGAGTGGCGCACGACGCCGCTGTGGGGCCTGCGGGTGATGCGCGACTTCCTGGCGGGCGACGCCTTTCTCCTGCACGACGGTCGCGCCCGCTCGGTGGCGGAGGCGATCGGCTTCCACGGCGGCGAGGCGGCGGCCGCGCGGGCGGCCTTCCAGGCGCTCCCGGCCGAGGACCGCGCGGCGCTGCTGGACTTCGTGGAGAGCCGGTGAGGAGCGCCCCCACGACGGCGGAGACGGGGCCGTCGCGCATGGCGACGTCCCGGACGGCAGAGACGGCGGGGGCGCGGGTCGGCCGGACGGCGGCGTGTGTCGGCCGGACGGCGGGGACGGCGCCGGCGCGGGTGGAGGGGCGGACGACGACCTCGCGGCGCGCCTTCCTCGCCCGCTCGTGCGCCGCGGCCCTCGGCACCGCGCTCGCCGCATGCGGCGGCGTGGCCGCGCTTCCCGTCACGCCGCGCGACGGCGTCGTCCGGCTCGCGCTGCGGGATCATCCCGGCCTGGCCGGCCCGGGCGGCTGGCTCAAGATCGCGCCGGCAGGCCTCGCGCACCCCGTCTACGTCCTCGCCCTCGCCGACGGCTCGCACGTCGCGCTCTCGCCCGTCTGCACGCACCAGGGATGCACCGTGGACATCGCGGGCCGGCAGCTGGTGTGCCCGTGCCACGGGTCCACGTACGAGCGCACCGGCGAGGTGGTGCGTGGGCCGGCGGAGCGCCCCCTGGCGCGCTACGAGACGCGCCGTGAGGGCGGCGCGCTCCTGATCCGGCTGCCGTGACACACGCCGCGGCCTTGCTCGCTCTCCTCGCCGTCGCGCTCCCGACGGTGGCCACGGCGCAGGCCGCCGACTCGGCCGACAGGCCCTTCGTGCGCGGCGGGATCTACGACAAGCCCTACCTCGGCTCGCTTGCCGGCCGCGCCGCCATCGGCGGCTACGCCGAGGCGCACGCCGTGTGGCTGCGCGAGGACGGCACGACCGCCGAGTCGGGGTTCGTCGCCAAGCGGTTCAACCTCTTCACCGCGGCGCAGGTGAGCGATGTCGTGCGCTTCGCCGCCGAGCTGGAAATCGAGGAGGGCGGCGAGGAGATCCTGCTCGAGTTCGCGGCGATCGACCTGCTCCTGCACCCGGCCGCCGCGCTGCGCGCCGGCATGATCCTCTCGCCCCTCGGACGCTTCAACCTGTCCCATGACAGCCCGCTGAACCCGTTCACCGACCGTCCTCTCGTCTCCACCGAGCTCCTCGGCGTCGCGCTCTCCGAGCCCGGCCTCGGCTTCTTCGGCCTCGTGCCGCTGGGCGGAGGCCGCTTCAGCTACGAGGTCTACGGGGTCAACGGCTTCGACGCGGGGGTGATCGACGACGCGGAGGAGGGCACGCGACTGCCGCACGGCCGCGGGAACTTCGAGGACGACAACGCCTCTCCCGCCTTCGTCGGGCGGCTCGCCTACGCCCCGTCGATCGCCGCGGAGGTCGGCCTGAGCGCGCACCACGGCGCGTACAACGTGTTCGACGACGAGGGTCTCGCGGTGGACGAGCGCCGCGACGTCACGGTTTTCGTCGCGGACGCGGAGATCGCTCTGGCGGGCTTCACCCTCGCGGGCGAAGCCGCGACCGTCGAGGTGGACGTGCCCGCCGGCCTGGACGGCATCTTCGCCTCGGGGCAGCGGGGCGTCTACGCGGACCTGGTGCGCCCGTTCGGCGCCGGCTGGGTCCGCTCGCTGCCAGCCGCCTACTTCGCCGCGGCGCTCCGGCTCGACGCGGTCGACTTCGACACCGACCGGCCCGGCGACAGTGTCTGGCGGGTCACCGCGGGGCTGAACTTCCACCCGACGTCCGAGACCGCCGTCAAGCTGGACTTCCTGCGCGGCCGCTCGCGCGATCGGTTCGAGAACGCGGCCGAGCAGGCCGGAGTTCAGTTCTCGGTGGCCACGTACTTCTGACGCGTAGGACCCGGGGGAGGCGTACCGGCCGCGCCAGGACCCCGGCCGCCCGAAGGGGGTAGCAGCGCCCCGATTCGGTTGTCGGCGGGGTGCTTTTCCGGTATTTTCGATCCGGGTTTTCGCGCGCCGCCGGCTCTCCCCACCCAGATCGGCCACGCGCGTGTGGGGCGGTCGCAAGGGGGTTTCGATGGCGAAAAAACTTACGAAGAAGCAGATCGATCACCTGCAGAAGCGTCTCCTGCGGGAGCGCGAGCGCGCGCTCCGCTCCCTCGGGCAGTTCGACGAGCTCGCCAAGCAGTCGGCCGAGCAGGCGGACAGCGACCTGTACTCGTATTCCGACCATATCGCCGACCTGGGCACGGACGCGATGGAGCGCGAGAAGATGCTGCTCTTCGCGAGCAAGGAGGGGCGGTACCTGTACCGGGTCGAGGAGGCGTTGCGACGGCTCTACAAGGAGCCCGACAAGTTCGGGCAGTGCCACAACTGCGGGAACCTCCTGGATTTCGAGCGCTTGGACGCGCTCCCCCATGCCCGCTACTGCATCGACTGCAAGCGGCGCGAAGAGGCCGACGCGGCCTGAGGCGGCACGGTCGCCCACCAAGCGAAAAAGGCGCCCGAGAGGGCGCCTTTTTCGTGCGCGGACGCGGGCGGGGCGACGCGGACCCTGCCCCGGGTGAGCGAACCCGCCCGCCCGGGTGAGGAACCGCCCGCCCGGGTGTGCGCCCGTCCCGCCCGGGTGAGCGACCCGTCCACCCAGGGTGAGCGACCCGTGCACTCAGGGTGAGCGAACCGTCCACCCAGGGTGAGCGAACCGTGCCCAAGGTGAGCGAACCGTCCACCCGTGCGGCGTCTCGGTGACGAGCGGTCAGTTGAGCACCGCCGAGGTGTCCAATCGACCCGGCGCGACGAGGGGCGGGTCGCGACCGGGCAGTTCTGCACCGTATACGTGCCGAACGCTCCACTCGCCGGACAACCGGCGCGCGAACGGACGATTCGACACCTGGGGATCGACCCCCTTCACCCAGGCCGCCGCGATGCCTGCCCGGCGCATCGCCCGTCAGCGCCGACCCCGGGAGGGCGCTTCCGCGGTCTCGACGCGTTGCGAGCGGCGCCGCGCGCGCGGTATGCGGCGGAGCGCAGGCCGTAGAAACCCAGGCGTCGGCGGCCCGCTAGCGGCCGCGCAGGATGTCGGGCAGCTGCGCCACGAAGGCCGACCGGGCCAGCACGCGGTCGGCTCCCGCGGCGCGCGCGGCGCGTATGGCGTTCGTTGCGTCGTGCCGGGCGAACGCGATCACCGAAGCGTGGGGATGGTCCGCCTTCACGGCGGCGATCGCGTCCGCCGCGTCGGGCGCGGCAGTCAGATCGACCAGTACCAGCGTCCGGCCGGGCGCCTCGTCCAGCGCGCGGAGCAACGAGTCCCGGTCGCGGAGGATACGGGCCTCCACTCCCGCGGCCCGCGCCGCACCGCCGACCCTGGACGCGAAGAGCATGTCGGGACAGAGCGCCAGGATCCTCGGCGCGGCGGAGTGCCGACCGCCGTCTCCGGCGGAGTTGCGACCGCCGTCTCCGGCGGAGTTCCGACCGCCGTTTCCGGCGGAGTTGCGGTCACTGTCTCCGTCCGCGGTACTTCCACCGCCGTCCGCAGAGGAATGCAAGTCGTTTTCGGTCAATGGAATTGAGCCTCTAATCATACCAAGAATCACTATTGACCCGCCGCGGCAGTGCCTCTAGCTTCCCAGGCGAGACGCACGCCCGCTCCACCCCCGGCAAGGATCATGACGCCCGTCACGCGAGTTGAAACGGACGCGGTCCTGCGCGAAGCGCTGGACGCGAGCGGACAGCGCTACACCGAGCAGCGCGCCGCGGTGTACCGGTTCCTCGCCGCGACCACGACGCATCCCACCGCGGACGACGTCTTCCTGGCCGTGCGCTCGGAGATCCCCGACATCTCGCTGGCGACCGTCTACAAGTCGCTCGAGACACTGGTCGGCTGCGGCCTCGCGAGCAAGCTCACCTACGGCGACGGGTCGGCGCGCTACGACGGGCGCACGGATCCCCATCACCACGCGCGCTGCCTTCGATGCGGATCCGTTCGGGACATCCCCGGGCGGTTGGGGCCGGACGCCGTCAAGCCGCTGGAGCCCGTGGCGGGATTCCAGGTGCAGGGCTACCGCCTGGAGCTCGTCGGCGTGTGCGCCGCCTGCGGCGCCTGACCCGGCGGCCTCTTTTCCGCTGGACGCCGCGGCTCGTTCGTAGCGATCGACCGCGCGTCGCCTACGCCGGCGAAGCCAGACGCTCGCAGTACCACTCCATCCACGCGTTCGACCCCCCCAGAACGCGGCTCGCGGCGACGATCCGCCGCACCTCCGCGCGGCGTATCTTGGTTTCGGCGTCGAACACCGCCGGGTTCGCCCGGCTGATCGCGAGCGTGCGCACGGCGAAGAACAGCGGCAGCATGCAGAACAGCCGGATGCCGTGATGGCGGCGCGGGATGGAGCGGATGTAGCCGCGCGCCATGTCGAGGTGCCGCTCCGCCTTCCGCACGAGGCGCTCCAGGGCCGCCAGCGCGATGGCGCGGTTCTCGGGGCGGAACAGCGCAGAGGCGTCGCCCCGGAAGTCTCCCAGGAATGTGCGGGGCACATAGACCCAACCACGGTCACGGTCGGCGTGGAGGCCGCGGATCACGTTCACGGTCTGTAGCGCGAGGCCGAACTCCCGCGCAGGCTCCAGCATCTGCTGGCGGCGGGGGCCGAGCGTCGCGGGCTCCCGGTAGGCGAACAGGTCGGTCAGCAGATAGCCGACCCGGCCCGCCACCTCGTGCATGTAGTCGTCCAGATCGGCCTCGTTGCCGAAGTCCGGGCCGCGCTCCACCCAGCGCGCCATCCCCAGAGTCGATTCCCGGACGTACCCGGTGACGACCTCGCGAGCGCGCCCATCCAGCGCGTCCAGCCCCGCGAGAACCGCGCGCGCGTGCCTCGCCACGAGCGCGTCGGGGGTCGGCACGGCCGCCTCGTCGAGCACGTCGAGGAGCTCCCCGGGGCTCCCCGCGCCGCCCAACACCGCCTCCCAGGCTTTCAGCAGCCCGCTTTTCCTGCCCGGGTCCATCTCCTCGTTGTCCTCCAGGTAGTCGGACACGCGCAGCAGCAGGTAGGCGATCGTGACCTCCCCGCGCAGCGGCGGAGGCAGCAAATCGATGCCGATCGCGAACGTCCGGCTCGCGGCCCGCAGCAGGTCGGATAGGCTCTGCATGCGCCCAACATCGGACGCGAGCCCCCGCGGGTCAACGCGGACCAGCGTGGCTCTCGCCTCCGCGATGGGAACGAAAATCGCGCCGTTGTCACGAAAGATGGCTACAGATCGTCCAATTACCGAGTGTCATAGCTAGTCCAGCCGCCCTTTTGTGTGAGCTGTACGAAAAATCATTGACGACGCGCGCACGCACGCGTAGGTTCGGACCTTTCGTGAACCACCCATTCATGGAGCCGAGAACAGATGAGCGGATCCGGTACCGCGACGAGGTCGCGCCGCGCGGGAGGCCGCGAGGCCGTGTACGCCGACATGGTCCCCGACCACAAGCTGCCCCCGCGCGCCAAGCACCCGGCGATCCCGCGCACCACGGGCGCATCCCGTAAGGATCTGCTGGACCTGATGCGCGCCAACTCGGTGCGCTTCCTGCGCCTCCAGTTCACCGACATCATGGGCGTCATCAAGAACGTCGAGGTGCCGGAGAGCCAGTTCGAGAAGGCGTTGGACGGCGACATCATGATGGACGGGTCGTCCATCGAGGGTTTCGTCCGGATCGAGGAGTCGGACATGCTCCTTAAGCCCGACTTCGATACCTTCGCGGTGGCTCCGTGGGGTGACCCGGACAACCGCGTGGCGCGCCTGATCTGCGACGTCTTCACGGCCGACGAGGAGCCCTTCCCCGGAGACCCCCGGCACGTGCTGCGACGGCAGGTCCGGGCGGCGGCCGAGCTGGGGTACGCGATGAAGGCCGGCTGCGAGGCTGAGTTCTTCCTGTTCCAGCGGGCGGCGGACGGCCAACCCACCACCGAGACGCACGACGCGGGCGGCTACTTCGACCTGACGCCGGTCGATCTCGGCGAGATCGCGCGGCGCGACATCGTCAACACGCTCGAGGCCATGGGCTTCGAGGTGGAGGCGGCCCACCACGAAGTCGCGCCCGGCCAACACGAGGTCGACTTCCGCTACGAGGACGCGATGATCACGGCGGACCAGCTCGCGACCTTCAAGTGGGTGGTACGCAACGTCGCCCTCCAGCACGGGCTGCACGCCACGTTCATGCCCAAGCCGATCTTCGGGCAGAACGGCTCCGGCATGCACACGCACCAGTCGCTGTTCAGGGACGGGCAGAACGCCTTCTTCGACGCCGACGACGACGACGGCCTGTCGGCCGTGATGCGCTCCTACGTGGCCGGGATCCTGGACCACGCGCAGGGCCTCGTCGCGGTCACCAACCCTCTGGTGAACAGCTACAAGCGCCTCGTGCCGGGCTACGAGGCGCCCGTGAACGTCGCGTGGTCGCACCGCAACCGGTCCCCGATGGTGCGCATCCCCGCCCGCCGCGGAGCGGGCACGCGCATGGAGCTGCGCATGCCCGACCCGGCCGCGAACCCCTACCTGGCTCTGGCCGTGCAGCTGGGCGCGGGCCTCGACGGCGTGAAGCGGGAGCTGACCCCGCCGGACCCGGTGGACAAGAACATCTTCGCGCTCACGGTGCGGGAGCGGCGCCGCTACAAGATCAGGCAGCTGCCGCGCGACCTCGGGGAGGCGATCGCCAACCTGAAGAAGGACGACGTGATGAAGGACGTGCTGGGGAAGCACGTCTTCGAGCATTTCGTCGCGGCCAAGGAACAGGAGTGGGAGGACTACATCAGCCAGGTCCACGAGTGGGAGCTCGAACGGTACCTGACGTACTGACTCGCCGCGTCGCTGGCGGACCACCGCGCCGGGGCGCTCGCCGCCCCGGCGCG
>Ga0299913_10005497_pt1 | contig 10835 bp, 12 predicted proteins | sample RVTome_9_FD_201360 | JGI IMG/M metagenome (GOLD analysis project Ga0299913, IMG submission 201360) | Soil microbial communities from uranium-contaminated site in the Upper Colorado River Basin, Wyoming, United States - RVT155D38 (version 2) ... | reverse complement strand
GCGTGCGCGCGATTATGCGGCCGAGCACGCCGGGGATCTCGCTCACGACGCCGCCACCTCCCGCGCCCGCCCGAGCACCGCGGCCGCCCGGCCCCCGTCGATGGTCTCCGCGGCCAGGCGCGCTCCCTCGCGCAGGTCGGCCGCGCGCCCGGCCAGGACGAGGGCGGCGGCCGCGTTGAGCACGACCACGTCGCGCGCCGGGCCCTTGCGGCCTTCCAGCACGGCGAGCGCGATCGCGGCGTTGGCCTGCGCGTCGCTGCCGCGCAGCGCGGCGGGATCGCACGACGCGAGGCCGGCGTCCTCCGCGGACACGGTGAACGTGCGTACGGACCCGCCCTCCAGGGACGCGACCTCGGTGGGGCCGCAGACCGACATCTCGTCGAGCCCCGCGCCGTGCACGACCCACGCGCGCTCCACGCCCAGCCGCTGCAGGCAGCGCGCCAGGAACACGGTCAGCCGCCCGTGGGGAACGCCGACGACCTGCGCCGCCGGCCGGGCCGGGTTGGTGAGCGGGCCCAGGAGGTTGAAGCACGTGCGCACGCCCATCTCCTTGCGGGGGGCGACGGCGTGGCGCGTCGCGGCATGGAACCCGGGCGCGAACAGGAAGGCCCAGCCCGCCTCGTCCAGGCTGCGCTGGACGGTGGCCACGGGCGGGTCGAGGCGGATCCCCAGCGCCTCCAGCACGTCCGCGCTGCCGCAGCTCCCGCTGGCCGAGCGGTTGCCGTGTTTGGCCACGGGCACCCCGCAGCCCGCCACCACGAAGGACGCCACGGTCGAGATGTTGAAGGTGGACGCCCCGTCGCCGCCGGTGCCGCAGGTGTCGATCGCGCCTCGTGAGCGCAGCGGCACGGCCCGCTCGCGCATGACGCGCGCGAAGCCCACCACCTCGTCCTCGGTCTCCCCGCGCACGGCCAGCGCGGCCAGGAGCGCGCCGATCTGCGCGGGCGTGGCCTCGCCGTCCATGATGGTGCCCATGGCCGCGCCGGCCTCGTCTTCGCTCAGCCTCTCGCCGCGCAGCACCTTGGCCAGGTAGGGCTTCATGCCATGCCCAGGAAGTTGCGCAGCAGGTCCTTGCCCGCGCCGGTCAGGATGCTCTCGGGATGGAACTGCACGCCCTCCAGCGGGTGCTCCCGGTGGCGCAGCCCCATGACCGTGCCGTCCGCCGTCCAGGCCGAGACCTCGAGGCAGTCCGGGACGGTCTCGCGGGCGACCACGAGCGAGTGGTAGCGCGTGGCCGTGAAGGCCGGGGGCAGGCCGGCGAATACAGTGCGCCCGTCGTGATGGATCTCCGACGTCTTGCCGTGCATCAGCTTCGGCGCGCGCACGACCTGGCCTCCGAAGGCCTGGCCCAGCGCCTGGTGTCCCAGGCAGACGCCCAGCACGGGCACCCGGCCCGCCGCGCCGCGGATCAGCTCCAGGCTGATGCCGGCGTCGTCGGGGGTGCCCGGCCCCGGTGAGATCACGATGGCGCGCGGGTCGAGCCCCAACGCCTCGTCCACCGTGAGCGCGTCGTGGCGCGCCACCCGCACCTCCGCCTCCAGCTCGCCGAGGTACTGGTAGAGGTTGTAGGTGAACGAGTCGTAGTTGTCCACGAGCAGCACGGGGCCTTTTCCGGAATGTGGCCCGCTACGCTCCGCGGTTGGCGTTGATTCATCGCGCCCCGGCGGATGAACCGCCGCGGCCGCGGAAGGGAACACTGCGCTTCGCGGGCCAAACTCGCGGGAAGTCATAGCTCACCCGCCAGCCGCAGCGCCTGCACCAGCGCGCCGGCCTTGGCCTCGGTCTCGCGCTGCTCGGCCCAGGGGTCGGAGTCCGCCACGATCCCGCCACCCGCCTGCACCGTGGCCTGGCCGCCGCGGAAGACCAGCGTGCGGATGGCGATGCAGAAGTCGAGGTTGCCGCGCAGGTCGAGGTAGCCCAGCGCGCCCCCGTAGAGACCGCGCGCGCGCGGCTCCAGCTCGTCGATGATCTCCATGGCGCGGATCTTCGGCGCGCCGCTGAGCGTGCCCGCCGGGAAGGTGGCCACCAGCGCGTCGAGCGCGTCGCGCTCCCCGGCCAGCTCGCCGACCACGGAGCTGACGATGTGGATGACGTGGCTGTAGCGCTCGAGCTTCATGAACTCGGGCACGGACACGCTGCCAAACGAGCACACCCGGCCGAGGTCGTTGCGGCCCAGGTCCACGAGCATGATGTGCTCGGCGCGCTCCTTCTCGTCCGCGAGCAGCTCCTCGCCCAGCCGCCGGTCCTCGGCCTCGCTCTCTCCCCGCCGGCGCGTACCCGCGATGGGACGCGTCTCCACCCGGCGCCCCTCCACGCGGACCAGCATCTCCGGCGACGACCCGGCCACCGCCGTCTCGCCTTCCTTCAGGAAGTACATGTAGGGCGACGGGTTCACCATGCGCAGCGCGCGGTACACGGTGAACGGGTCGAGCGCGCAGGCCACGGTCTTCTGCCGCGAGAGCACGACCTGGAAGATGTCGCCGGCGGCGATGTACTCCTTGGCGCGGCCCACCGCCTCGCGGAAGTCCGCTCCCTCCCCGAACGCCGCGTCCCCCAGCGCGGCGCGGGGCCTCTGCGCGCCCGGCCGCGCGCCCTCGCGCAGGTCCGCCTCCAGGCCGTCGAGGACGGACTGGGCGCGCTCGAAGGCGGCCCGGCTCCCCGGCTCCGCGTCGGCGATCAGCACCACGCGCTGGCGCACGTGGTCGAAGGCCACCAGCGAGCGGTAGAAGGAGAAGGACGCGAGGAGCCCCGCGGCCGCGCCGTGCCGGTCGGGGATGCGCTCGAACAGCCGCACCGAGTCGTAGGTGAGATAGCCCACCGCGCCGCCGGTGAAGCGCGGCAGGTCGGGCACCTCGGCCGCGCTCCGGGGCAGCCGCGCGCGCAGCGCGGAGAGCAGGTCCGCGTCCAGCACGCGCGTCTGGCCGTTCGCGTGCTCCAGCACCTGGCGGCCGCGCGCCTCCACGGTGGTCTCGGGATCGCGGCCCAGGAACGAGTAGCGCGCGAGCTGCTCGCCGCCCAGGACGCTCTCGAGCAGGAACGCGCGCGCCGTTCGCGCGCCCAGCGCGCGAAAGGCCGACACGGGCGTGAGCAGGTCGCCGGCCAGCTCGCGGAACACGGGCACGAGGCCGCCGCCCTCCGACAGCCGCTCGTATTCGGCGTACGACAGCGCCTTCACTGGCCTCGCCTCCGCGCCTGGAGCGTCTCCAGCACGCGCTCGAACCCCACGCGACGCTGACCGAGGGCCACCAGAAGGTGGTAGACGAGGTCGGCGGCTTCCTCCGCCAGGCGCTCGTCGCTCTCGCTGCGGGCGGCCAGGGCCACCTCGATCGCCTCCTCGCCGATCTTCTTGAGGACCTCGTTCTGTCCCTTGGCCAGCAGCCGCGCCGTGTAGGAGCCCTCGGGGCGCGACTGGTCCCGCTCCTCGATCACGCGGCCGACCTCGGCCAGCACCCCGGCCACGCTGGTGGCCTCGTCGCCGAAGCAGGTGCGCGTGCCGGTGTGGCAGGCGGGTCCCTCCGGGTCCACGATCATGAGCAGCGCGTCCCGGTCGCAGTCCACGCGGAGCTCGCGCACGCGCAGGACGTGGCCCGAGGTCTCGCCCTTGCGCCACAGGGCCCGGCGGCTGCGGCTCCAGAAGTGCGCGAAGTCCGTGGCCGCCGTCCGCGACAGCGCCTCCGCGTTGGCCCAGGCCAGCATGAGCACGTCGCCGCTGCGGCGGTCCTGCACCACGACCGGCACCAGGCCGGCCGCGTCGTAGGCGAGGCCCTCCGGAATGCTCACGGGCACGGCCGCACCTCCACGCCCACCTCGCGCAGCCTCGCCTTCGCCTCGGGGATGCGGATCTGGCCGAAGTGGAAGACCGAGGCGGCCAGCGCCGCGCTGGCCCCGCCCGGGCCGAGCACCTCGGCCATGTGCTCCACCGAGCCGCACCCGCCCGACGCCACCACCGGCACGTTCACGGCGTCCACGACCGCGCGCGTGAGCAGCAGGTCGAAGCCGTCCTGCGTCCCGTCGCGGTCCATGCTCGTGAGCAGGATCTCGCCCGCGCCGCGCGCGGTGCCCTCGCGGCACCAGGCCACCGCGTCGCGGCCGGTCGTGGTGCGGCCGCCGTGCACGAGGACCTCCCAGCCGGGCCCTTCGGGCCGGCGGCGCGCGTCCACGGCCAGCACCACGGCCTGGGAGCCGAAGCGCCAGGCCAGCCGCGCCACCAGGGACGGGTCGTGCACGGCCGCGGTGTTCACGGCCACCTTGTCCGCGCCCGCGCGCAGCAGCTCCTCCGCGTCCTCCACCGAGCGCACGCCGCCGCCCACCGTGAAGGGGAGGAAGACCGTGTCCGCCACCCGCCGGACCATGTCGAGGACGATGGGCCGCGCGTCGGAGGAGGCCGTGATGTCGAGGAACACCAGCTCGTCCGCGCCCTCGGCGTCGTAGCGCGCCGCGCATTCGACGGGGTCGCCCGCGTCGCGCAGGGAGACGAAGTTCACGCCCTTGACCACGCGGCCGCGGTCCACATCGAGACAAGGCACGAGGCGCTTGGCCAGCATCTTCACCCCCTGCGGCGGCCCGCGGCCGCCGACGACGAGCACCCTCGTCTCGTCATGTCGCTACCGAACGCGCTTGCGCCAGGGTGAAGCGCCGCTCGTAGAGCGCCTTGCCCACGATGACCTCGTCCACGCCGGAGTCCTCGAGCGCGCGCAGCTTGCCGATGTCCTCCAGCGTGGCCACCCCGCCCGCGGCCGTGATCCTGAGGGCCGCGGCCCGCGCCACCTGGAGCAGGCCTTCGAGGTTCGGACCCACCAGCGTGCCGTCGCGCACCACGTCCGTGTACTGGACGCGCCGCACGCCCCAGCCATGGACGCGCGCGGCCAGCTCCGCCGCGTCCACGGTCGTGATCTCCTGCCACCCCGCCACCGCCACCTTCCCGCGCCGCGCGTCGAGCGCCACCGCCACCGCCTCGGGCCAGCGCGCGAGCGCCGCCTGCACCACGCCCGGCGCCGCCACCGCTGCCGTGCCGAAGATGACGCGGTCCGCGCCGCGTTCGCGGTAGCGCATGGCGTTCTCCAGCACGCGCAGCCCGCCGCCCACCTCCACCGGGATGCGCACGGCGGCGATCACGTCCGCGATGGCCTCGAACTGCGGCTTGCCGGAGATGGCGGCGTCGAGGTCCACCACGTGCAGCCTCGTCGCGCCTTCGCCCTCCCAGCGCCGGGCGGCCTCGACGGGGACGCTGCCGTAGACGGTCTCCTCGGACAGCTCGCCGCGCGTGAGGCGCACCACCTTGCCGCCGCGGATGTCGAGGGCGGGGATCACGACCATGCGGGAGCCTCCCGCCGGCACAGCCGGACGAAGTTCTCGATCATGCGCAGCCCCACGGCCTGGCTCTTCTCGGGGTGGAACTGCACGCCGATGACGCTGCCCTTGCCCACCACGGCCGCGAAGTCGAGGCCGTAGTCGGAGGAGGCGATGACCACGTCGGGCGACGCCTCGCAGTAGTAGGAGTGGACGAAGTACACGTGGGCGCCGTCCTCCAGGCCGTCGAGCAGCGCGTGCCGCTGGCGGCGGCGCAAGCGGTTCCAGCCCATGTGCGGCACGGGCAGGTCGCCCTTGAACCGGCGCACGCGCCCGGGCAGCAGTCCGAGGCCGCGGTGGGAGCCGTGCTCCTCGCTGTGGTCGAACAGCAGCTGCATGCCGACGCAGATTCCGAACAGCGTCCGGCCCTGCGCCACCGCCTCGTGCAGGACGGGCAGCAGGTTCCGGCCGCGCAGCTCGTCCATGGCCGCGCCGAACGCGCCGTCGCCGGGCAGCACCAGCGTGTCGGCCTGCCGGAGGACTTCCGGGTCCCCGCTGAGGACGGCCGAGGCGCCCACGTGGCGGAAGGCCTTGGCCGCGCTGCCCAGGTTCCCGATGCCGTAATCGACGATCGCAATCGTCATAAGGAGGCCATGCGGCCGCCTGCGGCTCCGCGCGGACCGTCATTGAATCGCTCGCGCCGGAATGGATCCGGCGCTCGCAAACGAGCAGCCGCTCCGCCTGCGGCGGCCAAACGCGACTCCTGGAACCGGCAGGAGTCGCACTTCACAGTGTCCCCTTCGTGGAGGGCACGCCCTTCACACGTGGATCCCGGGACACCGCCATGGACAGTGCGCGGGCCGTGGCCTTGAAGAGGGTCTCCGCGATGTGGTGGGCGTTGCGGCCGCGCAGGGCCTCGAGGTGGATGCTGAGGCGCCCGTGGTCGGCCAGCGCCCAGAAGAAGTCCTCGAACAGCTCCGTGGGCATGGTGCCGATCTGGCGGGCCTTGAAGGTGGCGTCGTAGTGCAGGTACGGCCGCCCGGAGATGTCGACGACGCAACGCGAAAGCGCCTCGTCGAGCGGCACGTAGGCGTGCCCGAAGCGGACGATGCCCTTCTTGTCGCCCAGGGCCTGGATCACGGCCTGGCCCAGCGCGATGCCCACGTCCTCCACGCTGTGGTGGGCGTCCACGTGCAGGTCGCCCTGGCAGCGCAAATCGAGGTCGAAGCGGCCGTGCGTGGCCAGGGCGGTGAGCATGTGGTCGAAGAACCCGACGCCGGTGGAGATGCGCGAGCGGCCCTCGCCGTCGAGGTTGAGCGCGAGGGAGATGTCGGTCTCCCGCGTCTTGCGGGCGATGGCCGCCCGGCGGCCGGGGCCGTCGCTCCTCGTCCTCTTCACGACGCCCCCAGGCTCTGGCGCAGGGCGCCGAGGAAAGCCGCGTTCTCGTGCTCGTCGCCCACGGTCACGCGCAGGCAGCGCTGGAGGCGCGGGTAGGCCGTGACGTCCCGCACCAGCACGCCGCCGGCGTAGAGGTCCTCGAACACGCGCTTGGGGTCCGCCGTGGCCAGCTCGAACAGGAGGAAGTTCGCCCGCGACGAAAAGACGCGCACGCCGGGCAGCGTGGCCAGGTCGAGCGCGAGCTGGTCGCGCATGGCGATCAGCCGGCCCACCGCCTCCCCGAAGGCGGGAGCCTCCTCGAGCACGGCCAGCGCGGCCGCCTGCGAGAAGAAGTTCAGGTTGTAGGGCAGGCGCGCCTTGTTCACCTCGGCCACGATCTCCGGGGAGGCGAGCAGGTACCCGAGCCGCAGGCCCGCCACGCCCATGGCCTTGGAGAACGTCCGCAGCACGATCAGGTTCGGGTGCTCGGCGAGCAGCGGCACGGCCGACTGCCGGGAGAACTCGTGGTACGCCTCGTCCACGACCACGAGGCCGTCCGCCTCCTCGCAGAGCCGCCGGAGGTCGGCCGGCGCGAGCACGCCGCCGGTCGGGTTGTTCGGCGAGCACACGATCGTGACGGACGCGCCGGCCTCGCGCCGGGCCCGCGCGAGGGCGGCCGCGTCGTATTCGAAGTCCTCTCCGAGCGGCACGCGCACGGCCTTGCCGCCCAGGATGCCGGTCAGGAGCGCATAGAGCGTGAACGTCGGCTCGGGGATCACCACCCGCGTGCCTTCCCCGACCGTCACCAGGAGGAGCGCCTCGATGAGCTCGTTCGACCCGTTGCCGGCGAGGATCCCGTCGGAGCGCCAGCCGGAGAACCGGGCCAGCGCTGCCACCAGCTCGTGGGGGTCGAAATCGGGGTAACGCGACCACGGCCGCCGCAAGGCCTGCTCGATCACCCGGCGCTTGATCGACTCCGGCACGTCGTAGGGGTTCTCGTTCTGGTTGAGCTTCACGGGCGCCCGCCGCGCGGACAGCGTGTAGGCGGCGACGTTGCGCACCGCGGGCTTGATGTGCCGGAGGATCGAGCTGGTCGTGGTCATCCTTCGAACCTCGTGAGCAGGCTCTGCGCGTGCCCGCGGAACCCTTCGGCCATGGCCACGCGCACCATGCCCTCCGTGACGGACGCCAGCCCGGCCCGCGTCAGGCGGACGGTGCTCTGGCGCCGCTCGAACTCGCGCACGGACAGGGCCGAGCTGTAGCGGGCCGCGCCTCCCGTGGGCAGCACGTGGTTGGGACCGATGCCGTAGTCTCCGACCGCGACCGGAGCGTAGGGGCCCACGAACACCGCGCCCGCCACCACGCGCCGCGCCAGGGCCGCCGCCCCGCGGGCCAGCACCTCCGCGTGCTCGGGGGCCAGCGCGTTGACCGCGGCCACGCCTTCGTCCAGGTCGCGCACGCTCACGACCGCGGCGTTGCGCCGCAGCGCGCGGCGCGCCTGCGCCCGGTTCGCGATCGAGGAGACGCCGGAGGCGACCAGCCGGGCCGTCTCGTCCGCCAGCGCGCCGGACGGTGTCACGAGCACGACGGTCTCCAGGCCGCTGCCGTGTTCGGCCTGGGCCAGGAGGTCGGCGGCCACCCAGCCCGGATCCGCGGTGTCGTCGGCGAGGATCGCCACCTCGCTCGGCCCCGCCTCCTGGTCGATCTCGACGCGGCCCCGCACCTGGCGCTTGGCCGCCGCCACGAACGCGTTGCCGGGCCCCACGATCTTGGCCACCGCGGGCACCGTCTCCGTGCCGTAGGCCAGCGCGCCGATGGCCTGGGCCCCGCCGAGGCGGAAGACGTCGTCCTCCAGGCCCGCCAGAAGGAGCGCGGCCGCCACGGCCGGGCTCTCCACCAGCGTGCGTGGCGGCGTCGCGACCTGCAGCCGCGGCACGCCGGCGACGCGGGCGGGGATCGCGGCCATCAAGACGGAAGAGGGATAGGCGCCCGCGCCTCCCGGCACGTAGAGGCCGGCCGAGTCGAGCGGCAGCACGCTCTCCTCCATCCAGGAGCCGCCGGGGAGCGGTACGCGGAAGCCGTTCCCGCGCTGGCGGCGGTGGAAGTCCTCGATGCGCTCGGCCATGGCGCGCAGGCCACGCACCACGGCCCGGTCCGCGCGCCGCGCGAGCACCCGGATCTCGCGTGCCGGCACGCGGAGGGCGCGCGGAGTGAGGGACACGCCGTCGAAGCGGGCGCCAAGGCGGACGAGCGCGCGGTCGCCGCCCCGCTCCACCTGCCGCAGGATGGCCGCCACCGCCCGCTCGATCGCCGGATCGGGCGTGGCCGCCCGCGGCAGACCGCGCAACCACGCCGTCCAGGCGGCGCTGCCGTAGCGCACGCGTTTCACGAGGCCGCTCCCCGCAGCGCCTCGAGGAGCCGCGCCACCTCGTCCCGCCGCGAGTGGAAGCTCGCGCGGTTGACCACCAGCCGCGCGGAGGACGGCGCCACGTCCTCCACCACCTCCAGCCCGTTCTCGGCCAGCGTGCGGCCGGTCTCCACCACGTCCACGATGCAGTCGGCCAGGCCCAGGCCGGGCGCCAGCTCGACCGACCCCGCGAGCGTGACCACCTCCACCGAGAGCCCGTGCCTCTGGAAGTGCGCGGCCGCGACCTTGGGATACTTCGTGGCCACGCGCAGGCTCGAAGCGCTGCGCGGGTCCGGACCGCCGCGGCGGCGCGCCACCACCAGCCGGCAACGGCCGAACCCGAGGTCGAGCGGCTCGTACACGTCGCTGGCCAGCTCCAGGAGGACGTCGCGCCCGGCCACGCCGCAGTCGGCCACGCCGTACTCCACGTAGGTGGGCACGTCCATGTCCTTCACGAAGAGGAAGCGGAGCCCGTCGAGCGCGGCCACCAGGCGGCGGCCCTCCGCCTCCGGGAAGGGCAGGCGGGCGCGGCGGAAGAGGGTCTCGGAGCCGCCGAGGAGCTTGCCCTTGGAGAGCGCGATCGTGAGGCTCACCGCGGGCCCCCGTGATCGAAGCGCACGCGCGCGCCGGCCGCGCGCCGGCCACGCGCTCGGGCCAGGGCCGCTCCCAGGTCCGTCCCGCCCACGCTCTCGGCGAAGGGCGCCGCCGGACCGGGGTCCGCCTGCTGGCGGTCGAGCAGCAGGGCGACGCGGTCGAGGCCGAGCATGAAGCCCACCGCGGGCATGGGACGGCCGAACCGCGCGAGCAACGCGTCGTAGCGGCCGCCCCCGCCCACCTCGAACCCCAGCCCCGGCGCGTAGGCGCGGAAGACCAGGCCCGTGTAGTAGTCGAGCCCGCGCACCTCGCCGAGGTCGAGGGCGAGATGGGCCCCGAGCCCGGCCGCGGTGAGCCCGTCCACGACCCCGCGCAGCTCGGCCACCGCCTGGAGGGCGCGCGGCGAGAACGCGAAGGCGCGGGTGGCCTCCGCCAGCACGGAGGCGTCCCCGGACAGGCTCGTCAGCCGCACCACCGCCTCGGCCACCTCGCGCCCCACGCCGGCGGCAGAGAGCGCCTCGTGCGCGCCGTGCGCGTCCTTGGCGTCCACGCGCTCGCGCAGGCTCTCCAGCGTGCCCGCGTCGGCCGTGGCCCCTTCGAGCAGCCCGTTGAACACGCCCACGTGGCCCAGCGCGAGCACCCACCCCCGCACCCCCAGTGCCTCCAGGCACTCGGCGGCCACGGCCAGGATCTCGGCGTCGGCGGCGGGCGGTCCGCCGCCGAGGTGCTCGAGCCCCATCTGGAACAGCTCGCTCTGCCGTCCGGCCTTGGGCGGCTCGTAGCGCAGCACCTCGCCGGAGTAGTAGAGCCGGATGGGCGCCGGCCGCTGCGCGAGCCGTCCCGCCGCCACCTTGGCCAGCAGGCTCGTGAAGTCCGGCCGCAGCGCGAGCAGGCTGCCGTCGCGCCCCACGAACGAATACGTCTTGGGCGCCAGCGCCTGGCCCGCGAACACGTCGGCGTAGTCGAACAGCGGCGGGATGATCTCCTCGTAGTCCCAGCCCTCGAACACCGAGACCACGCGCTCCTCGATGCGCCGGCGCCGCCGCGCCTCGTCGCCGACGAAGCACTGCACCCCCGGCGGCACCTGCGCCCGCGAATGCGCCGTGCCGTTCATGTCCCCACGTACCGCGCGTACACGCTGCGCGCCTGCGCCACGTCCTTCACGCCC
>Ga0299913_10005496_pt1 | contig 10835 bp, 5 predicted proteins | sample RVTome_9_FD_201360 | JGI IMG/M metagenome (GOLD analysis project Ga0299913, IMG submission 201360) | Soil microbial communities from uranium-contaminated site in the Upper Colorado River Basin, Wyoming, United States - RVT155D38 (version 2) ... | reverse complement strand
GGCGTTGACCGCAGCCGACGCGGGTGACGAGGACGCGCAGTTCCTCGTCGACGGGGTCGAGGACCACGCGCTCGGCTGGTACGCCGCGCAGGAGATCGGGCCGCTGGTCGAGCTCGGGGCCTAGGTTCCCCGGTCGCCGCGCGCGTGTCACGATGGCGGCATGGATGCCGTCACGAAGGTCCCCGCCCCCGCGAACGAGCCGATCAAGGGCTACGCACCCGGCAGCGCCGAGCGGGCGGAGCTCGAGAGCACGCTGAAGCGGCTCGCCAGCGAGCCACGCGACCTGACGATGTCCATCGGTGGAGAGCACCGCAGCGGCGGCGGCGATTCCATTGACGTCGTGCAGCCGCACAACCGTCACCATGTGCTCGGCACCCTGCGGGGAGCGACCCACGACGACGCCCGCGCCGCGGTGGATGCCGCGATGGCGGCGGCGCCCGAGTGGCGCAACATGGCCTTCGACGACCGCGCGGCGATCATCCTCAAGGCGGCCGACCTGCTGGCCGGACCGTGGCGCGCTCGGTTGAACGCCGCGACGATGCTCGGTCAGTCCAAGACTGCGATCCAGGCCGAGATCGACTCCGCGTGCGAGCTGATCGACTTCTGGCGGTTCAACGTGTCGTTCGCCAGCCAGATCTACAGCGAGCAGCCGATCTCCAGCCCGGGTGTGTGGAACCGCACCGACCACCGGCCGCTGGAGGGGTTCGTCTACGCGGTGACGCCGTTCAACTTCACCGCGATCGCGGGCAACCTGCCGACCGCCCCGGCGCTGATGGGCAACGTGGTCGTGTGGAAGCCTGCGGTGAGCCAGCAGTTCGCGGCGCACCTGCTGATGGCGCTTCTCGAGGAGGCCGGGCTGCCCCCGGGCGTCATCAACATGGTGCCCGGTCACGGCAAGGTCGTCTCCGACGTCGTGATGACGGACCCGAACCTTGCGGGCATCCACTTCACCGGCTCGACGCCGGTGTTCCAGGGGCTGTGGGCCCAGGTCGGGCAGAACATCGCGTCGTACAAGTCCTATCCGCGCATCGTCGGCGAGACGGGCGGCAAGGACTTCATCGTCGCGCATCCCTCTGCCGACATCGACGTCCTACAGACGGCGATGATCCGCGGCGCATTCGAGTACCAGGGCCAGAAGTGCTCGGCGGCATCACGTGCCTACGTGCCGCGCAGCATCTGGAGCAAGCTCAGGGACCGGCTCGCCGCCGAGACCGACGCCATCCCGATGGGCGATGTCACAGATCTGTCGAACTTCATGGGCGCCGTCATCGACGAGCGGGCCTTCGCCAAGCACAAGAAGGCGCTTGACCGGGCGCGGGACGACAGCAGCATCACCGTGATCGCCGGCGGGACGTACGACGACTCGCAGGGCTGGTTCGTGCGCCCGACCGTGCTGGAGTCGACCGACCCGACGAACGAGATCTTCACGACCGAGTACTTCGGTCCGATCCTCGGCGTGCACGTCTACGAGGACGGCGACTACGACGCGATGCTGACCCAGATGGAGTCGGTCGCGTCGTACGCGCTCACCGGAGCGGTCATCGCGCAGGACCGCGCGGCGATCGCAGCCGCGAGTGACTCGCTGCGCTTCGCGGCGGGCAACTTCTACGTCAACGACAAGCCGACCGGCGCCGTCGTGGGGCAGCAGCCGTTCGGCGGCGGGCGGGCGAGCGGCACGAACGACAAGGCCGGGGCAGCCCAGAACCTGATGCGCTGGACCAGCACCCGCTCGATCAAGGAGACGTTCGTCCCGCCGACCGACTACCGCTACCCACACATGGGCTGACGTGCTGTCGCTCCGGGCAGGACTAGCCTCGCTGCCGTGACCGACCCTGTAGCAGCCCCAGCCGAGCACGGCGCCGGACCCGATCGCCACTTCGGCGAGGAGGGCGCCCGGCTCACCTACGGGTCCTACCTGCGGATCGACAACCTGCTCGACCAGCAGCACTTGGAGTCCGACCCTCCTGCGCACGACGAGCTGCTGTTCATCACGGTCCACCAGGTCTACGAGCTCTGGTTCCAGCAGCTGCTGCACGAGCTGGGCGCCGTGCGCGACGAGATGTTCGCGGGCAACCTGTGGAGGGCGCGGCACCTGCTGGCCCGGGTGGTGTCGATCGAAGGCGTCCTCATCTCGCAGATCCCGGTGCTGGAGACGATGACGCCGCAGGACTTCCTCGTCTTCCGCGAGCAGCTGGCACCGGCCAGCGGCTTCCAGAGCGTCCAGTTCCGCGAGCTCGAGTTCCTCTCGGGTGCCAAGGATCCCAAGTTCCTGGATCGCTTCCGCGGGCTCACGGAGGCGGAGCGGGAGCGCCTGGAACGACGGCTCGCAGAACCGACACTCTGGGACGCGTTCGTCGACGTCGTACAGCGTCAGGGGTTGCCTGCAGACGACGACGAGGCGCTGACCCAGTCACTGCTGACGGTGGCAGCCGACCGTGCCACCCACGGCGAGGTATGGGAGCTGGCCGAGCGACTGCTCGACCACGACCAGAACGCCGCATTGTGGCGGTCGCGCCATGTCACGATGGTCGAGCGGCAGATCGGCATCAAGTCGGGGACCGGCGGCTCGACGGGTGCGCCGTACCTGCGCAGCCGGCTCGGCCTCCACTACTACCCGCTCCTCTGGGAGCTGCGCTCGCACCTTTGAGAGACGCGGCGGCCTGACGGCAGTAGGGTCGGAACGCACCTGAGGAGGCGTCGGGCACGAGATGCGGGACGACACGCTGGAACGGGAGAAGGCCGATCTTCTGGACCGCGCAGCCGAGGTGGCGGCGGCCTCGGCAGGCGAGGGCGACGAGCAGGACCGGCCCGAGCACCTGCAGGCGTTCCTACGCCGCTACTACCGCCACGTCGCGCCGGACGACCTGGTCGGCCGCGACCCTGTCGACGTGTCGGGTGCTGCGTTGTCCCACCGCCACCTCGCCCGCACCAGGCCGCAGGGCACCGCCCGGGTGCGGGTGTTCACGCCCTCGACGGAAGAGCACGGGTGGGCCGCGAGCGGCCACACCGTCGTCGAGGTCGTCGTCAACGACATGCCGTTCCTCGTCGACTCGGTGACGGCCGAGCTGAGCCGCCACGGTCGTGCCATCCATCTGGTCGTGCACCCGCAGCTCGTCGTACGCCGTGATGTGGTCGGCACCTTGCACGAGGTCTGCGACGCGACGCTGCCGCAGGAGATGCCCGGTGAGTCGGAGTCCGAGTCGTGGATGCACATCGAGATCGACCGCCAGCCCGGGCGGCTGTCGAACGAGGAGCTCACCGCAGACCTTCAGCGCGTGCTGCGCGATGTGCGCGAGGCGGTGGAGGACTGGCCCAAGATGCGCGACACGGCGGTGCGCCTTGCCGACGAGCTGGCCGAGCGCCCACCGGCGGGGGTGCCGGAGCAGGAGGTCTCGGAGGCGACCGAGCTGCTGCGTTGGCTGGCCAGCGACCACTTCACGTTCATGGGCTACCGCGAGTACGTCCTGGATCCCGTCACCGGCCAGGCAGACGGGCACCTCCGCGGCAAGCCCGGTACTGGGCTGGGCATCATGCGCGGCGACCAGGCCCGGTCGGCGAGCTTCGGCCGGTTGCCCCGCCAGGAGCGCGAGCGCGCGCGCAACCCGCAGGTGCTCGTCCTGACCAAGGGCACCAGCCGATCCACGGTGCACCGCCCCGCCTACCTGGACTACGTCGGCGTGAAGGTCTTCGACGAGCAGGGCGCGGTGGTCGGGGAGCGACGGTTCCTCGGTCTGTTCACCTCCGCGGCGTACAACGAGAGCATCCAGCGCATCCCGGTGCTCCGTCGCAAGGCCGAAGAGGTGCTCACCCGCAGCGGATTCACCAAGACGAGCCACTCCGGTAAGGACTTGCTGCAGATCCTGGAGACGTATCCGCGCGACGAGTTGTTCCAGATCTCCATCGAGGATCTGCAGCAGACCGTTCTGAGCGTCCTGCACATGCAGGAGCGCCGTCAGTTGCGGCTGTTCCTGCGCAAGGACGACTACGGCCGTTTCATGTCCTGCCTCGTCTACCTGCCGCGCGACCGCTACACGACCCAGGTGCGCCAGGAGATGGAGCGCATCCTGCTCCGGGCCTTCGACGGGCAGAGCATCGACTACACGGCCTTGGTGTCGGACTCCGTTCTCGCCCGGCTGCACTTCGTCGTACGAGTTGACCGCGAGCAGGGCGTGCCAGATGTCGACCAGGCGCAGATCGAGCGGCAGCTGTCCACGGCTACGCGCTCGTGGGACGACGACTTCGCCGACGCACTCGTGGAGCAGTGCGGCGCTGAGAATGCGAGCAAGCTGGCGTCGGTCTACGGGCATGCGTTCCCCGAGGCCTACAAGGAAGACCTGCCCGCCTCCGCCGCGGTCGACGACCTGTTGCAGCTCGAGCGGCTCCAGAGCGAGGGCGACATCGCCTTGAGCCTGTACACCGCGCCGAACGCCGGCCCCGGCGAGACGCGCTTCAAGCTGTTCCACGTCGGCCAGCCGGTGTCGCTGTCCGTGGTGCTCCCGCGGCTGCAGGAGATGGGCGTCGAGGTCATCGACGAGCGGCCCTACGAGGTTCACCGACCCGACCTGCCGCCTGCGTGGGTCTACGACTTCGGGCTGCGCTACGAGCCGTCGGGCGGGACCGCGACCGGAGAGTCGCGCGCCCTGTTCCAGGACGCGTTCGCAGCCGTCTGGTCCGGCGCGACCGAGAGTGACGGCTTCAACGCGTTGGTGCTGAAGGCGGGGCTCACCTGGCGGCAGACGATGGTGCTGCGGGCGTACGCCAAGTACCTCCGCCAGGGCGGGTCGACGTTCAGCCAGGCATACATCGAGGAGTGCCTCAGCACCAACCGGTCCATCGCCCGGCTGCTCGTGCGCCTGTTCGAGGCCCGCTTCGACCCCCGTCACGTCGAAGACGCGAGCGATGTCGCCGACGGGCTGAGAGAGGAGATCACCGCAGCGCTGGACGCGGTCGAGAGCCTCGACCAGGACCGCATCCTGCGGGCACTGCTCGGCGTGATCGAGGCCACTCTCCGGACGAACTACTTCCAGACCGACGCGGACGGGAAGCCCAAGTCGTTCATCTCGCTCAAGATGGACTCGCAGCGCGTTCCTGACTTGCCACGGCCGCGGCCGAAGTACGAGGTGTGGGTCTACAGCCCACGCTTCGAGGGCGTGCACCTGCGCTTCGGCGCGGTCGCTCGCGGTGGGTTGCGCTGGTCCGACCGCCGCGAGGACTTCCGCACCGAGGTCCTCGGCCTGGTCAAGGCCCAGATGGTCAAGAACGCGGTCATCGTGCCGGTGGGAGCGAAGGGCGGCTTCGTGGTCAAGCGCCCGCCGACCCCGAGCGGCGACGCCGGTGCCGACCGTGAGGCGCTGATGACCGAGGGCGTCGCGTGCTACCGGGCCTTCATCAGTGGCCTGCTCGACGTCACCGACAACCTGGTCGGCGGGAACGTGCGGCCGCCGGCCGACGTCGTCCGCCACGACGGGGACGACACCTATCTCGTGGTGGCAGCAGACAAGGGCACGGCCACGTTCTCCGATATCGCCAACGGGGTGGCGAAGGACTACGGCTTCTGGCTCGGTGACGCCTTCGCGTCCGGCGGTTCGGTCGGCTACGACCACAAGGCGATGGGCATCACTGCCCGGGGGGCGTGGGAGTCGGTCAAGCGCCACTTCCGCGAGGTGGGCGTCGACACGCAGAGCGAGGACTTCACGGTCGTCGGGGTCGGCGACATGTCCGGCGACGTGTTCGGCAACGGCATGCTGCTCTCCGAGCACATCAAGCTGGTCGCCGCCTTCGACCACCGGCACGTCTTCCTCGACCCCGACCCGGATCCGGCAGCGTCGTACGCCGAGCGTCGCCGCCTGTTCGACCTCCCGCGCTCGTCATGGGCCGACTACGACGCGGGACTGATCTCCAAGGGCGGGGGCGTGCACCCCCGTACGGCAAAGTCCATCCCGGTCACCCCGGAAGTGCGCGAAGCGCTCGGGCTCGACGAGGGCGTGACCAAGCTCTCGCCACCCGAGCTGCTGCACGCCATCCTGGCTGCACCGGTCGACCTGCTGTGGAACGGGGGCATCGGCACCTACGTCAAGGCCAGCACCGAGTCGCACGCGGACGTGGGCGACAAGGCCAACGACGCCATCCGCGTCGACGGACGCGACGTGCGCGCGCGTGTCGTCGGTGAGGGCGGCAACCTCGGCTGCACTCAGCTGGGCCGCATCGAGTACTCGCTCGTCGGTGCGCAGGGTGACGGCGGGCGCATCAACACCGACGCGATCGACAACTCGGCGGGTGTGGACACCTCCGACCACGAGGTGAACATCAAGATCCTGTTGGACCGGCTCGTGCAGGACGGCGAGCTGCCCGCAGACGACCGCAACACGCTGCTGGTCGAGATGACCGACGACGTCGCGCGGCTGGTCCTCACCGACAACTACCACCAGAACGTGTTGCTCGGGAACGCACGCCAGCAGGCCTACGACATGCTCTCGGTGCATCAGCGGTTCATCCGCGCGCTCGAGAAGCGTGGCGAGCTGGACCGACAGCTCGAGTTCCTGCCCAGCGACTCGACGATCAACCAGCGGATGGCCGAGCGCCGGGGACTCACCTCGAGCGAGCTGGCCGTGCTCGTCGCGTACTCGAAGATCTCGCTGACCGAGCAGATCGTGCACTCCGAGCTGCCCGACGAACCGTGGTTCCAGCGCGCCCTTGTCGGCTACTTCCCGCCCCAGATCGTGCAGCGCTACGACGCGCGGCTGGCCGACCACCCGCTGCGACGGCAGATCATCACCACGTGCGTGAGCAACGACCTGGTCAACCGTGGTGGCATGACGCTGGTGTTCCGGGCGGCCGAGGAGACCGGTGCCGGCCCGGTCGAGATCGCCCGCGCGTACACGGTCGCGCGCGAGGTCTACCAGTTCGAGGACTTCTGGGCCCAGATCGAGGCCCTCGACAATGTCGTGCCCACCGACGCGCAGACCACGCTCTACCTCGAGGGGCGCCGGCTCATCGACCGCAGCATCCGCTGGCTCCTGCAGAGCCGGCGCGCGATGCTCGACGTCGCGGCGGAGATCGAGCACTTCCGGACCGAGATCGCCGAACTGATCCCGCGCATCCCCAGACTCCTCGTCGGCGCGGAGCAGGAGCGGCTGGCCTGGCGCGCCGCCGAGCTGGAGGCGACCGGGATTCCGGCTCCGCTGGCCCTCCAGGCGGCAGGCCTGCTCGACGCCTTCTCGCTGCTCGACGTCGTGGAGATCGCCGCGGCGGAGAAGTGCCCCTCGATCGAGGTGGCCGGCGTCTACTTCGCGCTGTCCGAGCACTTCGAGGTGGACAAGCTGCTGAGCAGGATCACGGCGCTGCCCAGGGGAGACCGTTGGTCGGCCCTGGCCAGGTCGTCGCTGCGCTACGACCTGTACGCCGCGCTGGCCGGGCTCACCTCTAACGTCCTGGCCGCGAGCGGGGCGGCAGAGGACCCGGCCGAGCGGATCGGTCAGTGGGAGGCGCAGAACGCCGAGGGTCTCTCGCGAGCCCGCGGCACGCTGGACGAGATCGTCAACAGCGAGAAGTTCGACCTCGCCACCATGTCCGTGGCCCTGCGGACGATCCGCACCCTGCTCCGCACCTAGCCGCTCCCAAGATCATTCGCTGCGTTCTGCGGCGACACGCCGGCGTGTCACCTGCTCAACGCAGCGAATGATCTCCGGCCAGGCTCGTGAACGCGGCCCGGGAGCGGTCCAGATCGACATCGGTCAGGTCCGCCCGCGCCGTCAGCCGCAGCCGGGACCGTCCGTCGGGCACCGACGGTGGCCGGAAGCAGCCGACCCGGACGCCGCGTTCGAGGCACGTCTCGGCAGCTGCCACCGCCGTTGCCGCGTCGCCGATCAGCACCGACACGACAGCGGCATCGGGGTGCGAGACCTCGCGCCCCGTCCGCGCGGCCGCGTCCGCCAGGTGTTGTGCCCGGCGACGGACCGCGGCAGCCAGCCCCGGCTCACCGCGCAGCACTCGCAGAGCGGCCAGCGCCGCTCCGGCGCTCGGCGGAGCCAGGGCGGTGTCGAAGATGAACGACCGCGCGGTGTTCACGAGGTGGTCGACCACGTCCTGGTCGCCGAGCACGGCACCGCCCTGCGCCCCCAGCGACTTCGACAGGGTGACCGTCAAGACGACGTCCGGCTGACCGACCAGCCCGGCGGCATGAGCCCCGCCCCGCCCCCCGTCGCCGACGACGCCGAGGGCATGGGCCTCGTCGACGACCAACAGCGCGTCGTGCCGACGGGCGACCGCGTGCAGCTCTGCCAACGGAGCGATCTCACCGTCGACCGAGAACACCGCGTCGGTGACCACGAGTGCCCGGCTCGTCGTACGACGGGAGAGCGCCTCGTCCACGGCGGCGACATCGCGGTGCGGCGTGACGACGACGGTGGCTCGGCTCAGCCGGCACGCATCAACGATGGAGGCGTGGTTGTCGGCGTCGGAGACGACGGTGCAGTCAGCGTCGGCCAGCGCGCTGATCACGCCCAGGTTGGCGAGGTAGCCGGACGAGAAGACCAGTGCCGTCGCCGCACCGGTGAAGTCGGCGAGCTCCCACTCCAGGTCCGCGTGCAGCGCAGTGGTCCCGGTCACCAGGCGCGAACCGGTCGAGCCCGCACCCCACTGCCGGACGGCCTCGGCGGCCGCATCGACGACGCGCTTGTCGCGGGCCAGGCCGAGGTAGTCGTTGGATGCGAGGTCCAGCGCGTCGTCCACCACGGGACGCGGCCGGAGCACACGACGCAGCCCTGCAGCGCCGCGGGCCGTGGCCCGGTCGCGCAGAAAGGACAACGCGCTCGATGTCATCGCACGATCTCGCGGATGCTCTCGGTGACCGTGGCGCAGAGCAACGCAAGGTCGTCGTCGCCGATCGCCAGTGGTGGCATCAGCACCACGACATCGCCGAGTGGTCGCACCCAGACGCCGCGGCGGCGCGCCTCCTGGCAGACGGCGAAGCCGGTGCGTTCACGAACCGGGTCCAGCTCGATGCCGGTCATCGTGCCGATGCGACGGACCTCGCGCACCCCGTCGTACCCGCCGAGGCCTTTCGTCAGCTCGCCGATGCGTTCGCCCACGCGCGCCGCATGGGAGACCGTCTCGCGTGCGGCCATCAGGCGAAGGTTCGCGATCGCCGCCGCGCAGCACAGCGGGTTGGCGGTGTAGGAGTGGCCGTGGAAGAACGTGCGCGCCTCGGCCGGCGCGCCGAGGAACGCGGCGTAGACCTCCTCGCGCGCGAGCACCGCCGAGAGCGGGAGGTAGCCGCCGGTCAGCCCCTTGCCGCAGGTCATCAGGTCCGGCGCGACGCCGGCGTGCTCCACCGCCCACATCCGGCCGGTCCGGCCGATACCGGTCGCCACCTCGTCCACGACCATCAACGCGCCGAACTCGTCGCACAGACGGCGGACTCCCTGCACGAACGACACGTCGTGGGTCAGCATGCCGCCGGCTGCCTGGACGAGCGGCTCGATGACGACGGCGCACACCTCGTCGCCGTCGCGCTCGAGGACCCCGCGCATCTCGTCGAGCACCTCGCGGGCCCGGTCGGTGCGGGTCTGCTCCGGCGCGAGCACGCCGGGGGAGGAGACCATCCGGGTCTCGAGCAGGATCGGGCGGTACGTCGAGTGGAAGAGGTCGATGCCGCCGACGCTCACGGCGCCGAGCGTGTCGCCGTGGTAGCCCTCGGCGACGTGCACGAAATACGGGCGCCGTTGGCCGCGCTGGGCCTGGGCCTGGAAGGCCATCTTGATCGCGGCCTCGACGGCCGACGAGCCGTCACCGGCGTAGAAGACGCGGGTCAGCTCGGGCGGCGCGGTGGCGAGGAGCAGCTCGGCGAGCTCGATGCCTGGCTCGTGGGTCATGCCGAGGAACGTCGCGTGGTCGAGCCGGTCGAGCTGGGCCCGGATCGCGGCGTCGATCTCCGGGACGCCGTGCCCGTGGACGGTCAGCCACAGCGACGAGACGCCGTCGAGGTAGCGGTTGCCGTCGGTGTCGTAGAGGTACATCCCCTCGGCTCGTTCGACGGCGATCGGGTCGTCGGCCGGCCAGGCCGAATGCTGGGTGAAGGGGTGCCACAGGCTGCGCAGGTCGCGGGCCACCAGCTCGGCCGTCCGGGCGCTCGTCACGACCCGAGGCTAGAGGGTGCGGGCCGCCCGTAGGCTCGACGCGTGCCCTCGCTGAACGAGATCGCGCACGAGCGGACCGGCCTGTCCGACGCCGACCTCGACTGGCTGCACCTGCTGCTCGCCGACTGGCAGCTGCTGGCGGACCTCTCCTTCGCCGATCTCGTCCTCTGGCTGCCGCTGCGCGGAGGTGGCGGCTTCGTCGCGGGCGGCCAGATGCGGCCGACCACCGGCCCGACGGTCTACCACGACGACGTGGTCGGCATCGAGGTCGCGCGCGGCAGGCGCACCCAGATCGACATGGCGTACGACGAGGGGCGCATCTGTCGGGAGAGCGACCCCGACTGGCCCTTCGACGTCCCGGTCCGTGAGGAGACCATCCCGGTGCGCCGCGAGGGCAGCGTGATCGCGGTGGTCAGCCGCCACACCAACCTCGCTGCCGCGCGGACCCCGAGCCGGCTGGAGCTGACCTACCTGCGCAGCGCCGACGATCTGGCCCGGATGCTGGCCGAGGGCGCCTTCCCCGTCGCCGGTCCGGACGACCGTGTCCTCGGGTCACCCCGCGTCGGCGACGGGCTGGTCCGGCTGGACGAGCACGGGGCGGTGACGTTCGCGAGCCCCAACGCGCTGTCGGCCTTCCGGCGGCTCGGCGTCGCGGCTGATCTGGCCGGTCTCCGCCTCGGCGATGCCACCGCTGCGCTG
>Ga0299913_10005495_pt1 | contig 10836 bp, 8 predicted proteins | sample RVTome_9_FD_201360 | JGI IMG/M metagenome (GOLD analysis project Ga0299913, IMG submission 201360) | Soil microbial communities from uranium-contaminated site in the Upper Colorado River Basin, Wyoming, United States - RVT155D38 (version 2) ... | reverse complement strand
GGCAGAGGGACGGTGTCGGTGATGTGGCGCGCCGCGACCGACATCAAAGACTCGCCCGTGAAGGGGACGTCGCCGGTGAGCATCTCGTATAGAACGACCCCGGTTGAGTAGATGTCTGAAGCCGGGTCGATACCGGCGCCGCTCGCCTGTTCCGGTGAGATGTAGTGCGCAGATCCCATCACGGCCCCCGTGACCGTCAGCTTCGTCTCGCCGATGGCTCGAGCGATCCCGAAGTCGGTGACCTTCACGTGGTCGTCGGGCCCGACCATGATGTTGGCCGGCTTCATGTCCCGGTGGACGATCCCCGCCGCGTGCGCATGGTCCAAGGCGGTGCAGATCTGCGCGGCGATGCCGGTCGCGCGCTCGAGGGGCAACGGTCCCTGGTCGCGCAGGATGTTCGCAAGGTCGTGTCCTTCGACGAGCTCCATGACTATGAAGTGATGCTCGTTGTCCTCTGCATAGTCGAAGACGCGCGCGATATTCGGGTGTGCCAGTGCGGCAACCGCCCGCGCTTCTCTCCGGAAGCGCTCGACGAAGGCGGGATCCTCGGCGAGCCGTTCGTCGAGGAGCTTGATCGCAACCCTTCGGTCGAGTCGCTCGTCGGTCGCCGAGTAGACGATCCCCATGCCACCGGTGGCGATCTTCTCGTCGATCCGGTAACGACCTTTCAAGGTCGGCAGCGTGGCTACCATTCGTCGCGTATCCGGCGGTCGGCTTCCATAACCTGACGCGCGATCGGCGCGGCTACCGCGCCACCGGTGGCTTCGGATCCGAACGCGCCCCCGTGCTCGACGATCACGGCAACCGCCAGCTTGGGATTGTCCGCCGGCGCGAAGGTGATGAACCAGGTGTGCGGATTCTGACCCTGGACCGTTTGAGCGGTGCCGGTCTTACCGGCGACCGACACCCCTGGGATCTGAGCTGCGGTACCCGTTCCGTTCGCGACGACCGCGACCATCATCTCCTTGATCACTCGCGCGACGTCGGCGGACATCGCTTGACGGACGACTTCGGGCTCGAAACGCTCGACGATGCCGCCGCTCGCGTCGAGGACCTCACGTACCAAACGGGGCCGCGGCACGTTTCCGTCGGACGCGACGGTGGCCGCCACGAGAGCCATCTGCAGCGGGGTCGCGCTGACGTCTGCCTGCCCGATCCCTGCATAGGCCCTGAAGGGGGCGCTGTCGTCTGGGATCTCGGGGAAAGTGGATGGCTGGGTTCCGATGTCGAACGGTATCGGCTCGTTGAAGCCGACGGCCTGGGCCATGTCGAAGACGTCATCGTGGGCGTCGAGGCCGAGTATCGCGAACGTCGTGTCGCAAGAGATACGAAGCGCGTTGAAAAGATCGATGCTGCCTCCGGCACAGGACTGCTTCGTGAAGTTCGTAAGGGATTGATCCGTTAGCGGGAGGCAGGGTTCGCCGCGCTCGCGCGGCCCCCGGCACGGCTGCATGACGGCGGGGTCGGGGAACGTGGAATCGGGGCGGTAATCGCCCGATTGCAACGCAGCCGCGGCCGTAACGACCTTGAACGTCGACCCCGGCGGGTAGCCGCGGCTGGCTGCGATGTTCACGAGGGGGCTCGTGCCGGACGTCGGGTCGAGCGAGTCCCAGTGCCGCTTCTGCTCGCGGGGGCTGAACGAAGCGAGTGGTCCGGGATCGAACGACGGATTGCTCCACATCGCGCGGACGTCGCCGCGATGGTCGCGCGACAGATCGATCGCGACGACCGCCCCTCGCTCCGAACCCAGGGCCGCGCGTGCAGCCTTCTGGAGCTGCGAAGAGATCGTCGTTCGGATGTCGTCCCCTTGTTCTCCGGATCCGAGGAACTCGTCCTCGATGTCTTGAACGGAGAGCGCGCCACCCTCGCCCACGAGGCGATCGTCGAAGCTCGCTTCCAGCCCCCGCTCGCCGTAGCGGACCGAATAGAAACCGGTGATGTGACCGTAGAGATCGCCCTGTGGGTACTCCCGCTTGTACTCGTAGCGGCCCTTGGTCGCGAAGCTTCGCGCCATCTGGACGCCGTCGATCGTGAGGATTTCGCCGCGCTTGATCGAGTATTCGCGGATGAGATGCAGCGCGTTCGCGGGGTTCTCCGAGATGCTTTCTGCCGCGAAGATCTGGACGTAGTTCAACTGGAAGAAGACTGCAAGGAAGGCCAGAACGAGCGCGATCCCCACCTTGCGGATCTGGACGGCCACTACGTTCGCCCCCCGATGAGGATCTCGGCGGTGTGCGCGGGTGGCCTCTGGGTCGATTCCTGGTGCGACAACCTAACGAGAAGCGCGATCAAGATGAAGTTCGACAGCAGACTGGATCCGCCATAGGACATGAACGGCAACGTGATGCCGGTGAGCGGGAGCAACCGCGTGACGCCCGCGAGGATGATGAACGTTTGGATCCCAAGGATCGTCGTCAGTCCCGCGGCGAGCAGTTGACCGAAGTCGTCGCGCTGGGTGATCGCGATGCGGAATCCCTGGCCCACCATCAGAAGGAAGCACAGGACGATCGCGCCCGCGCCCATTAGCCCCAGCTCCTGACCCAGCACCGAGAACAGGAAGTCGGTGTGGGCCGCGGGTATCAGGTCGGGCCGGCCTTGGCCGAATCCGGTCCCGAACAATCCCCCCGAGGACAGGGCGAATAGCGACTGGGCAAGCTGGAAGCCTTCGTCCGTCACATACCTGGGATCGAAGACGTCGAGCCACACCTGAACCCGGTCCTGCACGTGGACGAACGTCTGATATCCGATGTAGGAGCCGATCGCGAACAGCCCGATCCCCGCGGCGACGTATACGAAACGGGCGGTCGCGATGTAGAGCATCACGATGAAGATCGAGAAGAACAGCAGGCTCGACCCCAGATCTTTCAGATAGAACATCACGGTGAGCGACAGGCCCCACATCACCAGCAGCGGGCCGAAGTGTTTCAGATCGGGGAGATGCATCCCGAGAACTCGACGCGATGCGATCGAGAGGAGTTCCTTGCGCTCTGCGAGATAACCCGCGAAGAAAACGACGAGGCAGATCTTCGCCAGCTCACCGGGTTGGAAGGTGATGAACCCGAGATCGACCCATAGTTGTGCTCCGTTGATCTCTCGCCCGATGCCGGGTGCGAGGGGAAGCAACATCAATCCGACCCCCGCGAACCCGAAGATGTACTTGTAGCGCGTCAGCTGGCGTGCGTCTCGAACCAGCAGCAGTGTCCCCACGAAGCAACCGATACCAACCAACGTCCATGTCAGCTGCGCGCTCGCGGTGTCCTGGTAAGCCTGGTACTCCGACAGGCGGAAGATCGCGGAGATGCCGAGCCCGTTGACGATCCCTGCGAGCGGAAGGATGAGGGGGTTGGCGCGCGGCGCGACGCGCCTCACGACGAAGTGAGCCGCGAGGTACGCGATCGCGAGCACGGTGATGAAGGGTGCGGCGACGGCGGCCTCACCGTCGTCGCGTGCCAATGCGACGAGAGCGAGCGCGGCCCCACCCACGACGAGACCGAGGATCAGCAGGGAGAGCTCACGGTTGCGGGACCCGGCCGCGGCCTGGGCCATCACAGCTCCCTTCTATCGGCACGCGACGGCCCGAACTCTTCGTCACGGGCGAGGCGTTCGAGATTCGTCACCGTTTCCTGGGCCTCGGCGAGCGAGTCGACGGGGATCCCCTGCCGCACTTCATCGCGGCGGAAGTCGGGTAGGGACTCGAGCTCGACATCGGACGTGTCGTGCTCTTCCTTCAGTGACATCCCGGCGATCTCGTCGGGTATGCCGCGATAGATGGTGATGTGACCCTCGTCGTTCACCCCGACGAACCACGAGTTCGACAGCGCGTAGCGGGTTGCGCCGTACGCCGCAACCATCAGGAGGGCCAGCACGACGATCCCCCCAAAGAGTCGACGAGGCCACACGCGCCGGCGGGGAGCGACCTCCACGGCGCGGTGGTAACCGGTATCGGCTGCGGGGTCGGTGTCGGCGCGCGGCCCCCCCGCGGGCGTGTCGGTCGTGACCGGTGGAGGCGCGCCGGGCTGTTCGACACCGGCGAACACCACGACGACCGTGATGTTGTCGTCTCCCCCGGCTGCGTTCGCCTTCGCTACGAGGGTGTCCGCGACCTTCTGCGGGTCTCGATCGGCTGCGAGCACCTCTCTTATCTCGGATGTCTCGATCATCGACGACAGGCCATCGGAACAGAGCAGGAGGCGATCGCCCTCGTGTAGCTCGAGCGAGACGATGTCGACCTCGACGTCGGAGTCGACCCCCAGAGCGCGCGTGATGACGCTCCGCTGGGGATGGTGCGGGGCATCCTCGGGCTTGAGCCGGCCCTCGCTGACCATGCGCCCCACCAGGGTGTGGTCTTCGGTCACCTGCTGCAGCTCTCCACCGCGCAACAGGTACGCGCGCGAATCCCCCACGTGAGCGATCTGCGCGGTGGCCCCGTCGACGAGCATCAACGTGCACGTGGTGCCCATCCCACGCAGGGACTCGTCGCCCGATGACTTCCTGTAGATCTCGGAGTTCGCGTCCTTGAGCACGGTCGCCAGGGTGTCGGGCTGGGCGGCATCGATGTCTCCGGCTTCCTTCTGGATCACTTCGACGGCGATCGCCGACGCGATGTCACCGGCGATGTGGCCTCCCATCCCGTCGGCCACCGCGAAGATCGGTGCGTCCGCAAGGTAGGAGTCTTCGTTGCCTTGGCGCACCTGTCCGATATCCGTCCGGGCACCGACCGCTAGCTTCATCGGCGCATCTCCAGAACCGTCTTGCCGATCTTGACGCGATCGCCGCGCTGCACTTCGGTCGGAGAGGTGATCCGCCGCCGGTTCAGATATGTGCCGTTGGTCGACCCGAGGTCCTCGATCAGGTAGTTGTCTCCCTTCGAGAAGATCCGCGCGTGGACCGTGCTCACGTACGTGTCGTCGATGACAACGTGACACTTGTCGCCGCGCCCGAGAACCAGCTCTTGACCGAGATCGAATGCCTTGCCGCTCGAGGTCGTGCCCTCGACGACGACCGCCTTCTTGGGGATCTTCTTCGTCTTCTTCGCAGGTTGACTGCGGACTGCGGGCTGCGAGCGATCCTCGACCGGCCGCAGCTCTACGACGACCGCGCGCACTGCGCGCGCCACGAAGATGTAAAGGACGATCAGGAACGCGTACTTGAGGAGATCTAGAACGATGTCGGGCATCGGCTATGCGCCCGTGACTTCGAATCGAAGCTCACTTGTTCCGAATGCCAATCTGTCTCCGTCGTTTATCTCGTGCTCGCGTGCGAGCTTTCCGTTGACGAGCGTGCCGTTGGTCGACCCGAGGTCTACCAGCATCCAGCGAGATCCTTCATGTCGTAGCTCGGCATGGCGGCGCGAGACGTTGGGATCGGCGAGAACGATGTCGCTCGACGACATCCGGCCAATGACGATCGGGGTGCGGGTTATCGATATCCGCTCCTTGTCGCGACCCTTGTCGTCGAGGACGACGAGCACGCCGCCCGACCCCCGGACCCCCAGCCGATCGGCGGTGTTGGATGCGATCGCACGCGAGCTCGACGCATCGTCGCCTTCCGGGGCATGGGTCGAGACCTCGGGGGGCCGATCGGGGTCCGCGGCCAGCGAAGCCTCCACCCGGAACTCTCCTTTCCCCTTGGATGGATCCTCGACGAAAGAGATCCGCGGCATCCCCATGAGGTTCCAACGGTTCTCCTTGGCCGCTTCGATAACGATGTCGGAGAACTCGCGCCGCAGTCCCGCCTCCATCTGCTCGAAGCGCGCGTGATCGTCCGGGCCCATGGAGACCCGGAACTCGTTAGGGACATAGACGCGGTTCACCGACACCGTCTTCTGCTCGCCCATCTCGCGAAGGATGCGCCGCCCCACCTCGACGGGCTGAAGCCCGGACCTGAAGACCTTGGTGAAGAAACCTTCGACCAGCCCCTCCAGCCGCTGCTCGATGCTCTTCGCAACGCCCATAGGTGGTGACGATTATGCCCGCACCTCGCGGAATCCACCCACTGCTGTAGGTTGTTGTACCTCCAGCACTGAGAATCCCAGTTGGCGCCTCCTGCGGGCCCTCAATGGGGTCGACACGGTGTTGGTGGATCCCGCGGGCGTGCTGGAATTGGCAGACAGGCACGGTTCAGGTCCGTGTGCTCGTAAGAGCGTGGAGGTTCAAGTCCTCTCGCCCGCACCATTTGGCCAATGAGATCTCGGTGGCACGCGTCCCGCATCAGAGAGTGGTCAGCCGCCGATGCCTTCGATGTCGCGCCCCCGGCGGGCCTCGACGTGACGCGCCCGGCCCCCATATAGAGAGGACAGCAGCGGGGGGGCCGCGATGGTCGTCGCGATGCTCATCGTGACCACCACCGCATAGAGGGGGCCGCCGATGATCGCTTGGGCCAAGCCCACGGTGGCTACCAGGATGCCGACCTCTCCTCGAGGCACCATCCCGATGCCCACGATCTGCGCCGAACGACGGCCCATGCCCAACACCGGCAGGCCGCACCCGATGAGCTTCCCGACCACGGCCACCGCGGTGACACCGGCGGCAAGCAGCGCGACCTCCGGGTCGGTAAGCACCGACGGATCGAGGACCGCACCGGTGATCGCGAAGAAGAAGGGAACGAGGAACGAGTACACCGGCGCAAGGTGCTCCTCGAGCTGGTAACGGTCGCGGGTCTCGGCCAGAGCCATGCCTGCGAGGAAGGCTCCGATGATGGCGGCCAGCCGCAGCGCTTCGGCCAGTGAGGCCAGCCCCAGACACAGGGCCAGGGAGACAATCAGAACGCCGTGATTCCCCAACCGGTCGAGCAACGGAGTGAGCCGGTCGATCAGCTTCGGCCCGAGGCCCCCCACGAGCGCCACGAACGTGACCGCGAGCACCGCCAGGACCACGATCGAGGTGGCGGAAACCGATCCGGTGACGGACGCCGCCACAACGGCCAGAACCAGCAATCCGAGGATGTCGTCGATGACCGCGGCCCCCAAGATGATGCGGGCCTCGGGCGAGCGGACCTGCCCGAGGTCGGCGAGGACCCGAGCGGTGATCCCAACCGACGTGGCCACCATCGCAGTCCCCACGAACACCGACTGGGTACCACTACGGCCCAGTAGCAGCATGAGGCCGGCCCCCAGCACGAAGGGGACCACGACGCCGCTGATGCCGACCGCCAGGGATCGACCCCCCACTGCCTTGAGGTCGCTCAAGGGCGTGTCGAGCCCGACGACGAACAGCAGGATCACGGCTCCCAGTTCCTGGAAGACATGGTGGGCCTCCTCGAGCTCGCCCACGGCGCCGATCACGTGGGGGCCCAGGACGACGCCGGCGAGCAGCTCTCCGATCACCTCGGGCTGACCGAGCCGGGCGAACAGGGCGCCCCCGAGCTTCGCCCCGATGAAGAGGACGGTCAGATCGACCAGCAGCGAATCGCCCACCATGCCCGCAGGGTAACGGGCCGTAGTCCCGTGGCTACTCGTTGGACGACCTACTAGTCCTGTAGTAGCTTCGAGGGGTTCAGCTCCGACCTAGAGCGGCGGAGTGGTCTCGAAACAGGGGGAGTGGAATGTCACAACTACGAAGTAGACGCTTCGTGATCCTCGCGATGTTGCTCACGCTTGCCATCTTCGGCGCGGCGTGTGCGTCTCAAGATGGCGGGGACACGGCCCAGACCGACGAAGGCGAGCCGCAACAAGGCGGCACGGTCATCGTCGGAGCCGAGCAGGAACCGGCCGGCGGTCTGAACGTCGAGCTGGTCTGTTGCACGCTCGCCTGGGGTGAGTGGATACAGGCACAGGTCCTCGAGGGTGCGTTCGAGAACCAGCCGGACTTCAGCTACGCACCGAACATCGTGTCGGCGGATCCCGAGATCACCGACGATCCGTTCACCCTGACCTATACGATCCGCGACGAAGCTGTGTGGAGTGACGAGACACCCATCACTGCCGACGACTTCGAGTTCACGTGGCAGGCCTACATCGACGAGAAGAACCAGGTCGCGTCGCGCGATGGTTACGACGACATCGATTCTGCCGAGATCATCGACGACAAGACCATCAAGTTCACCTTCAAGGCTCCCTACGCGGGCTGGCGCGACCTCTTCAACCCGGTCCTGCCGAAGCACGTGTTGGAAGGTCAGAACTTCAACAAGATCTGGAACAAGGGCTGGGTCAATGCAGATGGCGAGCCCATCGCATCCGGTCCGTTCATGTTCGAGAGCTACAACAAGGGCGCCGACCTGACGCTCGTCGCGAACGACAACTGGTGGGGCGAGGGTGGCCCGTACCTCGACGAGATCGTCTTCCGCTTCCTGCCCGAGACGAATACCGAGATCCAGAGCTTGCGCGGTGGCGAGGTCGACATGATCTATCCGCAGCCTCAGCTCGAGTTGATCCCGTTATACGAGCAACCCGATCTCGAGATCGAGACCAACGCAGGGACGACCTGGGAGCACATCGACATCCAGGTCGGCGAGAACGGTCACCCGGCATTGCGCGAGCACTTCGTGCGCGAAGCCTTGGCCTATGCGATCGATCGCGATGCATTGGTTCAGCAGCTGTTCGGCGACCTGTCGCCCGAGCTGACCCCTCTGCACAACACGATCTACATGCAGAACCAGGACGAGTACGCGCCCAACTGGGAGGAGTACGCAGCAGACCCGGCCAAGGCCGAGCAGCTCCTCACCGACGGCGGCTGCGAGAAGGGCGGCGACGGTGTGTTCGTCTGCAACGGCGAGCCGCTCGAGTTCGAGTTCACCTCGACCGCCGGGAACGCGCTCCGAGAGCTGGCCTTCGAGGTCATCCAGGAGCAGCTCCGTCCCCTCGGCATCAGGCTGACCTCCGGGTTCGGGGATGCGGCCGTCGTGTTCGGCAACAAGGTGCTCGTCAATGGGAACTACGACCTCTTCATGTTCGCGTGGGTCGGGACTGCCGACCCGGCGGGCTCGGTAGAGATCTGGAAGTGCGAGGGATCTCAGAACTTCACCGGCTACTGCAACGAAGAGGCATCCCAGGCGCTCGAGGACAGCAACGAGGCTCTCGACAACGCCGCGCGCGCCGACCTCTTGAACCAGGCCGACGAGCTCATGAGCCAAGACATCCCGACGATCCCGCTGTACCAGAAGCCGACCTTCTTCGCTTACAGCAGCAGGGTCCACGGGTTGGCGGACAACCCGACCCAGGAAGGCTTCACGTGGAACTCTGAGGAGTGGTGGGTCGAAGGTGGCAGCGACGCCTAGGAAGTAAGTAGTGATGTAAGAGGAAGGGATTGCGGATGGGGCGGCCGTGACGGCCGCCCCATCTGTGTCCAAGGGCTAGTATCGAGTGGCTCACGGAACGGGGGAAGAGCTGCAGTGTTCACATATGTGATCCGCAGGTTGTTCTATCTGATCCCCGTCCTCCTGTTGACCTCGATGATCATCTTCACGTTCGTGTCGGTCTCCGGGGACCCTCTCGGCGAGATCCGCCGCCTGCCCAACGTCAGCCAGGTCACGATCGACAACCTGATCGAGGCCAAGCGCCTCGACGACCCCCTGCCACTGCAGTACTGGCACTGGCTGCAGGCTGCTGTCACCGATCAGTTCGGCACGACCCTGCTTGGTGACGAACCGATCTGGCCCGACCTGAAGCGCGTTCTCGGGAACACGTTGCAGCTGATCATCGCGGCGCAGATCCTCTCGGTCCTGCTCGCGATCGGTGTCGGCGTCTACTCCGCGATCCGGCAGTACTCGGTGTTCGATTATTCGGCGACCACGTTCAGCTTCGTTGGGTTCTCGATGCCCGTGTTCTGGCTGGCGCTCATCCTGCAGGTGATCTTCACCAATATCTATCTGAACTACGGGGTTCGCATCTTCTATACGGCACAACTCAGCTCACCGAATCCCGAGAACTTCCTCTTCGACCGTCTCCAGCATCTGATGCTTCCCGTCATCACACTTGCCGTGATCGGAGTAGCGCAATACAGCCGGTACATGCGTGCATCGATGCTCGAGGTCATCAACTCGGATTACGTGCGCACGGCCCGTGCGAAGGGTCTGAGCGAACGTGGGGTCGTGATGAAGCACGCGTTCCGGAACGCGCTGATCCCACTCGTAACGGTCGTGGCCCTCGACTTCGGTGCTCTGTTCGGCGGGGCCTTCGCCACCGAGACCGTGTTCGCTCTCGACGGTATGGGCCTCTACTTCTTGCGGGCGCTGGCCTCGCGCGACGTCTATCCGGTGATGGCCTGGCTGATGGTGGCGTCGGTCATCGTCGTCTTGTTCAACCTGATCGCCGACATCATCTACGGCTATCTCGATCCGAGGATCCGCTATGACTGAGACCGAGCCCCGCCGGCCCGGCGAGAAGACCGAGGAACCGTCCCCGAACCCACCGGCAGAGTCGGACCAGGTTTCGCTGCGGGAGGCGACCCCGCACTCCGCTGCCACACTGGAAGAGCCCGCCGAGCTCGCCGCGATTTATCAGCAGGGCCTCCAGATCCAGGCGCGCAGCCAGTGGCAGCTGGCTCGCCGGCGATTCTTCCGCCACAAGCTCGCGATGGTGAGCCTGCTCGTCCTGGGCGTGATCTTCGGAGCAGCCGTGTTCGCCGAAACGGTCGCACCGTACGCGTTCGAGGCGCAGAACTTCGAGGACTCGAGTGAAGGTCCGTCCACCAAGCATCTGTTCGGAACGGATCAGTTGGGCCGCGACTACTTCAGCCGCGTCGTGTTCGGTATCCGGACATCGGCACGCGTCGCTTTTCTCGTCGCCTTTCTGTCGACCGTATTGGGTACGACCGTCGGTGCGATATCGGGCTACTACGGCGGGTGGGTCGACAACCTCCTGATGCGATTAACCGACCTTGTCTTGACCTTGCCGCCGCT
>Ga0299913_10005494_pt1 | contig 10836 bp, 9 predicted proteins | sample RVTome_9_FD_201360 | JGI IMG/M metagenome (GOLD analysis project Ga0299913, IMG submission 201360) | Soil microbial communities from uranium-contaminated site in the Upper Colorado River Basin, Wyoming, United States - RVT155D38 (version 2) ... | reverse complement strand
TTGGTCGGCGACTTCTATCAGTTGCCACCAATCGTTCAGAGTCGAGACGGCATTGCCCACGATGAACTTGGGACAGACGTTTTCGAGAAACGACAGATTCCGAGCGCAGTGGAATCGGGGCGAGGGCACGCCCAGCTTGCCAAGCTCAGCTTTCAGCGTCGCATGGCCCGTGAGATCGCTGACATCGCGCGAGAACTCGCCTATGGCGACAATCTGAAGGATCACCCGTCTGTGGTGCTCCGGCAGAAACCTGAGTGGGTACGGCTCCGTGAAGAACGATCCCCTCTGGTCGTTGTGGACCTCACCGAGCTAAGGGCGTGGGCAGGCAAGCTTCCAGGAACTCTGTCCAGATTCAACTTCTACTCCGGGTTGGCGGCGGTGGAGTTGGCATCCGTGTACGCATCCCAGCTTCCGTCGCCGGAGACCAGCGAGGCACCACCAATCGGCATCATCACCCCGTACAGTGCCCAACGCCGATACATCGCGCGACTTGTCAACGAGTTCGGCTTGGATCGGTGGGTTGTATCCGGAACAGTCCACACCTTCCAGGGGAACGAATGCGATGTGATCGTGTTCGATTCGGTCCTTGCGGAGCCTCACTGGACTGCCCGCCTCACGAATCCGCATGAGTTCCAGAGCGTGAAAAGGGACCTAAACGTTGCTGTGACCAGGGCGCGTCACCAACTGGTCTTCGTAGGAGATGGCCGTTGGCTCGATAAGCACGCAAAGGCGGGCAGTGCGCTTGGCCTGCTCTGGGCACGGCTACGCAGTGGAGCAAAGATCGTTCCAGTCAACGAAGCCCTCGGCCCTGGACTCCGTCATCGGGTCGCCGCAGCGGGTGTCGCGGGTTGGAGTCTCGATGTAGCGCCAAAGGCGGCAACGCTGCTAGACGAGTCCACCTTCTACCCGGCGTTACGAGCGGACCTCCATGGCGCACAGCATCGACTCGTCATGTTCACGCCTTACATCGGCAAGACACGGTGGCCGCAAGTTGAGCCCATGGTGGTCGACGCGGCGGAGAGGGGCGTTGAGGTCTTCATTCTGCATCGACCTTTGGAGGACCGGGTCTGGCAAGAGGGAGATCCAGCGTTCGGAAGAAGAGTCTTCGACTCTTTGCGAGCATCGGGAGTCCGGCTGGTCCCGTTTGCCGGCATCCACGCTAAGACAATCGTTGTTGATGGCAAGGTCGTCTACGAGGGGAGTCTCAACTGGGCGTCCCACGTCGACACGTATGAACACATGTGGCGCTTCGAAAGCCCGGACCTGGCAGCCCTCGTAGAACGGATGCTCCAGCTCAGGAACATCGTGAATGCGTTCGGCCTCGAGGATGCCAACACAAGGGCCTGTCCACACTGTGACGGACCTCTCTACGTGATAAACCAACGTGAGAAGGGAGCCAACTTTGCCAACCAGGCGATCGCATTGGCTTGCGCAAATCAGGCCCGCGACAAATCGCTCTGCAAGGGATACATAAGGGGCATCGATCAACGGGCACCGTTTCGGTCGGTGCCTGCCTGTGAGCGAGGAACCGATATGTGGCTCTACTACACAAAGCAAACCAATAGACCGTGGGAGTGGCGTTGCGAACACAGGTCATGTCCGCGCCTCAGATGGATCTCAGGCGATCCCACGCCGTAACCGGATTGACCGAGCTCGCAGCAAGATGTCATTTCCCCAGGCCTATTGATGCCCTGAGATCCTTCATCAGGAGGTATAAGTGGTTCGGATTGTCGGGCAGTGACTCGAATCCGAACCTCTGGTAGAAGGCTATTGCTCGATCATCCTTGGCATCGACGACCACGGCGCGACCTCCAATCTCGTCGGCGGCTGCGGCGGAACGCGCCAGGGCGTCCCTCAAGAGGTCCGCGCCCAAACCACTCCCCTGCTCAGATAGGTCGAGACCCAGCCTGGCGAGAAGGATCACCGGTATCGGACGGTGACGAGGCAACCCTGCGCCGAGCCGGTTCCCTACCTCACCTGACTCGATCGCATGGGGAGCGAGCGTATAGAAGCCGACCACGCGGGTACCTCGCTGGAGGACATACGTGACTGAGGCCCCGGCGCGTTGGTCGGAGTACGCGAACTGGCGAAGCCACTCGTTGAGCACCGAAGCGCCACAATCGAATTCCTCAAGTTTGGTGCGTTTGTCGAGTCTCCGGACAGGTCGGAGTTCGCTCACTCGCTCGGTATACGACTCGGCCGGGAGAAGAGCTCAACGAGTTGAGGAACAGCGACAGGTGCAACATCGAGGGCGTCGACGAAACGACCGAACGCTTCGGGACTCAGGAGCAGGGGTCTGTGTTCTGCGATGACTGACTCAGCTCGCGCCACTGCGCTTTCCTCGACGAACGACGTGACCGAGACACCCGTCAACGTCGCCGCCTCACGAACCAATGCATCGCTTCGCGGCTTGACTCGGAATGTCCATCTGCGCTCACGTTGTTCTGTGGTCATGGCGGTGACCTCCTGTACGTACATTGTATGTACAGAAGAAGCTTTGTCAAGCTCTGGATGACTTAGCAATGCAGAGACTCCAGACCATCAGCCGTGTTTGAGCTGCGTTGCTCAGTCCGCAGCCTGGGGATTGTGACCATCTGGCGCCTCGCTGGCTTGGAGAGAGCTGGACCAGGTAGGGGTCTCGGGTTACTTCGTCGGCTCGGTTGGAGCTTGGTTGCTAATCGAGCGGCTAGCGCCCGGACCCTCCAGGTCGCTGGGCCAGCCTCCAACTGACTGCAGGTACTCAGTGGCAGCGGCATGCTCTGTGAACTCCAACAGGTTGCCGACCTTTTCGGCGAGGATGTCGCGCACTTCGGCAGGTGTGGCAAAGAAGAACTCTTTCCGTGGGTTCATGAGGTTCAGAGCTCGATCGGCGAGGTGTCTGTGCAGTTCGTTTTCCAATGTGACAGCGTCCTCCGAGAAGAAGAGCGCGTGAACATCGAAGCGGAACGGGACGGATGCTCCGCCCAGCTCATTGACCCGGTCAAGCGGCTCGAGCCTCCTGGTGAGCCCAATCTTGACTACGCCAGGGCCGAATGCACCACGGTTTGATATGACGTACACGTAGCCGGCGCGAATGTTGGCGATGCGGTAGTCGTTTTCAGCGATCGCGGCATCGATCTCTGCGAGTTTGGTATCCAGGATCGAATCGCTCTCGCCGGAAGCCCTGAGCGCTTCAAGAGCATTAATCAGGTGGGCTCGCTCCTTTTCCAGCCTTTCACGCTCGGCTGCCAGCTCTCGTTCAACCCGACGTTCTTCGCGAAGGCGGGCTCGCTCTTCTCGCTCTGCCTCCTTCTCCTCCTGCCTCTTCATCAGCCAGTCAGCGGTTAGCTCAATCTCTTCCAGGCGTAGCGAGTGGAATTCTTCGCTTATGTGCATTTCCATCATTCTTCCGAGCTTCGCGATCGAGGATCTGGTCGCGTCGAGACGCCTCCTCGCCGTCACCACGTTGCCTGGTCGTAGAGCTCGGATCACATTGTCGGCCTCGGCGTTGTAAGCGCGCAGCATCAGCTTCGAGAGGTCTGCTGTCATTTGGCGACCCTTCGCGAGGCTGTTGTCGTAGGTGAACATGTTCGACGCGACGATCGCAGTGCCCGCTTTGACACACTCGGCAACGCGCGCGTTCAGGTCGTCGAGGCGATCCTTGTAAGCGGCAGCACTCTCGAGAGGATGGTGGTACCTGTAGATACCTACCGATTGGAGTACCCGGTCGTCATCGAGGATTACGTAATCATCGGCGTCATCGGCCCCGAGAGGGGCACGGTTGCGGATAGCCGATAGCTCCGCCTCAAGTGTGGAGACGCGGGCCCTCAAGTCCGCCTCTGTGTTCGAGTGCTCTCGGACACTTGCGTCCGGCACCATCGCATCGCGCATTGGCTGAGACACGGCGTTGCCAACCTCCAGGTGTTGCTCCCCGGCGGCGGTGTCGGTCTGTTCCGCTGCCGGATGGTCGTCGTCCGCAGGAATCCACAGCTGCCAACCCGGCGGCGGGTCCGGCCAGGAGGGCTCAGGGGTCCAGCCGGCCGGTGGAGTCCAGTCGGCTGGTGGCTTCGGCCAGCCGGGAGGCGGATTAAAGACCAACCCGCTTCTGGTCACGATCGTCGGACACCCGACGTGTCTGTGGCTATGAGTCCGTACGGATTCTTAGACACCGAAGCACCCAGGTGGGCCAGCGTGGCTGATGGGACGACTGCCGATAGGTCGAAGCCGATAAATCCTTCTCGGTCCGCTCCGACTGCGACCAATGGCACATACGTCTCGATTCCGGTTGCCGGGTCGATTGTCTCCGTGCCAACTTCCAACGTGATCGACCTGATCAGCCCTCGCCGATCGGCTTCGAAGACTTCGTGCAGGGTACGTAGCGCCACATTGTGAGTGGCATCCGTGTACCGGTCCTTCGCCGCCTTCGCCGAAAGCGGCGTCTCAACAATCATGTCGTCCTTCTTCACGTACCTATAGGCCTTGATGGTGGGCACCTTGTCGGGTCCAGGAATCAGGGCTTTCAGAGCCAGTTCTGCCGTTGAAGTGTCGAATTTGAATGTTTGCTCAACGGGAAAATGCTCTGGGTATACGGAGTTCGACATGACGATGCCTATGTATTCCTCAATCGCGTCCGCCGTTCCATAACCCAGGTTGGCGATGAGGGCGTCGAGCGAGGCGTTTTGCTCGGCTACCTCTTCGTCCCGAGCCGCGCATTCCGCTTCGTATCTGCGCCGCTCGGTCGCCAGCTGTTCAAGCCGCTGGTTCTCGAGGTTGGCGTGCTGCGCTTCGGCCTCAGCGCGCTTCGCTGGGAGGCCAGCCATCTCTGCCTCCCAAGCGTCGACTGCCTTGTCGTGCGTGGCTCGTGCCGCCACCTTGGCCTCTTCGAGTCTTCGCTTCTTTCCGATCAAGCCCTTCGGCGGCTCCGGCTCAACGAAGGTTGGCTTTGGCGGTTCGGGAATAGGCTGTAGTGGCGGCGTGGATACCTCAAGGTCGGGGCGATCAAATGGCGGGTGTTCGACTACCCGACGAAGGTCTTCCAAGTCGACGTGGTCATCGACGTCGAGGGTCGCGGCGAGCATTCGATCGATCTCGGTGTAAGTCGCTTCCAGTCCGGCGTTGCGCTGGTCGACCTCGGCCTGCATCGCGGCCTCGTGTGCGAGCTTGGCATCTCTCTCGAGCCGCTTTCTCTCCTGGTCGCTTGCTCGGGTCGCCTGTACTGCCGCTCGCTCGGCCGCCGCCTGCGCTCGTTCCGCGTCTCGCACGGCGCGAGCGTGCGCCTGGGCATACTGCCGTTGAGCACGCTCCTTCTCGCGAGCGCCAACCTGGGCTTGGTGCTGCATCTCCGCGAAGAATCCACGTCGCTTCGCCATGATTGGCCTCTACTTTTGGGTCTTCCCGCCGAGGCTACAGATATCCCTCCGGCGGAGCCGTCTCTGCCTTTATCGTCCCGGGGCGCCAGAACTTCAACCACTTGAGCGGAAAGGCTGAGTTCGGCGACCGAGAATCTCTCGGATTGTCCTCGTAACATCGAAATGTTGCTTACGCGAGCGGATTGCGATCTGTCAGTTCACTCAGGTCGGTGTAGGTCGCTTTGAGATCGTATTCGTTGGTGAGCGCCCCATGGGCAGCGTCCGCCGCCCACTCGGGATCGTCGTATGCAGGATGACCGGGCTCGACCTCGACCGTAACCATGAACCGATAGATGCGAATGGCCTTCTCCATAGCTCCCATCATTACTCGAGAGTGCGGTCCTTGTCATTGGCCGTGACATCGCTTGTACTTAAGGCCGGACCGGCAAGGACAGGGTTCGTTCCGTCCGACTCTTGACACTGACCCAACGGGAACTCGAGTTAGGAGAGTGGCGCGAGTCATGGAGCTCAGTGTCTTTTCCCAGTCGTCGATCTCGCGCTCCCGGGCATCGAGCAAGGCCGCTCGCTCGTCCAGGTTCTGACTCATACGCGCCAGTAACGGCGAGGCATCAGCTTCGCCGAGGACCGATCGGAGCTCACTCTGGATGACTTCGGCGACCGCGCGCCCCATTGGGATTCCGAGGCCCTCGCAGTAACGGCGCCACGTTGACCAGATCGCATCCGATACTGGCACCCTGACCATCCGGTAGGTCTCGTCATGTCCGAGACCGGATGCCAGCTTGCGGTCCACTCTCGACAGGGTTGCTCTATCCATTCGGTCCCACCTCCGTCTGTAGATCTGTAAACAGGTCGCAACTGGTTGCATGTGCGTGAGGATCGAAAGGGTTGGTGCGCGCCATGTTGGGCTCCTTCGCTATCAGCTCCAGTTCCTAGGCTCGGTCTCATTTCTCTGAGATCGCTTCTTGTGAATGAGTCCATTTGTCCTCCCTGTTTGGCCTTCGTATCCGTGACAGTCACTCTCTGCGATCGACGTCCCGGTGACCGCCAGTTGGTCATGAGCTGAGCGCCCATGTTCGGGTTCCTACCGCTGAGCCCTTTCGCCCGACGCTCCAAACCGAGTCAGATGACCCAGGTCAGGGCGGCGACCTCGCCAGTGACCGATCGAGCTTTCGAAAGGGTTCTCGCAAGGGTTCGCGAGAGTCTCTTGAGAGGGTCATCACGGATGCTGAGGCGATGGATGGTGAGAATCGACTGCTCAGCGTCACCGAGCTGGCCGACTACCTAGCGGTCCCCGTCGCAACCCTGTATGCCTGGAGGTATCGGGGAGAAGGGCCGCCGGCCCTGCGAGTGGGCCGGTACCTCCGGTACCGGTGGAGCGACGTGCAACGCTGGCTCGAGTTGCGAGTCGCCTGATTCGGGAGCGATGTCGTGGCTCACGTCAGACGCACTCCGGCCGGCAATTGGCAGGTTCGGTACCGCGACCCTGCCGGCATCGAGCGGGCCCGAACCTTCTCGCGCAAGGGTGACGCCGAGAAGTTCATGGTCACGATCGAGGCGGACAAGCTGCGCGGTCTGTGGGCCGATCCGAATCTCGCCAGGACCACGATCAACGAGTGGCTGCCGACCTGGCAGACGGGGCGAGTCCACCTCCGGGCCTCGACGCGTGAGTCCGAAGCCTCCCTTCTCCGCAACCACGTACTCCCCTACTTCGGCACCAAACGCATAGGTGCGGTTACACCTAGCGATGTCCAGCAGTTTGTCGCCAGCCTCCAAGAAAAGGGTCTGTCCCCGGCGACAATCCGACTCGCCTACATGATCGTCCAGGGCATGTTTTCCACCGCCGTCGAATCCGACCTGATTCCAAGGTCACCATGTCGAGGCATCAAGCTCCCCCAGTCGCTCCACACCGAGATGCGATTTCTCACCACCGAAGAGGTATCACTCCTAGCCGACACGATCGACCGCCAGTACCGAGCCTTCGTCCTCACCGCCGCGTACACCGGCTGTCGGTTCGGGGAGCTCGCCGGACTGCGTCGTCACCGACTCGACCTGTCGGGGAGAACGCTGACCGTGGCGGAGTCGCTCGCGGAAGTGAATGGCTACGTTCACGTCACCCCGCCGAAGACCGCCGCTGGTCGCCGGCGGATCGCCTTGCCCGAAGGTCTCTGCAAGGAGCTCGCCGAGCATCTCGAGGAATGGCCGGCCAGTCCGGACGGTCTCGTCTTCACCGCCCAGAGGGGCGGGCCTCTGCTCAATCGGAACTTCCGCGACCGAATCTGGTTGCCGGCAGTAAAGGCCTCGGTCGGCGAACCGATGCGATTCCACGACCTCCGACACACCCACGCCGCAATCCTGATCGCCCAGGGCGAACACCCCAAGGTGATTCAGCATCGGCTTGGTCACTCTTCGATCAAGGTCACGCTTGACACGTACGGGCATCTGTTTGAGGGCCTCGATGAAGCCGCTGCCGACCGGCTGGACATCGTCTTTCCGCAAGGCCCGCCTGAGGTCACGCAAGACTCAAGCCGACGCTCGAGGTTGGACCTCACTCGGTGAAGCCTGCACCACCAAACCTTGCCGAAGTCCTCTCAAGCCTGACGCCATGGATGTGCAGAACGCCATACGCAAGTCGTAGCTTGGTCTCATGGACTCCCAGCCAAGAGACCAGCCCGTTCACAGGGGACTGCGGCTCTACGTTCGACCACCGAGAATCGCCGTGGCCGTCGAGCCGGGCGACAACTGGCATCAGAGAGCCCGGGCATGCCTGATCGCTGTCGGGGAGGTGTGGGGTGGCATATCGTCGGTGCTCTTCGCCGGCGATGAGATGCAGCCATGGAAACGAAGACTGCTTCGGACACATGACCCGGATTACGTGGCGACGTTCTGGCCGACTGTGCGCAGTTGGTTCCCAACGTACGCAGAGGCTGACAGCGCGGAGGAATGGGTCGCCAAGCAAGCGGCGTCGCTTGTCTCGAGCCACGGGTTGACCCCCGACCAGGCTGCTGAGATAGCCAAGGATTATCTCGACCAGCACGTTTCAGACTGGAACCTTCCGGATCGGATCAAGAACGAACTCGCGGTCCAGTTGCCACTGCTGAGCGAACCTGGTCGGCCCTATGTAACACTTGAGGCGGCGCCATGGGAGTACGTCTCCATGGCGGATGTTGATCAGTCGACGCTGCCGCAACTTCACGTCGTCGATCCACCCTTCGATGACGATTCCCTGAAGGTGCTGACGGCGTTTCGAATCGGAGACGTCACACATCGTTACGCAGCGCTGATGAGAAGTATTGATGCGCAGCCGGTGCGACACACCGTCCCTGCAGAGGATGTGGAGGACTTCCTGGCCTACCTCTGGACTGGATCCGTTGATCAAGGATCCCTCCAGATCAGAAAAGCCGTTGCAGAAGCTGAGGGTCGGGCCTATGCAGAACCGCTCTGGACACAACGTCAAGCGTTGGAGAACACTCCGACGGCCAGGTCAGGTTATGGGCTCGCCGAACTCGTCCCCCGGGTCTGGAGATACGAAGACGATGCGGCAATGGTCGTCGTAGTGGGCGACTCACTCGAAGATTTCTGTCTGGCCATGGCGTACGAGCGGTTGTACGGAAACGGTCGTGCGATCTGGATGCCGCAAGTATGGATGAACGGCCGCACGTTGCTTTCACGAAGGGCTCGCACTGCGTTAAGAACTGTGATTTCTCGGTTCCTGGTGCGGTCGGGCGATCTGAAGGTGTTCGTCACGTCAGTGAGTCTCGACCGTCGCTCAGTGGGCGCCTACCTTGGCGTCCTTCGACGAGACCAACTTCTCTACGGCAATCGCCTGATGGCCAGAGACCTCGCTGAGATCGACTTCTCCTCGGATACGAGGCGCTGGTCAGACATCGAGATCTGGGACAGGTACACCGGCAGCACTTGGGAAGGTCGTCACCAACTCGACCGAATCAATACCCCCATGCCGACTCAAGTCCGGACCAATGAGGTCAGCCAAATGACGTGGCAGGTGGATGCTGTAATTGACCAATACCATTGTCCCCCTCGCCCCGGGCTCAGTTCGGCGCTGACCTCCCCGGATACAGCGCTGGGTGTGTACGGGATCCGACCGTCCTCCAGCGGGATCAGCTACATGGGGATATCGCCGTTCATTGAAGCTGGGGCCCCCCTCAATCGATCTGTCGTCTCTCCAAAGCTTCGCATGCCGACCGCGAACGAAGTACTTGGCAAGCTTGCATCCGACCAAGGACTGACTCTCCAGTTGTCGAGTGCCGGCGCCTTCACCGAAGCGACTCTCCACCTCTGGGGCGGCTTGGAATCCCTAGCAAGCGACTTGGCTACTCCCTCGAGGCGCGCCCTGCTGAATGCCTTCCACACCCGGAAGGGTCAGACAAGTACGGACGAGCAGAAGAACGCGGGCATCTGGCTGGATCACGCGAAACGGAGGTATGTGTCTTTCGCGGATGCCATGGAGATCACAGGACTACAAGTTGATGAACTAAGGGAGTGGCTGGATCACCTCATCCGACTTGGCGTGCTCAACAGAGGGTTGATTCTGCATTGCGAGATCTGCCGCCTGAATGCGTGGTATCCGATCGAGGAGCTTGGGTCAGAGTTCACCTGCTCTCGCTGCCGAAGCACTCTGCTCGTGTCGCAGAAGGCATGGAAACGCCCACTTGAAGAACCAAACTTCTATTACGAACTCAACGAAGTTGTCTATCAAGGAACGCCCGGTGACGTTGCGACAATCGTCCTGTCGTTGCACTCCCTAAAGAAGGAGACCCGCCACGCCTTCGACTTCAGCCCTCAACTTGACGTGGTCTCTGAGAAAGGGCTCCTTGGCGATCTCGATATCGCAGCACTGGCCGACGGCCGCATCCTTGTCGGCGAGGCTAAGTCCAACGACCGCCTCGGTGACGATGAAAAGAAGGAACGCGAGGTCCTGAATCGCCTTCACTCCGCCGGTGTTGCCTTGCGAGCTGATGGCATCGTTCTTGCAACCGCATCACGTCGGTGGCGCAAGAAGACAAGGGATTTGATTAACGAGAAGCTGGATTCAACCCGCTACGAGGTCATCTTGAAGGAGGGCGTTGGGTCATAGCCTGGCGTCTGTGACTGCCAACGGCTCCCTCAAGGTGGGGAGTCCCTCCTGAAGATCAGGTGCACGAGACAGTCCTCAGGGACCCTGTGGCTGGATTGCGGACTTTCCGCGGACTCTGGCCGAAACCGGGGTGCGATCCAGCACCTGCCGAACAACCAAAACCCCAGGTAATACCTGGGGTTTCTGAGAGTGGAGCTGAGGGGATTTGAACCCCTGACCCCTTGACTGCCAGTCAAGTGCTCTGCCAGGCTGAGCTACAGCCCCATGGTGGGATTCGCCAGTTTACATCGGTCTACTCACCTGATTCCCTCATGTGCTGTGGCTTACGAGAGGGCAAGTGAATAGGAACGTCGGGTCACTCTTCATGGCGCGGCGGTCGGTCACTTCAGACGG
>Ga0299913_10005493_pt1 | contig 10838 bp, 15 predicted proteins | sample RVTome_9_FD_201360 | JGI IMG/M metagenome (GOLD analysis project Ga0299913, IMG submission 201360) | Soil microbial communities from uranium-contaminated site in the Upper Colorado River Basin, Wyoming, United States - RVT155D38 (version 2) ... | reverse complement strand
GATCATGATGACCGCGATGACGACGATCTGCGGCATGGTCCCGCTGACCATCGCCCCGATCTCCTCGATCGGCATCTCCTACCGCTCCTTCGGCCTCACCCTGATCGGCGGCCTGACCAGCGCGACGCTCCTCACGCTGCTCGTCGTCCCCGTCTTCTACACCCTCTTCGACGACCTCCGCGACACCGTCCTCGGCGCCCTCGCCGGCCGCGGCGGCGCCCTCTCCCAGTGGCGCCGCGAGCGCCGCTCCCGCCGCCTCCGCCGTCTCGGGGTGAGCTGAGACAACGCCGAGTCATTCTCCCAGGCCTCGCCGGCTTGCTTTGGCGTTACACTAAAGACGTGACCCGCGACGACATCCAGCGTACGGCCCTGGCGCTGCCGCCCGAAGACCGCCGAGAGCTGGTCGACGTCCTGTGGGAGAGCCTGGAGAGCGACCCCGAGCCCCTGCCCGACTGGCAGCGCCGGCTGCTGGACAAGCGGTTGGCGGCGTTGGAGGCGAAGCGGGAGGAGGGCTCCACCTGGGACGATGTGGAGGAGCGCGTCTGGGCGGATGAGGAGTGAGCCGGGTCGTCCGACTCACCAAGGCGGCGGAAGAGGATCTGCGCGAGGCGCGCGGGTGGTACCGCAGGGAGGCCCCCCACGTCGCCTCCGACTTCCGACGCCAGGTGCGGGAGACCCACCAGCGCATCGGTGAGAACCCCTGGTTGTACCCGGACGTCCATCGTGGTGTCCGACGGGCGCTGGTCCCTCGTTTTCCCTACGCGATCTTCTACCACCTCCGGGACGAGGCGGTCCAGGTGATCGCCATCACCCACCAGTCCCGAAACCCCGAGATTTGGAAGCGCCGGGTCTGAGGCGACCGGCGACTGCGCCGATGGACGCGCCGTCAGGGCTTGGAGGCCACGGTCATGGGCGGCGATCGAATCCCACGGTCTCTGTTTCGCCTCGGCTCCCAAGGTGAGCCTGACGGTCGAAGAAGACGGCGAGGACGGCCGAGATGTCAACGACCCCGGCGGTCCGCCCACAGCTCGTCGTGACTCGAGAATCGCGGCCTCGGGTTCGTAGGCGCCGCGAGAGCCTGCCCCAGCCACTCCCCGTAGTCGACCGCCGGCCGCCGCCTCTCCTCGCGCTCGAGAGCCTCCAACACGGCCACGCGGACGGCCTCGGATTTCGAGGGCAGCTTCCTCAGACGGCGGAATCGGTCCAGCGCGTCTTCGAAGTCAGGGGAGGCGTGGATGCTGAGCTGTCTCATGCACAGAAATTATATTGAACCGCTCAGAGCGAAGAGGGCCGCAGGGATCCCGGCGCCGGTCTGCCAGGTGGAAGAAGGAAGGTGTCTGCGCCGCAGCCCAGGCCGCGCAGGCGGTGCGCCATCGGCCGGGTTCGCGCGAGGCTTGATTCGCAGTGCGGCGCTCTGAGAAGGTCGCGCGAGACGCTTCCACTTCCCCGAGTCCAGGAGGGTCCGCATGCGCCGTCGCCGCCTCGTCCCTGCCGTCCTCGTCGTCCTGACCGTCTCGCCGCTCGCCGGCCCCGCCGCCGCGCAGCCCGCCGATTACCACGCGATCTCGGACCGGTTCTTCGAGCTCGTCGCCGAGGGGAAGCCGACGGAGGCGGTCGACTACGTCTTCGGGACGAACCCCTGGCTCACCAAGGTGCCCGACCAGCTGGCTAACGTCCGGGGCCAGTTCGGGAACCTGGAGTCGCTCGTCGGCGGGTACGTGGACCGCGAGGCGCTGGTCGACTCGCAGGTCAGCGACCGGTACGCCTACATGTACGTGCTGGCCAACTACGAGCGCCAGCCGATCAAGGTCGAGTTCCACTTCTACCGCCCGGACGACCGGTGGATGCTGTTCAACTTCAACTTCCACAGCGACATCGCCGAGGACCTCGTCGGCTTCGCCCTGGAGCGCAACCAGCTCGTCGACTGACGGGCGAGGCGACTGGAGGATCGCTCTCGGGCAGACCGAAGCCGGCCGGTACTTGCAGGTGGTCTACGTCCCGGATGCCCGCTGGCGGAGCGCCTTCGTCGTGACGGCGTATGATCTGAGAGGCAAGGCGCTGGCGGCGTACCGCCGCCGCAGACGACGCAAATGAAGAGAAAGAGCCAGTTTCCCCCCGGATGGGACGAGCAGCGGTTCCGCGAGGTCCTGGAGTACTACGAGAACCAGACCGAGGAGGAGGAGGCGGCGGAGCATGAGGCCGCGTTGTCGCGGCCGGATCACGTCTGACGGGCTCAGTAGCGTCGGAACCTCATTCGCCGCCGTTCCAGCTCTTCCTCGGCCTCCCTCTCCACGAGATCCGGATCGTCGTCGGGGTCGGGTAGCTCGCTGAGCAGGACCAACCAGCTTTGGTCCGCCACACGCCGCACCTCCTCGCGGATCGTCAACTCGCTACGCCAGTCGAAATTCTCGATCCAGGCGCGAGCCGAGATCGGGCTGATGACGGCAGGCTCTCCGCCGTCGAGGTAACTGGCGATCAGGGAGTCCCGTGGTGCCTCCAGCCGGATGCGCCAGCGGTCCGCTCGTCCGCTCTTGACGAACCAAGGCTCCTTCGGGGGGCGGAAGCAGAGGAGAGCGCAGTAGTCGTTGGTCAGGTCCGTGTAGCGGAGGGTGGCCGCGGTCAAGGAGACGCCGTAGTCGTCGGCGAGCAGCGAGATCTCCTCGTACCGGGGGTGGATCCGGCGGATGTCTTGGCGGAAGAGCCTGGCCGGCATCAGCAGCGAGGTGGCGAATCGGTTGGCTTCCTGCTCATGGGGGTCCGCGGGCCGCCCGTGGATCATGTCGCCGAAGCAGGCGGTGGAGTGGCCGAGGATTTGGTGGCCAAACTCGTGGGCGAGCGTGAAGCGCTGGCGGCTCTCCGGCCCGCAACCCGGGTCGATGAGGATGAGGTCCTGGCCGTCCAGCGAGAGACTCAGGCCCTCGGCACCTCCTGGGATCTGGCCGTAGCGGACCTCGATTCCTGCATCCCCCACCAAGCCGAGAAGATCGAAGCGCCGCTCCTCGATGCCGAGCTCCTTGCGGAGCTGGCTTGCCTCGATCTCGGCTCCGACCTTGGAGCCCATCTAAGCATCCTCCCCCTTGACGATCTGCTTGAGCTGCAGGTACAGGAGGCCCCACTCCTCAGCGGTCATCGGGTGCCCTCCCCGAAACCGGATGCCGCCCAGATCCCGAACTTCTTGGTCGGTCATTTTGAACAGCTTCTTGGCCGCTCTGAGGCTTTCCGGGATCTCGGGTATCGGAGCTTTGCTGTCTGCTGAAGGTACCAGGGTCCCCACCGTGGTCCCGAGCGCCTCGGCGAGCTTCTGGGCGATCTCGATCGACGGGTTGACGTCGGGCTTCCTCTCCAGCTTCCAGAGGTAGGCCTTCGAGATTCCTGTCGCCGCGGCCAACTCGTCGAGGGACAGCCCCTTTTGTGTGCGGAGCCTGCGCAATCGGTCTCCGAAGGTCTCCATCGCGTCCTCCTTTACCTCCAGTATACCGCAGGTGGGCTGGCGGAAGTACGCCTATAGAGGTACGCAAGACCCTCTGTCGTGGTATACTCGGGGCCATGGTCCAGATCCGAGCCAGATCCCGCGGCCCTCCCGGTTTTCCGTGGTGACTGTCAGCGGACCTCAGAACTCCTCAACCCGCTGGGCTCGAGAGCCCGGCACTCCCAAGGAGGTGGAGCTTGAAGTATCTCCACTACAACGTACACGCCGGGCCAGGCGACGCGCTCCTGGTCACCCTGAGCAATCAGGCCCGCGTCCTACTGCTCGATTCGACCAACTTCAGCGCCTACCGGTGTGGGCGCTCGTTTCGCTACCACGGGGGTTGGGCGACCGCGTCGCCGGCGCGGTTGTCGCCGCCGTACGCAGGCCACTGGCACGTGGTCGTCGATCTCGGTCGACGCGCCGGAAGCGTCCGCGCCGGCGTCCAGATCGTCCGATGTGCTTGACCGTCAACAGGAAAAAGGAGGAACCAGCAGATGGCACATAAGTCTTCCGGTAAGAACCAGCATGTAGTCCGCCACTCTGGCGGCTGGGCGGTGAAGGGCGCCGGCAACTGCCGCGCCACTAGCGTCCACCGCACGCAGAAGGCCGCGATCAACCGCGCGGTGGGGATCGCCAAGGGCGAGCGCAGCGAGGTGGTCATCCACGGCCGCGACGGGCGCATCCGGGACAAGAACTCGTACGGCAATGACCCCTACCCCCCGAAGGGGTAGCGGGTCACTGCCGGACCTGCCCCGATTTCGTGGACGGTTTCATAGTGTCACCACCCGCCCTCGGGGGTTGACGTACGCTGGGTCCGAGCCTCGCAGAGGATCGGACCCAGCGTCGGGAGGCGACGCTGCGGATGCCGCGCGCTGTCGCGCCTGAGCGATTCCGCCGCCGCCTCGCCACCAGCACCGAGGCCGACGTCACAGAGCTGGACTTCGAGGTGGCGCGGCGGTTTGGTTTGGCAGCTCTGACGGAAGGACTAGTCGTCGCCGAGGCTCATCTGTTTGGGCTCATCGAGCACGCGGTTGAGCAGATCGCTGCCGGAGATCTCCTCGTAGCGGCTTTTCAGTCGATCGCGGAGCCGGAAGAGGCGCTGCTCCGCGGTCCGCACGAGCTGACCGTAGGTGGCCACCTGGATGCGCCCACGCTCGGGGCTCGCGCCAACTGTACGCACTGGCTCGATTCGGCTATCCACCTCGTGCCCGACGACAAAGGATCGGATGAAGGGCGGACCGTCGAGCAGGCCACAATTCAGAAGGTCCTCCACGTAGCCGGTTGCTTGATAGACTTCATCGCGCCCGATCTTGGAACCGCCGCGCTTCAGCTCGATCAGGAGGACATCTCGCATCGTTGCGAGGCCGTTGGTGTCCCCGACCTGCTCCGTGGCGACGGCAGAGAGGGTCGCGTCTTCGAGGATGACGAGGTCGGGGCGGTTGCGGTAATTGATGAATGCCTGCTTGTCGACCCTTTGGCCGAAGACTTTTTCCACCGCGTTCTGGAGCGACATATTTGAGGCGTACTCAGGTGAGTCGAACTCCGGTCCAAAGAGCCAGCGTGCGCGCGTCACCAGGGGATGGAGGGTCCGGAGCTCATCGATCTCGCTGTCACCCGTTACCTTGCGCAGAGCTTCGATGACGGCCATCCGGCGATCGATCTCGTCGAGAACTGTCAGAGCGTCCCGGATGGTCCATTCTCGCAAGAGGCGATCGAGCCCTTCGATGTCGGATTCCGGTAGCTTGGCCAGCTTCTCCAGGAGCGAGGCGCCGCTGCGCGTCTGCTCCAGGTGGATCACGGCTTGCACCGCTAGTGAAACCGTCTCGGCGTTGGCCAGCGGGGACCGCTCCATCACCTCATTGATGAACTCGTCCACCTCGAGCCTTGCAAGGGGCCGGAGCTTCTCGATCTCCTGGCGATGCTCTCGGATCACGGATTCTTTGGTCTCGCGGACCCGCTCTTTGGCAAGCTCCCGGAACTTGGCTTCGACGTATTCGGCGGTGACTTCGAAGAGCCGCTGAACGGTGGGCGTCTTCTGGAACCCCGACCAGTCGGGCATGACGTCGTCGAAGAGGTCGTCCGAGCTGACGACGACGGTGTGGCGTTTGGCGAGGTGGGTCCGGCCATCGATGACGACCCGATCGCCTACCGTCCAGGACGGAGTGCCCACGAGCCGCTTTCCAACCCAGAAGGCAACGCCCTGCTGCTTATTTGTGCGGGCCGCCTTGGTTGAGTCAACGAAAAAGGCCTGTGCCCGAACGCCATCGGTGATTTCGAGCATCCGTTTGTCGATGAGCCCGCTGTGCTGCTCGAGGGGCACAGACTGTCCGTTGACCTGTACGGTGAACCTTGGGTCATGAAGAAAGCGACTGGCCAGGACATCTCGGATCCGATCCGGGTCCGGTAGGTTTGTCTCGACGCGTGCTCTCAACTCAGTGCCGTGGCCTGTGGTCTCGAACGTCTCCTCGCTCAGCAGAACGAAGGGGTCTTTGCCGCTGGAGGTGGCGACCGTGTAGCGGCCTCCCTTGCCGTCGCGTCTGGTCTCCACCGAGTAAATCGAGGAGAAGCACAGGAGACCATGACGGCCGACACCGTTACGCCCGTACGCGGGTCGCTTCCAATCCCGGCGCTCGGGGGGGAAGTCGGCCTCGCGGCCCTGATGCCGAAGGCGGTTATAGGCAAGGGTCATCCATCGGCTCCGGAAGAGCTCGGGTGTCATTCCACAACCGTCGTCCTTGACGACCAGCTCTTCATCGGTAGCTGACGGGATGAGGATCTCCACGCGCGCAGCGCCCGCGTCCCAGGCGTTTGCAACCAGCTCCGTGAGGGCGATGTCGGGGCTGGTGGCGAGAGCCCCCAATGTCCGCAGCAGATAGTCCTCCTCGAAGAGAGAACCCTGCAATGGCTCTTCGCATCGCTGATCCACAGGATCAGGCCCCGGCCTTTACGGCAATCGCCCGGTCGGCCTTGTCCTTGAAGAAGCTGCCGATGCTCTCCTCGCGGTCGAGGACCTGGACGATCTCGTGAAGATGGCAGAGGAGGAGAATCTTCTGAGAGGCAGCCTCCTGCTGGGCGTTGATCGCAGGCGCAGAGAAGCCGTTTGCGGAGATGAAGATCCCGCGCGGCGCTCCGGGACGCACGAAGAGCCGGGATATCAGGACCTGAACATCCTGAACCCCGATTGGCTCCTTGTGCCACTTCGCTTCGACCAGGTAGAGGTGGCCAGCGATTTCGACGGCTCCGTCGATCTGCTCGAGGGTTCGTCCGTGCTGGCCCTGGCGGCTGAAGGACTCTCGGAGGAGGATGCCGTCGAGCTGGAACAGCTCGTTGAGCACGGCTTCGAAGTCGCGGCCGCGCTGGTGAGGGTCGAGATCGTCTTTGAAGAGCCCGTAGAGCTTTCGCCGGACCCGCTGCTGGGCCGCCTTCCGCTTCCGTAGCTCGGCAGTCCGTGCCTCCTGCTGCTTCATGTGCTCTCGGCGCTCGCGGTCCTTCTCTTGGCGCATGCGGGTGAAAGAATCCTTGACGTCGACGACCTTGCGGATGTCGGCGACGTACCCTTTGGCCGCGGCTCGATCATTCTCCCAGCAGGTCGAGAAATCCTCGAATTCCACCACGCGACGCAGCAACTCGCGGCGCTCCTGCAGGGCGCCCTCTCCATGCTCATTGAGCCGCTTCAAGACGGAGCGGGTGATCGCGAACTTATTGACACTCTTGGGATTCGTGCGCACCACCAGCCAATGGTCGCCGAGGATGTCATCCTCGATGCCGGCTCCCTGGAAAAACAGCATCAGGTCCTTCTTGGACCGGCACAGTCGCGGCAGGGCGTCAACGAGGAGCTGGAGGAGCTCCGGCGGGTAATGGAAGGTGATGTCCACGGCTACTGCCCGGATAGGCCACCTACCGCTCAGCCTGCTGGAGGACGGTGTCGAGCATCTGAGAGACGAAGCGTTGCTGGCTTCGGGGGAGCTGGGAGAGCTGCTCGAGCTGTCGCTGGAGCTTGGGGGTGGGTCCGCGCTTGGCGGGCTGGCTGTCGGCGCCGAGCAGCTCCTCGACGGAGACGCCGAGGACCCAGGAGAGCTCGGGAAGGGCCGAGACCGGCACCCGCCGTCGTCCCTTCTCGAACGAGAGCACCTGCTGCTGGGAGTAGCCGAGGGCGTCGGCGAGCTGGACCTGGGTCAGTCCGCGCTCGTAGCGTAGCGCGGCGATTCGCTCGCCGAGCTTCTGGAAAAAGGCCTTCTCCTCGGGTCTCATGCTGGTCTCGGTCCTCGTCGTCGTCCGCTGGCTCATAAGCCTACCCCCGACTTTGCGGAATGGAGTTTACACTACTCCCAATGGGGGTATACAAGGGACGAGTTTTTCCTCCCGCAAGGGGCTTGACAAGGGCTTTGCGGCCCAGAACTGGCCGGCAGCGGACCAGGCGAGCGCCTACCAAGGTCGACAGGGTCGCAGCCAGCCTCGGCGAGGCCGAGGGCTACGTGCCCGACGCGACCTGCACCACCTCGAGGTGACGCTGCGCGTGGCCATCAGCACCGAGGCCGGCGTCACCAAGCTGGACTTCGAGGGTGGCGCGACGGGTTGGCTAGGTCAGGGTCCAGAGATTCAACACCATCCAGTTTCCGCTGCCCTTCCCTCGGACCACCGGAGCGCCCTCCTCATCCAGGTAGAGCAGCCGGAGCTCGAGCTCCTGCTCAGCGATCTCCTCATCCCGCTTGTAGCGGACCGACACACGAGCGTTGGTGGCCGCAGCAGCTTGATCTTGGATCTCCAAAATCTCGAAGGCCACGAGAGTCTTGTCGTCGAGTAGCGCTCGGAGGTCGCGAGCTATCGGGCCGATTTGTCGGTCCTTGGGTGGTCCTTCGAGGGGCAGATGGACGAGTCGAGCGATATGCCCGTAGTTTTTTCGCGACCATAGATCCATCAGCTTCGCCAAGGCTCTCTCGGGCGAGTCTTCTTCATAATCGTGGACCTGCCCCGATCGAGGGATCGCTGCGAGCTGCTCTTTTGCGCGCGGCTTCCAGGCTCCCAGCTCTGCCTTCTGCTCTTGGACTCGTCTGTACAGCTCCAGCGACTCCCGCAGGCTCGGCTGTGGCTCGGGCGGCGGCTCTTCAAGGCGGTTGTCGCGCACGGCGATCGCCCATTCACGTAGAGCGAACAGGGCGGCCCAGAGCTTGGCGGCGACCAAACGGTTGTCGTATCCCAGGTCGCGGCCGTGGAGGATTCCGTGGCGGTAGGGAACGGTGATGGACTCGGTCGTGGTTTTCTTGCGTGCCCGCCGCCACAGCTCGGCAAGGGTTTGGAGCCCTCGGTCATGGGCGGCGATTGAATCCCACGCCGTCAGGTCGGTGCTCTCGGCGAAGAAGCCCTTGCTTCGTGAGACGTCGTTGACGAAGCCATCGATGATCAGGAGAAGAACAGGGACGCAGGCATGGTATCGATCCTGGAGGTAGTCCTCGAGGGCGAGCCGTGCCAAGCGCTCTCGTGGGCGAAAAGCCTCTGCCGCCCACATGAACTTGATGCCCCACTCGATAGTGTCCCCAGCGAAATGCTCGACGAGGAGCTGCCGGCGGCGTCCAGGTCACCGGCTTCGCCCAGCTCGACCGCCTTTCGCATCAGGTCCGTCTTGAGCATCTCGTAGGCAATCCAGCCCCGCTCCGCGAAAAGATCGTTGAAGCGGTCTGGGAGCGTGGCGTACTCCTGCAGCGATTGCTCCAGCTCGCTGACCTTCTCGGCGAGGCTGTCGTCGAGGCGAACACCGAAGAGCCGCAGCAGAGGTCGCAGCTTCAGTAACTGCTTGGCCCCCTGCACATCCTGCTGCAGCTTGGCGATGCTCGGATTGTCGGCGATCCGAGGGCCCTTGCTGGCCATGGACGTCTACCGCTCGGCCTGCTGGAGGACGGTGTCGAGCATTTGGGAGACGAAGCGCTGCTGGCTTCGGGGGAGCTGGGAGAGCTGCTCGAGCTGCTGCTGGAGCTTGGGGGTGGATCCGCGCTTGGCGGGCTGGGTTTCGGCGCCGAGCAACTCCTCGACGGAGACGCCGAGGACCCTGGAGAGCTCGGGCAGGGCCGAGACCGGCACGCGCCGTCGTCCCTTCTCAAACGAGAGCACCTGCTGCTGGGAGTAGCCGAGGGTCTCGGCGAGCTGGACCTGGGTCAGGCCGCGCACGTTGCGCAGCGCGGCGATGCGCTCGCCGAGCTTCTGGAAGAAGGCCTTCTCCTCGGGGCTCATGCTGGTCTCGGTCCTCGTCGTCGGCCGCTGGCTCATAAGCCTACCCTCGACTTTGCGGAATGGAGTTGCCAATACTCCGAATAGGAGGATACTCAAGTGGAGTTTTTCCTCCCGCAAGGGGCTTGACAATGGTCTGAGGGTAGGGACCGGACAAGGAGGCACAGATGAGCGAGCACAAGCTGACGATCGAGACGCTGCCGGCGCCCGGCGGTTACGCCGCCGGCGCCGCGGATGGAGCTGGCCGGGTACTGGCTGGAGGACGGGCTTTCCGGTGGGGGCCTCCCCGTGGGCAGCAAGGTGCGGGTGGTAGCCGAGCCGGGGCGGGTGGTGGTGGTGCCTCGGGAGGTCGAGCTCGGCGGCGAGGAAGGGTGGTAGCCGAGACGACGCAGGTTTACACCCAGGTGTCGATCCGCGAGCTCAAGGAGATTCACACCGCCGTCGCCGAGGACGAAGGCCGCGCCCCCCCAGCCTCGCCGAGCTGCTTTGGCTTACACTCCGGGTATGACGCGCGACGACATCCAGCGCACGGCCCTGGAGCTGCCGCCCGAAGACCGCCGGGGGCTGGTCGACGTCCTGTGGTTGAGCCTGGAGAGCGACCCCGAGCCCCTGCCCGACTGGCAGCGGCGGCTGCTCGACGAGCGGCTGGCGGCGCTGGAGGCGAACCCCGAGGAGGGCTCCACCTGGGACGAGGTGGAGAAGCGCGTCTGGGCGGATGACGAGTGAGCTGGGTCGTCCGGCTCACGAAAGCGGCGGAAGACGATCTGCGCGAGTCTACTTCGCCAGCGAGGCGAACCTCGAGGCCTACGAGGAGCGCTCTGCGGGCTGAGTTTCCGCGGCAACGCGAGAGTCCCGCCGGTCGCTCCCTAGCCGACGACCGCCCGCCGGACCGCCAGTACCGACGCCAGTAGCCGCTCGGCCCGCTCGGGGTCGAGCTGGGTCGCCCGGTCGGACAGCGCGCTCGGCGGGTCGGGGTGGACCTCGAGGAAGAGGCCGTCGGCGCCGGCGGCCACCGCGGCGCGGGCGAGCGGCTCGGCGAAGCGGCGGTCGCCGCCGGTCTCGCGGCCGCCGCCGGGGAGCTGCAGCGAGTGGGTGACGTCGAAGACCACCGGCAGCCCCGCCTCGTGCAGGATCGTGAACGAGCGCA
>Ga0299913_10005492_pt1 | contig 10839 bp, 11 predicted proteins | sample RVTome_9_FD_201360 | JGI IMG/M metagenome (GOLD analysis project Ga0299913, IMG submission 201360) | Soil microbial communities from uranium-contaminated site in the Upper Colorado River Basin, Wyoming, United States - RVT155D38 (version 2) ... | reverse complement strand
GGATCGGAAGCCGTCCCATTTCGGTTCGTAAAGATGGTCACCCTTCGGCCAGGTCTCGGATGTGCGCGCCTCCATGGTCTTGACCGCTGGAGGGAAGGGATGACTCACGGGTTGCAGTGTATGCGCCGATAACCTGAATGAGAATGACCAACTCACGACGCTTGAAAACCGCGATCGCGGTGCTGAAAGGCGCAGCCCGTGATTATGGCAACAACGTGGGCGGGCGGATGGCCGCGGCCGTTTCGTTCCGAACTGTCTTCGCGATCACGCCCCTGCTGGTCATTGCTGTTTCGATCGCCGGCTTTGTCGTTGGAGGAAACCTCGAGGCCCGGACCGCCATCATCGATGCGGTCACCGATGTCGCCGGCTCGGAGATGGCCGGGGTGATGTCAGACGTTCTCGACGGCGCTCTGGAGAGTGCCGACACCGCGGCTCTCGTCGGTGTGATCTTGCTGCTCTGGTCATCGTCGACCCTTTTTCTCGAGCTCCAGCGCGACCTCAATCAGATATTCGAGGTCCCGATTCCTTTCGAGCGACGCCTCTTGGCGATGGCGGTGCAACGCCTGGTGGGTGTCCTCTGGACCGTCGGCATTGGAATCTCCATAACTGCCTTGTTCACAGCGAACGCAGCCACCCAGATCGCGGGATCGGCCATCTCCAGGCTGCTCAACATTCCCGTCGCCTTTGTCGGCGCCCTGGGGTTCGTAGTCGCCTTTACTTTCATGATCCTGATGTTTGGCCTCGTGTTCCAGACACTCACGTTGAGGAAGCTTCCCTGGAAGCCGGTCTGGATCGGGGCGCTTTTCACTGCCACGATGTTCTCTATCGCCGGATATATGACCGGGTTCTACTTCTCGCAATGGGGCGACGAACCGTCCGCCCTTGGAGTCTCCGGATCCATCGTGCTCCTCTTGTTTCTCGCCTATCTGCTCTCTTCGGTATTTCTGTTCGGTGCAGAGGTCACCCAGAGCTATAGGAGTCTGGTTTACGAGCTCGACGACAGCCACGTCGTATTCATCGATGACCACGCTCAACTCCGGGACGACCCCGAGAAACGGACCCAACTCCCGCTCACTGCTCTCATCACCTTCCTGGTCGGTTTGGTCGTCGGCTGGCGTCGCCGGAGGTAACAGCCGGCCGGCGGCAACTGTATCCGATTCATCATTCGCCCTTGACAGGCGACCTGAATCCCGATTAAGTAAGACCTGAATCACCTCTCATCTTTGCGATCAGAGGTCCGCGGAAACCGAGGAGGAAAAATGTTCCGTGCCAGAATCGGCTTGTTGGCCGCGATTGCCCTGGTAATCGCAGCCTGTGGTGGAGATGGTGGCGACACCACGACTACCGCGGCCCCAACCGGCGAAGAGACCACCATCAGCCAATCGGAGGAGACCACCACCACCGAGGCGATGGGTGACCCGATAAGAGTCGGGATCATTACCAGCACCTCCGGCGCGCTGCAGGGGTACGGGAACCAATATCTCGCCGGACTCGAGGCGGGACTCGACTTCGCCACTGATGGCACTGGAGCCGTAAACGGTCAGGCGATCGAATTTGTCATCTCTGACGACGGTGGCGACCCAGAAGCCGCTATCAGCCAGGCAACGGAGTTGGTCGGACAGGGTGTCAGCATCATTGCAGGCACGGTCGTTTCCGGCGTCGCTGTGCAGATGGCCGGCTTTGCCGAAGAGAACAACATCCTCTACATCTCCGGGCCCGCCGCCTCAGATGCAGTAACGGGTGTCAATGCGAACACCTTCCGGTCAGGCCGCCAGAGCTATCAGGATGTGGCAACTGCCGCGTCTCTCGTCGAAACCGACGGTGGGACAGTCCTCGTGTATGCCCAGGACACCGAATTCGGCGCTGCCAACGTGGGAGCCGTCGAGGCCGTGTTGGGCCCGCGTGGCTTCACGGTCGACTCATTGCTTGTACCGGGTGCCGAGACCGAGTTCACCGGTTACTCCGACCAGATCAACCAGGCAGCGCCTGACCTTGTCTTCGTGGCCTGGGCAGGGGAGACGTCCGGCGCGATGTGGCAGGCGATGAACCAACAGGGCGTTTTCGACACCGCACCAGTTGCGACCGGCCTCGCCGACACCGTCACCTGGCCCTTCTACGGAGAAGCGGCCACAGGCATCAGCTTCTTGAGCCACTACTTCGCGGCGGCCCCGGACAATCCGGTCAACGACTTCATGGTCGAAAACGTGGACGTAGCCGACCTGTTCACCCCGGACGGCTTTGTGGCCGCACAGATGATCGTCCAGGCACTGACTGAAGCCGGTCCTGACGATGTCGAAGGGATGATCGCAGCACTCGAGGGGTGGACATTCGAGGCTCCGAAAGGAACTCAGACGGTCCGCGCTTCAGATCACGCGATGATCCAACCGATGTTCACGGCAAGGCTCGTGGATAATGGCGGGACACTCGAGGGTGAGTTGTTGGGGACTCTCGAGCCCGACGCCACCGCCCCTCCCGAATCCTGATCCGAACCAACAACAATCAATAGATGACTCAGACCTCCTCCAAACCCGGCGGGGCCGGTGACACCGTGTTGGCTGTCACCGGCCTCGGATGGGGCGTTGGGGGATTGGTGATCCTGGAGGGCATCGACCTGTCGGTTGCGTCCGGGGAGTTCGTGTCGGTCATCGGGCCGAACGGCGCCGGTAAGACCAGCTTGATCAACCTCATCTCGGGCGTCTACCGACCTCGACACGGCTCGGTGGAGATCTTTGGCCATGACGTTACGGGTCTCCGTCCTGCGGATCGGACCCGACTCGGCCTGGGTCGGACGTTCCAGACGTCGAGTCTCTTCCCGGGACTGTCAGTCGTCGAGAACGCTCGTCTTGCCGCCCAGGCCGAGATCGGCGGGAGTCTCAACTTCGTCTCCGTGCCCGAACCCGGCGACGCTGCCTCCCTTCGTGCGCTGGAATCGCTCGAACGTGTCGGATTGCTCGACCGGGCCGATGCGCTGGTAGGTGAGTTGTCCCATGGAGATAAGCGCAAGCTCGAACTTGCGGTTGTGCTCTCTGCCAAGCCAGGAGTGCTCTTACTGGACGAGCCGACTGCCGGCGTCTCCGTCGAGGAGACCGGTCCGCTGGTGGAGCTGATCCAATCGGTTCACGAAAATGGGACCGCAATCGTCATGGTGGAGCATCGGATGGAGTTTGTGGTTGACGTGTCGCAACGTATCGCCGTCATGCACGAGGGACGACTGCTCACTGTTGGCCAGCCATCCGAGGTTATGGCCGACGCGAGAGTTCGCACGGCATATCTTGGAGGAGGCGGATGACATTCGTCTCCATCTCCAATCTGCAGGTCTACCGGGGCGAGGCCCATGTCATCCACGACGTCAGCTTCGATGTCGCCGAGCACGGAGTGACCGCGCTGCTGGGACGGAATGGCGTGGGCAAGACGACGACACTGCTCGCAACGATGGGACTCCTCCCGGCGTCCGGGTCGATAACCGTCGGCGGCGTCGAGGTGGTGGGCAAACCCACGCATCACATCGCCCGGCTCGGAGTTGGATACGTTCCGGAGGACAGAGAAGTCTTCAGCACTTTGACGGTCGGCGAGAACTTCCGGTTGGCGGAGCGGTCTGGTTCCGAGCCTCGTTATGACCTCGTCTTCGATCTTTTCCCTGACCTCAAGGGCAGGCTGGGTCAGTCGGCCGGCACCCTTTCAGGTGGCCAACAGCAGATGCTCTCGATCGGGCGGGCACTGCTCAACCCGGCGTCGCTTTTGCTCATCGACGAGCCGACAAAAGGCCTGGCGCCGACGGTCGTCGAGGATGTTGTCCAGGCGCTGGTAACGGCAACCTCTGACACCACGGTTGTTCTTGTCGAACAGAACCTCTGGGTTGCGGCCCACCTCGCCAAGCATGCGGTGGTGCTCGACCAGGGAATGGTCGTCTACCAGGGGGACATGGAGACGCTGGCCAGTAACCCTGACCTTGCCGGCAAGTATCTGGGTGTCGCGGTACGATGAGCAGCTTCGTCCTGCTCACGATCAGCGCCCTCGGATTGGCAGGCCTCTACTTCCTGCTCGCGTCCGGGTTGTCACTGATCTTCGGGTTGATGAGTGTGCTCAACCTCGCCCACGGGGCGTTCTTTGCCGTCGGGGGATATGCAGCCTGGTTTGTGATGGACTCACTGGACGCACTGTCGCCAGGTCCCCGGTTTGTGGTGGCAGTTCTCGCCTCAGCGGCCGTTGGGGCTGTTGCGGGCGCTGTGGTGGAGCTCGGGTTGATCCGCAAACTCTACGGCAAGCACACCGAACAGATTCTCCTCACCATCGGCCTGGGAACTGCGGCTGTGGCACTGATGGGCGGATGGTTCACCTTCGATCCCAGGCTGCTCGCCCAGCCCGCCTGGTTCGGCAACACCACTGCAATTCTCGGAGCGAATGTTCCCAACAACCGTCTGCTGATCCTCGGAGTCGCAATTCTGCTGTTCGCAGGTCTGATGGTGTTTCTGACGCGGACAAGACACGGACTGATAATCCGGGCCGGGGTGGAGAACCCCTCAATGGTCCGCGCCCTTGGCATCGACGTCTCGCGCAGCTTCACATTGGTTTTCTCGATCGGAGGGTTGCTGGCCGGAGTCGGCGGCGCCTTGGGTGCGGTCTTTTTCAATGGGATCAACCCGAGTCTCGGCACGGCGCAGCTGATCTTCGCATTTATCGTGGTCGTGATCGGCGGTCTCGGCTCGATACCGGGCACTGCTGTGGCCTCGGTCCTCGTTGCCCTTACTCAGGTCTATGTCAACAACTACGGGGCGACCGGAATGGGCTCGATCTCAGTGGTGGTCCTTCTTGCTGCGATCTTGCTCATCCGACCGCAGGGATTGCTCGGCAAGGTGCAAGCGTGAAGCGCCTCGTCGTCCTGGCTGTGGTGGCTGTGGTCTTGAGCGCAGCGCCATTTATGCCTTTCGGTATCCCTGGTTTGTTCACAGGTCCGATACAGAGTGCGGGGACCCTCCAGGTGCTGGCTGTCGGATTGGTGCTCGCAGGTCTTGCCATGTCGTACGACGTCATCTTTGGCTACACCGGGCTCCTCAGCTTCGGCCACGCGCTGCCTTTCGCCCTGGGCGTCTATGGGACAAATCTTCTCATGGAGCATCTTGGAATCCAGTACCCGCTCGCCGTCGTTGCGGCCGTGATCGGAAACCTGGCAGTGGCGGCCATCCTCGGTGCGGTGGCCCTGCGCACTGCCGGTGTCGCTTTTGCGATGGTGACCCTTGCTTTTGCCGAAGCCTTTGCGCTGCTGGTCCTCACCGATCCGTTCCGGTTTCTGGGCGGCGAAGAGGGGCTGACCCTCGCCTCCGACTATGTTCCCGACATCTTTCGGGGTGTGGTGAACCTGCGCTACATATATTGGCTGGCTCTGCTCTTTGCGGTGTTCGTGTTCGTTGTGGCCTGGAGACTCGTTTCGTCCAAAGCAGGGAGAGTCTTCGCTGCGATCAGGGAGAACGAGCCGCGGGTTGAGATGTTGGGGCTCCGTCCGTTTCAATTCAAGCTCGCCTCGTTCGTCATCTCCTCCGGTCTCGCCGCTCTTGGCGGTTCGGTGTATCTGCTCGTGGTGAGAGGAGCGAACGCCGGCACCACTTCGGCGGAGTTCACGCTCTCGATTCTGGTGATGGTCGTACTCGGGGGCGCCGGCAAGCTGTGGGGGGCAGCCCTGGGTGGTCTGGTCTACGGTATCCTTTCGCTGAGGCTCTCGTCTCTGGCCAACTCCGACGCCATCGCCGGGTTGCCGCAGTGGCTTTCCGGGCCACTGTCCGAGCCCCTTTTCATCCTGGGAGCACTGTTTGTGTTGTTGATGTTGTTCGCGCCGGGCGGTATCAGCTCGATCATCACGAGAACGAGAAGCGCATGAAGGCTCGCAACGGCGATGTGGAACTGGCGTGGGAGTCTCACGGCTCGGGAGAACCCTTGCTGATGATTCACGGCCTTGGCTACGCCCGCTGGGGTTGGGAGCCTCTGGTACCTCTTCTCGCTGACCACTTCACGGTGATCACCTTCGACAATCGAGGTATTGGCGAATCGTCGGTTCCGCCTGGACCGTACTCCGCGGAGACGATGAGCACAGATGCTCTTGCAGTCCTGACAGCAGCTGGATTCGAGAGAGCATTTGTCGCCGGATCGTCTCTGGGCGGGATGATCGCCCAGGAGGTTGCGATTGGTTCTCCAGGGAGGGTCGAAAAGCTGGTACTCCTCTCCACCACCCCCGGAGCATCGCTGGGATATCCCATGCCTGCAGTGACAGTGGATTTGATTGCCAATGCCGCGACCATGGCACCGGAGGAGGCATTGGCCCGCTTCGTCGAGAATGCCCTCGGTCCGGAGCCCGATAGGTCAGTGGTGGAGCGGATTCTCCACCACCGGACCAGCAACCCTCAGGGTCCGGCGGGTTGGGCTGCCCAGGCGGCAGCCGGAACCACCTATGACGGTGGCGATCGACTCAAGGAGATCGAGTGCCCAACGTTGGCGATTTCGGGAACGGCAGACAAGGTAATCGACTACCGCAACTCCGAGCTTCTCGCCGAATTGATCCCCGACGCCCGGTTGCACCTGGTCGAAGCCGGAGGGCACCTGGTGTTCTGGGAGCATCCCGAAGAGGTGGCGGAGCAGATGATCGGGTTCCTCTCGTGACCGCCGGGCTCCTCACCCTGGGTCGATGGATCGAGGATCGTGGCCGGGTGACCCCCGACCGTGTCGCCATCGACTTCGACGGTCGCCTCGTCACCTATCGGGAACTCGATGACGCTTCCGCGGCCCTGTCCTCCGAGTTCGGCCGACTCGGCCTACGCAAGGGGGACCGGGTTGCTGTCCTCGCCGACAACTGCCCGGAGTACGTTGTCACGTTTTTTGCCTGTGCCCGATCCGGGTTGATACTCACACCACTCAATTGGCGGCTCGCCTCTCGGGAGCTTGCCTTCCAGATCGAGCACTCAGGCGCCTCTCTGCTTGTGGTTTCCGACTCACGAAGCGAGCTTGCCGCTGAAGCCCTGGAGGCGGCATCGGCCGACCTGCCGGTGCGGCTGATCGACGCACCCACAACGACAGACAACGCCCGCTTCGATATAGACGTCGACGATGACGACCCGTTGTTCCTCATCTACACGTCGGGCACCACAGGGCGGCCCAAGGGAGCCGTGCTTACCCACGCCAACTGCTTCTGGACGAACACCTCGATCGACCGGCTCATGGACGTGACGACCTTCGACGTCGTGTTGCAGATCCTCCCTCAGTTTCACATCGGCGGCTGGAACGTTCAGCCATTGCTTGCATTGTGGAAAGGAGCGACGATTGTCCTGGAGCGATACTTCGACGCGGGGCGCGCATTGGCTCTGATCGAGTCGAAGCGGGTCACCACATTGATGGGTGTGCCTGCCAACTATCTCTTCATGTCTGAGCACGAAACATTCGAGACAACAGATCTTTCCTCGTTGCGGATGGCCGTTGTTGGTGGGGCGCCGATGCCTGAGAGCCTGATCAGGACCTGGATGGACCGTGGCGTGGCTCTGGTACAGGGTTACGGGCTTTCGGAGGCATCACCGAATGTTCTGGGCTTGCCCCCCGAGTATGCAGGGTCAAAGATCGGTTTTGCGGGCAAGGCGTACCCCCATGTTGAGGTGGCGCTCAGAGGCGAGAGCGGGGAGATTCTCGCAGGTGAGGGCAGCGGCGAGCTTCTGGTGAGGGGTCCCAATGTCTTCCCGGGGTACTGGAACGATCCCGATGCGACCGAGGCAGCCATGGAGAAGGGATGGCTTCGCACTGGAGACGTCGCCGAATGCGACCTGGAAGGGTTCTATCGGATCCGGGGCCGGGTCAAGGACATGTACATCAGCGGAGGGGAGAATGTCTATCCCGCCGAAGTCGAGTCAGTCCTGGTCGAGCACCCGGATGTAGTCGAGGCGGCTGTGCTCGGAGTTCCGGATGAGCGCTGGGGTGAAGTTGGGGTTGCTGTCGTGGTCGTTCGCCAGAGTGTCAAGCCTGATGCTCTCATCGAGTGGTGCAAGGCTCGAATCGCCACCTTTAAGGTCCCACATTCGATCCGATTCGCCGATTCGCTGCCCCGATCGGGAATGGACAAAGTGTTGAAAGGCGAATTGGCGGCACGGCTGGACGGGGAGAACCATGACATCTGACATCTGGAGCGAGCAAGCCACACCTTTCACCTCTGTCGATGGAGTTGCCCTATCGGCCCGTGGCGAGAAAACCCGTCGCGCCCTCATCGAGGCTGCCGAAGAGGTCTTCGGCGAGTACGGCTGGGAGACGGCGTCGATAGTGAAGATCACGGAGCGGGCCGGGGTCAGCCAGGGCACGTTCTACCGGTACTTTGTCTCCAAGCAGGCGATATTCGACGAGTTAGTGGATGACCTCAACCGACGTGTTCGTCGTGCGATGACGGAGGGGGCGGTACACGGCCAGACCAGGGCGGAGGCAGAGAGAAGGGGCTTCGAAGGGTTTTTCCGTTTCACCTCCGAGCATCCGTCGCTGTATCGCGTGATCAGACAAGCCGAGTTCGCCTCGCCGAAGGCGCTGCATCGTCACTACGAGCGAATCGCGGCCGGGTACCGGGAGGCTCTCGCCGATGCGATGGTGCGGGGTGAGATTGCGGAGGGCGACGCCGAGGTGCTGGCCTATGCCCTCATGGGCGTCGGTGAGCTGATCGGCATGCGCTGGATCCTCTGGAGCGAAGACGGCCAGATGCCCCCCGAGGTGCTCGATGAGATGATGAAATTCATCCAGCGCGGCTTAGGCGCCTCCGAATGAGAACGGTGAATTTGACTGCCACCGCGGGCTATCTTCCGGAACGGTGGATGAGCAGCGCCGAGATATCCGACGTCTCCGGCATTCCCGAGGAAATTCTCATCGACCGTTTCGGGCTCAAAGGCAAGCACATAGCTTCCGAAGATGAGCACGTCTCCGACATGTCGGTGGCTGCGGCGGAACGCTTGATCGAGGAGCAAGGTATCGACCCGACCACACTCGACGCCGTCGTCTATTTCGGGTCATCCCACAAGGACTACCAGGTCTGGCAGGCGGCTCCCTTCATCGCCGACCGGATCGGAGCCGCAAAAGCCTTCGCCCTGGAGTTGGATTACACGTCCTGTGGCTCGCCAGTGGCCGTCCGCGTGGTGCGCGACCTGATCAGGGCGGAGCCCGAGATAACCCGGATCATCGCGGTTGCCGCGAGCCGGGAGTCGTACCTGTTGGACTATCAGAACGAGAGATCGCGCTTCATGTACAACTTCGGCGATGGGGCTGTGGCTGCGTTGTTCGAGGGTGGTTCGACGGGTCCGGAAGTGCTGGGAGCGGAGATGATCACCGACGGCTCGTTCTCCCTCGACGTGAAGGTGCCCGCGGGCGGGTCGGTGGAGCCTGCCTCTCCAACAAGTCTCGAGAATCGGCGGCACTACCTCGATGTGCCTGACCCGATGTCGATGAAGCAGCGTCTCGACCCGGTGAGCCTGGCCAATTTCGTCGGCGTGGCTGAGGAGGCGGCGCGGAAGTCCGGAGTCGGCCTCGATGACATAGCCCTCCTGTGCGGGATCCATATGAAACGGTCGATGCACGAAGGAATTTGTGAGGCTCTAGGTATTCCCGTCGCTAGCGCAATGTACCTCGATGACACGGGGCATATGAGCGGCGTCGACCCCTTGTTCGGGCTGGACCGGGCGGCACGTACCGGTCAGATCGAGAGTGGTCAGGTTGCCCTGCTCCTCGCCGCCGGCACCGGCTATACATGGGCGGCCGCGTGCGTTCGCTGGTAATTCGTTGGTAACAGCGACTGACTATCTGTCAGTTGCGGCCACATTCCAATATCCTCATCAGGGATGGCCATTGACATTGCCGGATTCGTAGCGGATCTGAAAGAGCACGCCGTGGAGCACGGGTTCCACGTTCACGACGAAAGACACATAGTCGAGACGTATTCGCTGCGTCAGTCGTGGGAGGTCGATCTCCACCCGGAGGCGGGGTGCGGGGGGCCGATCGACTTGCATCTGGCCCTCGATGTCGACCCAAAAGTCCTGATCTCTCTCATCACCACCGTCGAGGAGATGGGACCCGACTTCGACGAGCCCGAGGGGGAGTACAGCCTCGACCTTTACTTCAACTGGGCTGTCCCTCCCCTGGTGCAACCGCCCGACCTGCTGGTGCTGGCGACTGACCTGGCCGGTCTGGGGGGTCTCGATCTCGTCATCGAAGTCTCGGCGATCGACTCTTACGGAGCATTGGCCGAAGCTCCCGAACGGAGGCTGCAGCTTGTCGGAAAGAGCACGGTCGACCTCGTAGACATCATGATCGGACGCGAGCAACTCTGCGAAGTGCTCGATCGATCCCGCGACATCTCCGAGTACCTTCTCGATCGGGTCGAAGACTGGATGGACTCGCCGATCTGAATCAGCCGAGTCTGCTCAGTTGAGGATGCTCATGAAAGCCCACGCCCCCATCGCAAGGGTTCCGATCACAAGCAGGTAGAACAGGATCAGGGTGATGGGCTTTGCCTGCGGGCCAGGTTCCACCCGATCGCGGTGCCGACCTGACTGCTTGCGATGTGAGGGCTTGGGGGCGGCGTCATTGAGGCCGCGACTGGCTGCTTGAGCGAATTCCTCAGGTGAGATCGGCCTGAACGTGAGGTCGTAGTTCTCGGCATGGAGCACGAACGTAGATTTTCCTGACCGGGTGAGGCTGTAACTTGACCGGTCCCAAACCCCTATTTCGTCACCGGACGAGGTAAGCCGGAGCAGCGAGCCGTCGAAAGAGATCGCCACCTCGATTTCGTTGTCACCGAAATCGATGACCCCATGATGTTCCGTCAGATTGCACCCCAGC
>Ga0299913_10005491_pt1 | contig 10839 bp, 8 predicted proteins | sample RVTome_9_FD_201360 | JGI IMG/M metagenome (GOLD analysis project Ga0299913, IMG submission 201360) | Soil microbial communities from uranium-contaminated site in the Upper Colorado River Basin, Wyoming, United States - RVT155D38 (version 2) ... | reverse complement strand
CGGTTGCCATACGTCCCCTGCCCGTTGTCGTCGTACACGATGAGTGGCTCCGGGATCGCTTCGGCGACCTCCTCCAGGCGAGCGCGTTCCCGTTCCGCCCCGATCAGCGCCGCATCCACCTCGAGCCTCGCCTCTTCCAGCCGCCTGCGCTCGGCGGCCGCCTGGTCCTGGGCAGCGCGGCTGGCCGCCAGAGCTTCCGTCGCCGTGCGACGGGCAAGCTCGGATCGGAAGACGAGCAGCACGACCACCGGCGAGCCGATCATGAACGCGGCCAGCCGCACGCTGTCGACCGCGACGAAGCCCGGCCCGGACTCGGATGTCACGAGGACGACGGTCAGCACGACAACGCCCGCGAACCATGACCAGGCAGCGGCCCGTCCCCCGAGCAACAGGCCGGTCATCGCGATGGCCAGGACGAGCAGAACGGTGTAGGGCAGCTCGCGGGCCTGGACGCCTGCCAGGAGCGCTCCGCCAAGGGCGGCGCCTGATCCGACCAGCGCGCCGATGAGGGCGCGACGATCGGGCAGCAACGACATCAGCACCGTGACCGATCCCCGTTGGTGGTGGCCGCCGAGCCTAGCATGCCGGCCGCTCAGCTGACGGCCGCACCCAGGCGGCGACGGGCGCGACTGAGCCGTTCGCGGGCGGCCGAGATGCGGCGCCACGGCCCGGCGACCCGCCGGGAGTCGAGCGCCTCCGGGTGCTCGCCGCGTGCGATCTCGGCCAGCAGCGTCGAGGCGCGATCGAGCTGACCGGCCTCGGTCAGGATCTGCACGAGGCTGAACCAGCGCCCGGCGTCGTCCACCGGCGCGGTCACGACGCGCTCGACGAGCTCCGCCGCTCGTTCGGCGTGACCGGCGCGTCGATGGGCGGTGATCGCGGACCGGTAGTCGGTGAAGGTCGGCTCGATCTCGAGTGACTCGAGGAAGTTGAGGAGGAGCTCGGCGTTCTCGGCGCGGCGATCCGCCGGCCCGCGTCGCACATGGGCATCGCGGTACTCGCCGAGCAGGACGCGCAGCTCACGATCCGCCCAGCGGCGCTGGGGGCTGCCGGCCTCGTAGCGCCGCCCGATGTCGGCGATCATCATCGCCCCGCGCAGCTCTTCACCGGTGGCGAGGTACGCCTCCCGCAGGCCGAGGGAGACGATCTCAGCCCACGGCGCCCCGAGCTCGACGAGCCGCTCGAGGATGCCGAGCCAGTCGTCTGCCCGGCCCCGGTCCGCGTGGTACCCCGCGGCGTAGCGGAGCCAGTACCGCTCGGTGTGCTCCCGCCAGTCCTGGCCGGCGATGTGATGCTCGACGATCCAGCGGTGGTACGCCGAGGGCCCGGCCAGGAACACGTCGGCCGGAATTCGGAACCCCGCCACCGAGCGCCACTGCGGCTGGTGCCACGGGCTCGGGACGTCCGGGTCGTAGCGGAGGCGCCGCCGATGGGGCCTGGCACGCACCGGCTCCCCGACGTCGAGCGGCCAGGCGAGCGTGGCGGCCGTCCCCGACTCGAGCGCGTGGTCGTAGTGGAGGCGCCGCAGCGGATCGCGAAGCTCGGCCCAGGCCCGATTCAGGATCGAGGTCCGGCGCGTCGCCACCTCGGACGACGGCGCCCGATCCGGATGATGGCGTAGGACGGCCTCGCGGAAGGCGGTGCGGAGCTCGGCGGTCGATGCCGATGGCTCGACGCCGAGCACCTCGTAATAGTCGCGCGTCTCGTTGCGTGCCGCCGTCGTCGTGGCCATCCGAACGAGTCTAGCGCCGTCGACCGTCGCGGTCGCCAGTTCGCTATGCTGCGCCCATGCCTGCCACGCCCAGTCCCGGGCAGGCCCGGGCCGGCCACCTCCTCATCATCGGCGGTGCGGAGGACAAGCTCCGACAGCGCCAGATCCTGGCGCGCTTCGTCTCGCTCGCCGGAGGAGCCGATGCGCGCGTGGTCGTCATCTCGACCGCCTCATCGCTCGGCGACGAGGCGACCGAGCTCTACCTGTCACTGTTCCGCCAGATGGGGATCGGCGACGTCCGCGGCATTCGCCCGCTCGTCCGCGAGGACGCCAACGATCCGCGGGTCGTCTCCGCGCTCGACGACGCGACCGGGGTCTTCATGACCGGCGGCAATCAGCTTCGGCTGTCGAGCGTCATCGGCGGGACCCTGCTCGGACGGACGCTCGCCGAGCGACACCGGCGCGGCGCGATCGTGGCCGGGACCAGCGCCGGCGCGTCAGCCATCGCCAGCCATATGGTCGCATTCGGCACCAGCGGCGCCACGCCCAAGCAGCGGATGACCCAGATGAGCGCCGGCCTCGGCCTGCTGCCCGGTGTGCTGATAGACCAGCACTTCGAGCAGCGCAACCGCCTCGGACGGCTGCTCGCGCTCGTCGCCCAGTCGCCCGCGCTGCTCGGCATCGGCATCGACGAGGACACCGCCGCGCTCGTCAGCCCGAAGGGGATCCTCGAGGTGCTCGGCAAGGGATCGGTCACCATCCTCGACCCGGCGCACATCCAGACCGATGCCTACGAGGTCAAGCGGCACCGGCCGATCATGGTCTCCGGGGTCGTCCTCCACTCGCTGCCGTCCGGGTATCGCTTCGACGTCAAGAAGCGGCGCCTCATGGCCCCGCTCCGCCCGGTGAGCGCCACCGACCGCGAGCTCGCCAGCCTCCAGGCCGCCACCAACCACACCCGGCGGCTCATCCGCCGCATCGCGGCCGAGGGCGCCGATGACACCGCCCCGGAGCGCGCGCGACGGCGGGCGCTCCACGCCCGACGGATGGAGGACGCGAGCGAGTGACCACCCGCCCGAAGCGGGCCGCGCCGGCACGGCGGTCGCGGGGGCTGCCGAAGCCACCGGCCGGCGCCGTCCCCCGCCCCGAGCTCACCATCGTCGAGACGCGCGTCTACCGCGGGCCGAACTACTGGAACTACGACCCGGCGATCAAGCTCATCGTCGACCTCGGCGTGCTCGAGCACTTCCCGTCCAGCACGATCCCCGGCTTCGTCACCGCGCTGCTCGAGATGCTGCCCGGCGTCGGGCAGCACACCTGCGGCACGGGGCGCATCGGCGGCTTCACCGATCGCCTCCACCAGGGAACCTGGCTCGGCCACGTCGCCGAGCACATCGCCCTCCAGCTCCAGCGGGAGGCCGGCACGGAGGTCGGGCGTGGCAAGACCCGGTCGACCGGCGAGCCCGGGCGGTACCACGTCGTGTACTCGTACGCCGAGGAGACCGTCGGGGTCACCGCGGGCCGGCTCGCCGTCCGCCTCGTCAACCACCTCGTGGAGGCGGAGGATGCGTTCGACTTCGCCGCCGACCTCGAGCGTCTCATCCTGCTCGCCGAGCGGGCGGCGTTCGGGCCGTCGACGCAGGCGATCCTCGACGAGGCGGCCCTCCGCGACGTCCCGTTCATTCGACTCAATGAGCAATCCCTCGTCCAGCTCGGGCACGGCATCCATCAGAAGCGCATCCGCGCCACGATGACGAGCCACACCGGCTCGCTCGGCGTCGACATCGCCGGCGACAAGAAGCTCACGAACCGCCTGCTGGCGGCGACCGGCGTACCCGTCCCGCGCGCGGAGGTGGTGCGCAGCCAGGCCGCGGCCGCGGCGGCTGCGGCCCGCATCGGCTTCCCGGTGGCGATGAAGCCCCTCGATGGCAATCACGGGCGAGGGGTCATGCTCAACCTCGCCGACGAGACGGCGGTGCGTGACGCATACGCGGTCGCGCGCGCCCAGAGTCGCAGCGGTGACGTCGTCGTCGAGACATACCTGACCGGAAATGACTATCGCTGCCTCGTCATCGACGGCGTCCTGCGGGCCGTGGCCCAGCGAGTGCCGGCGCACGTCGAGGGCAACGGCCGGCACTCGATCGCGAAGCTCGTCGAGACCACGAACAACGATCCGCGGCGCGGCATCGGCCACGAGAAGGTGCTGACCCGCATCAAGGTCGACGAGGAGTCGATCTCCTACGCGCGCGAGCAGGGCTTCGAGCTCACCGACGTGCCGCCGCGCGGCCAGCGCGTGTACCTCAAGCGGACCGGCAACATGAGCACCGGGGGCATCAGCATCGACCGCACCGAGGAGGCGCACCCCGACAACGTCGAGATCGCCGAGCTCGCGGCCCGCGTCGTCGGGCTCGACATTGCCGGCATCGACCTCGTCTGCCCCGACGTGGGGGTGCCGGTCCGGGAGACCGGCGGAGGGATCGTGGAGGTCAACGCGGCGCCCGGCTTCCGGATGCACACGAACCCGACCGAGGGCGACCCGCAGTACGTTGCCAAGCCGGTGATCGACATGCTCTTCCCGCCCGGCGCGCCGTCGCGCATCCCGATCGTGGCCGTCACCGGCTCGAACGGGAAGACGACGACCGCGCGGATGATCGCCCACATCATGAAGGGCATGGGCCGCAAGGTCGGCCTGACCAGCACCGACGGCATCTACGTGGACGGACGGATCGTGCGCAAGGCCGATGCGTCCGGCCCGAAGTCGGCGTCGATGGTGCTCCAGAACCCGACCGTCGACTTCGCCGTATTCGAGGTTGCCCGCGGCGGCATCCTGCGGGAGGGACTCGGCTACCAGCGCAACGATGTGGCCGTCGTGCTCAACGTGACCGGCGACCACCTGGGCCTCGGGGGGATCCACTCGATCAAGCAGCTGGCCGAGGTCAAACGCGTGGTCGTCGAGGCGGTCCCGCGGGACGGCGTGGCCGTGCTCAACGCCGACGACCCGCTGGTGGCGGCCATGTCACGCCACACGTCGGGCTCGGTCGTGTACTTCAGCATGGACCCCGACCACGAACGGCTGAAGTTCCAGGCCTCGCGCGGACGCCGTGCGGTGACCATCGAGCAGGGGTCAAACGGCGAGATGATCGTCCTGCGCCAGGGCCGCAAGTCGATGTCCCTCGTCTGGACCCACCTCATCCCGGCGACGTTCGAGGGGCGGGCGCGCATGAACGTGCAGAACGCCCTGGCGGCAACGGCCGCGGCGTGGGCGGCCGGAGCGCATCTCCACGATATCCGCCAGGGCCTGCGCACGTTCACCACGTCGTACTACATGGCGCCGGGGCGGCTGAACATGTTCGAGCTCGACGGCTATCGGGTGGTGGTCGACTACGCCCACAACCCACCGGCCATGGAAGCGCTCGGCGCGTTCGTCCAGCGCCTGACCGAGCCGTCGCCCGGTGGGGCGCGCGCCGCGGTGGTGGGGCGCCGCATCGGCGTGATCGCCACTGCCGGAGACCGCCGGGACGAGGACATCCGCGCGTTGGGATCGGTGGCCGCCCGTCACTTCGACGAGATCATCATCCGCGAGGACGAGAACAACCGCGGACGGCCGCGCGGCAGCACGGCGGCCCTGGTCGCCGAGGGGATCGAGGCCACCGGCGTCGAACGGCGGGTCGGAGCGGTCACCACGGTGCTCGACGAGCTCGAGGCCACGCGGGCGGCGCTCGACATGGCCCAGGAGGGTGACGTGGTCGTGGTCTGCGTCGACCACGCGAACCACGTCTGGAAGGAGCTCCAGCGACGCCAGCACGGGGCGGCCACCCAGGCCGATGGGCTGCGTGCGGTGGTCGGGACCCTGGCCGCCGATGACGAGATCGACGTCGACGCCGACCTCTGACGCCGACCCACGAACGGAGCTTCAGGTGCCGATGCGCTTGCGCAGTCGTTCGCTGTTGACCGGTCGGAAGCCCTCGGCCTTCAGCCATCCGAAGAGCTCCGCCCGCTCGACATGCGCCATCACGACGCCGACGTCGTTCCGTTCGGAGCGTGCCAGCAGCTGGCGAAGGGCCTCGAGCTCGCCGCCGACCGATGGGATCTCGGCGGTGTAGCCGCCCTCGCGTGCCCCGGCGCGCAGCAGCTCGTTCATCTCCTCGAGCTTGCGGCCGCGGAGGTAGTGCTCCTTCTCGGCGATGATGATGTCGTCCGCTCCGCCGGCGATGACTCCCAGCCGATGGAGGATCTCGTCGGTCCGGTCGCCGGCCGTGCCGAAGGCGAGCCGCACCCGACCGCCGCGCGCCACGGCGCGGGCGACCTCGATCAGGCCGACCAGGCCGGCCTCGTTGTGCGCGAAGTCGATGAGGACGTAGGTCCCGCGGCGCTCGAACAGGTTGAGCCGGCCCGGGTTGGTCACCGCGTCCAGGGCGAACGTCCGGAGCCCGTCGACGATCTGGCGGGTCGTGAGGCCGAGCGCGTCGCAGGCGGCGGCGGCGGCCAGCGCGTTGGCCACGTTGTAGCGCGACAGCCCGGCGAAGGTGACGGGCAGCTCGGCCGCCTCGACCAGCCGTCGCGGTCGCCGCCCGGCCGCCCGCAGCACGAGCTGGCCGTCCTCGAGGGCCGCGGCTCGGCCGCCCGCATCCAGGGCCGCGTCGACCGCCTCGGCCCGGCCGTCCAGGCTGAAGGCGTACACGTTCCCGCGCGTCTGCTGTCGCATCGCCCACACCCGGGGATCGTCCCCGTTGAGCACGACCCAGCCGTCGCGCTTCGTGATCCGCACGATGGCCGCCTTGACGTCCGCCAGCTCGTCGACGGTATCGATCCCCTGCAGTCCGAGATGGTCCGCCGAGACGTTCGTCACGACCGACACATCGTTCGCCGCATAGCCGATGCCGCGCAGGAGGATCCCCCCGCGGGCCGTCTCGAGAACGGCGAGGTCGAGGCCAGGCTCGGCAAGGACGCGGGCGGCGCCGCCGAATCCGGTCCAGTCCCCCGCCTCGACGAGCTCGCCGCGGACGAAGATGCCGTCCGAGTTCGTCATCCCGACCGTCCGCCCGGCGGACGACGCGATATGGGTGATCAGGCGCGTGGTGGTGCTCTTCCCGTTCGTGCCGGTCACCGCGACGATCGGGACCCGCGGGCGAGGGAGGTGCGACAGCGGTCCGTGGGCCACCGCCCGCAGTCCGGCCACCTCGCGCCGATCCGTCGATCGCCCGAGGGCCAGGCGCGCGGCGGCCGCGCCGATCGCCTGCGAGATCGTGCGGCGCCGCCAGGTGAACGCGACGGCGGTCCGCAGCCGATCGACGGAGTGGCGGGAGGTCAGTCGCGGCTCGGGAAGGTCGAGGGCGTGATGCAGCCGTCGAACGGCGAGCGCGGCGGCGGCGCCCACTGTCGAGGCATTCCCGGGGGCGTCGCCGGCGAACTCGATCTTCACCGCGGGGCGCGTGAAGAAGCGGTTCGGGCCGTCGAGCACGCGAAGCTCGAGGAGCTCGACCCGCAGGTCACGACGATCGGCCTCGCGCGGCATGGCCGTGAGTATATTGGGCGGCATGCCGGATCTGGCCGCGCTGCGGCACATCGTCGAGGGACGCCTTCCGCGATTCATGGCCGAGCTCGAGAGACTCGTGAACATCGACTGCGGCTCGTACACGGCCGATGGCGTCGACCGCGTTGCCGGCTTCGTGTCCGGCGCCCTCTCCGAGCTCGGGGCATCGGTCGAACGGATCCCGCATGAGCCGGGCTCGGACGGGACGCGGCTCGGCGACCTCGTCATCGGCCGGCTCGAAGGGGACGGTCCGCGCATCCTGCTCATCGGGCACATGGATACCGTCTTCGACCCCGGAACGGTGGCCGAGCGCCCGTTCCGGGTGGCCGGCGATCGCGCGCTCGGTCCGGGTGTGACGGACATGAAGGCCGGTCTCCTGGCCGGGCTGCATGCCGTGGCCGCCCTCCACGAGGCCGGCACCCGCCCGTCGCTGACGTTCGTCGCGAACCCGGACGAGGAGATCGGCTCCCCGTTCAGCACGCCGCACATCCGGGAGCTGGCGCCGGGGCATGACGCGGTCCTCGTCCTCGAGTGCGCGCGCGCCAACGGCGACATCGTCAGCGCACGCAAGGGGATCGCCGACTACCACGTCACGGTCACCGGCCGGGCGGCCCATGCCGGCGTCGAGCCGGAGAAGGGTCGCTCCGCGATCCTCGAGGCGGCCCACCAGGTGCTCGCCCTCCACGAGCTCAACGGGCGATGGCCGGCGGTCACCGTCAACGCCGGCGTCATCCATGGCGGGACGAGGCCGAACGTCGTGGCCGAGCGCTGCGAGCTCCGGGTCGACCTGCGGGCCGCGACCGGCGACGCCTTCGAACGGGCCGCCGCCGAGGTCGAACGGCTCGCCGCGTCGCCCCGGCTCGACGGGGTCCGCGTCGAGCTCCGTCGCACGGCCGGCCATCCGCCGATGGAGAAGACGGCCGCCTCGGCGGCGCTGGTCGAGACGGCGGTGTCGATCGCCGCCGCACTCGGCTTCGAGCTGCGCGACGCGGCGACCGGCGGCGCGTCGGATGCGAACACCACCGCGGCGCTCGGGATCGCCACCATCGACGGGCTCGGGCCGGTGGGCGGCGACGACCACTCGGTCGATGAGTGGCTCGACGTCGGATCCATCGTGCCGCGCACGACGCTGTTGGCCGAGCTCATCGCCCGCATCGGCCGGAGTTGACGGCGTATATACCGATATACTCCAGCCATGACCGCCAAGCGCGTGCTGATCTCGATCGACGAGCGGCTCCTGGCACGGATCGACGACGCCTGTGACCGCCTCGGCATGTCGCGCAGCGCCTTCCTGGCGCAGTCGGCGGCTCGCGACCTCGAGGGCGCCGCCGGCCCCGGTGCCGATCCGGGAGTGCGCGTCGCGCTGAGCGCGCTCGACGACCTGCTGGCAGAGGAGCCTCGATGAGGCGCGTCGTCGTCGACCCGGGCGTCGTGCTCTCATGGTTTGGCCCGGACGGCGCCCATCGCCCGATGCGGGCCGACTACGAGGCCGGCACGCTCACCGTCATCGGGCCGCGCCATCTCGTCGCGGACGTCCTCGGCGCGCTGGCCGCCCGCGAACGTTTCCCGGCGGAGCGCCTCGCGAGGATCGCCGCTGAGCTTCATCGGCTTGGCCTGCAGCTCCAGGACCCGCCGATGGCCGAGCTCGCGACCTGGCTGGCGAAGGGGCTTCCCGCCCACAAGGCGGCCTATCCCGCGCTCGCCTCGAACCTGGACGTGCCATTGGTGACGGACGATCCGGAGCTCCGACGGGTCGCCGCCGGGGTGCTGCAGCCCGACTGACCGGCCGTATATACGGTATATACCCGGGCACCACCCGACCCGCTGCGACTAGAATGGCCGTCCCGTGACCGATGCCTATCGCCACCGCACAAGCCTGCAGGTGCGCTTCCGCGACATCGATGCCTTCGGGCACGTGAACAACGCGGTCTTCTTCAGCTACGTCGAGCTGGCGCGCATCCGATACCTCCTCGACGTCCTCGAGCCGGACCAACCGTTCGATCGCCTGCCGCTCATCCTGGCGCGCGTCGAGCTCGACTTCCGCTCGCCGATCATGTTCGGAGAGGACGTGGTCGTGGAGACGCGCGTCGACCGTGTCGGACGCACCAGCTTCGGCATGGCGCATCGCATGACGGCCGGCGTCGAGGGCCGGCTGGTCGGCGACGTGCAGACCGTGCTGGTGACCTACGACTACGCGGCTGCTCGCCCGATGCCGATCCCGCCGGAATGGCGGCACCTGTTCGGGGCGTATGAGGACCAGTCGTTCGAGATCGATGCGTCGCGCCCGGAAGTCGCGGCGACCTGACCCGATACCCAACAGGAGATTCATGGCCGACCAGCAACGATTCGACCTCCTCATCCTCGGCGGTGGCATGAGCTACGTCGGCGCCATCCGCGCCGCGCAGCTCGGCCTGTCCGTCGGCCTCGTCGAGCGCGACCGACTCGGCGGGACGTGCCTGAACCGCGGCTGCATCCCGTCGAAGGCGCTGCTCGAGACCGCCGACCTCCTCCACCGCGTGACCGAGCAGGGCGCGGAGTTCGGACTCGCCGGTCATGAGGGCATCAGCCTCGACTACCCGGCGCTCGCAAAGCGCCGGAACGCCGTGATCGAGAAGCACGTTGGCGGCGTCGAGTTCCTCATGAAGAAGAACAAGGTCACGGTGCTGAAGGGCAATGGCGTCCTGGCCGGCCCGACGAGCGTTCACGTCTCCGGCGGCGAGTCGGGCGACGTCGAGGCAGCCGCCGAGCACCTCATCCTGGCCACGGGCTCTGCCCCGCGCGCGCTTCCCGGCCTCGAGCCGGACGGTCACGTGATCATCACCTCGGACGAGGCGCTCACCCGCGACGACGTGCCGCGCCGGGTGACGATCGTCGGCGCCGGCGCGATCGGCGTCGAGTGGGCGAGCATGTACCGCGACTTCGGCTCGGAGGTCACCCTGGTCGAGTTCGCCGACCGGATCGTGCCGCTCGAGGATCCGGAGATCAGCAAGGAGCTCACCCGCGTCTTCAAGAAGCGCGGCATCGCCATCCACGCCGGCTCGACGATCGACACCGCGTCCCTCAAGGTCGCCGATGGTGCGGCGTCGTTCACCATCGCCACCAAGGACAACGGCAAACGCACCGACACGACATCGGACGTCATCCTGGTCGCGGTCGGGCGACGCCCGCTGACGGAGAACATCGGCCTCGAGGAGATCGAGGGCGTGGAGGTCGAGCGCGGCTACGTGAAGGTGGACGAGTTCATGCGCACCGGGGCAGCCCGCCTGTACGCCATCGGCGACATCGTCCCCGGCTTCGCCCTCGCCCACGTGGCCAGCCACGAGGCGGTCGTGGCGGTCGAGCACCTGGCCGGCCACGACCCGGAGCCGGTCCGCATGGCGCAGATGCCGCGCGTCACGTTCTGCCGGCCCCAGATCGCGTCGGTCGGGCTCAGCGAGGAGGAGGCCAAGGCGGCCGGACGCGAGGTGAAGACCGGGTCGTTCCCCTTCCGAGCCCTCGGCAAGGCCACGATCGTCGGCGAGATCGACGGCTTCGCGAAGCTCGTCGCCGATGCCGCCACCGGCCTGCTGCTCGGCACCCACATCATCGGCCCGCA
>Ga0299913_10005490_pt1 | contig 10840 bp, 10 predicted proteins | sample RVTome_9_FD_201360 | JGI IMG/M metagenome (GOLD analysis project Ga0299913, IMG submission 201360) | Soil microbial communities from uranium-contaminated site in the Upper Colorado River Basin, Wyoming, United States - RVT155D38 (version 2) ... | reverse complement strand
CGCGCCGAGACCGTCGACGCCGCGGGCGCGCTGGCCGTCCCCTTCACCACCGGCCTGCTGATCGGGATCGGCGAGACGCGCGCCGAGCGCGTCGACACGCTGCTGGCGATCCGCGACCTGCACGCCCGCCACGGCCACGTGCAGGAGGTGATCGTCCAGAACTTCCGCGCCAAGCCGGGCACGAAGATGGCCGACGCGCCGGAACCGTCCCTCGACGACCTGCTGTGGACGGCGGCCGTCGCGCGCCTGGTGCTGGGGGCGGAGATGTCGATCCAGGCGCCGCCCAACCTCTCCTACGACGACTTCCCCCGCCTGCTGGAGGCGGGGATCGACGACTGGGGCGGGGTCTCGCCGGTCACCGCCGACCACGTCAACCCCGAGGCGCCGTGGCCCGAGCTGGAGCGCCTGGAGGCCGCGACCCGGGCGGCCGGCCTGGAGCCCGCGCCGCGGCTCGCCGTGCGCCCGCGCTTCGCCAACGCCCGCTGGCTGGACCCGAAGGTCCTCACGCACGTCCTGCGCCGCGCCGACGCCGACGGCCTGGCGCGCACCGACGGCTGGGCCGCGGGCGGTCGCGCCCCGGCGCCGGCGCTGCCCGCGCCCGGCCCGGGCGCCCGCGATCCCGCGATCCGCGCCGCCCTGGCCCGGGTCGAGGAGGGCGTCGAGCTCGAGGAGGACGACGTCACGGCGCTGTTCGGCGCGCGCGGGGACGACCTCGCGGGCGTCCTGCACGCCGCCGACCGCCTGCGCCGCGAGGTCTGCGGCGACGACGTCACGTACGTGGTGACCCGCAACGTCAACTACACCAACGTCTGCTACTTCCGCTGCGGGTTCTGCGCCTTCTCCAAGGGCAGGCTCGCGGCCAACCTGCGCGGCGCGCCCTACCTCGTGCCCCTGGAGGAGATCGTGCGCCGCGCCCACGAGGCCTGGGACCGCGGGGCGGTCGAGATCTGCCTCCAGGGCGGGATCCACCCCGGGTTCACCGGCGACTTCTACGTCGAGGTGGTGGAGGCGCTGCGGGCCGAGCTGCCCGAGCTCCACGTCCACGCCTTCAGCGCCCTGGAGGTCTGGCAGGGCGCGGCCACGCTCGGCGTGCCGCTCGACGACTACCTCGCGCGCCTGCGCGACGCCGGCCTGTCCTCGCTGCCCGGCACGGCGGCGGAGGTCCTCGACGACGAGGTGCGCGCCGTCCTGTGCCCCGACAAGGTCTCCACCGGGCAGTGGCTCGAGGTCCACGACGCCGCCCACCGCGCCGGCCTGCGCTCGACCACGACGATCATGTTCGGGGCGGTCGAGGGCTCCCGCAGCTGGGCGCGTCACCTCCTGGCCCTGCGCGACCAGCAGCGGCGCACCGGCGGCTTCACCGAGTTCGTGCCGCTGCCCTTCGTCCACATGGAGGCGCCGATCTACCTGCGCGGCCGCGCGCGCCCCGGCCCCACCTACCGCGAGGCGGTGCTCATGCACGCGGTCGCGCGCCTCGCCCTGCACCCGTGGATCGCCAACGTCCAGGCCTCCTGGGTCAAGCTCGGGGAGGTCGGGGCCCGGGCGGCGCTGAACGCGGGCGCCAACGACTTCGGCGGGACGCTGATGAACGAGTCGATCTCGCGCGCGGCCGGCGCCGAGCACGGCCAGGAGATGCCGCCGGAGCGCATCGAGGCGGCGATCCGGGCGCTCGGGCGCCGCCCGCGCCAGCGGACCACGCTCTACGGCGCGCCGCCGCCCGAGCGGGTCGCCGCCGGCTACGGGGCCCCGCCGCTGGCCGAGCCGGTCAACCCGCCCGCGCGCGAGGCGGGGCTGCGCCCGCCGCCGGTGCTGGTGCGGGCCGGAATCGAATAGGGTCGCGCCCGGATGGAGCGCTCGCTGGCGGGAAAGACGCTGTTCATCTCCGGCGCCAGCCGCGGCATCGGCCTGGCCATCGCGCTGCGCGCGGCGCGGGACGGCGCCAACGTGGCCCTGATCGCCAAGACCGCCGAGCCCCACCCCAAGCTGGAGGGCACGGTGTACACCGCGGCCGAGGAGATCGAGGCGGCGGGCGGCCAGGCGCTGCCGATCGTCGGCGACATCCGCCACGAGGACCAGGTCCTCGAGGCGGTGGCGAAGACCGTGGAGCGCTTCGGCGGGGTCGACGTGGCCGTCAACAACGCCAGCGCGATCAACCTGGCCGGGACCGAGGCGCTGGAGATGAAGCGCTACGACCTTATGCAGGACATCAACACCCGGGGCACCTTCGTGGTGAGCAAGTCCTGCATCCCGCACCTGGAGAAGGCGGACAACCCGCACGTCCTCACGCTCTCGCCGCCCCTGAGCCTCGACCCCAAGTGGATCAAGGGCCATGTCGGCTACACGCTGGCCAAGTACGGGATGAGCCTGTGCACGCTGGGGATGGCCGAGGAGTTCCGCGACCGCGGGATCGCCTTCAACTCGCTGTGGCCGCGCACCATCATCGCCACCGCCGCCGTGCAGAACCTGCTCGGCGGCGACCAGGCGATGGCCCGCTCGCGCAAGCCCGAGCTGGTCGCCGACGCCGCCCACGCCATCGTCACCTCGCCCAGCCGCGAGGCGACCGGCAACCTGTTCCTGGCCGAGGACGTGCTCGAGCAGGCGGGCGTCACCGACTTCACGCAGTACGCCTACACGGACAGCCCCGAGGAGCCGATCCCCGACCTGTACGTGGAGACGGTCTAGGAGATGGGGATGTCCTCGACCTCGACCGGCGCCTTGCGGCGCTCATCGACGCGCTCGAGGTACCAGTCGACGATCGCGCGCACCAGCAGCAGGATCTCGCGGATCAGCTCCGCGATCTGACGGCGCAGCTCGGGCGGCAGCAGCGCCCGGCCCAGCTCGAGCAGCGCGGCCAGCGCCTGCACGTCGACCCCGCCGCCGGGCTCCGCGCCCGGGGTGGCGTAGCCGCGGGGCGGCGGGCGGCGCCCGGCGCCGCCGGGCGGGTCGCCCGCGGGGTCGCCGCCCGCCATCGTGGCGCGCTGCGCGGCCTCGGTGGCCTCGCGGACCAGGCGGTCCGCCGTGTCCTGGGCGCTGCGGAGCCGCTCGCTCAGCGCGGCGAGCGGGTCCTCGGTTCCCTCAGGGCGATTCGGTGTGCTCATCGAGCGTGACCTGGAGGGCGCCGTCGTCGAAGCGCGCCTCCGTGGCGCGCCAGTCTGCCAGAGCCGGCGGGAGCATGATCGTCCGCTTCTGCCCGTCCACGCGGACCACCAGCTCCAGGCCGATCTTCTTGAGCGAGATGTCCCCGCGCCGCGCGAACGGCAGGTCCAGGCGCAGGCGCGCGCTGCCGTCGGAGACCTGCAGCTCGTGCGAGAGCGCGTCGTGCAGGACCGCCCCCGCGTCGCGCTCGCCGAACACCTCGGCGGCCAGCCGGTCGAGCATCCCGGCGCCGACCACCTCGGTGTCGAAGTACGGCGCGTGCAGCACCGGGACCGGCGCGAAGGCGGAGTCGACGAGCGCCAGGTGCTCCTGCTGGCGATCGCGCCAGCCGCCGAAGTAGGTGCCCTGCACGGCGTCCGGGAACACGCGGTTGACGATCACCGCGTCGGTGAGGTAGCCGTACAGGTTCAGGTAGGTGAACGTGCGCATGGCCTCCCCGATGACCATCTTGTCGGGGTTCATGACCAGGCGGATCGAGACGCGGTCGCGGTCGCGCAGGATCTCGTTCATCGCGATCAGGCTGTCCATCAGGCGCTGCACGTCGGCGAACACGGCCTCCGAGGGCAGGGTCACGTCGAGCACGGTGCGCGCCAGCGGGCGCGCCGCCGCCAGCAGCTGGCGCTCGTGCGGGAACACCTTCTCCAGCCACCAGCGCGCCACGTCGGGGAAGGACAGCAGCCGCAGCGTCTCGCCGGTCGGCGCGCAGTCGACGACGATCGCGTCCCACTCCCCGGCCTCGTGGTGGCGCTTGAGCTGGAGCAGCGAGAACAGCTCGTCCATGCCCGGCGGCACGGTCAGCTCCTCGGCGGTGATGCGGTTCACGCCCCGCTCGACCAGCAGCTCGCCCAGCCACTCGGACACCGCCGACCAGTGGCGCTCCATCTCCTCCTGGGCCTGCACCTGTTGCGCCCACAGCCCGTCGCCGGCCGGGGTCGGCCCGCTGCCCACCTCGGCCTCCAGCGACTCGGCGAGCGAGTGCGCGGGATCGGTCGAGAGGACGAGCGTGCGCCGGCCGCCGGCCGCGCAGCGGCGCGCCGTGGCCGCCGCCACCGAGGTCTTTCCGACCCCGCCCTTGCCCGTGTAGAGGATGGTCCGCGGCGTCATGCGCCGCCGAGTCTACGGTGCTCCCCTGCGCAGATACGCGGTGAAGCGCGAGGCCTTGGAGCAGTAGATCCGGGTCCTGGTGCGACCGCACAGCTCGCGCAGGAAGTCGCGCAGGAGCACGTGGTAGCCCAGCGTGGAGAGCGTGCGCCGGTTGGAGTAGTACGACCAGCGACCGGTGTCGAACCACGGCAGCGCGCGGCGGGCCTCGCGGTCGCCGCGCACGAACAGGGTGCGGGCCAGCGCGGTGTGGGGGCGCGCGTCCCACAGCCCGTTGAGCGCCTGGACGAAGCCGTTGATGATCCGCAGCCGCGGGTCGAACGAGTACTCGGCGTAGTGGTTGCCGCGCCGCGTGCGGACCTTGACCCCGAGGGGCGTCCGGAAGGCGAAGAGCCGCACGGCCGAGCGCAGCGCCCGCACGTAGTCGTCCTCGCCCAGCTCGCGGTAGGCGCGCGCCAGCGCCACGAGCGCGGTCCCCTGCGACAGGCCGCTGGTCCACGGCGGCGAGCCGCCGCCGAAGTTGAAGTAGTACTCCCACGTCATCGCCCCGTTGCGGCGGGCGGCCAGCGGCAGGAGCTCGGCCAGGAACTCGCGCGTGTTCTCGCGGTAGCCGCCCTTGATGAGGCCGCTGGCCCGCCCCCAGTTGGCCAGCGGGTGCAGCTGGAGGCCCTGCCCCGGGAAGTACTGGAACAGCACGCGGCTGCCCCGGAAGCGCACGCGCTCGCCGCTGCGGGGCAGGCGCTCGGCGAACCCGAACCACTCGACGTTGCGGTTGAGCTGGAGCCAGAGCGGGTGCAGCCGCGACGGGTCCAGCTCTCCCCGCGCCGCGATCGCGCCGAGCAGGCCCAGCACCCCGTCGAGCTCGCGGCGGCGCGCGCCCGTGAGCTGGTTGCGGATGAACAGGGCGTCGTCGAGGTCCTTGATGCGCTGGTCGTGGTCGGCCTGCGAGAGGCGGCCCTCGGCGACCAGCGAGGCGAGTGTCGAGCGCACCGGCGACACGCCGGCGGCGCGCGCCCGCGGGCGCGCCGACGCCGCGGCGCGGACGGCGGTCGAGGGGGGCACGAAGCGGTCCTGCTCGCGGGCCACGCGGCCGTCCTGTCCGAGGACCAGGACCGGCGCCGCGGCGGCGTCCGCCGCGGGGACGAGCAGGCACGCCGCGACCAGCGCGAAGCGGATCAGGCGCACGAGGGGGATGCTACGCTCGGCCGCCCGCGGCCCCGGCGGCTGCAATCCGTCCTGCAAATCCGAGAGGTCCATCTGATGGTCGTCAACACGCGCGCTGCCCGGTTCGTTGCGGTCGCCCTCGCGGCGCTGTCAGCGCTCGGCGGCCTGGCCGCGTGCGGGGGCGGCGAGGACCCGAACGAGGTCATCAAGGAGACCTTCTCCGGCGACAAGCGCGTGGCCAGCGGCAAGCTCGACGTCTCGCTGCGGCTGAAGACCGAGGGGGCGCGGAACCTCGGCGGGCCGATCCAGGTCAAGCTCACCGGGCCGTTCCAGAGCCAGGGCGACAAGCGGCTGCCCAAGTTCGACTTCGACCTCTCGCTCGCCGCCTCCGGCCAGACGTTCCGCGCCGGCGCGGTGTCGACGGGCAGCTCCGGCTTCTTGAAGTTCCAGGGCCAGGCCTACTCGGTCCCCGAGCCGGTGTTCGCGCAGTTCAGGCAGGGCTACGAGCGCTCGCAGGCCAAGCGCGAGGGCAGCAAGGAGAACCCGACCTTCGCGTCGCTGGGCGTAAATCCCGAGACCTGGCTGAGGGACCCCAAGGACGAGGGCGAGGAGGACGTGGGCGGCACGGAGACGATCCACGTCTCGGCCGGCGTCGACGTCCCCAAGCTGCTCGACGACGTCAACCGGATCCTGTCCCGCGCGCGGGGTCAGCTCGGCAACCAGGGCCGCCAGCTGCCCACCCAGCTGACGGCGCAGCAGCGCAAGGCGGTGCAGGACGCCGTCGAGGACGTCTCCTTCGACGTCTACTCGGGCAAGGAGGACAAGACGCTGCGCCGCATGACGGTGAACCTCAAGTTCAAGGTCCCCGAGGCCCAGCGTCAGAGCGCGCAGGGGCTCAGCGGGGGAGAGCTGACGTTCGACCTCGCAATCAACGACCTCAACGAGTCCCAGACCGTGAACCCGCCGGCGAGCCCCCGGCCGTTCGACGAGCTCACGCAGGCGCTGCGCGGGGCGCTCGGCGGCCTGGCCGGCGGCGGCGCGGGCGCGGGCGGCGGCGGCGGCGCGAGCGGCGGCACGACGACGGCCCCGCCCGCGGCGGGCGGCGACGAGAACGCGCAGCGCTACCTCCAGTGCCTCCAGGAGGCCGGCGGGGACGTGGCGAAGGCGCAGAAGTGCGCCGACCTGCTCAACAACGGCGGCTAGCCCTCGTGCCGTGAGCCGCTTCCTGTTCAGCGGGAAGGGCTGGCCCTACCTGCTCGTCCCGTTCATCCCCGCCGCGGTGGCGCTGGAGGTGGCGCACGCGTCGGCGGCGCTGATCTTCTCGGCGGCCGCGCTCGGCGTGGTGCCGACCGCGGCGCTGATGGGCCGCGCCACCGAGGAGCTGGCCGCGCGCGCGGGGCCGGGGATCGGCGGCTTCCTCAACGTCACCTTCGGCAACGCGCCCGAGCTGATCATCGCCTTCTTCGCCCTCAAGGAGGGCCTCCAGGAGGTGGTCAAGGCGTCGCTGACCGGGTCGATCCTCGGCAACATCCTGCTGGTGATGGGCGCGGCCATGCTGGTGGGGGGCTGGAAGCGCGAGCGCCAGACCTTCAACCAGACGGCGGCCACCGCGCAGTCGGCGATGCTGCTGCTGGCCGCCATCGCGCTGTTCATGCCGGCGCTCTTCCAGCTGGTGCACGGCGACGGCCTGCCCGGCATCGGCGACGAGCGCGTGGACTTCGGCAGCGACGTCGAGTCGCTGTCGATCGCGGTGGCGCTCATCCTGCTGCTGTCCTACGCGGGCGGCCTGCTGTTCTCCCTGCGCACGCACCGCGACCTCTTCAACCCCGAGTCCGAGCTCGAGGACCACGCCGGAGGCTGGAGCGTGCGGACCGCCGTGCTGGCCCTCGCGGGCGCGGGCCTGGCGGTGGGGGTGATGTCCGAGATCCTCGTGGGCTCGATCTCGGAGGCCTCGGAGTCGATCGGGCTCAGCGAGTTCTTCGTCGGCCTCATCGTGGTGGCGATCGTGGGCAACGCCGCCGAGCACTGGGTGGCCGTGCTGGTGGCGGCCAAGGACAAGATGGACCTGGCGGTCAACATCTCCGTCGGCTCGAGCGCGCAGATCGCGATGTTCGTGGCGCCGGTGCTGGTGCTGCTGTCGTTCTTCATCGGCCCGAGTCCTATGGCCCTGGTGTTCAACGGCCTCGAGATCGCCGCGGTGATGCTGGCCATCCTGATCGCGGTGCACGTGACCAACGAGGGCGAGTCGACCTGGTTCGAGGGCCTCCAGCTGCTCGCCGTCTACGCCGTGATCGGGCTCACCGTCTACTTCGCGTGAGCCTCGTCCCCGGCGTCGTGTCCCTCGACGAGCCCGGCCCGCTCGCGGGGCTGGTCGTCCTCATCGTCGCGCTGCTGGCCGTCGACCTCAAGCTGTTCGCCCGCGGCCGCGATCCGTCGTTCCGCGAGGGCTTGGTGTGGAGCATCGGGTGGTTCGTCCTCTCGCTGCTGGTGGCGCTGCCGCTGCTCGCGCTCTCGGGCGAGACGGCGGCGATCGAGTACACGACCGTCTACCTGATCGAGCGCTCGCTCTCGCTCGACAACCTGTTCGTCTTCCTGCTGCTGTTCGCGTACTTCGGCGTGCCCCCGCGCTACCGGCCGCGCCTGCTGTTCTGGGGGATCGCCGCCGCGCTGGCCATGCGGGGCGCGGCGATCCTGGCCGGGGTCACGCTGATCGAGCAGTTCCACTTCGTGATCTACATCCTGGGCGCGACGCTGCTCGTGCTCGCCTACCGGATCCTGCGCGGCGTCGACGAGAACGTCGATCCCGACCGCAACATCCTGGTGCGGGCCACCCGGCGGCTGTTCCCGGTCACCCACGGCTACCGGGGCGGGCGCTGGTTCAGCCGCGAGGAGGGCCGCCTGCACGCCACGCCGCTGCTGCTGTGCTTCGTCGCCCTCGGGGCGGCCGACGTCGCCTTCGCCGTGGACTCGATCCCCGCCGCCTTCGCGATCACCCGCGACTCGGCGGTGATCTGGATGGGCAACGCCTTCGCCCTGCTGGGGCTGCGGGCGCTGTTCGTGCTCGTCGCCGGCCTGATCGCGCGCTTCCGCTACCTGGACGAGACGATCGCGATCGTGCTGGCGATGGTCGCCGTCAAGCTGCTGATCGAGGACCTCGTGAAGATCGGCCCGGTGGTCTCGCTGGCGGGCGTGGCGATCGCCTTCACGGTCGGGATCGCGGCCTCGCTGCTGGCCGACCGGCGCGATCCCGAGATGGAGGCCAAGCGCGCGGCGCGGGGCAGCCGCGTCGGCTAGCTACTCCTCCTCGTGCCCGAGGTCCTCGCGGCCGACCTCCTGGGTGTCGCCTTCCTCGTCATCGTCGTCGTCGAAGTCGGTGACCGACTGGGCGCCGCCCGGGTGGTAGCGGATCTGGAAGCGCTCGAGCAGCTCGTCGCGCCGCGGCTCGTCGACCGGCAGGTCGTCGGCCACCAGCACCCACTCGGCGCCCTCGAACTCCTCCATGTTGAAGATCTCGCCGTCGAGCTCGGGGGAGTCGTCCACGACGACGAGCACCTCGGTCTGCGGGTTGAAGTAGGTCCCCGGCCGCAGAAGCAGGTCCTCGAGGTCGAATATGCGCTGATCCCTGGCCATCGCGGTCAGCCTACCCCAGGAGCACAAGGCCTCACGACAGGCGACGGATTTCCCGCTCGACCTCCTCGTCGACGTCCAGCGGAGGCTTGCCCTGGCGGCCGCGGCGCTCGTTGCGGGCCAGCACGAGCTGGCGCACCTCGGCCCGCAGCGCCGGGTCGACCTCGTGGGTGGCGGTCAGCCGGCGCAGCTCCTCCTCGACGTCGAGCGGGGCCTGGCCGCGGCGCTCGCGGCGCGCGTTGCGGGCGGCGAGCATCTGGCGGATCTCGTCCTCGCGCACGCCGGTCGCCTCGCGCGCCGGCGCCTTCCCGCGCCCGACGTCCTCGTTGAGCGACAGCCCGCCGCGCCCGATCTGGTCGTAGAGCTTGCTGGAGCCGACGAACGTGACGATCGCCACGAGGGAGGCCCCGACCACGACCACCAGGAGGACGGTCCAGAAGGCGTCCTGGAGCGCCGTGGCGACGACGGGGTCCATCGTCGGATTCTGCCCGATCCGGGCCTCGCGCCCCGCCCCCGCCGGTTCCGCGTTGCCCACCCCCCCCGGGGTGGGGTACCCTTTGGTTGACTGACCAGTCAATCTAGCCCGGAGAAAGAAGAGCTTAGAAGTGGTCGATTTCAGCCTCAACGACGAGCAGAAGGCGCTCCGCGAGATGGCGCACGACTTCGCCGAGAAGGAGATGCGGCCGGTCGCCTGGGAGTACGACAAGGACGGCACCTGGCCCGAGGACGTGCTCAAGAAGGCCTGGGAGCTGGGGCTGATGAACAGCCACATCTCCGAGGAGTACGGCGGGCCCGGCGCGTCCTACATGGACGGCACCCTGATCGAGGAGGAGCTGGGCTGGGGCTGCTCGGGCATCGGCACCTCGATCGCCTGCAACGGCCTGGCCACCGCGCCGATCGCCCTCGGCGGCTCGGAGGAGACGAAGAAGGAGTTCCTCGGCATGCTGACCGAGGAGTTCAAGCTCGCCTCGTTCTGCCTGACCGAGCCGGACGCCGGCTCCGACGTCTCGGGCATGCGCACCACCGCCGTCAAGCAGGGCGACAAGTACGTCATCAACGGCAGCAAGTGCTTCATCACCAACGGCGGCTACGCCGACTACTACACCGTCTACGCGAAGACCGACAAGGACGCCGGCCATCGCGGGATCTCCGCCTTCGTCGTGCCCCGTGACGACACCGTCACGGTGGACAAGAAGGAGGACAAGATGGGCCAGCGGGCGTCCAACACCGCGACCATCACCTTCAACGACACCGAGATCCCGGCCGAGAACCTGCTCGGCGAGGAGAACCACGGGTTCAAGCTGGCCATGATGACCCTCGACCGCACGCGCCCCGGCGTGGCGGCGATGGCGGTCGGGATCGCGCGGGCGGCGTTCGAGTACGCCACCGACTACTCCAAGGAGCGCGTGCAGTTCGGCGTGCCGATCGCCATGCACCAGGCGATCCAGTTCATGATCGCCGACATGGCCACCGAGGTGGAGGCCGGGCGGCTGATGGTCTGGAAGTCGGCCGTCGAGCTCGACCAGGGCAAGCGCAACACGCTGACCTCCTCGCACGCCAAGCGCTTCGCCGCCGACGCCGCGATGAAGATCACCACCGACGCCGTGCAGGTCTACGGCGGATACGGCTTCATCAAGGAGTACCCGGTGGAGAAGCTGATGCGCGACGCCAAGATCATGCAGCTCTACGAGGGCACGTCGCAGATCCAGCGGCTGGTGATCGCCCGCGAGACGCTGCTCCCGCGGCGCATCGAGGAGCCCGCGCCGGCGGCCGTGTAGCGGCGCGCCGAACC
>Ga0299913_10005489_pt1 | contig 10840 bp, 10 predicted proteins | sample RVTome_9_FD_201360 | JGI IMG/M metagenome (GOLD analysis project Ga0299913, IMG submission 201360) | Soil microbial communities from uranium-contaminated site in the Upper Colorado River Basin, Wyoming, United States - RVT155D38 (version 2) ... | reverse complement strand
GACCGGCCGATCCACGATCACGTTCTCCACCGGATACGCGCCCCCGTACAGAAGCACCTGACCGCCGGGCGCTACCCGGGCCATCGCTTCGGCCAGACTGCTCACGACCGTGGACCCCTCCGGCGGCGCATCCGGATCGGCGCTCACGTGCACTACCGCCTCGAGGTCGGCGCTCAGCGTCGTGAAGGCCACCGTGAGCCCGAACGCCAGCGGCTCGCCGTCCAGGTCCTCGATTTCCCGCGTGGTGCGGAGAGCATAGTCCGTCCCCGCGGCGAGCGGCTCCGCGGGCGTGAAGGCCACCGTCAGGTTGGCCGCGTCGACGAATTCGAACGTGCCGGCCACCGGCACGCCCCCTCGCAGGACCTGCAGCGAGGACGCGGTCAGCGTCTCCACGCTGATCGGCTCGCTGAAGACGACCAGCATCGTCGCGTTCAGCGGCACGTCCCGCTTCCCCGGTGGCGGGTCGGTGCGCACGACCACCGGGGGTTGGCTCGGCGGTACGACCGAGAAGAACGTGACCACCCCGTCGCTTGCGCTGGACTGTGCCGTACCGCCTCCGGCGAGCAGCGGTTCATCAAGGCCGGCAAGCTCGATGCGAAAGTCGAGCGTGTCGCCGGCGGCCGCCTGGATCGGGACGGGGTCGAAGCCTCCATCCTTCATCGTTGCCGCGAGCTCTGCCCCGCTCGCCCGGTTACGAAAGGCGGCCCGCTTCCCATCGGGAACGCTGCCTGGGGACAGAGATACGTACACGACGTCGGTCGCTGCGGAAGCGCTGAAGGAAGCGCCCGAAGACGATGCTGCCTGCGCCGTGACGGGATTCGAGATCATCGCCGGCGACGGAGTGTCCTCGGGGGGGTCGTTGGGGCCAGGCTCCGGTCCCTGGACCTCGCGGCAGGCGCTGGCCCACAGCACGGCCAGGGCGACGGCCAGCGCCCGTCGGGAGAATCGAACGACACGGGTCACCACCATCGGTGCCTCCTTGGGTGCTCGCCCATCACGAGTCTTCTAGGCGCCGTCATCCGGCCTGGGGTCTCTCATGCGCATCGATACGTCCTGAACTGCCTCATACGACGGACGTGTGTCCCTCTCTTGCTCGTGATGTCACCGCGCGCTCCCCTCGACCACCACGAACCCCGCCCAGTGGAACGGATGGGCAGCCGGACCCGCGAGCAGCGCGCGCTGCGCCTCGGCGAGGGCGCGGCTCGGATCCAGGCCGGCCAGGTGGCGGGCGTAGAACTCCTCCATCAGCGAGGCGGTCGACCGATCCTCGATGGCCCACAGGGTGGCGACGACCCGGCTCGCGCCCGCGTGGAGGAATGCCCGTGTGAGCCCGACCCAGTCGTCTCCCGGAGGCACGTCGGCCTGGCGGCCCGACCCCAGCCCCGTCTGGCACGCGGACAGCACGACCAGATCGGCGGCGAGCTCCAGCCCGAAGACCTCGTGCACCTCCAGGCGCCGGTCGCCGACGCCGGGGGAGAACTCCACGAAAGAGAAGAGCGGGTTGTGCTTGTTGAGCGCGCCGTAGGTCGCGAGGTGGAGGATGCGCTTGGCAGGCGCCGCGTGCAGGAACGCCGCCTCGGTGGCTCGACTCCCGGTCAGGACCTCCACCTCTCCACCGGCGAGGCGCGCGACCATGGCGACCTCACGACCGGACCCCGGCAACGCATCAGGTCGGGGTGCCACGGCCAGCACGCCCTCCCCCCGCCGTCGCGCAGGACGATCGCCCAGCGCGAGCCAGACGGTCGCCGAAGGGGCCGTGGCCAGCTCGTAGCGCTCGATCAGCAGGCTTCCGCTCCGATCATCGGCCAACGCCGCGAAAGGCAGGTAATGCAGCTCGGCGTGCGGTACGAGAAGCAGCCGCGTCGTTCCCGCGAGCAGACCCGTTTCTTCGAGGGGGGCGATGAGATGACGGTGCAGCCGCCGGAAGGGCCCGAGCCAGAGGGAATCCGAACCGGGCCGCGGGGACTCGACGGTTCCGCGCGCGAACGACACCAGGCGCGCCAGTTCGTCGCGGGCGATGCCCAGATCCACGACCGCGAGGCTGTCCCGCGCGACGACGAACGCGATCGACCCAGAATCGCCTACGAGGTATTCGATGAAGGCCTGGTCGCCGTCGAGGCGCCGGGCGACGTCCCGCCAGCCGGCCGTCTCGTCGGAGAGCAGCGCGGCGTGGCGCGGCGAACGCTCGCGCATTTCGAGCAGGAGCCCCGCGTAGGCCGCCTGCACCGCGAGGAGCTCCTCGCGGACGACGTCGCCAGCGTCCAACGCGGGGCCTCTTAGCGTCCCGGGGCTCGATGATCCCCCCAGCTCGTCGCTGAGCTCCGCGATGCGCCGCCGGAGATCCTGCTCGCGGTCCACGAGCTCGGCGGCCGGGTCGCCCTCGACGGAGATCCGGCCCCTTCCGAGCAGTTCGAGCATCTCGCGGGCGCGGAGGCGCTCGCTCACCTCGAAGGCGGTCCCGGGCAGGTCCCTGGCGCGCTCGACCAGCGCGAGCTGCGCGTACGCCTCCCACTTGTCGGCCAGGAACCCGGCCCGCCGCTCCGGCAAGGCGAGCGAGCCGGCGGCACCCTCGACCTCCGCCACTGCCGCCCGCAGGGCCTGCGCGGCGTCGTTCAGCGCGCCCCGGCTTCGCAGCACCCCCGCGAGCCCGGCGTGAAGGCCCCACGCGATGTCGGGGGCGTAGCGACCGTCCAGGCGGGCGAGCGCCTCGCGATACAGCGCCTCGGCCGCGGCCGCGCGCCCACGTTCGGCCTCGAGCGCCGCTCGTTCCCCGAGCGCCGCCGCCAGCCCCACCGGGTCGTCCAGTGCCTCCAGCTCGGCCGCCGCCCTGGCCAGATGGCTGCGCGCGAGCGCCGTGTCTCCGCGGGCACGCGCGACTCGTCCCAGCGCGAGTCGCGTCAGTGCTGCCGCACGGCCGCTGCCCGATCCCTCCTGCGCCCTGAGCGCCGACTCGAACAGTGCGCTCGCGCCCTCGTGATCGTCGCGCTCCAGCCGGAGCAAACCCAGACCGTGGCGGGCCTCTGCCTCGCCGTCCGGGTCGCCGGCCTCGCGATACAGCCGCTGCGCCTGCAGGTAGAGCCGCTCCGCGTCCGCAAGGGAGTTCAGCCGGACGGCCAGGTCTCCCTGGCCGAGCGCGATGCCGGCGGCGACGTCCGCGCCGGCGGACTGCGTCTGGGCGATCCCTCCGGCGTCTCGCAGTGCATCGAGCGCGGCTTGCAGCTCGCCTCGAGCGGCCAGCGCGCCCGTGAGCGCCCGCCGCACCGCGATCGCGCTCGAGACCGGGCCGGTCCGGTCGTAGATCTCGAGCGCCTCCTGGAGCGTCGCCTGTGCTGCCGGGTAGTCTCCCCGCCGCAGCTCGAGCTGGCCGAGGCCGTAGAGGGCATCCGCCGCGTCTGCCCAGGCCTCGCGCGCGCGCCAGGCAGCGAGCGCGTCCCGGTACAGCCGGCTGGCACGGGCGAAGTCGCCTCGGAGGCTTGCGAGTCCCGCGAGGTTGAGGAGGTTCGTCGCGGCGGCCTCGTCGCGGCCGTCGCGCCGGTTCGTGGCGAGCGCCGCCTCGAAGTGCCGGCGTGCCCCCTCGAGGTCGCCCGTGGCCCACGCGAGGAGTCCGAGGTTGTTGCGGACGGCGGCGAGCCCGCGGGTGTCGCCGATCCGCTCGTAGAGGTCCAGCGCACGGAAGTAGTGCGCGCCCGCCGCCGCGAGATCGCCTCGGTCCTCGCTAACGCCGGCGAGCGCGACGACTGCGTTCGCCTCGACCCTGCGATCGCCCACGGCGAGTGCCAGGCTCCGCGCCCGGTCCAGCTGCGCTTGGGCGCTGTCGAGCTTGCCCCCGTGCAGGAACGCCACTCCGATGTTCCCGGCCACAGCAGCGATCAGCGCGGTGTCGGGGATGGACCGTGCGCGACCGAGCGCCAGCCGCCACACCGCGATCGCGGCATCGGCGCCGTCCCGACCGAACGCCGCGATTCCCTCGCGTCGCACGCTGTCGGCCCAGAGCCTGACGGCGCGGCGCTCGGGCGGCCACGCGATGAACCGCGCCACTTCGCGGGCGAGAAAGGTATCCTCCCAGGCGATGGCGTACGCCACGCCGAGTCGCCGCGCGGCCTCCAGCTCGCCGGCGCGGAGCGCGTCGCTCACGGCCTCACGAACAGCGAGGGGATCGGCCTTCGTAGCCGAGACTAGCGCTGACTCCGGCAGGTCGCGGGCGAGGGCCCGCAGCGAATCGGCTGTCGGCGATTGGAGCGCGAGCGCCGCGACGAGGAGCGGGCCCAGCGTCATCGTCCCGGACCTCGCGCCACCGAGAACTCGATCAGATCGGAGGCCACCCACCGGTCGAACCCGACGCGCGCCTCGACCTGCCACCAGTAGGTCTCGCCGGGCGCGGGCAGCACCGAGTCGGGCAGCGTAGCTACCGTCCCGGCGAGCTCGGCCTCGTACAGCACGATGCCCCGGGCATCGAACAACGCGGTCCGATACAGGTCAGCCCCCGGCACGGGCGTCCAGCGGAGGCTGGGGGCCTCGGCCACGGGGCCCTCGGGAAACACCGCTTGCGGGGCCGGTGCCGCGGTGATCGGCGGCGCGCGGTGGGGTCGCGTCTCCTCCTGGAACCGCGTCGGCCACGCGAAGAGCAGCAGCACGGCCGCGGCGGCCACGCCGGCGGCGATCCATCCCCGCCGGTGCCCGCGCCCGCGCCGATCGGTTTCGGCCGCGCGCAGCTCCCGCGCGACTTCGGGATCCGCGAGGGCCCGCGCCACGGCGGCCACCACGCTCCGGCACCGCATGCACGCAGCCAGGTGTGGCAGCGCCGCGGCCCGGCGCTCCGGGTCGAGGGCACCCTCGGCCAGCGCCGCGAGCGTGTCATGGTCGAGACAGTCCGGAGTCGCGGGAGGATCGCCGCGGAGATGAGGCGCAAGCGCCCGGCGCAGCAGCTCGATGTCGTCAGGCTTGGCCACCTGTCCGCTATCCCCCGTGTGTGAGTTCATGATTACGGCCCAGTGAGACGACCCGGATCGCGCGGATTGCTCACACGTCCGCGCTGCCGATGCCGGACCGCGCGAGGTGCGCCTCCAGGGTCGCGAGCGCCCGGTACACCCGGTTGTAGACCGCCTTCGCGTTCGGCAATCCGACGATCCGCGCTACTTCCGCTGCGGGGAGCTCCTCGGCGACGTACAGCTCGACCGCGACACGGTCCTGCTCGCTCAGGGTCGCGAGCGCCCGCTCGAGGAGAGTCTGCCGTTCCGAAGCTTCCACCGCACTCGCCTCGTCCGGCCGCGTCTCGATCGGCAGGACCGGGTGCAGCTCGCGCAACAGGGAGCCACGGCGTCCTTCGCGCACCGCTCGATACATCGCATGCAGCTCGCGGAGGAACTCCTTGAAGGTCATGCCGGCGGACTCGCGGGCGCGGATCAGCTCGAACGCCTCGACGTGGCTGCGTCCTTCCAGGAACACGTGCTCGAACATTTGGCGCTGGCGGGGCGGCAGCTCCTCCGCTACCGCAGGAAGACGCCGGCGCCCGTCGCGTCGGCGAAACCAGTCGATCGTAAGGTTGCGGACGACCGTGACGAGCCAGGTCGAGAACCTGGCGCGGTGCTCGGCCTGCGCGTGGTACGCCCGGAGCCGCCGCAAATCGTCCTCGCGGAGGGCCTCGCAGACCCGCGCGAACACGTCCATCACGTCATCGTAGTCCTGGGCGTAGTGCCTGATGGCCGCGAAGATGAGACGGCGGTAACGCGAGATGAAAAGGTCCCACGCGGCCTCCGCGTCATCCCGGTCGAGGGCTGCGGTCCAGTCTTCCATCGAGGGGCCTCCCGGAAGGGAGCCGGGTGGCTGGCACGCCGGTGGGCGCACGCGGCGGGACTCGCATCGAGATTACGTCCGGCATCCTATAGTGGCAACGATGGCCTCGACGCCGTCTCGCATCTACGCTGGACGGGGCCGGTCCCGCTGGGGCCCGCCTCGGGTCCGCGCTTCGCCGACAGGGCTCGGCGGTGCGGGCCGCGGAGGAGCCGGCCGGGCCGTACGGCGGAGGCGGCGTGCGATTCCCTCCCATCCGCACACCGGACACCAGCGCCATTCGAAGCGGCGCGACCACCTGGCGAGGAGCGGTTTCCGCACCGGGATGGTATCCTCGAAGCAGGCGGGGCAGGCGCGCACCGGCCGGATGATCGCCATCGCGCCGACCGCCACCAGAAGCACGCGCAGGACCACCAGCCCCGCGAACACGAGGACGACCACGGTGACGCTCATGCGGCAATCTGGCGGCAAGGACCCGGCCACGGGAAGGGAAGGCGCATGTCGCTGATCGGCTTCCACCGCGTCCTGATCGGGACCGCGATCGTCTTCTGCGCCGGCTTCGGCGTGCGCGAACTCGTCGTGTGGTGGAACGGTCGCGCGACCATCGACCTGGTGCTCGGCTTCGCGTTCCTCGTCGCCGCGGGGGCTCTGGCGAACTACCTGCACAAGCTGACGCGGTTGCTGAACTTGCCGGAGGAGTAAGCGGTCACGTTCGACGCGCGGATGGCGGGGGCGCAGGGCCTTCGGACGGAGGTGGTCCGGCCCGGCTGAAGATCGCAGCGTCGGCTACGCCTCCGGTGGCGCGTCCTCCGCGGCGAAGAGGTCGAACGCCCCTTCGCTCTCGACGAAGAAGATGCAGTCCGCCGCGGCGTCGCAGCTCGTCGTGTGCCGGTAGTCACCGCCGGGCTGCATCAGGTACGACCCGGGCTCCAAATGGAACTCGGGCTGCCCTTCCGGTTGCTGGATGTAGGTCCCGGAAACGATCACGAGCTTCATCGGATGCGTGTGCGAATGCAGCGGCGCCTCGAATCCCGCGGGGAGCCGGAAGAAGGCGCCGAAGCGGTCGGATGCGGGGTCGCCCCAGAGCGTCGCGATCTGCACGCCCGGAGCCCCCTCCGGATCCAGGTCGGTCCACGCCAGGTCGGCCGCCATGATCGGGACCGGCTGGTCGCCGGACGTTTCTCTCGTCTCGACCTCGTTGCCCGCGGCCGGCTCGGCGGCGGCCTCCGTATTCCCGGCTGGCTCGTCGGGCGGAGCACAGCCGAGCACGACGCCGAAGGTCGCCAGCAGGATCCACGAAGTGGTCGAAGCGATCGAGCCCCTCATCGTCTCCTCCAAGTCCGGGAAGAAGCCGGCCGGAACGTCCGGCCGGTCGAGCAGGTCACTGGTCGGGCGGAGGGGGTGCGGTGTCCCTCGCCGCGGGCGGCACGGTCGGGTTCGCGGGGACCGGCGCGGCCGGTGCGGGCGGGGGTCTGCCACCCACACGCGCGAGGCTGTCCGCGCTGAGCCCGCCGCGCCGTGTGGGATCCGGCACGGTCGCCGCTCCCGGGGCGGCCGCGGCCGAGTCCAGCCCGAGCTCGGGCGGTCCGTCGTAGATCGTGCGCCCCGGTTCTCCCCGCATCTCCTCGGCCACTCCGACCGCCGGGCTCCCGGCATCGAGCTGGAGACGCTCGGCGGCGTCCTCTCCGGGCGCACGCTCTTCGCCTCCGCACCCCGCAACCGCCACCGCGGCGAGCGCGAGGCAGCACGCTCCGCGCCGGCACGCATCGGCCAGCCGGACGGTCGAACCATCCGCGCGCGCGCGGTTCGCCTTGTCGTCGGAGGGCGCGCCCGAGCGGAGCCAGCCGCGGAAGGAGTCGGCGACCCCCGCGAGCTTCCACTCCTCCAGGATCCCCAGGGCCATGGCCCTGTGCGGGCCGCTGCCCGTGCCGGCCGCGAGGCACCTCTCGACCAGCCAGCCCTCGAACGTCTCCGGCTCCGGGTCGTCGCGGATCGCGGCCTCGAGGAGCTCGCGCTTGATGCCGATGCCGATAAAGTCCGGCGTGGTGTCCCGCTTGCGCCGCCGCCGCCGCCCCTCGGTGGCCTCCAGGGCCTCGAGCAGATCGCTACAGAGCTCGGCGGGGCGCAAGAAGCCGCCGTTTACGTGGCTCGGGCCCACGTTCCCTCCTCTTCCAGCTGTCGCTCCTCCAGCGGCGCGAACCGGACCGCGAGAGCGTGTCCGGGGTGGTCGGGCCGCCGATAGCCGCGCTCCAGGGCCACCAGGTCCAGCTCGACGGTCGCGAGGTCCTCCAACGCCAGCTCCGCCGCGGGGATCGCCGCGAGCGTGGCGATCGCCTTCGCGTAGCCGCTGCAAGAGTCGCAGGCCTCCACTCGCCGGGTCTCCTCCTCGCCCTCGGCCGCGAAGGCCTTCTGACGCTCGTGGTCCCGCTCCCCGCAAAAGGCGCAGTGCAGTACGTCTCTGCGCCAGCCCCCGCCGCAGCGGGAGCAGCGGAGATGGCGCTGGCGGTCCAGCCCACGCATCTCCACGAGCGTCGGCCACGCGCCGCACACCGGACAGTATCCCTCGCCCCAGCGCTCGGGTGCCGCGCCCGCGACCCGCTCCGCGATCGCTCGCATGATGGGCGCGACGGCGAGCTCGGCGAGCGTCGCGAGCGGCTCCGGCGAGAGACCCGCGCCGGCGGCGAGGGCGGCCCAGCGTTCGGGGGTCCGGTCGAGCGCGGCTTCGAGCAACCGGGCGCCATCGAGGTCCGCCGACTGGCCCTGCGTTCCGGCCTCGATGAGCCGCCGCAGGAACGAGCCCGTGGCGGCCGGATCGAGGAACACGGTGGCGCCGTCGAGCACGGGAGCGCTCGGGGAGCGCGCCGGATCGACGCGCACGTGGAGGGGCCACCGCTTCGGCTCCTCGCCCAAGCGCAGGGTCTCCGCGTAGGCCGCGATCCAGCTCGCCCACTCGGGGCGCTCGCGGTTCAGTCGTTCGAGTCGCCGTCCAGCTCCGTCAGACCGAAGACCGGTTCGGGTCCGTTGCATTCCACCGTCATTTCGCAGGGTACGTCGTGGTACATCCGCGAGCCTTCATGCATGAGCACCACGGCGTCTCGGTTCCCGGGGTCCGCGCCGGCGTCCCCGCCCCGGACGCGATCGGCCTCGGGGCTGGCGCAACCCGCCAGCGCGGACGTCGCGACCCCGATGCACAGGAGCGCACACAGGCGAACAGCGGCGCGCGCCCTCACATCGACCCCGAGAACGGGAACAGCTCCACGGTCTCCGAGGCCAGGATCACCACAGCGCGCAGGAGGAATCCGCCGACGAGGACCAGCACGGCGGCCGTGAGAGCCGGCGGGGCGGTGAGCCGATCCCGGAACCACTCCGGGCGGTAGTGCAGCGCGAGGGGGACGAGGATCCCCAGGCCCACCACGCCCACCAGCAGCAGAGCGCCCCAGAGGCTGAGCCAGCGCGCGACCACGGGGCCGAGCGAGACCAGGAATGCGGCGAGCACAACCAGCTCCAGCAGCAGCAGCCAGCTGTCGTAGTCGGAGAGCCGGTGGGTGACGTCCGCCGGCGCGCGCTCATCGCCCGTCGAGCCGAGCAGCAACAGGGTGGCCGCCGCCGTCGACACCCCCGACACGACGAAGAGGGGGCCGATGAGCGTGCTGTCGCCCCAGATCGGCCGGTTGGTGACGCTCAGCAGCACGCCGGTGTAGCTGGCGAAGAAGAGGCCGAGCAGCGCGCCCGCGATCGCAAGGACCGGCAGGAGGACCGGTCCGCGCAGGGCCGCGGGCCACCTCCATCGGATTCGTTCGTTCTCCGCGAGCACCGCGATCGCCATCGCGGTCGCGACGGCGCCGAACAGGAGCAGCGCCCACGACCCGACGGAGATGGGCGACCACAGCTTGAGGATCGGTGCCGGAAACTCCTCGGACCGGATCAGCATGTGCCAGAAGCGGAGCGGGCGGTTCAGGTCGACAATGAGCAGCAGGCCGCTGAGCCCGGCCCCGATCGCCGCGACGTAGTAGCCCCAGCGGATCACCGGTCGATCCTCCGGCCGGCCGAAGAAGTCGAGCACCGCGGAGATGAAGAACGCCCCGCCGGCGATCCCGCCGACGAAGAAGTAGGGGATGATGAACCACGTCCAGTCCGCCGGCTGCGTGAAGTACGTGTCGGACGGGACGCCGCCCGCCGCCTGCAGAGCCGCGGAGAGGGCCGTCATGTGCGGGCCTCCTCCGCGTCCGCTTTGCCGGCCGCGATCTCGTCCATGCGGCGTTTGCGGAGCCCGACCACCCCGAGCACGCCCACGACGAGCGCCGTGACGGTGCTCCAGGCGGAGGCCGCGGCGATCCGGAAGCTCGGTAGCTTCGGCTCCCGCGGCAGTCCGTACACTTCCGGCTCATCGACGAGCAGGTAGAACGCGTTGAGCCCCCCGAGCGGGCCGTCCGGGTCGGCGCCGTACAGATACGCCCTCTGCTCGCCCTGGCCGTGCAGCTGAGCCACGCGCCGCTGCGCGCGCTCGCGCAGCTCCACGATCGGCCCGAACTGGATGGAATCGGTCGGGCAGGCCTTGGAGCACGCGGGCTCCAGGCCCGCGCTCAGCCGGTCGTAGCAGAGCGTGCACTTCTGCGCCGTGTTCGAGACGTCGTTGATGCCGATGACGCCGAAGGGACAGGCCGGGATGCACGCCCGGCAGCCGTTGCACACGTCGGACTGGATGACGACGGTGTCGAACTCGGTCCGGATGATCGCGCCGGTCGGGCAGACCTCCAGGCACCCCGCCTGGACGCAGTGCTTGCAGACGTCGCTCATCATCAGCCAGCGCCCGTCGTAGGGCGCATCGAACTGCTCCACGAACGTCACGTGGCGCCAGTTGATGCCGTTCAGCTCGAGCGTGTTGTCGTAGCTGTGGCCGCTCATCTCGCCCATGCCGCCGTGCGCGGCGGGCAGCTGGTTCCAGTTCTTGCACGCGACCTCGCAGGCCTTGCAGCCGATGCAGATGGTCGTGTCGGTGAAGAACCCCAGGGCCTCGGCCATCACGCCCTCTCCACGTTGCACATGAACG
>Ga0299913_10005488_pt1 | contig 10840 bp, 8 predicted proteins | sample RVTome_9_FD_201360 | JGI IMG/M metagenome (GOLD analysis project Ga0299913, IMG submission 201360) | Soil microbial communities from uranium-contaminated site in the Upper Colorado River Basin, Wyoming, United States - RVT155D38 (version 2) ... | reverse complement strand
CCCCGACCCGCCGGAGCGCCGACGCCCCTCGAGACCGCCCGCGGCGACCGCGAGAGGGCGTCGAGGTCGTTGAGGGCGACGACGAGCTCCCTGGTGGTGCCAGGGGAGGTGGCCGACGACGTGGGCGCCGTGGCGGAGCGCGAAGCCGCGGGGGTCCTGGTCGTCGGCGAGGCGGTAGAGCGGATCGCGCGAGGCGATCGGCACGGCGGCCGTGGCGAGCTACGCCGGGTGGAGCTTCAGCTCTGTCTCGAGAAGCTGTCGCCACAGCAACCTCGAAACTCGACTACGGAGGCCGAGGCTCCCGATCGGTCGTATCGCGAACCGGCTGGCTCCACAGGCTGTCGCCCGTACCAAGGTCGACCGCCCGGAGCTGCAGCGTTTCCTCGACGAGCTCCCCACCGATGCGCCGGGCATGAGGAGGTGCCAGGAAAACGATCCCCGTGTCAGTGACGAAGAACGGTGCGTAGCGGACGAACGTGCGCAGGCTGCCGACCTCCTGACCATCCTCCCGGCGGTAGATCGTCCACCGATACTTGTCCCAGTCTGAGCCGGCCACTCGCAGGCTGCTCATCACGTGCCGCTGATCGGCGGACAGGAACTGCGGCTGCGGGATGCCTCGAAGAGGAGCTTCCGCCGGGACAGCCGCGGCTGCGGCGTCCAGGCCCACCGGTCCCGGCGGAGCGACCGCCAAGCCCGGAGCGAGAGTCGGCACCACCGCCCCGGAGGCCGGCTCGATCTCCACTTCCCCGCGCAGCACCGTCGCTTCGCCGCCCGGTTCGGCGACCGCGGGGGCGGAGGCGGCGGCGAATGTCGGCGGTGGCCCGCCGTCGGGCGCCCCGGCCGAGACAACGGGAGGAGCCTCGCCCGGCAGTTGCTGGATCGGTCCGCGGGCGACGCCGCGCAGCGGCCGCTCGACGAACTCCCAGGCAATGTTTGCCCTCGTTGCCTGAGGTCCTACCGGGGCCGCCTGGGCGGTGAAGGCGCGGTTGGCGGACTGGCCGATCATCGGTCTGACGTTGGGCGGCAGCTCCACCAGGCTCTCCGCCACCGGCGCGCCCTGGCCGAGGTCGAGCGACACGAGCCTCATCGAATTGGCGGGCCCGGGCTGCTCCGCCTGGGCGACCAGGAGGTCGCCGACGATGGTGATCGGCTTGGCCGCCTCCGGCGAGCGCCAGACCGCCTCGCCGCTCGCGAGGTCGAGGCCGACGACGCCGCCCTCCGGAGTCATCACGAACACCTGATGGCGATCGGGCTCGACCACCACTCCGGGCACGAGCTGGAAGCTGCTCACGGTTGCCTCCTCATTCTTCCTCCTCGGGCAGCGTCAGCGTCCAGGCGCCGCGACCCAGTGTTCCGGCCAGGAGCACGCGGTCCACCGCACTGTACTTCAGGCGCAGGACGGGAACCGTCGGCAGCCCGGTGCCGACTCTGCTCCACGCGAACGCGGGCGCCGAGGCGCTGAGAATCCCCGCGTTGGTCCCGAGCACCACGCTGCCACCATCGAGGTCGGGGCAATAGACCACCGAGTGAAGCACGCTGCCCCCGAGGTCCAGGACATCGTTCGTGACTTCGTCCCAGGTCGTGCCGGCATCCAGCGTGCGATACACGTGCGTGGCGTCGATGGCGTAGGCGATCCGCTCGTCGTGGATGGCGATCGCGACGACCGGTCCGGTGCGGGGGTAAGCGGCGGACGCGACCAGCGGCGCCGGGTGGGCAGCCGTCCGAACGAAGACGTCGCTGCCCGACCCGACGTAGAGCAGGTCAGCGTTGCCGATCACTCCGTAGGCGATCGGCGAAGCATAGGTCGTCGAGAGGCCTTCGTTCGCCCGGATCCCGGGGCCGATCTCGGTCACCGTATCCCCCTCGTCGTCGGACTCGTAGACGCTGTTGGCGGCGCCGACGATCAGTCGTTCCGGCGCGACGGCGTTGACCTCGATCGGCGTGTAGAACTGTGGCTTCAAGGGGCTGCCGCCCGCGAGCACGAAGAGTCCGATCGACTTGCGGCTCTGCAGAACGCCCGAGGAGTCGTAGACCTCGCGGCGAAAGCCGGCCAACTCCTGGTAGCTCGAGTAGCGCGTGGACAGGCCGACGGCGTGGGCGACGCCGACGGCGCCGCCGTCACCCGTGGAGACGCTGCGCCATCGGGCGTCCGACCGAGCCAGTTGCTGTGGCGTTCCGGTGTCCTGCGCGCCGCAGATGACCGTGCGCGCTCCCTCGTCCCAGGCGACGGAGTGAAGCTCGGCCGTTTGCAGGTTCCCGTTCATGGAGAACCAGTCTCCGTCGGCCTGGAGCGGCCGGGTCCGTCGATAGACGCCGCCGTCGTCGACCTCGATGAGCTCGCCACGGGCATCCATCGCCATGGCACGGGAGTCGGCGTGGGGCGCACTATTCGAAGCGGTGTTGCTGTGTGTGAGGTGGGAGGCCTGGCTGCCGCTCGGGCGCGACGCGTCGACACGAAAGAGGCGGCCCGAGTAGTCTCTCGCCCCCACTGCATTGGGCCAGCGGGGCCTCCCTGGCAACGCCTCGTCGGAGCCGACCTGTCGGTCGCCGCCGACGTAGACCACGGCGTCGTCCTCACGGTCGGCCGCCAGGGAGAGGTGGATGCTCGCTTGCCCACCCGGGTGCAAGCCGAACACCGCGCCGCCCACTTCGACGGTACTGGGCAGATCCAGCGCACGCCAGGTCCCACCGCCGTCGCCGGAGCGGAACAGGCCGGCGAGCCGACCGGCGTTGGCGAGGGCGACGTAGACGTTGTCGGAACCGCCCACCGCGATCTTGACGTTGACCACTCCGACGCCGAGCAAGGCATCGATCGCCGCGTCGCTGACCTTCTGCCAGTGGGCGCCTGTATCGATGCTGCGGAAGATCCCCCGCGTGCCGACGTGAGCATAGAGACGCGCCGGATCGCTCGGATCACCGGCCAGGGCGAAGCTGACGCCCGCGGGGAGGCCGGTGTTGGCCGCCCCGGAGACCACGCCCCAGGAGGCGCCGCCGTCGCTGCTGCGAAAGACGCCACCGTTGTTCGTGGCGACGACGATGACGTTGCCGCGCGCGGCGACGCCGCAGATGTGCAGCCTCCGGAACTGGCCTCCGTTGTCCAGGGTCTCCCAGTTGTGGCCGCCGTCGGTGCTGCGCAGCACGCCGATGAGGCTGCCACCCATGCGGCTCAAGCTGCTGAACCGGCCCGTACCTGCCACGAGGGTCTGGTGCGTGGCGTCGGTCGGGTCGAGGTCGAGGGCGCCGATCGACAGGGACCTCTCGCCGTCGGTGAGCTGTTCCCACGTCGGCCTGGCCTGCCGCGCGTCCTGAGTCTTCCAGACGCCGCCGTTGACGGCGCCCACGTAGAGGACGTCGGGGTCGGTCGGATGGAGGGCGATCGCCTGGACCGCACCGACCACCTCTTTGTCGGTGATCCCCTCGACCTGGCCCTGCGTGGTGGGTCGCGGACCCTGCGGCACCCACGTGAGAGTCGGCATCTCGTTACCCCCTTGCGAGAACGCTCATGAGCTGACCAACTCGTGCCCGGTAGGTGCTCATTGCGCCGGCTTCTGGAGCTCCCGCAGCTCGCTCTCCACCTTGAGCCTCGCCACCTGGGCTCTTTCCAGGTCGGTCCGCAGCTTGAGGAGCTCGGTTTCGAGTTGGATCGCGCTCCCCGACGAGACCGCGAGGAGCTCCCGCTCTGCCACGCCGAGATCCTTCCGCGCCCTGAGGAGATCGATCTCCGCCTTGAGGCGCGCGATCTCCTCCGTGGTCCGCCGAGTGTCGAGCACGCCACCGAGCGCGATCTCCTTCTCGACCAGCGACTTCTGCTTCTCGAGCTCGGCGATGCGCTGCTCGATGCCCTGGAGATCCAGCTTCTGTTGCTGATCGATGATCTCGTTGGCCTGCTCCAGGGACGCCTTGAGCTCCACTGGGAGATCCCGCAGGGCATCGGTCGCCGCAGCGGCCTCGGAGGCGCGGAAGCTCTTCAGCGACTTCAGTCCGCCGTCCGGCCAGAAGGCCGTCTCGACGCTGAACTCGGACCACCTCGTCTTACCGATCTCCACGTAACCGAGCCGGCAGTGGCCGTCCATGACCAGCTCGGTGGTCGACTTCACTCCCACCAGCCGTTCGTCCCGAACGAGGTAGAGGACGAGGCCGAGCGGTCGGGAGCAGCGAAAGAACATGCCCGGGGCCGAATCGCCAGCGCCGGGCGGCTGGGGCACTCCGGACGAAGGCAACGGGGCCGGCTCATCCCGCGCCAGGACCAGGTCGAGGCGCTCGAACGCCGAGGCGAAGCGGCCGAGCTGCTGGCTGGTCGGCAGCCCTTTCCAGCTCTCCACCGTGCTCACCTTGGGCAGATCGTCGAGATCGAAGGTGAAAACGAGCTCCTCCGACGTCTCGTTCTCCTCGCCAGCCTTCCACGCCTGAAAGTGCGTATCGAGCCGCTTCAGCTCCTCGAAGAGCGCCTCGGACGAGCTCGCGAGGTCCTTCAGGTGCTCCTGCCGCTCCTTCCGTTTTGCAGGGTCCTTCTCGGCGACGATCTCCTCCTCGATGTCGACCATCTTCGAGCGCATCAGCTCCAGCACCTGGCCGGCTCGCTGCCGACGCTGCGCCCACTGCGGATGGGCCTCTCGGTACCTGCGCAGCACGGGGTCTTCCTCGGCCTTCGCGGCACCCGCGTCCACAGCGGCCGGTGCGACGGCGGCGCCCAGGGCGATGCGCCCGGCGATCGCGACGACCGAAGAGACGAACGAGAAGACGTTCTTCACCACCTTGCCAAGGCGGCCGACCGCCTTCGACTCCGTGCTCACCAGCCGGCCGTCCTGTGTCAGCTCGAGCCCGAAGCTTTCGTCGGAGAGCTTCGAGCCCTTCAGGTCGATCCGGTAGAACGCCGCCGGATCGGCACCGGTCTCGAGAGCGATCTCGCTCTTCACCTGCCGCGTGCGCTCCTCCCGGCGCAGGTCGAAGCGCTCGGTCACACTCGACTTCAGCCGGATTCGTGTCTTCGGGAGGTGATAGACGAGCCAAGCTTGCCGGTCTGCCATGATCGCTCCTCTCGCGGGGTCGAGCGTCGGGTTGGGACTCAGGTGTGGTGCGGGTCGCCCGTCAGCAGGAGCTGCTTCTGCACCTTGCGAGCGAGGGCATCGAGCGCGGCGAAGGCGTCGATGCGACGGAACTCGAGATTGGTGTGCTGCACGTTGTCGTTTTCGTCGTCGCCGTCGTGGATGACGAGCGCACTGTCGCGCAGCAGCGCAATCACTTCGTCGACCGGAGCCAACTCGCCCGTCAACCTGCGGTGGAGGCTCTGCATCAGCAGGATCACTCCGGCGGTGACCGGCGCTGCTTGGCTGGTGCCGTGCTGGATCGACTCGCCGTTCGGCCCGTCGATCCCCGACGAGGTGACCGGTGCGCCGGGGGCGAACACGTCGGTGTGGCAGTGTCGGTCGACCGACTCGTGGAGGCGTTGCGAGAACGGGGTGATGCGGTCGGGGCCGGAGGAGGTGGCCGCGGCGCCGTCGGGGTAGGCGAAGTCACCCTCGAACTCGTCGTAGACGGCACCCACACTCACCGACTGGCGCAGGATTGCCGGGTAGGCCATCCCCTGCCTCGAGCCGTGGCGAAAGTACATGTTGCCAGCCGAGATGACCACTGCCACGCGTCGCTCCCGCAGCTCCCGGATCCGCTGCGCGATCGTGTCGAGCTCGAAACCTGAGTCGTTCGGGCGGTTCTGGCCATCCTGGATGGACATGCAGACGGCGGCGATGTCGTGCTCGCTATGATGATCGAGGACCCAGCGCAACGCGTCGGCGACGGCGGAGAACGAGCCGCCACCGCCGTCGCTCAGGACTTTGAGCGGCACCACGCCGGCTCCCGGAGCGACTCCGCGATGGTCGCCATTCGCGACCACGATGCCGGCGACGTTGGTGCCATGGCCATTCCGATCACTCACGTCGTCGGCAGCGCCCGACGTGAAATTCACCTTCGCGCGGACCCTTCCGGCGAAGTCGACGTGGTCGACGTTCAGGCCGGTGTCGAGGACGGCGACGGTGAGCGGCGAGCCGTCTACCGTGAAGACGTGGCGGGCCTGGTTGGCACGGATCAGTCGGTCGACTTCGGCCAGCGCCAAGCCGAGGCGGGGTCGGTCGAACTGGCGCGGTCGCTCGACAAGCTGGATGTCGCCGGGAGCGGGAACGGCGGGAGGGTTCGTCATGTCGGCTCCGGGAAGAGGATGTCGGTGAACAAGTCGTCGCTCTCCTCGCCGATGCGCACCAGGAGGTCGCAGCGCTCGTCGAGCTCGGAGAGGGTCGGGCCGTGGGGCACGCCGGAATAAGTGCCTTCGTGGGTGGAGACGAGGGCGCTCCGCGGGCGGTCGTCCAGCGCTTGCGGAGGCAGGATACGGTCGAGGAAGTCGCCGACGGGCGTGCCGTTGTGGCTGCCGTGGTGGCCGACCTTGAGGAAGTGGACGGGGCGAAGCTCGCCCCTCTTCCCCATCTCTGCCCACGCCCTCTCCTCGGCGTCGCCGGGGAAGAGGAGTCTCCAGCCCCGCCACTCCAGGCAGAAGACGAGGCTGGTGTTGTTGGCCGCTTTGTCGATCGCCAAGAGGTTGTCGAAGACGCCGGCACGGCGGCGCGCCACGAGGTTGTAGAAGGCCTCGCCGTCGACTCCCGGCGGTGGCAGCGGCAAGGCCAAGCGTGCGCCGGACACGGTTTCTCCCGTTGCGCTGTCTGTCGCGGCGGTGAGCCCCAGCGCCATGGGCCGGAAGGCGCCGTAGTAGATCGAGGTATCCGCCTCGGGCCCCCAGACCTCGAGCCGCGCCTCCTCGAAGGGGTGCGTGCCGGTCAGGTCGGCGCCGCGAAAGACGTAGGTGGTCTGCGCTCCCACCGAGCGCAGGTGGCCGACGCAGTCGGCGGTGCTGCGCGGATTGTTGTTGTCGAGGAGCACCCCCTGGCGCGGCCCGAGTGGCTGGGCCCTGTCGAAGAGCGCGATCTGCCGATAGGTCTCTTCGAGGGCCAGGCGCTTCCTGTTCGCCTCGGGGAAGCGATCGTAATAGTCCGGGGCCGATGACGCGGTCAGCCAAGCATACCGGGCGCTCAACTCGATGCCGTTTCGCTTCCCCCACAGCAGCCCCTGCACGTGGTCCATGTGCTCGTGGGTCATCACGTAGAGGTCGAGGGGATCACCGGAGAGCTCGTGCCGTATGTCCTCCAGGACCGGGGCGAAGACCGTGTCTTGGCCGCCCGATCCGGTGAGCACGTTGCCGACGTCCACGAGGACGTGGCGCACCCTCGTCGTTCCGTCGGACGAGCGGTCGGGAACCGACAGGAGCAGCGCATCGCCGAAGCGGACGTTGTAGGCGCGCACCCGCAGAGCGTCGGTCGGGGCGCGCACGGCTAGATCTCCCTCGCGAGATGCAGCATCCGTCCGCTGGCGCGGACGCGCATCAACTGGCCGCTCAGCTCGGCCCGGGCCAGGTAGGCCGAGGCGGTACCGGCCGCAGGGTCGAGGAGGAGGAGACCTTCTGCGAGCATGTGGACGAGCAACGCGTCGCGCTCGCCAGTCTGCGCGTCGGCGCCGGGGGGCGCCGCGGCGGCCGCCGAGCGGAGGAGGGCGCGGACACGGCGCGTCCGCCAGTCGATCGCCAAGGTCGTACCCACGGTGATCTGTCGCTTGCGCGTCAGGTGATGACCGGGAGGGTTCGACTCCTCGCGATCCCAAGAAACCTTGAAGAGGAGCTCGCGAATCAGCGTCGACTCGTTGCCGCCGAGGTAGTAGGCTTTGCAAACGTCGAGGCGCGGGCGGACCCGGAAATGAACCGCCTCCGGGATGCCGAGGAAGCGGCGGTGCCGATTCGCGAACTCGTAGGCGGCCCAGTCGCTCGTCGCCAGCGTCTCGAGGTCCACGTCCTTCGTCTCCTGCGCTTCGAAGTCGGTCGCCACGTCGAGCTCGGCCGGATCCGCCACCACGTGCCGGCGCACGAGCTCCGCGACCAGCTCATCGCGGCCCAGGGATTCGCCGGGATGGGAGGCCTTGTCGGCCGCCAAGATCGCCCGCCCGTAGTCCGCAAAGGTGACCTCGCCAGGCGGCAGATAGTCGAGCGCCCGCAGAAGCAGCCGTTTGAAGTGCTCGCGCGCGCGGAAGAGACCGTAGCCCGAGGCGGACACCTTGGAGATGCCCTTCTCCGCCCCACGCTCCGCCGTGTACTCCTCGTGAAGGCGGACGAGCACGCGGTACAGCGCTCCGGTCATGACGAGGCTCAGCTCGTGAGGCTCGACGCCGCCAGCGAACCTCGGCTCGCCGTCTTCGTCGAGCGTCAGGTCCGTGGGATCGAGGTGTCGCTCATTCCACAGAGAGCGGAGCTCGTGCCGAGCTCCCCGATGGCGTTCGAAGCCGAACTGCTCGGCCATCCGCGAGAGGGCGTTGGGCCCACAGAGAGAACCCTTGGTCTGTCGCAGGAGCTGGGAGTTGAGCTTGCGGGTGCGCGTGGCCACGAGGAGCGCGGTCAGGTCGGCCACCGCCTCGTGGAGGGCCAGCGACTGCGGAGTGAGGCAGTTGTAGAGGTCGGGGGCGATCCCGTCGAGCACCGCGTGCGCCGTCTCGTGCGCTAGCACGTCCTGCGAGAGTGCAGTGAAGACCCTGCCACCGTTGGTGGTGAAGTAGAAGAATTGCAGGCTCCGCGACTCGCGCTCGTAGAAGGCGTTCGCCCATTCGCCCGCCTGCGGCACGACGAGGAGTTGCGGCCCGTCGAAGGCCCATCGCACCTCCCGCCCGAGCGCATCCGCCTCCTCGAAGAGCTGGAGTGTCGCGCGCACGGTGGCGAAGGCGTTCACCTGGATAAAGTCGCGCGCGGTGATCTCTGTTTCGTCAGCGATTTCGTAGGTGCACGGCGCCTTGCCGCCCGTGCGGCGCAGGCGCGCCCCGGGCCGCAGCTCGCCCGTGCCCTCGTCGAGATCAAGGACCGCGATACGTCGGCAGACCGGCCCGTCGAGGAGAAATGGCTCCTCGAAGGTCAGGTGCTCGAGAGGCGGCAGCCCCTTCCTCGACAGCGTCTGCGGGTCCTGGATGAGAGCGGGTACTTTGACTTTCATCGGATCGGTCCTCGGTCGTTAAGACGGACCCGGAGGCGAGATTTCCCACCCCACGTCTCAGGCGCTGGGAGAGTCGGACAGGCACTGCCACTCGTCGAGCGCCATGAGTTGCTGGAGAATGCTGTTCCGTTTCTTATCCGCGGGAAACCTCTCGACGATCTCCCGGACCAGGTTGCCGGCCATCGTGCGATTCCCGGCTTGGAGCTCCCGGCGCACGAGGTCGCGCAAGGACGTCACCTCGTTCCGCCGGAAGAGACCCAGGCCCTGCAACGCCAGCTCGTTCCAGTACGTCTCGGACGCCTCGCCGCCTTCGGGGAAGGGGACGGCCTCGGCGGGCCGCGCCGAATCCTCCTGGCCCAGTTTCCAGCAGTGCCACCCGCTGGGGACGTGGAACGGCTGGTGAGGATTGTTGGCTCCGTAGTTCCGGAAGATCAGCAGGTAGCCGCAGCGGCTGCAGAGATCCATGGTCCTCCTCTCGCGGGGCGGTGAACCGCGCCCGATGTCAAGTGCTCGCGGAGGAGGTTGCGTTTCCTCTGCGAATGCTGCGGGCGATGGCGCTCGCTGTGCGCGCCTGGCCAGCCGGCGCGGTCGCCCGCTCGACAGCAGCAAACTAGCGTCGGGGGGACACGTCTCGCCGCCAGCCAGATAGGCAATGCAAGCCAGCTTGTTGTGGTGGGCGTGCAATGGTTCCGTCTCGATATGAGGGCATTCCAGCGCACTCCAGAGTAGCCAACCGCCCCAGCCAGTCCACCAGCGGGTTCGTCTTGAGATCCGTTGGGGCTACCACCATCTAAGATGCTCTAGCCACAAGGGTTACGGTCCGGGAGACGGTCGCTGCGCGCGCCCGCTGGAGCCACGCGAGTAAAGGTTCAGCGAAGGTTTTAGGTCCAGTCTAGAGCTCGTCCAGAATCAATCCCCGGCGCTCCTGGTACTCCTCCTCCGAGAGGAGTCCTTGCTCCTTGAGCCGCGCCAGATTTCTCAGCCTCTCCTCAGATGTCGGGGAAGTCGGTACCGGCGGCAACGGCGCAGCGGCAGGAGCACCGGCTCCGGCCGTGGCAGCAGAGATGTCGTTCATGAGCGCGACCTCGTCGAACAGGGCGACGCCCTTCTTCTTCCGCGTCAGGTTGCTGTAGGCCCGACCCAGCCGCAGGGTCTCCTCTTTCAGGTCGGCGTTGTGGGGCTGCTTCTTGAGCATCGCGAGGTGCCGCTGGTACTTCTCGCGGGCGTTCTTGAGCGCGTTGGCATTCGCCACCAGGACTGCGACGCTGATCACGATTACCAAGAGGAGCACGATCACGCATCCTGCGCCTTCCATAAGCCCACCCCCGTCTTCGAGGCGGCTCAACAAGGCGCCGCCAGAACGCCCTCCAGCGTTGCCAAGCGCACCAGTTAGTTCCCGTCCAGGGGCATCTAAGTCACTGATCTGGAAGGATTTAAAAGGCGCATCCGGCTAGCTTTTCTGGCTGAAGTCGAGTAGGATCAAGGTGTCCAAGCCACTGATTCCAAACGGCTTAGCCAGAAAGAGGCCCACCGGATGCGCCGAAAAACGCGAGGTCAGTCGAGCTTCACCGACCCTTGGCTCAGCGCCGAGCCGGCTCAAGAGCTGGCGGCGATGAGCGCGCTTCTCGACGAAGATCCTACGGCCGCCGCCGCGGTGGAGCAAGACCTCGAGGCCGCGCGGCGCCGCCACGGCAAGACGTGGAGCGCCGGCGGGCTCGGTGGCGAGCAGGTGCTGCGGGCGCTGGTGCTCAAGCAGATGCACGGCTTCAGCT
>Ga0299913_10005487_pt1 | contig 10840 bp, 11 predicted proteins | sample RVTome_9_FD_201360 | JGI IMG/M metagenome (GOLD analysis project Ga0299913, IMG submission 201360) | Soil microbial communities from uranium-contaminated site in the Upper Colorado River Basin, Wyoming, United States - RVT155D38 (version 2) ... | reverse complement strand
CGTTCATGGGAGTGAAGCCGCGGCCGGCGTCAGCCGGCGAGCTGCGAGCCCGGGACGATCACCTCGGAGCCGTCGACCAGACGCAGGAGGGCCTTCTTCCCCCCGTCGTAATCGTCGGCCCAGGCCAGCACCGGGACCGTCCGCCCCCGATACTGCACTTCGTCGACCGGAGCGGGCGGCGCGCTGGAGAGCGCAACTCGCCAGAATGGATTGCCCGCCTTCTCCTCGCCTACGGTCGAGGAGGGTCCGTGCCCGCACCACAGAACCGTCTCGTCCGGCAGGTCGTCGAACACCTCCCGCACGGTCTCGAACAGCCTGGCCGCGCTGGCGTCGCTCCCATCGGTGCGGCCGCTTCCCAGGCGGAACAGGAAATCCCCGACGAACACGTGCTCCTCGATCTGATAGCTCACGCTGTCGGCCGTGTGGCCGGGGGTAGCCGATACGAGGATCGAACGCGCGCCCAAATCGAGCGCCTCGCCGCCCGCCACCGGGCGATCGACGGCAAACGGGCCGCCGGGAGGTCCGGCAACCTGCCCGCCAACACGATCGACCAGGGCCGAGACTCCCGCGCAGTGATCGGAGTGGCAGTGCGTCACGAGGATCCACCGGACATCTCCCCCCCAATCTTCGGCCGCCTCGACCAGATCGTCGAGCCGATCGCCCGGGTCGACGATGGCGAGCGCACCCGTGTCGTTGTCGCGGACCACGTAACCGTTGGTCAACAGCGAGTTCAGCACGAAGCGCTGGACGCTGACCGTATGCGTGGTGATCACCTCGACTGCCCCCTTGCTGCTTCCTCCGCTCATTCCGCGATCACCCCCGCCGTCGCCCCCACCGCGGCGATCGCCTCCACCGCGCGCGCGAGCTCCTCGCGTGTGTGCGCGGCCGAGATCTGGCAGCGCAGCCGGGCCTCCCCTTGCGGCACCACGGGGAAGCCGAAGCCGGATACGTAAATCCCCCGCTCGAACAGCTCGTTGGAGAGCCGGATCGCGAGCGCCGTGTCGCCGACGATCACCGGCACGACCGGATGGATCCCTTCCCGCACGTCGAATCCCCGCTCCCGCAGGGCCTCCCGAAACCACCGGGTGTTCTCCCGCAGCCGCTCGACCATCCCCGGCTCCTCGGCGAGCAGATCGAAGGCGGCGAGGGAAGCCGCCACGATCATCGGCGGCAAGGCGTTGGAGAACAGGTACGGCCGCGACCGCTGACGCAGGGTATCCACGATCGCCTGCGGCCCCGTCACGAACCCGCCCGCCGCTCCGCCCAGGGCCTTCCCCAACGTGCCTGTCGTGATCGGCACCTGGCCGTGAACCCCCTGCTCCTCAGCGGTCCCTCTCCCCCTCGCCCCCAGCACGCCGGTGGCGTGCGAGTCGTCGATCACCAGGGTGGCTCGCTCCTGCCGGCACAGCTCCAGCAAGCCCGGGATGTCCGCCAGCTCCCCCTCCATCGAGAAGACGCCGTCGCTGACCACCAGCCGATGCCGCGACTCGTCGTCCCGCAGCATCTCCGCCAGCGTGCCGAGATCCGCATGGGGATAGCGATACCGCCGCGCCTTGCAGAGCCGAATGCCGTCGATGATCGACGCGTGATTGAGCTCGTCCGAGAAGACGGCGTCCGCTTCGTCGAGGATCGTCGCGAACAGGGCTTCGTTCGCGTTCCAGCAAGACGTGTACAGGATGGCCGCTTCGGCCTCGAAGAACTCGGCGATCCTCCGTTCGAGCTGCAGGTGGAGGCTGTCGGTGCCGCAGATGAAGCGCACCGACGCCATCCCGAACCCCCACTCGTCCAGCGCCGCGCGGGCCGCCTCGCGAATGCGCGGATCGTTGGCGAACCCGAGGTAGTTGTTCGAGGTCAGCATGATCACTTCGCGTCCGTCCACCTCGACGTCCGCGTCCTGCGGGCCCTCCAGCTCGCGCTCGACCTTGTAGGTCCCCGCATTGCGCAGCTCTCCGAGCTGGGCCTTGAGATGCTGGAGCAGATCGCTATGGATGATCATCGCCGTTCTTCCCGTGCGGATAGAAGACCACTTTGAGCGCCTCGTGGGCGTCGAACGCTTCCATGCCTTCGATGAAGGCGTCCAGTCCCTCGTACTCGTGAGAGACGAGCGACCGGAGATCCAGGCCGTCGGCTAGCAGCTCCAGCATGCGGTCCCACGTGGAGAAGATCCGCCTGCCGATGATCGCCTGCAGCGTCAGCCCCTTGAAGATGACGTTTCCGGCGAAGCGCTCGATCGTCACCGCCTCTTTCGTCGGGATGCCGAGCAGAGACACCGCCCCACCCATGCGGGCGATCCTCAGCGCCTGGTTGATGGCCGCCTGCGCGCCCGACATCTCGAGGACTAGATCCACCCCGCCACCGGTCTCGTCGAGGATCCGCTCGTCCACCGCGGCAGCCTCGTCGGGTCCCGTGCGAAGGACCGTTACGTTGTTCGCATTCGCTTCCTTCCGCCACCTCTCGGCATGCGAGATCGCCCTCTCGCTGACGTCGATCACGTAGACGCGCGCCGCCCGCTGGTGGTGGGCGATGGCCACGGCCATGGCTCCGATCGGCCCGTACCCGGTGATCGCGATCGTGGCGCCCTCGATATCGTGATCCTGGACCGTGTGGACCGCGTTGCCGAGAGCGTCGAGGAACGCGCCGACCTCGAGCGGGACCACCGCCCGGTCGAGGGGCACGACATTCTGTGCCGGCACGATCACGTAGTCGGCAAACGAGCCGTCCTGGTGGAACCCGATGATGCGCGTCCGCTGGCAGACGTGCCCCTGGCCCGCGACGCACTGCGGGCAGACTCCGCACGTTACGTGCATCTCGGCGGAGGCGTAATCGCCCTCGCGCAGGTCCGCCCGCCCGGGGGAACCGCCGACCGCGTCGATGTCTCCGCAGAACTCGTGGCCGTAGATCCGCGGCGGCACGATCATCTCCCGCACGGTCGGATCCCAGTGATAGATGTGGCGATCCGAGCCGCAGATTGCCGTGGCCCGCACCTTGAGCCGCACCTCGCCTTCCATCGGATCCGGGACGGCCACGTCTCGCAGCTCGGTCCCCGAGCGTCCCTCCCGCTCGTCGACCTTGACCACCGCGTGCATGGAAGGCGACGTCACTTCGACGCGGCGCCCGCGACGGGCGACGGAGCCTCCCCGATGCGCTCGAGATAGCGTTCAGCGTCCATCGCGGCGCGGCATCCCGCGCCCGCGGCGGTGACCGCCTGGCGATAGATGTGATCGTGGACATCCCCCCCCACGAACACACCTTCGACGTCCGTCAGCGAGCGCCCGGGATTCTGTGGAACCAGATACCCCTGCGCATCCATCTCCAGCTGGTTCTCGAAGATGGCCGTGTTGGGAATGTGGCCGATGGCCACGAACACCCCGTCGATCTTCATGTCCCATCTGCTGCCCGTCTCGTGGTTCCAGAGCCGCACCCCTTCCACCTGGCTCTCGCCCAGCACTTCGTTGAGATGCGTATTCCAGAGAAACTCGATCTTCTCGTTCGAAAGCGCGCGCTCCTGCATGATCTTGCTCGCGCGGAGCTCGTCGCGACGGTGGACCACGTAGACCCGGCGCGCGAATCGCGCGAGGAACAGTGCCTCCTCCATCGCGCTGTCGCCTCCCCCGACGACGATCACTTCCTGGTCGCGGAAGAATGCGGCATCGCATGTGGCGCAGGTCGACACGCCATGGCCGAGAAGCCGCCTGTCACCCGGAACGTCCAGCATCCTGGCGCTCGCGCCCGAGCAGATGACGAGCGTCCGCGTGCGCCTGGGCTCGCCCTCGATCTCGATCACGAACGGGCGCGCGGAGAGATCGACCGCGTTGGCGTCCCCGGCCACGAACCGGGCGCCGAATCGCTCTGCTTGCCGCCGCATGCGCTCGATCAGCTCGGGACCCAGGATTCCTTCGGGAAAGCCGGGATAGTTCTCCACGTCGGTCGTCAGCGACAGCTGCCCTCCCGCCTCGACGCCCGCCACCACCAGCGGCTCGAGGTTGGCGCGGGCGGCATAGATCGCTGCGGTGAGACCGGCACAGCCGGACCCCAGGATGACGACGTTCTCGACGGTAGAGGGAAGGTCCCTCACTGCGCGGAGGCCGCCTCGCCGCTGACGGAGGTATCGGCCCGCCCCTTGATCTGCAGCTTCGCCAGGCCGACATCGGCCGCGCGAAACGCCTTGTGGATCTCGACGAACTGATGGGCCAGCTCGGATACGGGAATCACGCCCGGAATCTCGACCACCGCCGTCGTCCGCCCGTCCGACGCCGAGCGGCTGTTCACCTTCGCGTCCGGCACCGCGGAATGCACCAACTCCGCGACCTGCTTGTCTCGCGGCCGATAGGTCTTGCGCGGCTCGTGGTCGAAGCCGGCGTCGAACGGGATGGCATAGGCGATCGCGGCGTTCGCCCAGGAGCCCAGCTCCGAGGGATCGGAGGCCGCGTGCGCCCTCTCGGTATCCCCCTCGAGAACCCGCAGCGATTCGCTCGACTCGACCTGCAGATCCACCTTGCGGTCCGCCGCCAGCTCGTGCTGGATCGTCACTCCCGCGCGGCTGTCCGTGACCCTCGTGGTCAGGCGATACGTGCCGCTGCCGTCCCCACGGTCCTGGCCGATCCATTCCGAGGTGACGTCGAGGGTCGCCCCTTCGAACGCGGCGGGACTCTGCCCGCGCGCGAGCGCGGGTGCTGCGAGGATGACCAGCCCGCAAAGTGCGGCTACCCGAGACCTTGAGCGGTTTTCCATAGCTGCTCTCCCTGTGACGGCGAGGTTTAAACGCGGCCTGGCGAAAACACGTTCTCCTGTAGGAGGTGGGCGACGACGAACGGGGAGCGGACCTCCGCTCCCCGCATCGACTGGTTGGCCCGCCTGGACTCGAACCAGGAGTCTCTTGATCCAGAGTCAAGCGTGTTGCCAATTACACCACGGGCCAAGCAGAATGGGAAGTTAGGGCGCCCCTACACCCGCGGCAACAATCGGAAGGAGACGATATGCAGGGTCTTCTGGTTCGATTTTCCCTGGTTTCGCTCGCACTCGCCGGCTCTGCCGGCTGCGACGACAGCACCACCCTGGTGGGGCCGCTCCCGGCGGTCAGCGTGGTGATCGTGTCCGCGAGCTGCCAGGGGCAGGATCTCTGCGGCCAGTGCCCCATCGAGGTGCTGATTCTCGACAAGAACACCAACCCCACCCAGGGGACGATCGTCTGGACCACCAGCGACGCCTCGATCGGAGTCGTCAACGAGTTCGGGCGCTTCCACGGGTTTCGGACCGGGGCGGTCACAGTGCGCGCAGAGGTGGCCGAGACGGGGGTTTTCGACGAAGCCGTCTTCCAGGTCCCGGATTGCTCCGGCGGGCTCTGACGAGATGACTAGGGACAGCCCAGGGGCTACCTTGTGCCTCGAACCAACCAACGAAGGAAGGACCGCACCATGAGAACCCAACGCATCTTTCCGGGGATCCTCGCCACCGCGCTCCTGCTGCCCGCCTGCAGCGGGGAGAGCGGCCCAACGGCGATCGAGATCCCGCTGGCAGAGGTCGAGATCGTCACCGGTTGTCCCACCGTGGATGAGGGATCCACGTGTCAAATGGTCGCTCGGGGAATTACGGCCGAGGGTCAGATCGTGACCAATGCCGTGCTCCGCTGGTCATCGAACGCGAATTCCATCGTCCAGGTAGACAACGATGGCCGCGTCTTTGGCATCTCCCCAGGTACCGCGGTCATCACGGTCGAGGCGGCGCTCGGCCAGGGAACCGATACCTCACGGGTGGCCGTCTTCGGGTGCACGAAGTGCTGATCCGCTAAGCGAGGTCAGCGGGTCCGCTTGAGCGCGGCCCGCTCGTCGCGAGACTCCAGGGCGAGCTCGATCAGCCGGTCGCAGAGCTCGGGGAACCGAACCCCGCTCGCCTCCCATAGCCGGGGATACATGCTGACCCGGGTGAAGCCCGGTATCGTGTTGATCTCGTTGAGATAGAGCCGCTGCGTGCCCCCTTCGAGGAAGAAATCCACCCGCGCCATCCCCCGCGCGTCGATGGCCCGAAACGCGGCCACGGCCAGCTCGCGCACCCGGTCCGCGGTCGCCTCCGGCAGGTCGGCGGGGATCACCAGCTGCACGGCGTCGTCGAAGTACTTGTCTTCGTAGTCGTAGAACTCGTGACCGGGGACGATCTCCCCGACCACCGAGGCTTCCGGATCGTCGTTCCCCAGCACCCCGCACTCCAGCTCACGCCCCACGATCGCCTCCTCGGCCAAGACCTTGGGGTCGTAGCGCGCCGCGTCCTCGATCGCCGGCCCCAGCTCCTCCATCCCGTGGACCTTGTGGACCCCGATCGAGGAGCCGCTGCTGGCCGGCTTGACGAAGCACGGGAACCCGACCCGCGAGGCCACTTCCCCCTTGACCCGCGCCGGGTCGCAGCGCCAGTCCCGCCACCGGACGGTCTGGTAGGGGCCCACCGGCAGACCGGCCGCGGACCACACCGCCTTGGCGATCTCCTTGTCCATGCCGACCGCGCTGCCGGTGATGCCGGCGCCGACGTAGGCCACCTCCGAGAGCTCGAACAGCCCCTGCAGCGCGCCGTCTTCCCCCGTGCGGCCGTGGATCAGCGGGAACAGGACGTCGAGCGGGGCGAGCTGGCCGGCCGAGTCCCCCGGGACCCGCTGGAGCCGGCCGTGGTGCCCCGGATCCGCCAGCAGGGAGACCGCCTCGGTCCGCTCCACCTCGCCCTCCAGGGCTCCCGCGGCCTCCGCCCGCTCGATCAGCCGGTCGACCGCGTCGGCGGCGAGGAGCCAGCGACCCTCCTTGGTGATGCCGATCTGGACGACCTCGTACTTCTGGGGGTCGAGCGCGCCCAGGACCGAGCGCGCCGACATCAGGCTGACCTCGTGCTCGCTCGAGCTGCCGCCGAACAGGACCCCGACCCGGAGCTTGCGGCCGCTCACGCGTGCCGACCGAGGACGGATATCAGGAAGCGGTGGGTCGCCGGCCCGCCGGCGGCGATCCACCCCGTCTCGCGGTGCCCCATGCCTCCCCGCCAGTCGGACACCACCCCTCCCGCCTCGAGCACGAGCAGCTCGCCGGCGGCGATGTCCCAGGGGTTCAGGTCCATCTCCCAGAACCCATCCACCCGGCCGGCCGCCACGTAGGCGAGATCCAGCGCGGCGGACCCCGCCCGGCGCATGTCGCTCGAGCGCACGAAGAGCTCCTCGAAGGCCGCCAGGTAGCGCGACAGCCGGCCCGGGTTGCGGAACGGGAAGCCGGTCGCCAGCAGCGGCCCCTCCTGGGGATCCTGCCCGTCGGCGACCCGGATGCGCATGGCCGTCGCCGGGTCGCCGGTATCCAGCCACGCGCCCTCCCCCGCCGCAGCCGTGAACCACTCCCCGCGCACCGGGTCGACGACCAGCCCGGCCAGCGGGCGGTCATCGTCGTAGAGCGCGATCGAGATCGCGAACATCGGAAAGCCGTGCACGTAGTTCGTCGTCCCGTCGAGGGGATCGACGATCCAGCGCAGCGATCCCGCGCCCGCGCGATCCCCGGACTCCTCCGCCACGATCGCGTCTCCCGGAAACGCGCGCGCCAGCCGATCGAGGATGCGTCGCTCGGACTCGTGATCGGCCTCGGTCACGAGATCCCGGGGGTGCTTGCGGGATGCCTGACCGCGGCCGATCGCGGCCCACTTGGAAAGCAGGACGTCTGCCCCCTCACGCGCGGCTTCGCGCGCCACCGACAGCGCCTCGGCCACGTCGCGGGTCTCAGCCACCGCCACGCTCCCGGACGACGCTCGCGCGCACGTGCCGCACCGCCTCCTCGGGCGAGAACCGCGCCATGTCCTTACGCGCGCTGCGACGGGCGACCTCGACCATGCCGCTCTCAAGGCCCCGATCGCCGACCACGATCCGCCACGGGATCCCGATCAGGTCCGCGTCCGCGAACTTCGACCCCGCGCGGTCGGTGCGGTCGTCGAGCAGCGTCTCCAGCCCCTCGGACCGGCACTCGTCGTAGATCCGCTCCGCCGCCTCGACCACCCGCGCGGAGTCCATGTTGAGCGGAATCACCTCCACCTCGTAGGGGGCGATCGCCGTCGGCCACACGATGCCGTTCTGGTCGTGGTTCTGCTCGATCGCCGCGGCCACCACGCGGGTGATCCCCAGGCCGTAACAGCCCATCAGGAACGGCCGCTGCCGGCCCTCCTCGTCGAGAAACACGGCGTTCATCGGCTGGCTGTACTTGGCGCCGAGCTTGAAGATGTGTCCCACCTCGATGCCGCGGGTCTCCTCGAGCGCGGTCCCGCAGCGCGGGCACGGGTCGCCTGCCACTAGGCGCATCGCATCGATCCAGGCGTCGGGCTCGACGTCGCGTCCGATCTCCAGGCCTGTGACATGGTAGCCGGTGCGGTTGGCGCCCGCGACGAGATCGCCGCGGCCGGCCAGCGAGTAATCGGCCACCACCCGCACGTCGTCGGGAAGGCCGTGCGGACCGGCGAAGCCGACCTCCGCCCCGGTGACCTCCTGCACTCTCGCGGGGCCGGCCATCTCGATCCGGCCGCCCGACAGGGCGCGGGAGAGCTTCTCCTCGTCGATTTCCCGATCGCCGCGGACCAGCACCGCCACCGTCCGCCCGTCCGCCTGGAACAGCAGCGTCTTGACGAAGTCGGCCGGGTCGCGGCCGAGGAGCGTCGAGACCTCCTCCACCGTCGTCCTGCCGGGGGTGGCGATCTCCTCCAGCGGCTTCGTGGCGTGCCCGGCCGGGAGCTGGTGGGTGGCGGCGACCGCCTCCGCGCGGCCGGAGGACGCCGCGTAGTCGCCCGTCGGGCAGCTGAACACGACGCTTTCCCCCGTGTCGGCCAGCACCATGAACTCGTGGTTCTCCTCCCCGCCGATCTCGCCCGAGGAGGCCTCGACGTCGCGGAAGGCGAGGCCGCAGCGGGTGAAGATCCGGCCGTACGCGTCGCGAAAGTCGCGGTAGGCGGCGTCCAGCGAAGCCTCGTCGGCGTGGAACGAGTAGGCGTCCTTCATGGTGAACTCGCGGCCGCGCATGACGCCGAACCGCGGCCGGATCTCGTCCCGGAACTTGGTCTGGATCTGATACAGGGAGAGCGGCAGCTGGCGGTACGACCGGACCTCGCTGCGCACGAGCTCGGTCACGACCTCCTCGTGCGTCGGTCCCAGCGCGTACTCGCGGTCGTGGCGGTCGGAGAGCCGCATCATCAGCGGCCCGTAGAGGTCCCAGCGCCCGGTCTCACGCCATAGCTCCGCCGGATGGAGGATCGGGAGCATCAGCTCGATGGCGCCGATCCGGTCGAGCTCCTCGCGCACGATCGCGTCGATCTTGAGGATCACCCGCTGGCAGAGCGGCAGATAAGAGTAGATGCCGCGCGCCACCTGGCGCAGCATGCCGGCGCGCACCATGAGCCGATGGCTCACCACCTCGGCGTCGGCGGGAACTTCCTTGAGCGTGGGGATGAAGGCGCGGGTCCAGCGCATGGGGGCGCAATGTATCCGGCGGCGCGGGTCGTATGCTACCTGGACCTCGACCGAGCCGAGCTTCCGCTTCAGTTCCTCGAAGCGGTGATCCGATAGATCGCGCCGGCGCGATCGTCGCTGACGAGAAGCGCGCCGTCGGGCATCACGAGGACGTCGACCGGGCGGCCCCACACCTCCTCCCCCTGGAGCCAGCCTTCGGCGAATGGCTCCGCCTCCACCGCGCCGTCCCCCTCCAGGCGCACGCTGACGATCCGGTAGCCGACCTTCGAGCTTCGGTTCCACGATCCGTGCTGGGCGACGAAAATCCGGCCGCGATACTCCTCCGGGAACATCGCACCGTCGTAGAACCGCATGCCGAGGGCGGCCACGTGCGCGCCGAAACGCAGCGCGGGGGGCTCGAACTCCGAGCAGAGCCGCCGCTCCCCGTGCTCCGGATCGGGGACGTCCCCTTGATGGCAGAACGGGAACCCGAAATGGAGCCCCGGCCGAGGGGCCCGGTTCAGCTCGTCGGCGGGCACGTCGTCGCCCATCCGGTCGCGGCCGTTGTCGGTCAACCACAGCTCGCCCGTGTCGGGATGCCAGTCGAACCCGACCGAGTTGCGGACTCCGGAAGCGAAGACTTCGAAGCCCGACCCGTCCGGGTTCATCCGCGCGATCGTGCCCAGCGGGACATCGGCGACGCACACGTTGCAGGGAGCCCCGAGCCCGACATAGAGCTTCCCGTCCGGGCCGAAGGCGATGTACCGCCACTCATGGTGATCCGACTCGGGCAGCTCGCGCACAACCACTGCCAGCGAAGGATCCTCCATTCCTCTCCCCGTCGTGACGAAGCGGTCGATCGCCGCGAAGCGGAGCACGCGATGGACCTCCGCGACGTACAGCGATCCCTCGTGCCACGCGATGCCGTTGGGCTGCCGGAGCCCGCGCGCGATCGTCACCACGCGCTCGGCCGAGCCGTCGCGGTCCTCGTCCACCACGGCGTACACGCTGCCCTCCCCGCGCGTCCCCACGTACACGATCCCGGCCGGCGACAGGGCGAGCGAGCGCGCTCCGGGGACGTCCGGCGCGTATTCGGAGATGGCGAGCCCGGGCGGAAGCCGGATCGACGCGAGCCGCCCCGCGCGCTGCGCCGTGCCGGGCGCGCACGCCAGCAGGCTCGCCGCGAGCGCGACCACGGTGGCCCGGGGCCAGATCATTCGCCGCCTCCGAGCAGCTCCTCGAGCCGCGCGGCTGTCCGCTCTTCGTCTCCGAGCAGAAACGCGCGGACGTCGATCCACACCGCGTCCTCGGCCACCCGCGTCACGATCGGGACCGGCCCCGCGCGCAGGGCGGCCTCGAGCTCCGCGACCGAGCCGCCGGCGGGCTCCACCCGGAGCG
>Ga0299913_10005486_pt1 | contig 10841 bp, 12 predicted proteins | sample RVTome_9_FD_201360 | JGI IMG/M metagenome (GOLD analysis project Ga0299913, IMG submission 201360) | Soil microbial communities from uranium-contaminated site in the Upper Colorado River Basin, Wyoming, United States - RVT155D38 (version 2) ... | reverse complement strand
AAGGGCTGCCTACCGCGGAGTCCCTGATCGCGGAGCCGACGGGGGAGCCGATCGGGGAGCCGCCGATCGAAGAGTTGCCTACCGCGGAGCCGCCGACCGAGGAGCCCCCGCCCGCGGAGCCGCCGACCGAGGAGCCCCCGCCCGCGGAGCCGCCGATCGAGGAGCCGCCGATCGAGGAGCCGCCGGAGGAGGAGCCTCCGGTCGAGGAGCCGGACGAGCCGCGGCCCGACATCGACGAGCCGGAGCCCGATCGGCCTCCGGTCGAGCCGCCGGAGGGGGAGCCGACGGTGGAGGAAGTCTGGCTGGGCGAGGTCCTCGAAGCCGACGAGCGCGCCGAGGCGGAGGCGCCGCGGCCGACGCTGACGCTCGCGCGGCTCTACCTGGAGCAGGGACACCTCGAGGAGGCCGAGGAGACCTTCCGCGCGGTCCTCCTCCGCGAGCCGGGCAACGAGCAGGCGCGGCTCGGGCTCTCTGCCGTCGTCGAGGGGCGGCTCGCTCGTGCGACACCGGCTCCGGAGGCCGAAGAGCGGGAGGCGGAGCTCGAGAGCCTCTCCGACGCGGGCATCCTCGAGACGGTCGCCGGCGAGGACGTGACCGACGCGGGGACGCCGGCCGGCGAGCTCTCCGGCTGGCCGGAGGTCGGCGGAGAGGGAGGGGGCGCGGCGGCGGCCGGTGCGATCGGCGGCGCCGGGGTGACGCTCGACGACGAGCCGGAGCTACGGCTGCCGAGGTCCGACGAGGAGGAGATGCCCGCCGCTCGCGCCGCGATCCGGCGTAGGATCGGGATCCTGAAGACGTATCTCGACGGTCTGCGCGCGGCGCGCTCGGCCGAAGGACGCTAGGAGGGGACGGGTGTCGTTCGAGGAGCGGCTGGAGGAGCTGCGGAGCCGGGTGGAAGGGGCGCAGGCGGTCTGCATCGTCGCCGACGACGGCATCCTCGTGGACTCGGCCGGCGGCGAGGACGTCGACCTCGAGGCGATCGCGGCCGAGGTGGTCACCCAGGTGCGCAACCTGGGCGACGCGCAGCGCGGGCTCGGCGTCGGTCCCGTCCGCGAGATGGCCTTTCGCACCGAGCGGTATACGATCCTCCTCGGCTCGCTTCCGGAGGGGCACTATCTGGTCATGGTCCTCTCCGCGGACGTGCCGCAGGGTCGCGCCCGCTTCGAAGTCCGGCGGGCGCCCCTCGTCCTCGAGGACGAGTGGCTCTGACCCGCCGTCGACGATGTCCACGAAACCGAAAGGCGCGAGCGGGGGAAGCAGCGTGTTGACGTTCGAGCAGATCAAGGAGCTGATCGATCTCGTCTCGGAGCGCGAGCTCCAGGGCGTGGAGATCGAACGCTCCGGTTTCAAGGTGAGGATCGACGGCAAGGCGCGGGGAGCCTCGCCCTCGACGCCTCCCGTGCAACCGGCCCCGGCGGCCGCACCTGCGCCCGCCGCTCCCGCGCCGAGGCCGGCGGTCGCCGGCTCCGACGCGAACGCGCCGGCCGAGGAGCCGGAGCTGCCCGAAGGCGGGCACGTCGTGACCTCTCCGATCGTCGGCACCTTCTACGCCGCGCCCAACCCGGAGTCGGATCCCTACGTCCGGGTCGGCGATCGGGTCAAGACCGGGCAGGTCCTCTGCATCGTCGAGGCGATGAAGCTGATGAACGAGATCGAGTCCGACGCCGACGGCGTGATCCTCGAGATCTACGTCAAGAACGCCCAGCCGGTCGAGTACGGCGAGCCGCTCTTCGCCCTCCAGACGGCCTGACCTCGGGCCCGGCGCGGGTGCCCTGATGCTGCGCAAGATCCTCATCGCCAACCGCGGCGAGATCGCCCTGCGGATCATCCAGGCCTGTCGCGAGCTGGGCATCGCCACCGTGGCCGTCCACTCGACCGCCGACCGCGAGTCCCTGCACGTCACCTACGCCGACGAGGCGATCTGCATCGGCCCGCCGGCGTCCCGGGAGAGCTACCTCGACGTCTCGAGCATCGTCTCGGCCGCCGAGATCACCGGCGCCGACGGCGTGCATCCCGGCTACGGCTTTCTGGCCGAGAACGCCGACTTCGCGGAGGTGGTCGAGGACTGCAAGCTGACCTGGATCGGGCCGCGGCCGCGCAGCATCCGGCTGATGGGCGACAAGGCGGCGGCGCGGCGCACCGCCGAGGACGCCGGCGTGCCGGTCCTGCCCGGCAGCCGCGAGCCCCTGACCGACGCGCGGGCCGCGCGCGCCCTCGCCGACGAGCTCGGCTATCCGGTGATCCTCAAGGCGGTGGCCGGAGGAGGCGGCCGCGGCATGCGCATCGTGCGCGCCGGCGAGGAGCTCGAAGGGCTGCTGGCGACGGCCGGCCAGGAGGCCTCGAAGGCCTTCGGCGACGGCTCGATCTACATCGAGAAGTACCTCGTCCAACCGCGCCACGTCGAGTTCCAGGTCCTGGCCGACGGGCACGGCCGGGTGGTGCACCTGGGCGAGCGCGAGTGCTCCATCCAGCGGCGCCACCAGAAGCTGATCGAGGAGGCGCCCTCGCCGGCCCTGACGCCCGAGCTGCGCTCCGCGATGGGCGAGGCCGCGGTGCGGCTCTCCGCGAGCGTCGGCTACGAGAACGCGGGGACCATCGAGTTCCTGCTCGACGAGGACGGCAGCTTCTACTTCATGGAGATGAACACCCGCATCCAGGTCGAGCACCCGGTGACCGAGATGGTGAGCGGCGTCGACCTGGTGAAGTGGCAGATCCGCATCGCCTCCGGGGAGCCCCTGACCCTGCCGGAGGGCGACTTCGTGCCCAACGGGCACGCCATCGAGTGCCGGATCAACGCCGAGGACCCCGAGCGCTTCACCCCGTCGCCGGGCCGCATCGACGTCTACCACCCGCCCGGAGGTCCCGGCATCCGCGTCGACACCCACGCCTACGAGCACTACCGGATCCCTCCCCACTACGACTCCCTGGTGGCCAAGCTCATCGCCTGGGGCGAGGACCGCGCCGAGGCCGTCGCCCGCATGCAGCGGGCCCTCGACTTCTTCGTCGTCGAGGGCATCAAGACCACCATCCCCCTGCACCAGCGCATCATGGCCGACCGCGACTTCCGCGCGGGGAGGTTCTCGACGCGGTTCATGGAGTCCTTCCTGGCGAAGAAGGGGTGAGGCTCTCGTCGGTTTGCCTGCGGCACCGCGCCTCCAACCGTCGTCCCGACCGGAGGGAGGGACCTCAACGCAGGACCTGACCTGCCTCTGACGGACCGGGTGGAGCACGGCCCTCGGCCGGCTCTGCGCCGCTGCGGGTCCTGCCGCTTCACCCGGACCGGTCGCGGTCCATGAGGTCTCGAGCTGAGGTCCCTCCCTGCGGTCGGGACGACATGGCGGGCTGCTTGCCGCCTGGGAATCGCCGGTACAATCGCCGGGCCTTGCGCCCCATCCACCCTCCCCGCCTCTACGCCATCGCCGACGCCGAGACCCTCGGCTCCACCCCCCTCGAGGAGGCCGTCCGCGTCATGGCCGCGGAGGGCGTGCGCTGGATCCAGCTGCGGGCCAAGCGACTCACCGACCGAGAGCTCTGTGCGCGGGCGGAGGCCTGCCTGCGGGTGGCCTCCGACGCCGGGGCGGTGCTCTGGATCAACGACCGCGCCGACGTGGCGGCGATGCTCGGCGCGCCGGCGCTCCACCTTGGCCAGGACGACCTGCCGCCGGAGGCGGCGCGGAGGGTGGTGGGGGAGGCGACCTGGATCGGACGGTCGACGCACGCCGAGGGGCAGATCGCGGCGGCCGCGGCGGACCCGGAGGTCGATGTCGTAGCGGTCGGGCCGGTCTATCCCACTGGCACCAAGGAGCGGCCCGACTCGGTGGTGGGCCTCGGCCTCGTGCGCCGCGCGCGGGCGCTGACCGACAAACCGCTCGTCGCCATCGGCGGCCTCACGGCGGAGACCGCACCGCACGTCCTGGCGGCCGGCGCGGACGCCGTCGCCGTCGTCGCCGCGATATGCTCCGGCGACGTTGCGAGCAACTGTCGGCGGCTCCTGGCCGCCGTCGGAGGGGAGGACGGGCGATGAGCGCCAAGGAAGAGTTCGCGTCGCGCTGGGGGCTGATCCTGGCCACCCTCGGCATGGCCGTGGGGACCGGCAACATCTGGCGGTTCCCGCGCATCGTGGCCTCCAATGGCGGCGGCAGCTTCCTGGTCGCCTGGGTGGTCTTCCTGCTCATCTGGTCAGTGCCGCTGATGATGGTGGAGTTCGCCTTCGGCAAGCGCACCCGCAAGGGCACGGTCGGCGCCTTCGCCCAACTGGTGGGAGGGAAGTGGGCGTGGATGGGCGGCTGGGTAGCGCTCTGCGCCACTGCGATCATGTTCTACTACTCGGTGGTCGCCGGCTGGTGCCTGCGCTATCTCGTGGCGGCGGTCGGCGGCCGGGTCCTGACCGACTCCCAGGGCGTGTGGGAGGGCTTCACCGGTTCCTGGCAGCCGGCCGCCTTCCATCTCCTCGCCATGGGCCTCGGCGTCGCCGTCGTTCTGGCCGGAGTCTCCGGCATCGAGCGGGTGGCGAAGGTGCTCATTCCCTCGCTCTTCGTCCTCGTCCTCCTGCTCACCGTCCGGGCCGTGACCCTTCCGGGCGCCGTGCGCGGCCTGGAGTTCCTCTTCACCCCGGACTGGGCGGCCCTGGGGAGCGTCAACATCTGGCTCCAGGCATTGACCCAGAACGCCTGGGACACCGGAGCCGGCTGGGGGCTCATCCTCACCTACGCCATCTACATGCGGCAGCGCGAGGACGTGCCGCTCAACGCCGCGCTCATCGGCTTCGGCAACAACTCGGTCTCCCTGCTGGCGGGCATCATGGTGCTGTGCACCGTCTTCGCGATCAATCCGGCGGCGCGCGACGAGATCGTGGGCGCCGGCAACGAGGGGCTCACCTTCATCTGGATGCCGCGCCTCTTCGCCGAGATGCCGGGCGGCCGTTTCTTCATGGTCTTCTTCTTCCTGGCGCTCTCCTTCGCCGCCCTCACCAGCCTGATCTCGATGATCGAGCTAGCCGCGCGCAACCTGATCGATGCCGGCATGCGGCGCCGGCAGGCGGTCCTGCTGGTGGGCGCCGCCGGCCTCGTCTTCGGGCTGCCATCGGCGCGATCCCTCGCCTTCCTCCACAACCAGGACTGGGTGTGGGGCGTCGGCCTGATGCTCTCCGGCCTCTTCTTCGCCCTCGCCGCGCGCTCCTTCGGGCTGGAGAAGCTGCGCAGCGAGGACCTCAACGGCGAGGGCTGCGACCTTCCGGTGCCCCGCGTGTGGAGCTTCATCGTCGGCGTCGTCGTCCCCATCGAGGCCGTCACCTTGATGGTCTGGTGGCTCTGGGAGTCGCGCAGCTGGGACCCCGAGGGCTGGCTCCACCCCTTCCGGCCCGAGACCACGGGGACGGTCCTGCTGCAGTTCGCCATCGCGCTCACCGCGCTCGTCCTCTACAACCGCTGGCGCCAACGCCGGCAGGAAGGTGTCCGATGACGACGTCGGCCCTCGTCTTCCTCCTCCTCGTCTGCGGCCTGGTGTGGGGAGGGTTCGTGGTCCTGCTGGTGCGGGCGGTGCGCAGCGAGGGGCGCAAGAGCGCCTCCTGATCCCGCCCGTCCGTGCGCATCTTCCTCACCGGCTTCATGGGCTCGGGGAAGTCGACCGTCGGCCGCCGGCTGGCCGCGCGATCCGGCGCGGCGTTCGTCGACCTCGACCGGGCGATCGAGGAGGCCAGCGGGCGCAGCGTCCCGGAGCTCTTCGCGGCGGCGGGCGAGGCGGAGTTCCGGGATCTCGAGGCGCGGGCGCTGCGTGCCACCGCCGCGCTGGAGGACGCGGTCGTCGCCACCGGCGGCGGCGTCCCGCTGGATCCCGCGAACCGGAGCTGGATGCGACGGCAGGGAACCGTCGTCTGGCTCGACGTCCCGGCGCCGGTGTTGATGGAGAGGCTCGCCGCCGCGCCGGGAGAGCGCCCCCTGCTCGCCTCTCCCGGCGCGACCCTGGAGCTCCTCACGCTACGCCTCTCCGCGTACGCCGACTGCGACGTGCGCCTCGGGCTCGAGGGCGGCGAGACGCCCGACGAGGTCGTCGAGCGCCTGCTGCGCGTGCTGCGGGACCTGCCGTCGTCCCCGTAGGGGCATGGTGCGGCAGTGGGCATTGACGCGGGGGCCTCGCGCCGGTCAGAATATTCGAGTGACCAAAATTGCAGTTTCGCCACTACGTACAGCTTCCGTCCTCTTGCTCTCTCTCCTCCTGCGGCCGGCGCTCGTCCGCGCCCAGGAGCTGGTGACCGATCGTCCGGACCAGACCGAGTCGGCGGTGGTCGTCCCGCGCGGGTCGGTCCAGGTCGAGGCCGGCGTGCAGGGGGCCCGCGAGGACGAGGGCGAACGGCGCGAGGTGCTCGAGGGTCCCTCGACCCTGGTGCGTCTGGGGGTGGCGGAGGGATGGGAGCTGCGCCTGGGCTGGGACGGTCTGGTCCGCGAGGAGGTCGCAGGCCGGACGGTAGCGGACGGCGCGGGCGACGCCGAGCTCGGGTTCAAGCTCCGGCTTCCCGCGGCGAGCGGGCTGGAGGCGGCCCTGCTGGGCGGCCTGTCGCTGCCGGTGGGCGAGGACGGCGTCTCGAGCGGTCGGGCCGATCCCTCGGTCCGACTGGCGCTGGCCCGGGAGCTGGCGCCCGCCCGCGGGCTGGGCGTCAACCTGGGGCTGGCACGGACGAGCACCGAGAGCCCGTCGGGGCGAACCCGGACGGAGACCGACGCCCTCTACAGCGTCGTCCTCGGCCTCGCCCTCGCGCCGCGCTGGGGTGCCTTCGTGGAGGCCTTCGGCGAGATCGGCCTCAGCGACGGCGCCGAGGGTCCCCGGCACGCCCTCGACGGCGGCGTCACCTGGCTCCTCCGGGACCACGTCCAGCTCGACGCCTTCGCCGGCGCGGGCCTCTCCTCGGCTGCCGAGGACTGGTTCGCCGGAGCGGGTCTCTCGCTGCGGTGGGACAAGTAACCCCGTCGGGCTAGGTCGAGCCGCCGCGGTCGTTCCCCCGCCCGGGAGGGCACGAGGCCCTCCCCTACACGGGTGTCGCGTAGGGGCGGGGCTTGTCCCCGCCCGGGTGGGGGTCCACGAGGGGCACCCCCGGCTGGCCGAACCGGTAGCATGGGCCTCCGCATGGCTCTTCCCCGTCGGCTCGTCTCCCTCACCTGTTCCAACACCGAGATCGTGGCCGCCCTGGGCTGCGGCGACCGCCTGGTCGGGGTGGACGACTACTCGGACTGGCCGGAGGAGGTGGTGCGCAACCTGCCGCGGGTCGGCCCGGACCTGGGGGTCGACGTCGAGGCGGTGGCACGCCTCGAGCCGGACCTGGTGCTGGCCTCGCTCAGCGTGCCCGGGCACGAGAAGGTCGTGCAGGCGCTCTCCGACGCCGCGTTGCCGTTCATCGCGCCGGCGCCGGAGAGCCTGGCCGACGTCTTCGAGGACCTGCGGACGATCGGCCGGCGTCTGGGGGTCGCGGAGCGGGCCGAGGCGCTGGTCGAGGAGATGCGTGACCGGCTCGTTCCCGTCGAGCCCCCGGAGGGAGGGCGCCCGGCGGTGGCGGTGCAGTGGTGGCCCAAGCCGGCGATCCTGGCGGGCGGCCGCAGCTGGGTCGACGACCTGATCCGGCTGGCTGGCGGGCGCAACGCCCTCTCCGAAGCCTGCGCCAGCCGGCCCCTCGAGCCGGAGGAGCTGGCGGCGCTGGAGCCCGCGGCGATCGTGCTCTCCTGGTGCGGCGTGGAGCCCGGGAAGATCCGTCCCGAGGTGGTGCGGGACGACCGCCGGCTGGCCGCGACACCGGCAGTGCGCGACGGTCGCGTCGCCATCGTCCCGGAGGCCTTCCTGGGTCGACCGGGCCCGCGCCTCGTGGAGGGCTATCGCCGGTTGCGCGATCTCATCCGCAGCGAGCCCGTGGGGTAGGCTTCCCGACGCCATGGCGACCAGCACCGTCGAGGACTATCTCAAGTGCGTGCTCCAGGCCGAGGAGCGGCGCCCCGGGGAGCTCGTCGGCATGGGCCAGATCGGCGCCGCCCTCCACGTCGCCCCCGGCACGGTCACGGCGATGGTCAAGACCCTCTCGGAGGCCGGCCTGGTCGAGTACGAGCCCTACGCCGGTGTCCGGCTCACCGCCGCCGGCCGCCAGCTGGCCACCCACGTGCTGCGCCGCCACCGGCTGATCGAGCTCTTCCTCGTTCGCGTCATGGGGATGAGCTGGAGCGAGGTGCACGCCGAGGCCGAGACCCTGGAGCACGCGGTCTCCCCGCGCCTCATCGAGCGCATCGACGACATGCTCGGCTACCCCTCGGTCGATCCGCACGGTGATCCGATCCCGGACGCCCAAGGCGTCATCGAGGAGCCGGAGCTCGTGAGCCTCCTCTCCTGCGAGCTCGGACGCAAGGTGAGGGTGGCCCGCATCGGGGACCAGAGCCCCGAGTTCCTCGAGCTCGTCGAGCGCCGCGGCTTCATGCCCGGGAGCCGCGTCGTCGTCGAGGGCCGTGACGCCGCGGCCGAGACCGTCACCCTGGCGCTCGCCGACGGCGACTCGGTGCGGCTGGGCCGGGGCGCGGCGTCGAAGATCCTGGTGGAGCAGGAGTGAGGCGGCTCCTCGTCGCCGCGCTGGCGGCGATCGGGTGCGCCACGCAGCCCACCGAGCCGGTGGCCACTCCCGATCTGCCGGTGATGCAGGTGCCGGCCCTCGAGGAGCGCGCCACGCTCCTGCTGCTCGCCGACCACAAGCTCTACGACCCCTTCACGGTCGACCGACTCGCCCAGGGAGACGCGAGCCTCCGGGCCGAGCTCGCCCTCACCCTGGGTCGGATCGGGGATGCGCGGGGTGTCGTCCGTCTCGGCGAGCTCGTCGCCGATCCCGAGCCCGCGGTGCGCCGGGCCGCCGCCCTCTCCCTCGGCCTGCTCGGCAGCCCGGCCGGCCGCTCCGCCCTGACGCGGGCGGTTCGCGATGCGGACCGTGCCACCGGACGCCTGGCCGTGGAGGCACTGGCCAGACTCGAGACGTCGCTGCCCGACGTGCTCGAGGCGATGACCGGTCTGCCTCCCGAGGAGATCTGGCACCGGCTGCTGCCGGCCCTCTTCCGCTTCCCACCGGAGGCCGCCCTGCCGGTGGCCGAGGAGGCGCTCGGGCGCACCGGCCCCGAGCTCGATCGTTGGGCGGTCTACGGCGTGGCCCGCAACGCCATCGAGGAAGGGGCGCCGTTGCTGCGCGGCCAACTCGCCGCCCCCGATCCGTGGGTTCGGGGCTGGGCCGCCCGGGCGCTCGGCGCGGTGGGGAAAGGCGGCGATCTCGAGCTCCTCCGGCCCCTGCTCGACGACGCCGCGACGGGACCGGTCGTCCAGGCCCTGCGGGCCGGACAGCGGTTGGTGGCGGAGGGGAAGGCTGCACCTCCGGACTCCTGGCGCGGGCGCCTCCTCGAGCTCCTGGGCGACGAGCGGACCGGTGTGCGCATCGCGGCGCACGAGGTGGCCGGAGCCTGGCTCCTCGACGAGACCCTGGCGGACGCCCTGCGGCGGACGGCACAGCGCCGGGACGGGCGCGAGAGCGAGCTGGCGCTGCTCGCTCTGGCAGGCGCCGGGGAGGTCGGGGCAGGCGCCCTCACCCGCAGATTCGCCGCCTCGCCCGAGCGCGTCGACCGCGTGCGCGCGGCCGAGGCCGCGGGGCTTCTCGGGGACCGGGTAGCGCTCGAGATCCTGGCCGCGGACCCGGAGCCGGCCGTGCGGGGCGCCGCGTTCGGCGCCCTGCTCGACGAGGAGCCGGAGCGCTGGCTCGATACGGTCCTCGAGGACGGGGACCCCGGGGTGCGGGCGACGGCCCTCACCTGGCTGGCCGAGGATCCGCGGCGGGGGCCGCGCCCCATCCTGGCGGCGATGGGAGTGGGCGTCTCGCCGCTCTTCGATCTGACGAGCGCGGGGATCCGGGCTCTGGTGGCGCGGGCACAGGCCGTGGAGGAGGAGCGCGACGCCATCGCGCTGGCCCTGGCGACGCTGGCCGAGGCCGGCGAGTACCTGGTGCGGCGGGCGGCGGCGGCGGGTCTCGAGGAGCTGGGGGTCGAGGCCCCCGCGGTGGGCGAGGTCGAGGCCGGGGGCACGGTCGACATCTACGCCGATCGCGTGCGCAGCTCACGAGTCGCGCGCTTCGTGCGCCTGGCCACCGAGCGCGGGGACGTCGACCTCGAGCTCGCCTGCCCGCAGGCCCCGAGGACCTGTCTGAGCTTCCTCCAGCTGGCCAACCAGGGGTTCTACGACGGCCTGACCTTCCACCGCGTGGTGCCCGACTTCGTCGTCCAGGCCGGGGACCCGCGGGGCGACGGCAGCGGCGGGCCGGGCTACACGATTCGCGACGAGCCGAACCTGTTGCGCTACGAGCGCGGGGTGGTCGGCATGGCGCTCTCCGGGCCGGACACGGGAGGCAGCCAGTTCTTCATCACCCTGTCACCGCAGCCGCACCTCGACGCCGACTACACCGCCTTCGGCCGGGTGGCGGCGGGCGAGGAGGTCCTGGACGAGATCGAGCAGGGCGACCGGATTCGCTACGCCGCCGAGATCGACTCGCCCGGCGGGCGCCCGCTCGATCCGGCCCGGCTGCCCTGAGGTAGACTCCCGGCGCCCATGCTGGAGAGCCTCGGTTGGACCCTGCAGCTGCTGGCGCTGGTGGTGGTCGGCTCAGCACTGCTGGTGGGGCTGGTCTACGACGCGCTGCGCACGGAGGTGGCGCTCCTCGCCGTGGGAGGAGGCCTCTTCCTCGTCGGTCGCAAGCTCCGCGGCGACTCCGGGTAGGCGCCGGCCCCGCGGGGCGGCTGGGCCCGCTGAAACCTTCGCAAATCCGGCGCGTACCAAAAGTGGCGAAC
>Ga0299913_10005485_pt1 | contig 10841 bp, 6 predicted proteins | sample RVTome_9_FD_201360 | JGI IMG/M metagenome (GOLD analysis project Ga0299913, IMG submission 201360) | Soil microbial communities from uranium-contaminated site in the Upper Colorado River Basin, Wyoming, United States - RVT155D38 (version 2) ... | reverse complement strand
AACACCCGGGATAAGGGATTCGACGACCGCGCCGAGTGCACGCTCGAGGCCGGGGCTGATTTCGATCAGGCCGACCTCGTCCTGTCGGAGGACGTCGATCCGGTGGTCTTGCACCCATACAACGCGGCTGCAGGACTGACCTACAGCTCGTGCATCACCTCAGTGCGCCGGGCTGCGTGACGCTGAGCTGCTCCGAGCAGGATTTTGAACCCGATCTCTCGTACCGGGACCTGAAGATCATCGCGATCGAAGGATCGAGCATCTCGAATGTGTTTCTGGGAACCAATTGAGTGGAACGGAGGCAGTCAATGACACGATACAGCCTGTTACGCACGGTCGGGGTTCTGTTCCTTCTCACTCCGTCGTCCGCATTTGCCCAGTGTCCCGCAGGAATGGTGGAGTCGGGGGCCACCTGCGTTGACAGGTTCGAAGCCAGCCTTTGGAAGGTCACCGATACAGTCTGCATCAGATTGATCAAAGAAGGTAGGGAGCTGCCAGTGCACTGTCTTCAGGGCGGCGTGCAGATCGGAATCAGTGGGGTCGACTACACCGATGCGCAGTGCCAGTTCAATGGCGGCGGCTGTAAGAATATCTTCGCCGTGTCGTTGCCAGGCGTGATCCCGGCGCGGAGCATCAACTACTTCATTGCTGCCGCCGCGTGCCGCAACTCCGGCAAGCGCCTGCCGAGCAACGCCGAATGGCAGGCGGCGGCATTGGGGACACCCGATCCCTGGCCTCAGACTGATCCAGCCAATCAATGCAATCTGGACAGCCCGACGATCTCGCTCACCGGTGCGCGCAGCAAGTGCGTGTCCGACGTGGGGGCGTTCGACATGGTCGGCAACGTCATCGAGTTCGTTGCCGATTGGGGTGCGCTGGCGACCACTGGCACGAACTGGGATGTCTTCATTGCGGGATTCGGCGGTGACGTCAGCAACATGGGGGGCGTTCCAGGCGGCACCATCTACGGACTTCCCGGCACGACGCTCCGCGGCGGCAGCTTTTCGATGATTCCGAACAGCGGTGGCACCGGCGAACGGGCCGGCGTCTACGCAATCGACCAGAACGGCGCGCCTAACAGCATTGGTGACGCAAGCGGCGCCGGCTTCCGGTGCGCGAAGTAGCGCAGGGAGGTCGTAATGGCAAGAATCTGTTGTGCTGCGTTCATTGCGCTGATCATGGCGCTTGGTGGTTCAGTGACGGGTCGTAGCCGAGTCGCGGCCGAACTGCCCACAACCTGCGCGACGACGTTTCTCGGCGACTACCCCGCGGAAGGCTCCATGGGGTGGACCGACGCCAACAATGGTGTCGCGCACGATGCCGGACACTGGTTCTTCACCAACGAGGAGGAGATCATCAAGATCCCGGTGGATCTGGACATCGGCACCGAAATCGATCCTGACGATCCCGAGGACTGGCCCCCCGGCGTAGACGCCCGCAGCATGCCGGATTCCCTTGTCGATGCCGGATGGGAACACTTCGGCGATCTCGATCAGGCCGGCGGATTCCTGTTCATCCCGATCAACCGCGAGGACGGGATGGGCGCGATTGCGGCAATCGCCGTGTTTCGAGCGTCCAACCTCAGTTATGTCGGCATCGCGGAGATCCCGCAGGGCAGGCCATCTTTCGCAGCGATCAATCCGCACGACGGGTTATTGTACGCGTCGCACTGGCAAATCAACTCCTCGAATCCCCTGTTCCGCTACCGCCTCGATTTCGACAAGATCGATGCGGGCGATGTGCAGGGAGGCATCACCTTTGAGGACGAGTACCCGCTTTTGGATTGGAACGGCGCACCAATTGACCCGCCGCTGTTGAACACGCAAGGTGCTGCCTTCACGCCGTGGGGCGAGCTCTACATCGTCAACGGCGTCGAGGGCGACACTGTCGGAGAGGATCGCGGCGGCATACACCTGTTCAACGCGGCCGGCAGGCTCATCGCCGAGTCGCAGAATGGCGGTGGGGCGACCTTCAACTTTGCCTACGATCCCTCGGGCGACGTACGCGAGGAACCCGAGGGCGCGGATTGGTGGAACAGCAGCATCGCACCGGGCTCACCAAACATCACCGGGCAATTGCACGTGATGCTCAACGATAACGACATCACGCCAGGCAACGACGACGACCTGTTCTTGAAGCATTACGACGTCGCCCTCTGCAACCCGGATCAGGACTTCGACGGGGACGGATTGACCGACGGCAACGAGAGCTACATTCTCGGTACGGATCCCGTCGGCTTCGATACCGATGGGGACGGAGTGGGCGATGGCGATGAACTTCACGTCCTGAGCACCGATCCGCTGAACCCTGACAGCGACGGCGATGGGATCTCCGACGGCGAGGAGGACGCTGACGGCGACGGCCTCTCCAACGCCGCCGAGCTCGGCAGCTGGCACACCGACCCGCTGAACCGGGATAGCGACGGTGATGGTCTCAACGACTTCGACGAGACCCAGACCTACCACACAGACCCTAACGTCGCCGACACCGACGGCGACGGATTCACCGACGGCGCCGAGGTCCATACCTTCGGAACCGACCCGCTCAAGACCGATAGCGATGAGGACGGTCTTATCGATCCTATAGAGGTGGCCAACGGCACCAACGCGATCGATGCCGACAGCGACGACGATGGCCTGCTGGACGGCGATGACGTCGAGTTTATCCAGAACGCGGTGCAGGCCCTTTCGCTCTCTGACTTCAGGCCACCAGGGGCAGGCACGCGTCGGGCCATCCTGTCGATCCTGAACGCTGCCGAGCTCGCGGCGCTTGCCGGCCACGTTGAGCCGGCGATCAAGTTGCTCGTCGACCTTCGTACCCATCTCGACGGGTGCGGCTTGTCGCCGGACGGGAGCGATTGGATCTTGGACTGCCCGGATCAGACGACCGTCCGGTCGCTTCTGGACCTGCTGATATTGAACTTAGGGATGCCGTAGATGGAGCGAATTGAGTGAGCCTCGGCCATAGGCATTACAGTCGGGTGTGGCCGCGCGTTAGCACATGGCTGACATCTGCTGCTCGAGGCGCGACCTGATCTCTCAGCCACAACGTCGCACGGCGAGACAGCCCTGGCGTTAGCCGTCAGGTTCGGTAACCGGAATGCGGCAGCGCTTCTTCCTCGAGCAGAGAAGCCTGGACACCGGCGGCCTGATTGAATCGATGAAGTCGTGGCCAGAAACGGCCGTGGTCGGGAGCTGTTGCAGGCTTCCAGCTTCGCGTTGTCGCGCACGATCAACACCGGCGTCGCTCAGCCTGATCGAGGACGCCCGATCGTCGGCAGCACCGGCGGTCGAGTCTGACGGGCAAAAGGAGCATTCCGTGGTGTCCTTCAACAAACGAACGCTGGTTCTCGTGAGTTGTGCCGTGTTAGCCAGCGCCGCGTCCGCTGCGGCCGGACAGGGCGAACACACGTTCGTGCTCACAGTCGAAGGCTGCGCATCTGACCTGGGCACATGGTCGAAGGTAACTGGACTGGACGTCAGCTTCGACCTCGCCGATTACCGTTCGGACGATCATACGACCGTCTACCGCTGGTTCTATCCCGTCGGCGGCCCTGGAAGCGCGCTGACACTGAGCCGGGCAACATCAGGCGAGAGCGAGGCTGTCGAGTGTTGTCTGCGTGAGTTGGGCCGGTCCGGCGAGCCCGCAAACGCGACGATCATGCTCTTCGACTATGATGGACAGCCCGTGGCCACCTGGGAGTTCGACGCGGCCTTTCCACAGAAATTGATCGTTCCGGGTACTGATGCCGCAGGTTCGCAAGGGATGGAAACGCTCGTCCTGGCTCACGAAGGATTGATCCTCAGGTCTTGCTCCGACTGCTCACGCTGAGTGTCCCGGTGGGCCCGACACCTTTGCGTCGCAATGCTGCGGGAGGACGTTAGGAGGGGAAGGACGTGCGGCGCTGACAGGTCTCTTCACGGCTGGATCCTTCGCCAGCATCCTGGCACCGACTCTGGTCGTGATGGCCTTGAGGCTTCGCCTGGGCGAGATGGGTGAAGATGTTTTGCGCCATGCGGCTACGATGGTGCTCGGAGGGGCGCCTCATGAGGAGCGTTCCGTTACCTTCACCCGGCCCGCCTGCCTTGCAGCCGACCGCCGACATCGAACGGCACGAGATCCTGGACGTGCTGCGCGGGTTTGCACTGTATGGCGTGTTGCTGGCCAACCTGGTGTGGCTCACGACCGACAAAGTGCTGTCGGATGCACGCCTGCAACAGTTACCTACGGTGCCAGTTGATCCCATCGCACGAGCGCTCGTCGCGTTCTTCATCGATGGCAAGTTCTACACGTTGTTCGCGTTCCTGTTCGGCCTCGGCTTCTCCCTCCAGATGCACAAGGCGGAAATGCGCGGCGCCAGGATTGTGTCCGTGTACATCCGTCGGCTGTCCGTGCTGCTCTTCATCGCTCTCATTCACATCGCACTGATTTGGTACGGCGACATCCTGCTGATGTATGCCGCGCTCGGATTCGTGCTTCTGCTGTTCCGCGGAGCACGACCGAAACTGTGGGTCGTCATGCTGGCGCTCGCGCTGGCACTCTTTGCTCGCACAGCCTTCACTGCCTACCATGCGGTGACCGATCCCGAGATAGTGTCCTCAACCGTCTCTGAAGCAGAACAGGACGCCAGGACCAAGGAGGCGCACCTGGCGGCGTTCGCGAGTGGCTACCCGGCAGTAGTACGGGAGAACGTGGCGATCTACTGGAACGATCTCGTCGTTCGAGGAGTGTTGTGGTTCGCTCTGCCGCAGATCTTTGCGCGCTTCCTGCTCGGGTTCTATGTCGGCAAACGACGACTGATGGAACGCGTGCCGGAATACTTGTCGCTGATGCGGCGAGCCTTGCCATGGCTGGTTGGCGCCGCGATCGTCGGGAACGGTGTCGGCCTTGGACACTGGTGGCTGGAACACGAGCGCGGCATGGAGTTGTCGGCGTCCTGGTGGACGGTCGCGACAATACCGATCGCCGAGGCGGGCATCCTTGCTCTGTCCGCGACGTATGTGTTCAGCGTGTGTCTGCTGTTCTACAACAACACGCGCTGGCACACACGCCTGTCCCGGTTGGCACCGGTCGGCCGTATGGCCCTCACGAACTATCTCACCCAGAGCGTGCTGTATCTTGTGCTTTTTACTGGGGCAGGACTTGGCCTGCTCGGCAGGGTAGGGCCGGCCATCTGCCTTCTGCTGAGCGTCGTGATCTTCTTTGCTCAAATCGCGGTGAGCGGCTGGTGGTTGCGACGATATCGGTTCGGGCCGGCTGAGTGGGTGTGGCGAACCCTGACGTACGGGAAAATCCAGCCGATGTGTTGACCCGCGTCACCGGCTTCCCTAAGATGGCCACACCATGGTGGGACGCACGATCCTGCATTACCGCATCGCCGGCGTGCTGGGTTCGGGCGGGATGGGCGTGGTGTACGACGCGGAGGACCTCAAGCTGGGTCGCCGTGTGGCCTTGAAGTTCCTTCCGGCTGAGCTGGCGCGTGATCCATCGGCGCTCGAACGGCTTCAGCGCGAGGCGCGCGCGGCGAGCAACCTGAATCATCCCAACATCTGTACCATCTACGCGATCGAGCAGGCCGACACCGACGAAGGCACCCGGCATTTCATCGCGATGGAGCGGCTCGAAGGGGAGTCGCTGGACCGGGTCATTGCGCATCGTCCGCTGCCGGTCGATCTCGCGCTGGAGCTCGGCATCCAGGTGGCCGACGCGCTCGACGCGGCGCATGCGCGCGGGATCATCCATCGCGACATCAAGCCGGCGAATATCTTCGTGCAGCCGCGGCGTCGCGCGAAGGTGCTGGATTTCGGGCTTGCAAAGCTCGCCGCGGCGCGCGTGGGCATGAGCGAGACGGTCGCAGCGGGTGCGGTCGATCTCCTGACCAGTCCCGGCACGACGCTCGGGACGGTTGCCTACATGTCGCCGGAGCAGGCGCGCGGCGAGGACCTCGATGCCCGCACCGACTTATTCAGCTTCGGGGCGGTGCTCTATGAGATGTGTACCGGCCGGGTGCCGTTCGGCGGCAAGACGTCCGCGGTGATCTTCCAGAAGATCCTCGATAAGACGCCGGAGCCGCCGCGCGCGATCACTCCTTCGCTTCCGCTCAGGCTCGAAGAGATCATCCTGAAGGCGCTCGAGAAGGATCGCGACTTGCGCTCTCAGACGGCGGCGGAGTTGCGCGCGGACTTGAAGCGCCTGCAGCGCGATACGACATCCGGCCACCGCGTGACGCTTCCGGCGGCAGAAGTGAGTCAGCCATCGGCATCGATGCCCACCGCCACGGCATCGAGCGGCGCCGTCCTCATCGCCGAAGCACGTCGCCACAAGCTCGCGCTGAGTATGACCGCTGGCGCAGTGCTCGCCCTACTGGTTGCTGCGGGGTTCGGCATCCACCGATGGCTGACCGGCGATGAGCCGTCCGCCGCCTCGGACCAGGCGATGACCATCACCCGATTGACCAGCAGCGGCGCTGTGCTGGGGTGCACGAGCGTTTCACCGGATGGGCGGAACGTCGTGTACTGCGAAACAGACACCGAGACGGGCCGCGCCGTCCTGCGGATGCGCCAGATCGCGACGGGAGCCACCATCAAGCTGTCGGACGTCACGGGCCTGACAACGTTCTCACCCGATGGGCACTTGGTGTATCTCAGGCGGGGACTCAGTCCCGAGAACCCGCGAGGCGCGCTGTACGTGCTGCCGGCGCTGGGAGGGGGAGAGGAGCCGCGACGCGTGTTGTCCGATATTGCCGGAGCGGTGACGGTGTCGCCCGACGGTGAGCAGCTCGCGTTCGTTCGTATATTCGCCGTTCTTCCCGATTCCCCGCCCGAAATCCGGGTCGTTGTCACACGGCGCGACGGGAGCGAGCCGCGCACGCTGCACGCCGGGCGCATGGGCCAGAACTGGATGATCGTGTCGTCGCTCGCGTGGTCGCGTGACGGCAAGGTCATCGCTGCGGCGTACCGCGCTGCCGAGGACGGTTTGCTCATGTCCCCCGTCGTCATCGACGTCGCCTCCGGGAAGATACAGCGGCTGACGGATCAGCGCTGGGCCACCATCGCCCGCACCGTGTGGCTGCATGACGGCAGCGGCCTCGTCTTCGCCGCAAGACAGAGACTCGACGGAGAGGGTCAACTCTGGCTGGTGTCCTATCCCGGCGGCGAGGTGAAGCGAATCACGAACGACCTGCACGATTATGGCGCCGTGGGTTTTGATGTTGACGCCAACGACACCATCGTCGCGCGTCAGGCCGCCGATACGGGGCACGTCTGGATATCCGATGCAAAAGGCGACAGGCTGACCCGTTTGACCAGCGGCAGCGGCTCCGACCGGGTGCTCGGCTGGACCGACAGCGGGCGAGTGCTCTATCTGTCGGATGCGCCGGTCCGATCGCTCTGGACCGCGTCACCGGACGGCGGTGCACCAAGACGGCTGCCAGTCGATATGCGCGACATGGCGGACACATCGATCGCACCCGGACAGAATTGGGTGACGTACCACACGGAGCCTGTACCGAACGTCTGGCGGGTGAATCTCGACGGCTCGGCCCGCCGGCAGCTGACGCACGCGGGGCACGACAGGGCGCCGCGCGTGACGCGCGATGGTGCCCAGGTGCTCTACGAGCATTGGGGAGGCGGGACGCCCACGACATGGAAAGTGTCAAGCGGCGGGGGGCCGCCCGTACGCCTCACCACGTGGACCGGCAATCCGTCACCGTCGCCCGACGGCCTGCGATTCTGGGCGCTGAAATTTTTCCCGGTGCGCGGGACCGAGGGGGATGTCACGACCCTTGGCATCTTCCGCCTGAGCGACGGGGCGATGGAGCGGTCAATCGAGGGCGGTCATGTGTTGATCAGGGCTCAGCAGGGGCAATGGGCTCACGACGGCCGGTCGATCATTCATGTACGCTCACCAGCCGGCGTCAGCAATCTCTGGGCGTTGCCGATAGACGGGGGGGAGCCGCAGCAACTCACGCGTTTCGAAAGCGACCGCATTTTCAGCTACGCGTTCAGCCCGGACGGGCGTCGACTGGCGATGTCGCGCGGCCGCTTCAGCGGTGACATCGTGCAGATTCGGAACTTCCGATGACGGACACCATGATCGGACGCACGATCCTGCATTACCGCATCGTTGGCGTGCTCGGTTCCGGCGGGATGGGTGTGGTGTACGACGCGGAGGATCTCAAGCTGGGTCGTCGCGTCGCCCTGAAATTCCTTCCGGCTGAGCTGGCGCGCGATCCATCGGCGCTCGAGCGTCTTCAGCGCGAGGCCCGCGCGGCGAGCAATCTGAATCATCCGAACATCTGCACGATCTACGCGATCGAGCAGGCCGACACCGACGAAGGCACCCGGCACTTCATCGCGATGGAGCGGCTCGAAGGCCAGTCGCTCGATCAACTCATTGGCGGACGGCCGCTGTCGACCGACCTCGCGCTGGAGATCGGCATCCAGGTGGCCGACGCGCTCGACGCCGCGCACGCACGCGGGATCATTCACCGCGACATCAAGCCCGGCAACATCTTCGTCCAGGCGCGGCATCGCGCGAAGGTGCTGGATTTCGGACTCGCGAAGCTCGCAGCGGCGCGCGTGGGGATGACCGAGACCGTCGCCGCGGGCGCGGTGGAGCTCCTCACGAGTCCCGGCACAACGCTCGGCACCGTCGCGTACATGTCGCCGGAGCAGGCGCGCGGGGAGGACCTCGACGCCCGCAGCGACTTATTCAGCTTCGGCGCGGTGCTCTACGAGATGTGCACCGGCCGGGTGCCGTTCGGCGGCAAGACCTCCGCCGTGATCTTCCAGAAGATTCTCGACAAGACCCCCGAGCCGCCCCGTGCGCTCAACCCGGCGCTGAAGCCGAGGCTCGAAGAAATCATCCTGAAGGCCCTCGAGAAGGATCGCGACCTGCGGTGTCAGAGCGCGGCCGAGTTACGCGCAGACTTGAAGCGTCTGCAGCGCGACACGACTTCCGGACACCGCGTCACTGTTCCCGCGGGAGAGGTCGGTCAGCCGCCGGCGTCCGTGCCAAGTGCCCCGGCGTCGAGTGGCGCCGTGCTCATCGCCGAAGCGAGGCGGCACAAGCTGGGGCTGGGGATTGCCGCAATCGCCTTGCTCGCGTTGATAGGTGCCGCGGGATTCGGTATCTATCGCGCACTCATCGACGGTCGATCGCGCGGCGCACGCGCCGAGGTGACGATCAAGCCGCTGACGACGACCGGTGATATCGGGGGCTGCACGAGCATCTCTCCGGATGGCCGGCACGTCGTGTATTGCGACACGGACCGGGCCACCGGTGCCGTAGCTCTCCGCCTGCGACAAGTGGCAACCGGCGCAACGGTGAAACTCGCCGACGGTGGTGCCGACACGACGTTCTCCCACGATGGGAACCTCGTGTATCTCCGGCGTTCCGGCGAGAAGTTCGGCGAGCTGTTCGTCGTGCCAGCGCTCGGGGGGGAGGAACCACAGCACGTGCTGACGCGTGTTGGCGGCCCGGTGACGTTGTCGCCCGATGGCAAGCAGGTCGCCTTCTTCCGCGGTATTTTCCTGGAACAGTCGATCATCATTGCGAATCTGGATGGCAGTGGGGAGCGTGCGCTCCATACGACACGTCCTCAGCAGGGGTCGATCGGCTCAACGCTCGCGTGGTCGCCCGACGGAAATGTGATCGCCGCCGTGTACCGCGACAGCGCCGCCGGAGGGTCCTGGTCACCTGTCGTATTCGAGGTGGCGACCGGCAACCGTCGAACGATCACCACCGAGCCATGGGGTGGTATCCACCGCCTCGCGTGGCTTCATGACGGCAGAGGCCTTGTGGTGTCAGCGGAGCAGCCGGGCGAGACACACCACCAGCTCTGGCTGGTGTCGTACCCTGACGGACAGGTGAAGCGGATCACCAACGATCTCCACGATTACGGTGTTTCAATCGGGGTGACCGGTGATGACACCATTGTCGCCGGCCAACTCACGCAGGCTGGAGACGTGTGGATCTCCGATCCCGCAGGGGGGAACCTGACGCGTGTGACCAGCGGCCGGAACGCCGAAACGGTGATCGGCTGGACCGGTGACAGGCGCCTCGTCTACCTCGCCGCCGTGCCGGCGAGAGCGCTGTGGACAGCGTTACCCGGCGGCGCGCCACGGAGATTACCTCTCGATCTCGCAGAGATCGCCAGCATCTTCATGGCGTCGGGCAGAGACTGGATCGTGTACACCACCCCGGGTCCCTCGTCCGACATCTGGCGCGTGAACCTGGACGGCAGCGGGCGGCGGCAATTGACGCAGACCGGACTGAATCAGCAGCCGCGCGTGACGCCCGACGGCGAATGGGTGCTGTACGCGAACTGGGCATCTGGATTTCCGAGCACGTGGAAAGTGGCCGCGTCCGGTGGATCGCCGGTTCTGGTCAGCGAAGGTGTCGGCCGCCCCATTCCCGCCCCCGATAGTTCGCGATACCTGGGAGTGATCGTGGCGGATCAGGCGCCGGCGCAGGGAGACGCCCGCAGGTCCATTGGGATTTTCAGCTCGAGCGATGGAAAACTGGAGAAAGCGATTGAGCCGGTCGGGACCGTTCCGCGGTTCGTCCGTGCCGGACAGGCACAATGGGCGCCGGACGGGCGTTCGCTCGTGTTCATCCAGACGGACCGGAACGTCAGCAATTTCTGGGCGCTCCCCCTCGACGGGCGGGCGCCGCATCAACTCACCCGGTTCGACAGCGACTTGATCTTCAGTTTTGCGTACAGCGCTGACGGCAAACTGCTCGCCACGGCACGCGGCCGCACCAGCGGGGATGTCGTCCTGATCCGGAACTTCCGGTAGATCCCGAATAACGCCAGGCGTTCCGTGTTGCGCCGGGTT
>Ga0299913_10005484_pt1 | contig 10842 bp, 10 predicted proteins | sample RVTome_9_FD_201360 | JGI IMG/M metagenome (GOLD analysis project Ga0299913, IMG submission 201360) | Soil microbial communities from uranium-contaminated site in the Upper Colorado River Basin, Wyoming, United States - RVT155D38 (version 2) ... | reverse complement strand
CCCGCCCACGATCGCAGTCGAGAACCCGGCCACCGGCGAGACCGTCGCAGAGGTACCCCACTTCGGTCCCGCGGAGGTGGCGGACGCGGTGGCCCGGGCGCGGGCGGCCCAGGCCGGTTGGGCCGACCTGGGCTTCGCGGGCCGCGGCGAGGTCCTCCGCCGCGCTCGCCAATGGGTACTCGACAACAGTGATCGCGTCGTCGAGACGATCTCCTCGGAGACCGGCAAGACCTATGAGGACGCACTCATCGCCGAGGTCAGCTACATCGTCCACGCCCTCGGCTTCTGGGCCAAGAAGGCACCCGAATATCTCGCCGACCAGCGGGTCCGCTCGAGCTCCCCCTACACACTCGGCCGCAAGCTCGTGGTCCGCTACGAGCCGGTCGGCGTCGTCGGCGTGATCGGCCCCTGGAACTATCCGCTCTCGAACTCATTCGGCGACTGCATCCCGGCTCTCGCCGCGGGCAACGCGGTAGCCCTCAAGCCCTCCGACCTGACGCCGCTGACGGGTCGCTTGATGGCGGAGATGTTCGCCGAGTGCGGCATGCCCGCGGACGTCTACCAGGTGGTCAGCGGCGCCGGTGAGACCGGCGCCGCGCTGATCGACGCAGTCGACTACCTGATGTTCACCGGTTCGACCGCGACGGGCAAGAAGGTGATGGAGCGGGCCGCCCAGACCCTGACTCCGGTCAGCCTCGAGCTCGGCGGCAAGGACCCGATGATCGTGCTCGCCGACGCCGACCTCGAGCGGGCCGCCAACGCCGCCGTCTTCGCCGGGCTTCAGAACTCAGGTCAGACGTGCATCTCGGTCGAGCGTGTGTACGTCGAGAAGCCCGTGTATGACGAGTTCCTGACCAGGGTCACGCGCAAGGTTGGCGAGCTCCGCCAGGGTATCCCGGGACCGCCGGGAACGACGGAGATCGGTGCGATCACGATGGCGGCGCAGGCGGAGATCATCGAGCGCCACGTGACGGACGCGATCGAGCGCGGGGCTCGGGCGCTCACTGGCGGGCACCGGCTCGAGGCCGGCGGCGGGCGCTTCTTCGAGCCGACCGTCCTCGTTGACGTCGATCACGGGATGGCCTGTATGAGCGAGGAGACCTTCGGACCGACCCTGCCGATCATGAAGGTGCGCGACGCCGAGGAGGCGCTCCGTCTCGCCAACGACAGCCCCTATGGCCTCCAGGGTTCAGTTTGGACTCGCGATACGGTGAAAGGTGAGCGCCTCGCCCGCCGGCTCGAGGCCGGGGTTGTCTGTGTCAACGACGCCCAGGTCAACTACATGGCAATCGAGTTGCCCCAGAGTGGCTGGAAGGCGTCGGGCGTCGGCGTTCGCCACGGGGGCGCGGAGGGGATCCGCAAGTACTGCCGCAAGCAGGGGCTGCTCGTCACCCGCTGGGCGCCGAGCCGCGATATCCACCACTTTCCCTACTCCCGCGCTCGCACGCGCCTGGTCGGGGCGATGATGCGAGCGGTCTACGGGAACCCCCTCGCCCGGCGCGGCGGGAGGCCGCGATGAGCAGGTCGGTCAGCGGAAGCGTCGTCGCGATCACCGGAGCCGCCCGCGGCATCGGCCTGTCGGTGGCCAAGGCGCTTCAAGCGAGCGGGGCGCGGGTCGCGATCAGCGACATCGACGAGCCGGCCGTCGGCCGGGCCGCCGCCGAGCACGGGCTCGACCTCCACCGGCGACTCGACGTCGCCGACGGGGAAGCGTTCCGTGCCTTCCTCGACGAGGTGGAGGCGGAGCTCGGCCCCCTGGATGCTCTGATCAACAACGCCGGCATCATGCCGACCGGTCGGCTGATCGACGAGGACGACGCGGTTTCCCGGCGCGTGATCGAGATCAACACACTCGGCTTCATCTTCGGGACCAAGGCCGCGCTGGAGCGAATGGTCCCCCGGGGATCGGGGCACATCGTCAACATCGCCTCGACCATGGGCGAGGCCGCGGTGCCCGGCCTCGCCACTTACAACGCGAGCAAGGCCGCCGTGCTGATGTTCAGCGACGCGGCGCGGCTCGAGTATCGCGGGAGCGGCGTCAGCATCTCGGCGATCCTGCCGGGCGCGGTCAAGACCGAGCTCGGTGCGGGCATCAAGGGTCCTCGGGGCATACCCTCGATCCAGCCCGCCGATGTCGCGGAGGTTGTCGTCGACACGCTTGCGGGTGGGAGCTCGCGCTCGCGCGTGTATGTGCCGCGAGTGTTCGGTCTGCTGCTCGACGCGGGGAAGCTCATGCCGCGCGGGCTCATGGAGGCGCTGAACCGGGCGATGGGCGCCGAGACGGCGGTCCTTCGCGACGCCGACCTGGTCGGCCGCCGGGAGTACGAGGAGCGGGTCGCGGCCCAGTCACGCAAGCGGGGCGGCTGACGATGCCCGAGACGAAGGCGGTACCCCCTCTCGACGCGGGCTGGCTGTGGCTCGAGTCGGCGTCGAATCTGATGCACGGCTCCTTCCTCGCCCTCTTCGCTCCGCCCCCGGATGGCGGTGCCGATTTCGTGGCCCGGCTGGCGGCGGAGATGGGCATGCATCGGACCCCCTCGCCGCCGTTCGATCGCCGCCTCAAGCCCGGATGGTCCAGCCGGCTCATGCCGCGCTGGGAGATCGTCGATGAGATCGATCCCGACGTCCATCTCCGCTGTGTGCGCCTGCCGCGGCCGGGCGGAGAGCGGGAGCTCGGCGAGCTTGTCTCGGAGCTGCACGGGACCCGCATCGACCACGCCCATCCGCCATGGAGAATTGATCTGATCGACGGGCTCGTGGGTGATCGTTTCGCGATCGTCGGCCGCATGCACCACGCCGTCGTCGACGGGGTCGGCGCCCTCGCGATCGTCCGGGACTGGCTCTCGGAGGACCCCGAAGCGCGGGAGACGGGGCCGATCTGGTCATACCGGCGCCGAGGCAGCACGGCCATCCGGTCGAACGGGCGAAGCGCCGAAGGCTCGAGTGCCGACGGAGAGCGAGGGCGGAGCTTGAAGGGGCTCTTCGGGGCTGCGGTGCGGGTCGGGCGCAACGCTGCCTTGGGCGTTTCGGGGCGGCCGTGGAGCGCGCCGCGGTCGCCGCTCAACACGCCGATCACGGCGCGACGGCGGGTCTCGACGGCCTCGTTCGAGCTGGCGCGCTTCCGTGCCGTGGCCGACGCCGCCGGGGGAACGATCAACGACGTCGTGCTCGCGGTCTGTGCCGGATCCCTGCGCCGCTACCTCTCCGAGATGGACCGGCTGCCCCGTGGCTCGCTGACCACGAATATCCCCGTCTCCGTGCGGGGCGGTGCGGACGCCGATGGCTCCGGCAACCGGATCAGCTGGGCGATGCTCGCCATGGCAACCGACATCGAGGACCCCGTCGAACGCCTCGACCGGATCCGGGCGGCAACGAGTGCCGCCAAGCGGCGGCTATCGCAGATGCACGGCCGCGAGGTCGATGTCTACACGCTACTCGCGGTGACGCCGATCCTGCTCGAGCAGCTGACCCGGGTGGGCGGGCGCGTTCCGCCGCTGTTCAACGTTCCGGTCTCGAATGTGCCGGGCCCTCCTCGCACGCTCTACCTCAACGGGGCCCGGCTGGACGAGATCCAGGCATTCACGGTGATCTACAGTGGCTACGGGCTCAACGTGGTGACACTCTCCTACGCGAGCCGGCTCGCCTTCGCCTTCACCGCCTGCGCGGACACGGTTCCGCACAGCCAGCGCCTCGCCGTTCATTGCGGCGACGCTCTCGAAGAGCTCGAGGCGAGTCTCGCGGTCGCCGACCATGCAGGAGGTTGACGATGCCGGCGACCGAGACGAGGGAGATCGGCGGCGTCGCGAGTCTCGGCGCGTCGACGCTCGCCGAGGCGTTCCAGCTCACCGCCGCGCGCTGCGCATCGCAGACCGCGCTTCAGACCAGGGACGGAGCGCAGCGCCTCAGCTGGGCCGAGTACGCGCGGCGGGTGCGCGCCGTCGCCGGTGGGCTGAGCAGCGTCGGGATCGGGCGGGGCGACACGGTCGCCCTGATGCTCACCAATCGACCCGAGTTCCACCTGCTCGACACGGCGGCGATCCATCTCGGGGCGACGCCGTTCTCGATCTACAACACCTACCCCCCGGAGCAGATCGCGTATCTGCTCGCGAGCTCGGGCAGCAAGGTGGTTGCGACCGAGCGGTCGATGCTCGGCCCGGTAAGCGAGGCCGCCCGCTCGATCGCGCTCGAGGCGATCGTCGTCGTCGATGGCGGTGACGCGGACGGGGCGCTCACCCTGAACGAGCTCGAATCTCGCGACGACGGGAGCTTCGACTTCGAGGCTACCTGGCGCTCGGTGGAGCCGAGCGATGTGCTCACGGTCATCTACACCTCAGGTACAACGGGGCCGCCGAAGGGGGTCGAGCTGACGCATGCGAACATGCTCGCGACGCTGCGCGGCTACGCGGAGGTGATCGAGTTCCCGGTAGAGGGCCGGGTGATCTCCTGGCTACCGATGGCCCACGTCGCGGAGCGCGCCTGCAGTCACTAAGTCTCGGCCGAGTACGCGGTCGCCGACCGGCTCGTCCTCTCGAGGCTACGGGAGCGCCTCGGGCTCGATCGGGCGCGCTCGGTCAACGTCGGCGCCGCCCCCACCCCGGTCGAGCTAATCGAGTTCTTTCACGGTCTCGGTGTTCCCCCGCCGAGCTCTGGGGCATGTCGGAGAGCTGCGCCTCCGGTTGCGTCAACCCCCCCGACCGGATCAAGATCGGCACCGTCGGCCCGCCGCTCCCGGGCTTCGAGGTGCGTCGCGCCGACGACGGCGAGCTGCTGCTCCGCGGACCCGGTGTCATGGCGGGCTACCGAAACGAGCCCGAGCAAACGCGCGAGGTCCTCGACGACGACGGATGGCTGGCGACCGGGGACGTCGGGGAGATCGACGCCGAGGGCTACGTTCGGATCGTCGATCGCAAGAAGGAGCTGATCATCAACGCGGCCGGCAAGAACATGTCGCCGGCGAACATCGAGGCGACGCTGAAGTCGGCGAGCCCGCTGATCGGCCAGGCCGTCGCGATCGGTGATCGCCGCCCCTACAACGTCGCCCTGGTGACTCTCGACCCCGACGCGGCCCGCGCGTTCGCCCGCGAGCAAGGCATCGGTGGCGCCTCGCTCGGGGCGATCGCGAGCGCCGAGGCCGTCCGGCGTGCAGTCGCCGGGGGGGTTGAGGCGGCGAACAAGCGTCTCGCGCGCGTCGAGCAGATCAAGCGCTTCAAGCTTCTCCCGGCCGAATGGCAGGCAGGCGGCGACGAGCTCACGCCGACGATGAAGCTGAAGCGGAAGGCGATCGCCGAGCAGTACCAGGGCGAAATCGACGCCCTCTACGACGGCTGAGCGCCTGCCGTCGGAGCCGCCCGCCGCTGGCTCGGATCAGGTGGTTCGCACGATCCACACGGCGCACGGGGCGTGGTGGGAGATCTTGTTCGGCACTGAGCCGAGCAGGAATCGCTCGGCTCCGGTCATTCCCTTGTTGCCGACGACGATCAGGTCCGCGCCGAGGTTCTCTGCGACGCCGAGGATCGCTTCTGCCGGGTCGCCCTCAACGGCAACCACCTCGACCTCGATGCCGGCGGCGGAAATCGACTCGGACTCTTCGGCCAGCATCCGCTCCATTTCCTGCTTCGAGCCGAGCATCCAACGGATTTCCTCCGGGGCGCGCTCGCGACCATCGCCAAACGTTCCTTCGGGGACGTGCGTATACGCGCGAACCAGATACAGCTTCGCGCCCGCTGCGGACGCGAGCTCAGCGGCTTCGCTCACAGCCCGCGTAGCTGTTGCCGAGCCATCGGTGCCGACGACGATCGAACGGATCACGGGCTTTGCGGTTTCGGCTGCGGCATGAGCCGATTCAACCACGGCTCGTGGTGGTTTCCGCGCATTCATACCCGAACGCTGCTGCTTCGTACCGGGTTGGGCATTGCCGTCAAACAGCAACCGCAATACGGTCGCCCAAGTCCCTGATTCTTCATCCCTTGGTGGTGGGTTCAAGGGCCGTACGCAGACGAACGGAGGCCATCGAATGACGCTACGCAGAGTGCACGAGTGGGCCGGATACAACGGCTGGATCTTCACCGCGGGCTTCCTGATTGCTTGCATGCCCCTGCTCGCTTTCACGATTCCCCCCAAGCTCTCACCGACGAGCACCCCGCTCGAGGTTCAGGCGCACTACGTCGACAATCTCACTCAGATCCGCGCCGGGGCCTGGATCGGCATGGTCGCGAGCGCCTTCTACTACGTCTGGGGGGCCGCGATCGCGGGCATGTTGAGGCGGGTCGAGAACGGCCGTCCGCCGATCCTCACCTATACGCAGCTTGGTGCGGTCGGCGTTGCCGTGTTCAACTCGGTCCTCTACTTCTTCTGGATGGCGTTCTGCGCATTCCGCGCGGACACGATGGATCCCGAGCTCCTGCGCACCCTGAACGACTTCCAGTTCATCCTGCTCGAGTTCGAGGTCTTCCCGCTGAGTCTCTGGGCAATCGCGATCGGGCTGCTGATCCTGCTCGACAGAAGCGAGACGCCGGTATTTCCTCGATGGACCGCCTGGGTGAACTTCTGGTTCGCGGGCCTCGTGATGACCGGTCAGTTCATGATCTTCTTCAAGACCGGACCGGTCGCCTGGAACGGGGTGCTCGCGCTGTACTGGCCCGCCGCCGTGTTCTTCATCTGGATCTGCATCATGAGCACGATGATCATCAAGGGCGTCCGACGCGAGGACGGGGTGACGCCCGATGCCGACCAGCAGTTCTACCCGGTCGGGGGCACGGGGGCCGGGGCCGCCACGCGCGCGGGGGTCGAAGCGGATACGGGCTTGGCGAACTAGGCGGCGTCCCGATTTCTCCCGCGGCCAAGAGATGACCCCCGAGAGCCACTCGACTTTCACCGAGGCGCCGGCTATCCGACCCGTCGTCGCGACTGCCGTCGTAGCCGAACCCGAGGTCGAGTCGGCTGGGCGCTGGACCCGCGGACACGTGCCCGGGGAGGTCGGCATCTGGATCTTCATCCTCGGCGACATGACGCTGTACGCGGCCCTGTTCGGCAGCTTCATGGCGGACCGCTCGCGGGACGTCGCCCTCTTCAACGAATCCGCCGCGGAGCTCCACGTGAGCTTCGGGGCGATCAACACGCTGCTGCTGCTTTGCAGCTCACTGTTCGTCGTGCTTGGCATCAGGGCCGTGCGCGAGCAGATCTCACGGCAGCGCGCCCCGCTGCTGTTCGCGCTGGCGATGGTCTGCGGGGCCGGATTCGTCGTCAACAAGTACTTCGAGTACAGCGACCTGCTCTCGAGCGACCTACCCCCCGCCGAGAACGCGTTCTTCATCTACTACTACGTGCTCACCGGGATCCACCTGACCCACCTTCTCGCCGGGATGTGTGTCCTGTACTTCCTGTATCGGACATCGCGGCGACCGCGTCTGGAGCAAAAGCAAATCAGGGCAGCTGAGAGCGGCGCCAGTTTTTGGCACGTCGTCGACCTCCTTTGGATCGTGCTGTTCCCGCTTCTCTACCTGGTGGCGTAGCGGATGCCGGCGCTGCTTCGCACGGTCGCGGTCCCGGTCTGGGCGCTGCTGATGGTGGCGACGGTGGTTTCGTGGTCAATTGGCGCAGATCACGGCGCCGACAGCAACCAGGAGCTTGCGACCACGGTGATCATGACCACCGCGTTCGCGAAGACCTGGTTCGTGGGCATGTACTTCATGGAGCTGCGCCACGCCCCGCTGGCCTTGCGCCTGCTCTTCAACGCGTGGTGCATCGTGGGGTGCGCAGCCGTCCTGGGCATCTATCTCCTGGGCTGATGAAGACGGTCCACACGCATTGCCGGATCTGCCTCGCCACCTGCGGGATCGAGGTCGATGTCGACGAGGACGCGAACCGCGTCCACCAGATCCGGCCCGACAGGCGGAACCCGTACACCTGGTACGACTTCTGCCGCAAGGGGCGGACCGCGAACGAGATCGTCGAGCACCCGCGGCGGATCAGGTCGCCGATGCGCCGCGTCGGCGATCGCTACGTACCGGCTACCTACGAGGAGGCGACCGAGGACATCGCCGCGCGCCTGAACCGAGTCATCGACCGCCACGGCCCCGACGCGGTCGGCTCCTACCACGGCAACCCGATGGGATTCGAGTTCAGCACGACCGCCTTCTGGACCGGCCTGCTCGACGCGATCGGCACCGGCAACCGCTTCTGGGTCGGCTCGATCGACACCAACGACATCCATGTCGTCGCCGAGGAGCTGTACGGAAACGAGCTGATCTCGCTGGTCCCCGACATCGACCGCTGCGACTGCCTCCTGCTGGTCGGCATGGATCCGGTCGTGAGCAAGTTCAACTGGGCCGAGAACAATCCAGGCGGCTGGAATCGGGTCCTCGAGCGGCAGCGGCAGGGCGCCGATGTGATCGTGGTCGATCCGCGCCGCTCCGAGTCGGCCGCCGAGGCGAGGACGCATGTGGCGATTCTCCCTGGGCAGGACTGGGCGCTACTGCTTGGGATGATCAAGGTCGTACTCGAAGAGCGGCGCGAGCACCCGTCGCGGGCGCTCCGGCTCGATGGGCTCGCGGAGATCCGCAGCCTGGCTGCGGAGGCCGACCTCGACGATCTCGCCGCGCGCTGCGGCGTCGACGCCGAGGCGATCCGCGACCTGGCGCGCCGGTTCGCCACCGCCCGAACGGCGATGTGTGTCACCCACACCGGCGTCGCCCACAACGAGTTCGGCACGATCGGCGAGTGGTTCGGTGCGGTGCTGAACCTGATCACGGATCGGATCGACGTGCCCGGTGGAAGGCGCTTCGAGCGGGGGTACGTCGACATCAGCCTGGTGATGAAGATGTTCGCCCCCAGTGGGGAGCACCGCAGCCGGCTGCGGAACCTACCCCCGGTGGTCGGCTTCCACTCGCTCGCCGAACTGCCCGACGAGATCACGACGCCCGGGGACGGTCAGATCCGTGCGGTGCTGCTCGCCTTCGGCAACCCGGTCGTGTCCGGCCCTGACGGCGGTGCCCTCGACGCGGCGCTGTCGCAGCTCGACTTGCTGGTCGCAGTCGACCTCGTCCAGCGCGAGAGCCACCGGCATGCAGACTGGCTGATCCCGGGAACGCACTGGCTCGAGCGCGACGACCTGCATCCGCTCCTCGGGAACCTCCAGGAGCAGCCCTATGTGATGTACGCCAGCCGTGCCGTCCAACGTCCCGAGGGCGTGATGGAGGAGTGGGAGTTCTTCACCGAGCTCGCGCTGGCGATGGACCGCAACCTGTTTGGCAAGCCCGGCGTCAACCGTCTGATCCGGGCCAGCCGCCGCCTCGCCGCGCTGACAGGCCGCCCGAAACTCGCGATGAACCCGGAGTGGCTCCAGCGGTTGCTGGTGCTGCTCGGGCGCCGGATCAAGTTCGCGGACATCCTCGAGCACGAGCACGGATGGATCTACGACGAGCCTCGCTACGGCGATCTCGCCGGAGTCCTCGCGACGCCGAACAAGAAGGTCAGGCTGGCGCCGCCGCGCTTCCTCGCCGACGCCCGCCGGGCCCTCGCAGCGCCCGCGGGCGACGGGGAGTTCCCGCTGATGCTCGTGAACAAGCGCGCCCGCGAGTCAATGAACTCGTGGCTGAACGAGTCGCCTGGGGTCCACCGGCCGCGGCGCATGACCGTCGTCGAGGTTCATCCTGAGGATGCCGCGGCCCGCGGGATATCGAACGGCGACCTGGTCCGGCTGAGCTCGCAGGCCGGCGCCGTCGAGCTCCGCGCTGAGGTCAGCGACGCCATGCGGCCCGGCGTTGTGTGCGTCCCGCACGGCTGGGGCAGCCGCGTGTTCGACGCGGGCGGGGCCGGCGAGCCCGTCGCGCACGGAGTCAATCGCAACCTGCTCGTCGATCGCCAGCGGATCGACGCGCTGTCGCAGACGCCGGCGTTCAACTCGACGGGCGTACGTCTCGACCCAGTGGAAGGCTGACGTGGCGTACGCCATCACCCAGACGTGCTGCAACGACGCCGTCTGCGTCGAGGTCTGCCCGGTCGACTGCATCCATCCGACGCCGGCCGAGCCGGAGTATGCCACCGCCGAACAGCTCTACATCGACCCAGGGATCTGCGTCGACTGCAACGCCTGCCTCGAGGTCTGTCCGGTCGACGCCATCTACCGCTCCCAGAACCTGCCGCCCAACCTGGAGCGGTTCGCGGACATCAACGCCGGCTACTTCCGCGAGGCGGGCGTCCCGGCGTGAGCAAGCGCTCGCAGCCGTTGCGCGTTGCCATCGTGGGCTCCGGGCCGGCCGGCGCCTACGCGGCGGGGCATTTGCTCGAGCGAGCGGCTGCCGTCGAGGTGGCGATGTTCGACCGGTTGCCGACCCCGTGGGGCCTCGTGCGGGCTGGAGTGGCGCCCGACCATCAGGGGACCAAGCGGGTCACACGGACGTTCGAGTGGAACGCATCGTCGCCAGGGTTCGATTTCCACCTGAACGTCGACGTCGGGCGCGACGTGTCGAACGACGAGCTGCTCGCCCACCACCATGCGCTCGTGTATGCGGTCGGGGCTCCGGACAGCCGCCACCTCGGAATACCCGGCGAGGACTTGCCGGGCAGCCATGGCGCCACCGACTTCGTCGCCTGGTACAACGGCCATCCGGACCACCGCCACTCGGCGTTCGACCTCTCGGGCGAGCGCGCGGTCGTCGTCGGCAACGGCAACGTCGCACTCGACGTCGCGCGCATCCTGACGATGGACGTCGACAGGCTTCGCCGCACCGACATCGCCGACCATGCGCTCGAGGCGCTCGCGGGGAGCGCCATCGCGGAGGTGGTCGTGCTTGGTCGTCGGGGCCCCGCGCAGGCCGCCTTCACAACCCCCGAGCTGCTCGC
>Ga0299913_10005483_pt1 | contig 10844 bp, 12 predicted proteins | sample RVTome_9_FD_201360 | JGI IMG/M metagenome (GOLD analysis project Ga0299913, IMG submission 201360) | Soil microbial communities from uranium-contaminated site in the Upper Colorado River Basin, Wyoming, United States - RVT155D38 (version 2) ... | reverse complement strand
GCATCGCGGAGGTCGCGCATCAGGGTGCCGATCGTCTCCTCCGTCGCGAGGTCGACGCCGGTCATCGGCTCGTCCAGGAGCACGATGTCGGCGTCCTGCACCAGGGCGCGGGCGAGGAAGACGCGCTGCTGCTGCCCGCCCGACAGCGCGCCGATCTGCCGGTGCGCCAGGTCGTGCATGCCGACGCGCTCGAGGGCGGCCGCGACCGCCGCCCGATCCGACGGTCCGGGCGGGAGCACCGGGCCGATGCGCGGGTAGCGACCCATCAGCACGACCTGCTCCGCGTTGATCGGGAAGCTCCAGTCGACCACCTCGCGCTGCGGGACGTAGGCAATGCGGCGGCGGTCGATCGGCTGCCCGGACAGCAGGACGGTGCCCCGACGGTGCGGGACGAGCCCCAGGATCGCGCGGAGCAGGGTGCTCTTGCCGCTCCCGTTCGGGCCGATGACCGCGACCAGCTTGCCCGGCGGCACCGCGAGATCGACGCCCGACAGCGCCCAGCTCCCGTCGTAGCCGGCGGCGAGGTCGCGGAGCTCGAGGGTTGGCGGCGCGGCCGTGCTCATGGTGAGACGCAGTATCGGCTCACCGGGTACGGCGGTCAATGCGTGCTAGGCTCCGTCCATGGGAGCGCCCGTGCTCGATCCGACCTCCACCGCCGACCGCCTGGCCGCCGCCGGCGAGCGCGTGACCCGTCAGCGCCTGCTCGTCGCGGACGCGCTGGCCTCCCATGGCCTCCAGATCACCGCCCAGGACCTGTATGACCGCCTGCGGCGCCGCGAGCCACGCATCGGCCGCGCCACGGTGTTCCGAACGCTCGAGGCGCTCGTCACCGCCGGGGTCGCGCGTCGGCTGGAGCAGGACGGACACGTGTACGGCTACGTCGCCTGCCGCCCCGAGCACCACCACCACCTTGCCTGCGACCGATGCGGGCGGGTGGAGGAGATCGAGGAGGGCTACATCACGCCGGTGGCGGAGCGCGTCGCGGCCGACCTGGGGTTCACCATCGACGACGCCCGGCTCGACTTCTACGGGCTGTGCGCCGAGTGCCGGGCGGCCGAGGAACGACGCTAGCGGGCGGAGGCGGCCACCGGCTCGGTCCGCACGGGGGCGCCGCCGTCGGACGCATCGTCGGGGTAGCCGTTCGGATGCGCCTCGCGCCAGGCCCATGCATCGGCGAGCATCTGTTCCAGGCTCGAGTGCGCCGGCTGCCAGCCGAGCTCCCGGCGCGCGCGGCGCGAGGACGCGACGAGCACCGGCGGGTCGCCGATCCTGCGCTTGACCGGCCGGGCCGGGATGGCGCGACCGGTGACGCGCCGAGCGGCCTCGACGACCTCGCGCACGCTGAACCCGGCGGCCGAGCCGAGGTTGTACACCTCGAGCGACGCGTCTCCCTCGCCGGTGGCGGCCAGGGCCAGCAGGTGGGCCTGGGCCAGGTCACGCACGTGGATGAAGTCGCGAATGCAGGTGCCATCCGGCGTCGGGTAGTCCTGCCCGTAGATCTGGACGTGGGTCGCCTCGCCGGCGGCCACTCGCAGCACGATCGGCAACAGGTGCGTCTCCGGATCGTGGTCCTCGCCGTTGCGCTCGGTGGCACCGGCGACGTTGAAGTAGCGCAGGCTGATGGCGCGGAAGTCGTGAGCGGCGCAGAACCAGCGCATCGCTCCCTCGAAGGCGAGCTTCGTCGCGCCGTACGGATTGATCGGCTCGGTCCGGTCGGCCTCGGCGATCGGGACCCGCCGCGGCTCGCCATAGACGGCAGCCGTCGAGCTGAAGACGAGGCGCGTCACGCCGGTCTCCTTCATCGCCTCCAGCAGCTCCACCCCACCGGCGACGTTCACGCGGTAGTACAGGCCGGGATCGGTCATGGACTCCCCGACGAGCGAGCGGGCGGCGCAGTGGAGGACCGCATCGACGCCGTCGGCCAGGAGCTCGCCCAGCCGATCCCGGTCGCCGATGTCGCCGACAACGAGACGCGCCCCGTCGGGCACGGCCGAACGATGCCCGCTCGAGAGGTTGTCGTAGACGACCACCTCGTGGCCGGCGTCGACGAACTGCTCGACGCTGGTCGACCCGACGAACCCGGCCCCGCCGATGACGAGCAGCTTCAATCCACGACCCTCCGCACGCCTATCGAGCCGTGGCTGGCTGCGGGGACGCCTCGGCGGCGAGGCGGGCGAGGTTCGCAGTGAGGGCCGCGGAGCAGCGTGAGGCACCGGCGCCGGTGGCCTCGACGAGCTGGTCCAGGGTGCGGAAGCGACCGGCGGCCTTCACACCGATGCGCGGGCCGACGCTGTCGCGGACCAGCTGCGTCCGAGCGATCGTCCCCCGTACCGTCGCATTGCCGGTGCTGGTGACGACGTAGTCGGCGCCGGCGCGCTCGGCCAGGCGACAGGCACGGCGCATGAGCTCGTCGGACTGGGGCGCTGCCTCCAGGATGACCCCGGCGGCGGCCAGCGCGGAGTGCGCCATGTCGACCACGGCCAGCATGTCGTTGACGACGGTCTCCTCGTCACCGGAGGCCAGGGCACCACCGTTCAGCACGAAGTCGATCTGGGTGGCCCCCTGCTCGAGCGCCTTGGACGCCTCGAAGGCCTTGACGCTCAGCAGCTGGCTGCCGCCTGGGAAGCCGATGACGGTGCCGAGCGTGACGCGGGATCGGCCCAGCAGGCGCTTCGCGGCCCGCACCAGCCACGGGTTCACCGTGAGCGACGCGAGCTCATGCTCGGTTGCCAGGGCGACGGCCGACTCCAGGTCGCGCAGCGACGCATTCGGCTGGGTCAACCGGTGCTCGAGCCGGAGGGCCCGACGCACGCTGGCGGTCATCGGAGCGCGGTCCCTCCGCTCGGTTGCAGCGATTCGATGATGGCATCCAGACAGGGTCCGGACGGCCGATTGTAGCAGCGTCCCCTCCGCTGTCAGCCCATGGCCATCTGCGGAGGGACGGCCCCGGTGCGTACGGTCACCGCTCAGTCGCGGCCTCCCGAGCCAACTCGAGGAGCCTGCTCGGCTCGTTCAGCGACGGGTCGTCCAGGACCGCCTCGGTCAGCCGGTCGAGGATGCGCCCGACGTGCGGCCCGGGTCCGATGCCCAGCGACCGCTGCAGGTCGTGACCGTCGACCGCCAGCCGCCGGTAGGTGAGCAGGGCCGGCTCCTGCTCCACCTCGGCGGCGATGCGTCGTTCGAGCTCCGCCTGCAGGCGCTCGCCCACCTCTCCCGCGCCGGAGGCGGCGTCATCGGCGCGACGCATGGCGAACAGCAGGACGCGATCGACGTCGTCGGTGCGGCGGATGAATCGTCGAACGGCCGCATCGGTCCAGGTCGGGTCGTATCGGTACATGTGGTGTCGGATGGCGCGCACGATCCGCGCGGATCGCCCCCGAGGCACGCGCAGCCGATCGAGGACCGTGGCGGCCAGCTCGGCGCCGACCTCCTCGTGGCCGATGAAGTGACCGTCGGCCATCGTGGTCGCCTTCCCCAGGTCGTGGAGAAGGACCGTCATGCGCGCATCGAGCGGCGCGTCCAGCGGTGTCGCGTCGACGGCCGCCAGCACGTGGTCGAGGGCGTCGCCGGGCGTCCGCTTCGCCTGCGGGATCCCGCGCAGCGCGGCGAGCTCCGGGAGCACGGCGGGCAGCAGACCGAGGCGCTCCATGAGCCGGAGGGATCCCGAAGGAGCCGGATCGAGCTCGAGGATGCGGCCCAGCTCGTCGCGCACCCGCTCGGCCGAGACCGAGGCGACGGACGGCGCCAGCTCGATGATGGCCGCCTCGGTCTCCGGGTCGATGGTCATCGCCAGCCGGCCGGCGAATCGCGCGGCCCGAATCAGCCGCAGCGCGTCCTCGCCGAAGCGAAGCCGCGGGTCGCCGACCGTGCGGAGGACGCGATGCTCGAGGTCGGTCCGCCCGCCATACGGGTCGACGAGCGTGCCGATCCCGGCCTGCAGGTCGCTCGCCGCCCAGGCCATGGCATTGATCGTGAAGTCTCGGCGCGCCAGGTCCTCGCCGAGCGTGGCCCCGAACTGCACCGTGGACGGCCGCCGCGCATCGGGGTAGTCGCCCTCCGTGCGGTAGGACGTGACCTCCACCGGGGGTGTGCCGCGCACGGTGACCGTGCCGAACCGGTTCTCCCAGGTCGATCCGGGGAAGAGCTCCGCGACCCGCTCCGGGGCGGCGGATGTCGCCGCGTCCCAGTCCCACGAGCCGGGCGTCTCGCCAAGGAGGCGGTCCCGCACGCAGCCGCCGACGAGCACGGCCTCGTGACCCGCGTTCGAGAGCGTCGCCAGCACGTGGCGGACGCTGGCCGGCAGGTCCGGGTAGGTGAGCTCGACCGGTGCGGATGCCACGCGACAGCCGGTCAGCTGGCCGGCTGCGGTCGGCGGATCGGCTCCAGGAAGAGGTAGGTGCGCCAGGCGTCGTTGCGCTCATCGGCGAGGTAGGTGCCGAACAGGTAGCGCAGGTCCGCGCGCGGCGCTCGCGGCTCTCGCATCAGCTCCATGCGCGCCTCGGCCAGCGTCTTGCCGCCCTTGCGGTGGTTGCAGCCGCGGCAGGCGGCGACCAGGTTCTCCCACTCGTGGCGCCCGCCGCGATGCTTGGGCGTCACGTGGTCGATGGTCAGATCGCGGCGCGTCGTCCCGCAGTACTGGCAGGTGTGCCGGTCGCGGACGAACACCTCGCGCCGGCTGAGCTTCACGCGTGGCTGCGGTCGCTTGACGTGGTACTGGAGCCGGATCACCGAGGGCGCCGGAATCTCGACGGTCGGGGTGTGGATGACCTGGTGGTTGCGGGCGAGCAGCTCCGCCTTCTCCGCGCCGAGCAGCCGGAACGCGCGCCTGATGTCGCAGACGTTGAGCGGTTCGTAGTTCTGGTTCAGGACCAGCACCGGCGCATTGATCATCGAGAGCTTCCTCGGGCGGATGATAGCCGAGCCGCGTCCGATGGCCGAATGGGCATCGGTCACGACCACGAGTAGAATGCGGAGCCGAGGGACGGCGCGAGGACGCCGATCTGGGATGCACGGAAAGAACGCGCCATGACGACGATCGAACGAAGTACCTGGACCACCAAGGTCGGCCTCGCCCGCATGCTCAGCGGCGGGGTGATCATGGACGTCGTGACCGCCGACCAGGCGAGGATCGCCGAGGAGGCTGGCGCCGTGGCGGTGATGGCCCTCGAGCGCGTCCCGTCCGACATCCGCAAGTTCGGCGGCGTGGCGCGCATGAGCGACCCGAAGCTCATCCAGGAGATCAAGGCCGCCGTCAGCATCCCGGTCATGGCGAAGTGCCGCATCGGCCACTTCGCCGAGGCGCAGGTCCTCCAGGCGCTCGAGGTCGACTTCATCGACGAGTCCGAGGTGCTCACCCCGGCCGACGAGGAGCACCACATCGACAAGCACGGCTTCGACGTGCCGTTCGTGTGCGGCTGCCGGGACCTCGGCGAGGCGCTGCGGCGCATCGGTGAGGGGGCGGCCATGATCCGAACCAAGGGCGAGGCGGGCACCGGCGACATCGTGGAGGCCGTTCGGCACATGCGTGCCGTGCAGCGGGGCATTCGGCAGCTCCAGAACATGCGCCCCGACGAGCTGTTCGCGGCGGCCAAGGAGCTCCGCGCGCCCTACGACGTGGTGAAGCAGACCGCAGAGCTCGGCGCGCTCCCGGTGCCGAACTTCAGCGCCGGCGGCGTCGCCACCCCGGCGGATGCGAGCCTCATGCGCCAGCTCGGCGCGGAGGCGGTGTTCGTAGGCAGCGGCATCTTCAAGAGCGAGAGCCCCGAGCGCTACGCGAAGGCGATCGTGAAGGCGGCCACGCACTTCGACAACCCGGAGATCCTGGTCGAGGTCAGCACCGATCTCGGTGCACCGATGCTTGGGCAGTCGCTCGGCGAGATTCCACCCGAGGAGCGGCTGGCCACCCGCGGCTGGTAGGGGTTCACGATGACCGAGTCCGGCACGCGTCGCCCGCGGATCGGCGTGCTCGCCGTCCAGGGTGCCGTGCGCGAGCACGTCCGCGCCATCACCGAGGTCGGCGCCGAGGCGGTCGAGGTGCGCCTGCCGCGTGACCTCGTCGATCTCGATGCGCTCATTCTCCCCGGTGGCGAGTCGACGACGATGCGCAGGCTCATCGACGCGTACGGGCTGCGCGAGCCGATCGCCTCGCTCGCCCGCACCGGCGCTCCACTGCTCGGAACCTGCGCGGGGATGATCCTCCTGGCCGAGCGAATCGCCGATGGCGACGACCCGGTCTTCGGACTCCTCGACATCGAGGTGCGTCGCAACGGCTACGGCCGTCAGCTCGACAGCTTCGAGGCCGAGCTGTCGGTCCCGTCGCTCGGCGACGAGCCGCTGCACGGCGTCTTCATCCGCGCCCCGATGGTCACCGACGTCGGCCCGCGCGCCGAGGTCCTCGCCCGCGACCCGGACGGCACGCCCGTGGCCATTCGACAGGGGCGCGTGCTGGCCACGGCCTTCCACCCGGAGCTCACCGATGATCGGCGCCTGCATCGGCTCCTGAAGGACATGATCGCGGAAGGGGCCGCGCGGTCGAGGTGATCGAGACCGAGCGAACCATCCGAACCGCGCGCCTCACCGACCGGCAGGCGCTGGCCGATCTGTCGAGGCGCGTCCACTCGGCGGCCGATGCGCACGAGCGGAGCCTCGGCGTGCCGGCACCCTCGGCGCATGACTCGCGGATCTCGCTGTCGACCCTGATCCCATCGTGGTTGCCGCTCCGCGCCCCGTCGGTGCACCTCGTGACGGAGGTCGACGGCGAGCTGGTCGGCAGCTGCCGCGCCATCGAGGAGCCGCACCGTGACGACTGGGTCATCACCGAGCTTGACGCGGCCGACGAGCCGTTGGCCGCCGAGATCCGCTGGGAGCTCCTGGAGGCCCTGATCGAGGAGGGGGCGCGCCACAACGTCGGCCGCTTCCACGCCGCGTGCGCCGACGTTCGCGAGAACCTCGAGCTCTTCGGCCAGGCCGGCTTCACCGCGTATGCCCAGGAGGAGATCTGGTGGCGGCCGCCGGAAGTCGTGCGTGGTCCGCGCTCGTGGCTCCGCTCGATGGTGGCGCGCGACGGCCGAGCCGCCGGTCGCGCGACAGCCCCCACGGACCTCCCGGAGCTGCAGGCCGCCGGTGCGCCCGACGCCTGGCACCTGTTCGACCTGTGGTCGCACGCGACCCCGCCCGCCATCGCGCGGATCGAGGGCTACCAGGCGGCCGACTGGCAGTCGGTCGGCCAGGAGGCGATCGTCCCCCGGTCGGCGCTGAACCCGATCCTGCACTTCGCCGAGGTCGACGCCTGGCTGCTGCCCGCCGAGCAGCGGGCCGCGGGCCTCGCCCAGCACGGCAGCTGCCGCAGCGGCCCGCACTACCTGCGCTTCCTCGTCCGCGACGGGATCGACGGCGCGCGGTTCCTCGAGGCCGCCTTCGCTCGCATGGGTGCCGACGCCATCGGTGCGGGGATCCTGTCTCCGGTGCGAACATATGAGTCGTCGGGCATGCGCGCTGCAGAGCAGACCGGCTTCGAGCCGATCGGGCGGGTCACCCTGCTCGTCCGCGAGGTGCGCGCCCAGGTCCGACAGCCGGCGCTCATGCCGGTGATCACCCGGTGACGCAGTCAGGGGAGGGCACACGAGACGTGGCACGCCACGAGACGACCGACGACCTCGACGCGCTCATGGAGTCGCTGCCCCCGGAGATCTGCGAGCGCCTGCGCGGGCTCGCCAACCGGACGGATCTCCTGGAGGTGGTGATGGACCTCGGGCGACGTCCCCAGGCGCGCTTCACCACCGGCGAGGAGGACCTGCTCGACCGCGAGATCACCGAGGCGGACATCGCCCACGTCATCGACCACATCGGCGTGTTCGGCGACGACAACCGGGCCGGCATCGAGCGCACGCTCCACCGCATCAGTGCCATCCGCAACCGCTCCGGCAAGGTCGTCGGGCTGACGTGTCGCATCGGCCGCGCCGTGTTCGGGACGATCGACATCATTCGCGACATCGTCGAGTCCGGCCAGTCCGTGCTCCTGCTCGGACGGCCCGGGGTCGGGAAGACGACGATGCTCCGCGAGGTCGCCCGCGTGCTCGCCGACGATCTCGGCAAGCGGGTGATCGTGGTGGACACCTCGAACGAGATCGCCGGCGACGGCGACATCCCGCACCCGGGCATCGGCGACGCGCGGCGCATGCAGGTCCGCACCCCGACCGAGCAGCACTCGGTGATGATCGAGGGGGTCGAGAACCACATGCCCGAGGTGATCGTCATCGACGAGATCGGGACGGAGCTCGAGGCGGGCGCGGCGCGCACGATCGCCGAGCGAGGCGTGCAGCTGGTCGGCACCGCGCACGGCAACACCCTGGACAACCTCATGCTCAACCCGACGCTCTCGGACCTGGTGGGCGGCATCCAGCCGGTCACGCTCGGGGACGAGGAGGCCCGGCGCCGCGGAACCCAGAAGACGGTCCTGGAGCGCAAGGCCCCACCGACCTTCGACGTGCTGGTCGAGATCGTCGAGCGGGACAACGTCATCGTGCATCGCAACGTGGCGGAGACGGTCGACGCCATCCTTCGCGGCCACATGGTGCCCCCGGAGTCCCGCTACCGGGACGACGGCGGCGAGGTCAAGGCGGTCACCAAGTACGACTACCGCATCAGCGAGACGCCCGCCGGCAACCCGACCTTCGCGCCGCTCGAGCCGACCGGCGGGTTCGGCGCATTCGGGCGTGGCGGGCGTGGAGGCGGCAACCGCTACGAGCGCGGCCTGCGCCCGTTGCCCGGCGGGTCCAGTGGGTCCTCGACCCCGTTCGGCGGCGACGGCGGGGCCGAGATGTCCGGTGCCCGCGGCCAGCGGGTCCTGCCCGGCGAGCGCATCGCGGGCGCCACGCCGGCCCCCGGTCGCGACGCGCGGCGCGAGCTCGAGCAGGCGCTCGCCGAGATGGACGGGCGCGCATCGGTGGATCGACCGGTCGGAGCGCAGCGGCCATCGTCGGCCCGGGCCCAGGGTGCACGCCAGATGAGCGTCTTCGCCTTCGGCGTCAGCCGAAAGCGCCTGGAGCAGGCCGTACGGGAGCTCGGGGTGCCGGTGAACGTCGCGCGCGAGCTCGACGAGGCCGATGCCGTCGTCACCCTGCGCAACTACTACAAGCGCAAGCCGGCCGCCCTTCGAGACGCGGAGTCGAACGGCGTGCCGATCTACGTCCTCAAGACGAACACCGTCCTCCAGATGCAGAACATGCTCGCTTCCCTCTTCGACCTCGAGGCCGATCCGCAGGAGGCCGCGCTTCGCGAGACCGCCGAGGCCATCGGCTTGGTCCAGGCCTCTGGTCGACCGATGGAGCTCACCCCGCAGAACGCCTACGTCCGCCGCCTCCAGCACCAGATGGCCGAGCGCAACGCCCTGATGTCGCGGTCCCGTGGATCCGAGCCGAACCGTCGGGTCGAGCTGCTGCCCGAAGACGGGAAGGCGTGGCGATGAGCCGCGGCGCGCGGATCGCCGTCCTGATCGTGCTGGGCCTGCTGGTCGTGGCCATGGTCGCCACCAGCGTCCTGCCGCCGGCGTGACCGAAGGCGCCGCGGGGCGCGGTCGGTTCATCACCCTCGAGGGACCCGAGGGCAGTGGCAAGACGACCGCCGCGCGCCACCTCGCGACGTGGCTGCGGGAACGCGGCCGGACCGTGGTCCTGACGCAGGAGCCCGGCGGCACGCCGCTCGGCGACGAGATCCGGCGCATCGTGCTGCACATGCGCGGGATGAGCGACGACCTCGACCCGAGGGCCGACGCCCTGCTCTACGCCGCCGGCCGTGCCCAGCACGTGGAACGGGTGATCCGTCCCGCCCTCGAGCGCGGGGAGTGGGTGGTCTGCGCCCGGTACCTCGACTCGTCGCTCGCCTACCAGGGCGCCGGCTACGGGAACGACATGGTGGAGCTGCGCCGCCTCCAGGACTTCGCGACCGGCGGCCTGCTGCCCGACCTGACCCTGCTGCTGGATGTTCCCGTGGACGTTGGCCTGGAGCGCACTCGCCGCCGAGCGGAGTGGAACCGCTTCGAGGACACGGAGGAGCTCGCCTTCTTCGAGCAGGTGCGGGCCGCGTACCTCCGCCTCGCGGCCGAGGCGCCCGGCCGGTTCCGGGTCATCGACGGCTCCGGCTCCGTCGAGGACGCCGATGCAGCGATCCGCGAGGCCGTCGGCGCCGCGCTGCATCCATAGCACGCGCGCAGCCGCGCTCGATGGACGGGTCGCGGAAGCCTGGCACGGGACACGAGACGGGTGGCCCTCGGGCGCTCCCCTGCGCCATACTGTCGACCGGCGTCTCGCCGTGCCCGCCGTGAACGAAGGAGCCTGTTCGGATGAAGCTCGTCACCGCCATCGTCCACAACGAGGATGCCGCGACGCTCGTCGACGCGCTCCTCGAGAAGGAGTACCGCGCCACGCGCTTCAACTCCTCCGGCGGCTTCCTCAAGCAGGGCAACGCCACGATCCTGGTGGGCGTCGAGGACGACGCGGTGGACGCGGTGCTCGAGATCATCAGCGCCAGCTGCCACTCGAGGAAGCAGTTCGTGAACCCGATGCCGCCGATCATGGAGCCGGGCGAGTTCTACATGCCCTACCCGGTCGAGGTCGAGGTCGGCGGCGCCACGGTCTTCGTCCTCCCGGTGGAGCGCTTCGAGCGCCTCTGATCGCGGCGCATCCCGAGCGGTGACCTCCGACTCCTCTCCCGCCCCGGCCTGGGTCGCCGGACTCGAGGCCAGTGCGCCCGACGTCATCGCCTGCTGGCGCGTCTTCACCTGGGACGAGACCGGGCTGGAGCTCCTCCGCCGCGAGCTGGGGCCACGGGTCGAGCGGGGTGCCGCG
>Ga0299913_10005482_pt1 | contig 10845 bp, 5 predicted proteins | sample RVTome_9_FD_201360 | JGI IMG/M metagenome (GOLD analysis project Ga0299913, IMG submission 201360) | Soil microbial communities from uranium-contaminated site in the Upper Colorado River Basin, Wyoming, United States - RVT155D38 (version 2) ... | reverse complement strand
CGGCCATCCCGTCCGCGGTCACCGCTCCCCATGAGGCGAGCTCACCGAGACCGCGCTCGGCTTGGGCCGGCAAGAGACCGGTCCGCGCCGCCAGATCCTGGTGGAACGCCGGGCCGGACGCCCGCAGGGCGGCCAGCGTCTCGCGCGCGTAGTGGCTGAGCGTGGCGCCGTCCAGGTCGGGGTCGCTGGCCAGCGCCATCCACGTCGGCAGGTCGGCGCGGACGAAGAGCGACAGCGGTGACGTCCGGAACGGGCCCGAGCGCGGGCGGTCGGCGGACGCGGACGGCGCGACCAGGCGCCCCCAGGCGACCGCCCCCGACAGCGACAGGCCGTCGAGCCAGTCCGGATCGTACTCCGCGATGCGGGCGGGCAGGACGTCGGTCTCCCACGCGGAGGCGGGCAGGTCGAACGCCTGGAGCTGTTCGACCACCTCGCGCACCCCGCGCACGCCGCTCAGCTTCGAGGCCGGATCGAGATGCTGCCAGCGGAACAGGAAGCGCATGAAGTCGGCCTGCGTGGCCGGCTCGATCTCGGCGCGCAAGCGGTCGATGGTGTAGCGGTGGATCCGCGCGAGGAGCCGGCGATGGCACCACTCGATCGGCGCCTCCCCGAGGGCGCGGTCGTCCGGGACCGATCCCTCGCTGGCGCCGCGCGGCGTGAAGCGGCCGCGCAAGACCGTCCCTTCGGCCTCGAGCGCGATCAGCGCCGCTTCCACGCGCACCGGCTGGAGCCCGAGATCGGCGGCGATCGACGGGATCGTCACCGGGCCCAGCCCCTCGACCCTCCCGCGCAGGAGCGAGGTGAGCGCCTCGCGCGCGTCCCAGTCGACCGCCGCCTGCCGGGCCGGGGCCTCGATCGGCGCGCGCAGGGCGAGCCCGGGCCATGTCGCGCGCGCCTCGGGCAGGCGCTCGGCCGTCACCCAGAAACCGATGTCCCCGGCGGTCGCCCGCGTGGCGCGGCGCTCGCCCTCGAGCTCCACCAGCCACGAGCGCCACGGCTCGGCCTCGGGCTCGGTCACGATCCCCAGCCAGTCCAGGGCGTCGTGCACCTCGTCGTGGTCGCGCGGATCCGGCCAGGCCTCCGCCCGCACGCGGGCGATCGCCTCGGGATCGAGGGTCGCGAAGTCGTCGGCCGAGTACTCGAGGTTCCGCCGCGTGGAGACCGCCAGCGTACGCCGCTCCTCCGCCGGCGCGTCGTCGAGGAACGCGTACGGCCGCGCGTTCAGGATCTCGTGCGCCATCGGGGAGGGCTCGGGAACGTCGCGCGCGACGAGCTCGAGCTCGCCCGCGCGGATCCGCCGCAGGATCGACTCCAGCGCTTCGATGTCCATCGCCTCGGTCAGGCAATCCTCGACCGTCTGCCGCACGATCGGGTGCTCCCAGGGCACCTCGATGTCCCCGTGAATGTGCTCGAAGCACGCGGCGGCCTGCGGGAACGCCGCCGCCAGCAAGTCTTCGGCCTGCATCCGCAAGAGCTGGGCGGGGGTCTTCTTGCCGCCGCGCATCCGCGGGATCGCCAGCGAGCGCCCGGCGTTCCAGCGCCAGCGGGTCTGGAACATCGGCGCGGGCAGCAGCGCCTGGATGAGGGTCTCGCGCGCGCTCTCGGGCTTGAGGTACCCGAACACGTCGTCGAGCGGGAACGAGTGCTGCGGACCCAGCGACAGCACGATCGCGTCCTCATTGGCCGCGGCCTGGAGCTCGAAGTTGAACGAGCGGCAGAACTTCTTGCGGAGCGCGAGCCCCCAGGCCCGGTTGACCCGGCCACCGAACGGAGCGTGGAGCACGAGTTGCATGCCGCCGGCCTCGTCGAAGAACCGCTCGAGCACCAGTGTCTCCTGTGTCGGGACGATGCCGAGCACGTCGCGGGTGGCGCCCAGGTACGCTTCGATCTGCGAGGCGGCCTCGGGCGGCACGCCGACCGCCTCGACGAGCCAGCGCGCGGCCACGCCGCGGCCTTTCTCGAGCCGCGCGGCGACCTGCGTGCGGATCCGGCTGACGAGTTCGGAGAGCTCGGGCGTCCGCGCGGGGGCCTCGCCGAGCCAGAAGGGGATCGACGGCGGCTTGCCGCGCGCGTCGGCCACTCGCACGCGGCCGGTCTCGACCTTGAGAATCTCCCACGAGGCGTTGCCGAGCTGGAAGATGTCGCCGGTCATCGACTCGATCGCGAAATCCTCGTTGATCGAGCCGATCACCGTACCCTCGGGATCCAGCACGACCTGGTAGTCGGAGACGTCGGGGATCGCGCCGCCCGAGGTCACGGCCGCGATTCGCGCGCCGCGCCGGCCGCGCACGATCTCGTGTACGGCGTCGTAATGGATGTAGGCGCCGCGCCGCCCCCGCCGCGTCGCGTACCCGTCGGCCAGCATGTGGACGACCGCGTGGAAGTCTGCGCGCGAAAGGTCGCGATAGGGCCACGCGCCGCGGACCAGGGCGAACAGCTCGTCGAGCGGCCAGTCGCGTGACGCGGCGGCGGCCACGATCTGCTGCGCGAGGATGTCGAACGGCCGCTGCGGGATGACCAGGCGGTCGAGCCGGTCCTCGCGCGCGGCCAGCAGCAGCGCGGCGCACTCCACCAGCTCGTCGCGTGACATCGCGAACAGCCGCCCCTTCGCGATCGCGCCTTTCAGGCGACCGGAGCGTCCGACCCGCTGGAGCAAAGCGGCGATCGTGTGCGGCGAGCCGATCTGGATGACGAGGTCGACGGTGCCGATGTCGATGCCGAGCTCCAGCGACGCAGTGGCGACGAGGGCCCGCAGTCGCCCGGCTTTCAAGCGCTCCTCCGCGTCGAGGCGGCGCTCCTTCGACAGGCTGCCGTGATGCGAGGTCACGTTCTCCTCCCCGACCCGCTTGGAGAGGTGGAGGGTGATCCGCTCGGCCAGGCGGCGCGTGTTGACGAAGACCAGGGTGGTGCGGTTCTCCTCGATCAGCTCCGCCAGCCGGTCGTAGACCTCCTCCCACACCTCGTTGGAGGCGATCGCCTCCACCGGCGAGCGGGGCACCTCGAGCCGCAGATCGGTCTCACGGACGTGTCCCTCGTCGACGATCTCGCAATCCGGGACTCGTGGAGTGCCCGCGGCCTCGACGCCACTGGAGCCGCCCGCTCCGACCAGGAACCGAGCGATGTCCTCGATCGGCCGCACGGTGGCGGAGAGCCCGATCCGGACGGGCGCGCGCCCGGCGGGCCGGGAAGCCACGTCGTCGAGCGCGACCGGCGTGCGCTTGCCATCGACCCGGTGGATGTCTCCCTCGACGCCGTGGATCACGAGGTGCTCGAGGCGCTCGAGGGTTAGCGCGAGGTGCGAGCCGCGCTTGTCGTCGGCCACCGCGTGAATCTCGTCGACGATCACGGTGCGGACGGTCTGCAGCATCGCGCGGCCGTGGCGGGTCGTCAGCAGGATGTACAGCGACTCGGGGGTCGTCACGTAGATGTGGGGCGGCTGGCGGAGGTGCGCGGCCCGCTCGGAGGCGGGCGTGTCCCCGCTCCGGACCGCGGTCCGGATGAGGACATCCGAAAGCCCCATGGCACGCAGCTCCTCGCGGATGCCCGACAGCGGCTCGTCGAGGTTCTTGTGGATGTCGTTGCCGAGCGCCTTGAGCGGCGATACGTAGACAATGCGGGTCTCGTCGGGGAGCTCGCCGATCCCACCCGCTTCCTCATCGAGGCCGAGCCGCACCAGCTCGTCGATCCCCCACAAAAACGCGGCCAGCGTCTTCCCCGATCCGGTCGGCGCGGCGATCAACGTGTGCCGGCCCGAGCGGATGGCCGGCCACCCGCGCTCCTGCGGCGCGGAGGGACCGGCCGGAAACCGGCGCTCGAACCAGCGGCGGACGGCGGGATGGAACGTGTCGAGATTCATATCGATGGATGATACACGAAGCGGCGATCGCGGTCCCCTGGGAGCGATTGCAAAGGCCGGTTGACATGTCCCAGGACCGTGGGTATCATGTGCTAGAATTCTAGCACACACGTCTTTGACCGGAGGTCACGTGCTCATTCCACGCCTCGCACTGCTCGTCTTCGCCGTACTGGTTCCGACGACCACCATGGGCCAGCCAGCCGGCGACCTCGCGGAGCGGCTCGATGCATTCGTCCGCACGTACGTGGAAATGGACGTGTTCAGCGGCGCGGTGCTGGTGGCCCGCAGCGGCGAGATCGTGCTGGAGAGAGGCTACGGCATGGCGAGCTATGAGCTGGAGGTGCCCGCGACCCCGTCGCACCGCTTCCGCTTGGCCTCGGTCTCGAAGGCCTTCACGGATGTCGCTGTCCTTCGCCTCGTGGCAGCGGGAACCTTGGATTGGGAGGACCGGGTCCGCCGGTACGTTTCGGACTTTCCCCGCGGCGACGAGATCACGGTTCGGATGCTGGCCACCAACCGCTCCGGTCTCGCCCACATCAATGACCTCCCCTGGTACGATCAGTTCGACTACCACGAGTGGACCTTGGAAGAGATCGTCGGCCGACTGGCCGACGAACCGCTGGATTTCGCGCCCGGGACCGATTCCAACTACAGCAACGGAGGTTTCGCCCTGCTGGCGCTCGTCCTGGAGAGGGCGACCGGGAAGTCCTACGCTGAAGTGCTGCGCGAGCAGGTGTTCGAGCCGGCCGGCATGTCGAACTCCGGGCACGAGGGGCACGCCGAGCTCGTACCCCTGCTGGCTTCCGGGTACACATACGGGATGAAGGGCATCCAGCCCGTGCCGTACGTCGAGATGACCCTCAAAGTCGGCGGCGGGTCGGCCTACTCCACGGTTGGCGATCTGTATCGCTTTGCGCGGGCGATCGAAGCCGGGCGATTGATCGATCGCGCAGTAGCCGATTCGTTGTTCGGCACGATCGAATCTCCCACCGGATACGCGCGGGTGTACCATGGCGGGCGCGCCCCGGGGTACACAGCGGCGCTCGTCCGCTATCCCGAGCCGGAAGCCGTCGTCGTCGTCCTCAGCAACAACTACTCCCGTCTGAACGAAGAGATCTCGGACGGCCTGGCGGGGATTCTCTTCGGGGGGAGTTACGACAACCGGCTCGGTGACATCCTGTCGCGGACACGATTCCAGCCCGTCGAGCTCCAGTCCGGCCAGCTGGGCACGTATACGGGGACATGGCGTCACGCGTGGGGATTCACCTTCGACCTCGAGGAGGCGGACGGCGCGCTCGTCTACCGGGACCCCGAGCGCGGGCTGCGACATCCCCTCATCGCCGTCTCGCCCACCAGCTTCGTCTCACCGTGGCAGTGGGCGCGGCTGGAATTCGGCAGCGCCGACGGCGAGGCGCTGACCGGCAGCATGACCTGGCTGGACTTCCCCGAGAGGGCCTGGCCACTCGAACGGCAGGAGCGCGAGCCCTCGCCCTGACCCCTGCCCGACCCGGCTGCCCTACTCCGTGCCGCTAACCGCCGCGCGCTGGGACTCGAACTCCTCCGCGGAGAGCTCCACGTGGCTGACCGCCTGCGCGATCGAGACCTCGCCGGTGGGGATGCCCGAGCCCGGCGGCCAGAGATGGAAGATGAGGCCGTCGGTGGTGGCGACGAGCTCGGCCACCTTGGCGGCTTCCTCCTCGGGCATGTCGTGGACCTGGACGCGGCCGCTGGCGATCTCCATCGCGTGGTCGTGCCAGGCGTCGTTCCAATCATCGCGCTCGATCGTGTTCCGCGTGACGGACTTCGCGACGATGTACTCCACCTCGGTCATCGGCGCGTTTGGGTCCATCGTCTCGAACAGGATGCACTGGATGACCACTGGCTCGGGTCGGATCGGCTTGCAGAAGTGATGGATCGGCCCCATGGTGTCGCCGTTCACTACGTGCGGCGCGGTGACGTGGATGTCGAAGCCTACAGCGGGGGACGCGGGAGCGGCCGCTTCCTGGCCGCGAGCGGGTGATGCCGCGGCCATGGCGAGGGTGAGCGCGAGCAGGAAACGAAGCATGGTGGTCCTCCTGTCTGGTGGAACGACCCGATGGCCGCGAGCGCGGCCCTCACTTTGCGTGATACTCCGTCTTACGACGCGTGTCAACGAAGGCTCCGCGCCGAGTAAACCGATTCAAGCCCCGCTGAGGGCGAGTTTCGGTAACTCTTCGCCGAAGTCGTGCTCGGGTCCGGCCGCGGGGGGAGACCCATGCGGTCGACGACGGCACGAAACCGCGGATCGGAGCGGAGAGGGTCGAGGCCCGGGTCGAGCTGAAGAGGAACCGGATCGAGGTCTTGCTCCCGCTCCGCTCGCTCGAGGCGCTCGATCGCCGGTTCGCGCCGTCCGAGCGCCACTTCGAGCGCGGCGACGTCGGTCTGGCGAACGCCCTGGATCTTTCCGAGCTCCTCCAGTCGCACGAGCCGGGCCTCGGCCTCCGCGGGTCGGCCTGAGAGGGCCAGATAGACTCCGATCCATGCCAGCTTCGCGGGCTCGTGTCCCGGCAACCGCTCCCCTCGCGCGAACGCCTCGGCCGCTTCGTCGAACCGGCCGAGTGTCGTCAGCGTCCGCCCGAGCAGGAGCCAGGCGCGGGTCTCCTCCGGATTCCGCTCCAGCGTGCGAAGGAAAATCGCCACCGCCTCCTCGTAGCGGCGACAGAACATCGTCATCGCCCCGTGGTCCGTGGCGTATAGGGTCGAAAGCGGCTCCAGGGTCACCGCGCGGCGAACGGAGGCCAGCCCCTCCTCGCATCTGCCCATAAACGTGAGAAAACCGGCGAACGACTGGTGGCCCGCGGCGAACCCGGGCCGCAGCTCGAGCGCGCGCCGGAACGCGCGCTCAGCGCCATCGTAGTCGCGGTCCCACCACGCCTTGCCGAGTGCCAGGGCCAGGTGGCTGTCGGCAAGCGCGTCGTCGATCGCCATGGCACGCTCCGCCGCGGCCTTACCCAGGGGCAGAAGGATCGGGCGGTCCGTCCCGTACCGCGCCCCGAGCCCATGGTAGGCGATCGCCAGACCGGCGTGCGCCTGGGCGAACTGCGGATCGATCTCGATCGCCCGCAGGTAGTGATCCACGCTCTCGCGGACCCCATCCTCCGTAGGGGCGTGGCTCGCGTGGAGGCCCTTCAGGTATGCGTCGTAGGCTTCGGGGTCCGGCGTGCGGTCCGTCCGCGGTCCGATAGATCGCTCGAGGAGCTGAACCTGAAGGGCCGCGGCGATCGACCGAGCGATCGCGACCTGGATCTCTAGGGCGTCGGCGACCGATCGATCGTACGTCTCCGACCACACCTCGTAGCCGTCCTCCGCGTTCACCAGCCGCGCGTCGATGCGAAGCCGATCTCCGGAACGGCGGACGCTGCCCTCCACCACATGGGCGACCGAGAGCTCGCCGGCGATCGTGCGGACGTCCTGCGGGCGGCCCTTGAAGGCGAACGAGGAGGTGCGTCCCGGCACCCGCAGGTCATCAATCTCGGCTAGCGCGCTGATCAGTTCCTCGGTGAGCCCGTCGCTGAAGTATTCGTCCGCCGCATCCGGGCTCGCGTTCGCGAACGGCAGGACGGCCACGGACGCGATCGCAGCCGCGGGCGGGATCGACGGGGAGTCGCCCTTCCAGAAGTAGAGGCCCGCGAACACGATGGCGAGCACGGCGATCGCAGCGACGACGATCGGGGTCGGGCCGCGCAGTCCCGGCCGCGGGGAGCGAGAGCCCTCATCGCCGAGGACGTAGAGCTCCCACGATCCCGGTACGCCCTTGAGCTCGTGCCGCCCGCGGACGCGGAACCGCAAGTCGCTGCCAGCGACGAGATCGTGCACCGTGCGAGAAACCACTACCTCGTCGGGCCCTGCGAGGGCGGCCACCCTCGCGGCCGTGTGGACCGCGATTCCGCCGATGCCGTCTCCGATCTGCTGAACGTCGGCCGTGTGGAGCCCGCAGCGAACGCTAAGACCGATCGCATGGACCTCCTCGCGGATCGCCGCGGCGCATCGGACCGCCGCCTCGGGTTTGTCGAAGGTGATGAGAAACCCGTCGCCTGCGGTATTCCACTCGCGACCCCCGTGAAGCGCGATCTCGCGCCGGACGATAGCGTCGTGTTCCTGGAGGATGTCGCTCCAGCGGCGATCCCCGAGCTCTGCGGCACGTCGCGTAGAATCAACGATGTCGGTGAAGAGGATCGTGGCGAGATGGCGGTCGCTGGTCTCCATTTTGGCTCGCGAGTCTTACGGCGGCGACGACCCCGCCCGCCGCAGGCCGCGGCCCGGCAGCTCGCCCGTCGGCTCGCCGTCCCTGAGGACCGGCACGCCGTTGACGATCACGTGGTCGATCCCGACCGCCAGCCGCTTCGGCGCCTCGAACGTCGCCGTATCGCATACGGTCGCCGGATCGAACACCACCACGTCGGCGAAGCGACCGACCTCGAGGATCCCCCGGTCCACGAGGCCGGCCCGGGCAGCCGGGAGCGAGGTCATCCTGCGAACCGCCTCCTCCAGCGGGAAGACGCCCAGCTCGCGGGAGTAGCGGCACAGGACGCGCGGGAACGTCCCGAAGGCGCGCGGGTGCGGCTGATCGGTGGACAGCGGGCCGTCCAGCGCGCGAATGCCCGCGTCGCCCCCGATCATGACCCACGGCTGCCGCAGCGCGAGGAGCAGGTCGTCCTCGCTCATCGAGAAGTAGATGGCGGACGTGCGCAGCGAGTCGGCGAGCAGCAGGTCGATCGCGGCGGCGGCGGCCGACTGGCCGCGCTCCGCGGCGATGGCGTCGAGTCGCATCCCCTCGTAGCGCTCGAACGGTGCGTGGACTACATCCGAGACCTGGATCCCCGACGGACCACCCGCGCTCGTCCCGAGGGTCCAGTCGCCCGTCTGGGTGCGCCCGGAGAGCTGGGCCTCGATCGAGTCGCGGAGCGTCAGGTCGTCGAGCCGCGCGAGCGTGGCCTCGGTTCCTCCCTCGGTGACCCAGTCGGGGAGCACCTGGTCGAGCCCGGTGGACGAGGCCACGTACGGGTAGACGCTCGCCATCACGTCCACCCGGCGGGCGCGCGCGGAGTCGATTCGCGCCACCGCGTCGGCAATCTTGCCCCAGTTCGACCTGCCGCTGGCCTTCAGGTGATGGATCAGGACCGGAGCGCCGGAGCGCTCGCCGATCGTGATCGCCTCGTCGATCGCCTCGAGCAGCCGCGCGCCTTCGCTCCGCATGTGGGTGGCGTAGAACCCGCCCGAGTCGGCGACCACGCGAGCCAGCTCGACGATCTCGTCCCTCGAGGCGTAGCGCCCCGGCGCGTAGATGAGCCCGGAGGACAGGCCGAATGCGCCCTGTTGCATGGCGCGGGCGAGCGCCGCCTTCATCGAGTCCATCTCAGTGGCCGACGCGGCGCGGTCCTCCCAGCCGACGCCCCAGACTCGCAGGGTGGAGAGGCCGACCCAGGTGCCGAGATTGATGGCGGTCCCCTGCCGTTCGAGACGCTGGAAGTACCCGTCGAGATCCTCCCAGTCGATCTCGACGTTCCAGGGCGCGATCTCGGAGGCGCGCTCCGCCCTCGTCGCCTCGCTGACCGGAGTCACGCTCGACACTTCGCCGGTGATCTCGGTCGTGACACCCTGATAGATCTTGGAGATCGCCCGGCCGTCGGCGAGGAGCCGGAACTCCGAGTGTCCGAGCATGTCGATGAATCCCGGCCCCACGACGAGACCCGTGGCGTCGATCGTGTCGCGCGCGGCGCCGAGGCCCGGCCCGATCGCCGCTATCCTGTCTCCGACGATCGCCACGTCGGCGGGGACGCCGGGAGAGCCGGTCCCGTCCACTACCAGGCCGCCGCGGATCAGCACGTCGTGCGGCGTGGAAGTCATCGTCTGTCCGAGTGTCGGAGAGGGAGAGGCGAGCACAACAACGAGAGCGAGGGTGAGGAACCTAGGCTTCATGGCCCCAGAATGCGCAGCCGGTAACGCGTCCGCGGATGCTCCCTACCCGGCGAATGTCATACATCTGATACCCCTCGCAGGCGGTTCGTGTCACGATCGAAGCAGGTTCGACCTGTCGAAGATCGTAGAAGGAGGACACAATGATACGGAGAACAGCACTTGCCGCCATAGCGGCTGGGATCGTGTTCGGAGCCTGCTCCACCACGGAGGAGGTCGAGACGACTCCCTCGATGCGCGAGGCGGAAGAGGAGATGGCAGCGGCTGGAGAAGCCGGGATCGTCTTGCAGGACACGTTCCCGGCATGGAGAGCCGCCGCCGAGCCCCCGGGCGGAGGCCCCGGACCGAACGCCGAGGCTATCGTCCGCGGAGGCGCGGAAGGGACCCATGTTTTGATCGATCTGGACGGCGGTGAGGCCGGAGCGATCTATCCGTGGCACATCCATAGCGGGGAGTGTGGCGACGCCCAGCCCCCGATCGTTGGATCCGCCGCCGCGTATCCGCCGATCCATGTGGCAGCGGGTGACGGGGGCGAGGGGGATGCGGAGGCGTCGATCGAAGTGACGCTGGACGCCGGCGGGGACTACATCATCAACGTCCATCTGTCGCCGACTCAGCTCGACTCGATCGTGGCCTGCGGGGAGCTCGTGCAATCCTCGGCTACGGAGTACTAGGAGGATTCAGGTTCTTGGCTGGAAGCCGAGGCCCGCGAGCCGCTGGCGGGCCTCGGCGACCTTGGGTGCGAGGGCAGGATCGGCGTTCCGCCAGTAGGCGAGCGCCGTCTCGTACTGTTCCTTCGCCTCCTCGATCCGGCCGAGGCCCTGGTAGATCTTCCCCAGCTCGACGCTGGCGAACGGGTCGAGGCGGAACGAGCTGTAGTAGGGGATCGCCTCCTCCGGGCGTCCCACGTCCACGAGGAGGTCGGCGATCGCCCAGCGCACGGCATCGTTGACGGCCTGGACCGGGCCCCAGCCGGTGCCCGCCCGCTGACCCTCGATCAGTAGCTCGACCGCGCGCTCGCGCTCGCCCCGCTG
>Ga0299913_10005481_pt1 | contig 10845 bp, 10 predicted proteins | sample RVTome_9_FD_201360 | JGI IMG/M metagenome (GOLD analysis project Ga0299913, IMG submission 201360) | Soil microbial communities from uranium-contaminated site in the Upper Colorado River Basin, Wyoming, United States - RVT155D38 (version 2) ... | reverse complement strand
GGATCCCGCTCTCGCTGCGGCTCACTTCGCTGAGCGTGAGACCGCCGATCACGGCCGTCTCGCCGTCGTCGAGCAGGAGGCGCGTCTCGCCGATCTGCTTCTCGAAGATGAAGCCGACGTCCGCCAGACCCACCTGGAGACCGGACCGCTCGGCGGACAGGTCGAGGAGGATCTGGTTGTTGTTGGTCACGTGCGGCGTGACCTCGAGGATGATCCCGGTGTCTTCGAACTGCACGTTGACGGTGGCTTCGGTGGTCTGCGCCCCGGCCTCGAGCACGCGGATCGGAGTCCGCTCACCCACCTGGATCCGGGCACGCGCGTTGTCGACCACCTGGATCGACGGCGCCGCCTGGACGTCGGACAGCGAGTGCTGCTCGAGCGCCTCGATGAACGAGAACAGCGAGAAGTCTCCGAAGGCCACTGCGGTGAGGATCTGGAGCGCCGGCGAGGCGATCCGGTCGTTCGCGTTCGCGAGCGCGGCCACGGCGTCACCGCCGATGTTCACGAGCGTCTCGTTGGTGCGCTCGAAGAACGCCTGATCCGGGATCCCGTCGCCATCGGTGTCGATGAGCTGCGGCGCCTTGTTCGGGTCGGGCACCTCGATCTGGTCGTTGAGCCCCTGCTCTACGAAGCCGCCATCGCGCTCCTTGAGGTCGTACACGATGCCCAGCTCCTGGACATCGGTGCGGTCCACGAACACGATCTTGGCCTCGATCGCCACCTGCGGCATGCGCTTGTCCAGCGAGCGGACGAGCGAGTCCATACGGGCCACGACCGACGGCGCATCGGTCACGATCACCGAGTTCGTGCCCGCGTACGAGACGACCTGACCGCGCTCGGGCGTGACGAGGTTGCTCAGCGTCAGGGCCACCGAGTCGGCGCTCGCGTAGTTGATGCGCATGACGCGCGTCTCGGTCAGGAGGTCGTCGCGCGCCTTCAGGTTCTCGAGCCGGTCGACGACGATGATTCCGCTCTCGCCGGTCTGCCACCCGAGACCCTGGGCCGACAGGATCGCGGAGAGCGCGATGTCCCACGGCTGGTTGCGGATGTCGATCCCGCGGACCATGGCGTCGCCGGCGGCCTCGCCGTTCGGGACGATCGACACGCCCGCGAACTCCGAGAAGCCCGCCAGCACGTCGAGCATGCTCGCGCTGTCGTAGGCGACCGAGATCCTCGGCTGCGCCTGCTGTGACGCGGCGCTCGCGCCCGGGAACGCCGACGGGACCACGGGGGCCTCCGTTCGGGCGTCCGCGACGGGCTCGTCCGCTAGCGGCGACGTGATGCTGGTGGACCAGCGGGTGAACGGCTCGCCCGGGTTCCGGAAACGGACCTGGATCCCGCCGCCCTCGTGCGTGACCGAGTACTCCAGCTCCCGCGTGAGGTCGAAGACGAGACGCACCACGTCCGACTGGAACTGGCTCGAGCGCATGCGGATCACGCCGCCGCGTCCGATCGACTCGTAGCTGTGACGCTCGAGCGCGTGGTTCGCGCCCTCGACGTCGAGGATGAGACGGGCCGGCTCCGACAGCATGAAGTCGTGGACGGACACGTCCCCCTGTACGAACACCGTGATTTCAGTCTCCGCTCCAGACGGCGCGATCTGGACTTCCCGTAGGTCGGAAGGCGCTCCTCCGAACCACGCCGCAAGCGCGAAGGCGAGGATGGACCGAGCGATCATCCTTCACTCTCCTTGTCTTTCTTCACCCTGAGGGTCTCGCGTCGGCTGATGCCGAAACTCGTGATCACGAAATCCACTTCGTTCGCACGGATCGCCGCGACCCGGATCTCTCCGAGCACGTCCCCCTCGCGAACCCGGTACCGCCGGCCCGTGTTCTGGTCGCTCAGCGTCGCCACCGACCCCACGCTGGGGTTGTGGAGCACGCCGCTGAGCAGCAGATCGTCGAACCGCGGTCCGATCTGTTCCCCCGCGTTCAGCGGCAGGAACGGGTCCCTGCGGCCCACCGAGGGGTACTCGAAGACCTCCCTCTCGTAGACCGTCGAGACCTGGGCCGTCGCCGACTGCTGCGCGGCGACCGGCACTGCGACCGGTACGGCGGCCAGTGACAGCGCAATCGTCGCCCCCAACGCGCCGGTCGCGCGCCGGACCCAACCGCCCCTCACTCTGGACGCGTTCATCATCCGCCCTCCCCGACACGATTGCCGCCCGGCGGGAGCACGAACGTCTCCAGCGAAAACCGGGCAGTCACGAGCTGCCGACCCGAGTTCGTCTCCCGACTCGGCCGGATCTCCTCGACGTCGGGCCGAACGATCCGGGTGAACGAAGCCACCCGGCTCAGGAACTCGGCGACGTCGTGGTACTGCCCCTCCACCTGCATCGCCCAGTTCTGCCGCAGGAAGTAGCCGGCGGAATCCGCGATGGGATCGGCGGGGGTCACGTTCACCAGGTCGAGCCCCAGCGACTGGCTCTCCGAGGCGATCGCCTCGTAGATCGCCGGGACCTCGCTCTCCGCGGGCACGAGCCGCTGGAGCATCGCGAACTGACGCTCGCCCAGCTCCAGCTCCTCGCGGACCGCGTCGAGGTTCTCCATGCGGGCCTCGGCGAGCTCGTTCGCCATCTCCACCTGCTGGATGCGCTGGTCGAGCTCGGCGAGCTCCTCCTTCCTGGGGCTCCAGAGATAGAGGTAGAACACGACGCCGAGCGCGATCACCGCGATCACGCCGAGCATCCTGTATTGATCTCGTGGATCTTCCGGTAGCAGGGCCATGATCAGAATCCCGTGTTGGCGATGATGGGCTCGGTGCGGCGGATTCCGCCGGCCGGCTCCGTGAAGCGCAGCGACAGCGTGAACGCCTGCACCGAGAGCTCGCCGTCGTTGAGCACCTGCTTCTGACTCCCGAGGATCCGGACATCCGTGATGTAGTCGGATGCCTCGAGATTGCGGACGAACTCGGTGATCGCGAGCGGGTTGGCGGCGATGCCCTGCACCTGCACCGCGACGTCCGGCATGGGCGCCGTCTGTTGCAGGCTGCTGAGCCACGCCAGCCGCGGCACCGCCCGGCTGACCTCGTCCATGAGGTGCGGCCACACGAACCGGTTCCGGTCCAGGGCCTCGACCAGCGCCACGCGGTCCCGGACCTCCTGGCGACGGGCGTTGAGGCTGTCGCTCACCTGGCGGAGATCGGCGAGACGGGCCGAATCGGCCGTCGCCGCCTCGAGCCGGGTGTCGAGCTCCCGCGCCTCGCCACGCTGCGTCCACCACAGCAAGAGCACGGCGACCGGAACGATCACGAGGGCGGCGAGCAGCGACGCCATCCACGGATTCCGATCCTTCGCGCCTCCCGGGAGGCTCGGCCGGCTCGCGCGCACGCGCTTGCTCGAGCCGCGCGATTTCTGCGCTTCAGGAAGAAGATTGACTTCAATCATCTGTTCTCCTCGACCCCTCGATCCACGTCCCCGTGACAGGCGACCGGAAACGCTACGCGGCCTTTCGGAGCGCCAGGCCGACGCTGAGCATCAGCATGGGCGCCATCTCCTGGAGTTGCATGTAGTCGATCGCATCGGCCTTCACCCCGATGCGCTCGAACGCGCTCGCGACGTGCGTCTCGACTCCCAGACGCTCGGCGAGCACCTCGGACAGGGAGGGAACTCCCACACCACCGCCACACAGGTACAGCCGGCCGACCCCGAGCCCGATTTCGTCGGTCTCGAGGAACGCCGCGGCGCGCTCCACCCCGCGCGCCACCTCCTGCGCACGCTCCGCGAGGAAATCGCGCAGCTCGTGGTCCGCGCTCTCGCCGCGCAGCGCCGCCTCGGCCTGTTCGGCGGTGAGCGCCCGCTCGCGCTGGAGATCGAGCTTCAGACCGCGCGTGCCGAAGGTGAGGTCCCGGGTGAGCACCGGGACGCCGTCGTCGAGCACGTTTACGGTCGTGGTGTCATGCCCGATGTTGACGAGCGCGGTCACGCCCCTCATCGCGTCGGGATAGTTGATCTCGAGCGCGTTGTGGAGGGCGAAGGCCTCGACATCCACCATCGTGGGGTTGAGACCCGCCTGCTGGAGGAGCGAGATGCGGGTCTCGATGAGCTCCCGCTTCGCCGCCACCAGGAGGACCGTCATCTGAAGGCCGTCCCCGTCCGGATCGGTGATCTCGAAGTCGAGCTGCACGTTGTCCATGTCGAACGGGACGTGCTGCTCGGCCTCCCACGGGATGACCTCGCGGGCCTCCTCTTCCTCCATGCGGTCCATCTTGATCAGCTTGGTGATCACGTCACGACCACCGACGCCGATCACGACGTCGCGCTGATCGATCTTCTCCCGCTCGAACATCGAGGAGATGGCGTCCGCGACGAGGCCCGGATCGACGACGTCACCGTCGACGATCGCGTCGCCCTCGATGGGACTTACCGCGACCTTGGCGAGCTGTGGTGTGTCTTTGCTGTGATCGATGACGGCCGCTTTGATGAAGCCGCTGCCGACATCCAGCCCAACCGTCGTCTTCCTCCGCCCAAACCCGAATGGCATCATCGATCGTTCGTCCGTTCAGCGTGTTTCACGGACGAGATATGGCGGGACGGCACAAGGTACGGCGTCTCTTCGGGCAGTGTCAAATGCCCGATCTGACAGGCGTTTACCGCCGTTCCGCACCTTGGCGCGACCCATCCGCTCTCGTCTACGGTCACGGTTTCCACCTCAGTTCCGGAGCGGGATGTCGTAGACCACCGCCCGGCGAGCCTGGAACGGCCCCTGCCCGGTCGCGGTCGCCCCGATCCGGATCTCCCGAATGTCGGCGAGGTTTCCTGCGCTCACCGATCCCTGCACACTTCCGTCCTGCATCACGTACCAGAACTGCGCCCCCGCTTCGAACGGGGTCACCAGCTCCTGGCCGTTCCTCCAGATCGCCTGCTGGCCGGGGTCGGTGGCCGATGCCGCGAACGTATACGTCAGCGTCCCGTACCAGCGCACCAGCGAGCCCCGCGGCGGCGTGGTCGTCCACCCGGACACGAGCCGGAACGCGGACGACGGTGCCGTCGTCGGCGCGCCGTTCGCCTGACAGAGCGTCTCGGACGCCGAACTGGAGCCCGTCACCGTGCCCGTGAACCCATCGGCGTAGACGAACGCGGAGTCGTAGGGCTCCGAGTACGCCGTCCCGATGATCCCGCCGGGGAGGTTGGCGTTCCCCACGGAGTCGTACGCGTACACGTGCGTGGTGCCCGAGCCCCCGCCGCATACGACGCCGCGTACGACGTCGAAGCGGATGGTCACGGAATCGGACCCTGCGATCACGATGTCCTCCGGCGACGCCATCCGGAGCTCGGCCGCCATGAGGTCCACGGCCGCGCGGATGTTCTGCTGCGCGAGGACGTGGTTGTCGCTCCGCGCGTAGAACCGCTGCTGGCCGATGACCAGCGACATGAGCGCGCCACCCAGGATCCCCGCGACCACCACGGTGATCAGCACTTCGACCAGCGTGAACCCGCGCGACCCCGCGAGGGGGCCCCTCGTCACGGTCGTCATGGTGCCGCCGGGAGCTGGCGGTTCTCGTAGATTCGCCCGGTGTAGGTTCGACCCCTGCCGCCCCGTGTCGCCTGGACGGTGAGCTGGACCTGCTTGACCCGGTTCGCCGGGGTCGACACCAGCGCCGACACCACGTACGTCCGGGTTCCGACCGTCACGGTGTCCGTGCGGCTCGTCGCGGCCGCGTACCCGCCCCGTGTGAGCGACTCCATCACCTGCTGGGCCGCCATCGACTGATCGGTCTGCCAGGTCGAGAGGCGGTTCTGCGTCCCGACCTGGAACGTGAGCCCGGCCAGCGCGAGCACGCCGATGGAGAGGATCACCATCGCGGTGATCACCTCGATGAGACCGAGACCCGACGCGTCCCCCAGCCGGCTCCGGAGGCCCTTCCCGACCGTCCTCTCGCGAGGTCCCGCGATGCGGCCGCTCATCAGTTGAGCGCCGTCCGACCGAGCACGTTCACGTCGACCTGGTGCGCCCGCGTGCTTCGCTGGACCACGATGCTCGCCGAGCCCCCGACGAGGAGACCGCGGGAGTTGAAGGTGAGCGAGTCCCCGCCCGTGTTCACGTTCAGCGAGGAGAGCGGCATCTCGGTGCCGGTACCGAAGTCCCGGCGCATGAGCACCGTGCCGAGCGTGTCACGGACGACATACGTCAGCGCCGTCTCATCGAGCACCATCGACACGTTCTCGCGCCGCTGGATGGCGAGACTGCGGGTCAGCCCCACATCGGCCGCGAGCTGCACCGCGGCCTTGCGGGCGGCGGTCGCCTCGGCGTACTGACGGAACGCCCCGAACCCCACGACCGTGAGGACGGCCGTCACCGCGAGGGAGATCGCGATCTCCGTCACGGTGAGCCCCGCGTTTCCCCCGAGCCTCCGGGGGGCGTCCGCGGTGCCACGCGCTGTCGTCAGGTCCGTTCGTGTTCTCATCATCTTCGCTTCTGGACTCGCGAGGTCCGTCACTTCGTTGCGATCCGCCCGTCGTGTGCCCCTGGCCGCCTCGTGGCGACTCCGTGGGCCGGGATCCGCGCGGACTGGTCTTGGGCAAGAACGCTGCCCGACCGTAAGTGAAGGAATCGCTTCGTCGTATCTCGCCTGTCCCCCCCTCCGCATGTGCAACGTTTTCATGGGGTGCGCAGAGGGTTCCGGTTCGCCTGTTCGATCCGCCGCCGGTTTCAAAAGCGAAAGGCGTGCCGCCGGATGCGGCCTATGAAATTGCTGACCACCCGCTCGCCACGGTGACCCCGATACAGGTAGACGCTGCCGGCCGAACCATGACCACGGGCGTTGTACCGGATGCGCGACGGGCGCACGCGGACGGAATCGAGGGGGCGGAGACCGCTCTCGCGCAGGTCGAGTCGGGCGACCACGTGGCCCGCTCGATCGACGGTCTCGAGGACCCGGCCGCCCGCGAGCCGGACCTCGAGCGGGCGGCGGTGGGCGAGCGCGTTCAGGCGCGCTCCGGACAGGTGCCGCTCCGTGAGGCGCGCGGCCCGGGCGATCGACCACTGGTCGAGCGCGTCGAGGTGCGGGAGGCTGAGGAGTGCGAGGATCGAGAGAGCGGTCAGGACCAGGGCCGCTTCGACGAGCGTGAACCCACGCGCGGCGAGGCGCGGGTCGCGAGGATGAAGCCGCATGGACCATCTCCGGATCGGGTAGCCGGATTGCCCGCGCACGCGCGCGGGATCGGGTGACCCCCGAGGTTCGTCCGGAGCGTCAAGGAGATGTCAAACGGTCGTGGAGCCGCCGGTGGCCGGGCTTCAGGAGCAGGTAGGATTTCCGGCGTACGCGCGGGTGATCGAGACCGTGCACGAGGTGGCGGTCGAGGTGTGGGTGGCCGTGGCGCCCCAGCCGGTGTTCGACGCGCTGTCGATCGCCACGCTCACGTTCGGCGAGGTCAGGTAGAGGACGCCGAGGCTTCCGAGGCTCGCCCCGTAGAGGAGGTTGTCGGCATAGTACGCCTCCTGCGCCGTCATCAGGTTCCTGAGATCCGAGCGCATGGACGCGACGTACGAGCGCTCCTTCGTCCCGAACAGCTGCGGGATGGCGATCGCCGCCAGGATCGCGACGATCACCGTCACGACCAGCAGCTCGATCAACGTGAATCCATTCGCGTTCCGCTTCATCCTGATCAACCCTCTGCGCACCGATGCGCGTTGCGTTCTCGAACCGTGGACGCGGGATGCACCCCCACGTCCACTGCCCCTTTTGGCAACCGATGTGCCGGATGAGTCAATCCGGCCCCCCGGAAGCGGTTGCGGCGACGGGCGAGGTTTCCGCCCGCACCGAAGGGTGGCCGAAGGCTGCGGACTCTCGCGATGTGCGAGACCGGAGCAGGGCGTTTCGCGCCGCTCCTCAGCCGCGATCGGCGCGTCGGCGGCGAGCGATGGCCGCCCACGACAGCCCGAGCAGTACCGAGGCTCCCAGGCTGACGAGCGAGATCAGGCGCCCGATCTCGAACGAACGAGGCCGATACCGGAAGACGACCTCGCGCTCGCCGGCGCGGATCGGGACGGCCCGAAAGAAGAAGTTGGCGAGCTCGATGGGGCGCTCGGCGCCGTCCACGTACGCGCGCCAGCCGGGGAAGTAGCTGTCGGTGAGCACGACATGGCCCCCGGCGTCTCCCCCGAGACGGATGCGCACCTCGTCACCCGAATCGGAGACGATGGTCGCCTCCTCGATCGCCCCTGCCCCGCCCGCGGGGCCCCCTCCTCGGCTCGTCGGATCCTCACGGCGCCCGGGAGGGGCGACCGAGTCGATCAGGAGCACTTCGCGGGTCGGATCGAACCGCGTGTCCAGCACGGCGTTGATGGCCGCGACGCGGTCCGGGACGCTCCGCGCCTCGGAGACCGTGTACGCGCGCGGAAGAGGATTCGACAACTCGTAGAGGTGCCCGGGCAGGGTGGGGTCGAGCGGGATCTCGCGGGCATGTCCCTCCGTGTCGAGCAGATACTGGCTGTACAGATACCGCACGCTCAAAAGGCGCAGGAGCCGCCAGCGCCGGATGTCCTCGGCCAGGGCTCGATAGAGCGACCGCTCATCCTCGTAACGCGTGAGCTTGATCGCATCCCACGTGTCGGGCTGGAGGACGCCCCAGCGTTGCCCGACGTTCGGGGCCAGTACCTGCTGCCAGAGCCATTTCTGAGACTCGAACGAGGCGTCGTGGCGCACGAACAGGCGACCCGCCCGCTCCCCGAAGTCCGTGGCCCGATACCGGTAGGTCCGCCGCACCTCGTCCAGCGGAAGACTCTCCGTGAGGAGCGGGGGGCGCTCGTAGAACTCCCGGTCGGCGACAGGGTTGAGACCGCGGTGTGACGTGACCAGGTCCGCCGCGAGCAGACCCACGAGCAGGACCCCGAACAGCGAGGACCCCAGCCGGCTCCGGCGATGAAGCGCCACCAGCAGGATCGCCAGGGAAGCGAGCACCACGAGCCGGCTCAGGTTCTCGCCCCACACGCCGTAGACGTAGTCGAAGTCCTGCATCATGCGGCTGTTGACGAAGTGGGTCGCCGCGTAGGTCTCCACCCACTCGCGCCCTCGTGCAAACGCGATGCGGGCCACGATCAGGGCGCCGAGGAAGACCAGCGCCGCGGGACCGTCGGCCCGACCGCCACGGCCGGCGACGAGGGCCCCGGCGCCGTAGCCCCCGATGACGGCCGCCGAGAACGCGGTGAGGAAGAAGTACTTCTCCGGAAAGCGGAATGCGCCGACCCCCGGCGCGTTCTCGAACAGCCACCGGAAGACGGGCGTGTACTCTCCCAGCGCGACGATCGTCCCCGCGACGGCCACGGCGGTCCAGATCGCCACCTCGCGCCGGTGGGCGCCGTCCCGCCACGCGAACCAGAACAACAGGAGCCAGACGGGACCGAGATAGATCGAGAACAGCCAGGCGGCGCGGGTCCCGATCACGGATCGAAACCCGAACGCGAACACCGGATCGCCGTAGTCGGGGGACACGAGGAGGTGGAGCAGCCGCACCGGCTCGATCGGGAAGGCGCTCGCCTGCCCGAACGTGAGTCCGTCGCCGCCGCGGCTCGATTGGGCGAGGAACTCGATCGTCGGCAACATCTGGATGGAGACGACGCCCGCCACGAGGACCGCCGCCGCCGCGACGCCGGCCAGCCACGGGAGGGGCTCGCGAGCGAGCGCGGGCCGTCGCGCCACCGCGAGCCCAGCCGTGAGCGCCGCGGCGAGGGACGCGAGGAGAAACGTCTGCGGCTCGCCCGCCAGGAACCCGAGCCCGGTGATCAGCGCGAGACGGAGCAGGGACGGGACCGATCGGAGGCGCAGGTGGGAGAGCACCGCCCAGCCGAGCGCCGGTGCCCAGGTCGCGGCCTGGAGGGCGTTCATGAGGTTGAGGAGCGAGACGAAGTACCCGCCGAAGGCCCATGTCGCCGCCCCGGCGAACGCCGGGACACGGTCGAACCCCATCTCGCGCATCAGGAGCCAGGCGAACACGGCTCCCGCCACGAAGTGGAACACGACGAGGAGGTTGAATCCCTCGTAGAAGGGCAAGGCGGCGAACGCCCAGTTGGGGGGGTAGAAGACCCCCGTCTGGAAGTTGGCGAGGAAGGGGGCCCCAGTCCCCACGTACGGCGTCCAGAGCGGCAGGTCGCCGGCGCGCAGGGCCTCCCGGAGCAGGAACTTCTGGGGCACGAAGAAGAGCTGCATGTCGCGCGCGATCGGGACGCCCGTGAGCGTCACGATCTCCCACAGGTAGACGGCACCGATCAGCGCCAGCAGCGCAGGCGGCCCCCAACGGATCACGCCCGGGCCGAGATGGATCCGGTTCACCCCCCACCTCCCTCGCCGGCACCCCACCGAAACGCTCTGCCCTGGATCCGGGGCGGGGCAACTCCCTCTGCGATCGCCAAAGGTGCGCCGCCTCGTTGACAAAAAAAAGGGGCGCGGCTTGGCCGCGCCCCTTTTCGATTCGGGTCCGTCGAGGACCCGCGGTCGCGCTACTCGATCAGCACGTGGTGTTGGCTACGATCTGACCGATGGCGCCGGCCGCGTTCGACGCGGACGTGTTCACGCACCAGGTGGTCGGAGAGCTGGCGTGGCTCGCCGTGATCTCGTACCCGTCGGTGTCGAGCGTCGCACCGATGCTGACCTGCTGGCTGGCCTGCACGTCGGCCACACCGTCACCGTCCAGGTCGGCCGTGGCGCCGGCCGCGACGGCCACGGTGGCGTACTGCTGGAAGTCGGCGAAGTACGCCTCTTCGGCCGTCATCATGTTGCGGAGATCGCTCTTCGCGGCGGCGTCGAACGCCTTCTCCTTCGTGGCCGAGAACTGCGGGATCGCGATCGCGGCCAGAATGCCGATGATCACGACGACGATCAGCAGCTCGATCAGCGTGAACCCCTTCG
>Ga0299913_10005480_pt1 | contig 10846 bp, 12 predicted proteins | sample RVTome_9_FD_201360 | JGI IMG/M metagenome (GOLD analysis project Ga0299913, IMG submission 201360) | Soil microbial communities from uranium-contaminated site in the Upper Colorado River Basin, Wyoming, United States - RVT155D38 (version 2) ... | reverse complement strand
GCCGGCGAGGCGGTTGAGCAGCCTACGGCCGGATCGCCATCGGGCGCGGCCCTCTCGCCTTGCCGCCCGGCGGGGAAGCCGGTAGGGCGCGCCGCAACCTGACGAGAGAGCCGGACATGATCCCCGCCCGGAACGACGAGGAGGAAGTGGACGCGACGCTGCGGGCGGTGCTGGTCGACGTGCTCGGGCTCGACCAGGCGCGGGTCGCCGGCTTCGACGAGAGCGCCGCTTTGTTCGGCGCCCTGCCGGAGTTCGATTCGATGGCCGTCGCCGGGCTGCTGACCGAGCTCGAGGAGCGGCTCGGCATCCTGATCGAGGATCACGAGGTCGACGCCGACATGATGGAGACGTTCGGCGCGCTGCTCACGTTCGCTCGCGCCAAGGCGCTCAGGTGACCGAGGCCGCCCCCCGCGCGGTCGAATTTTCCCTGGAGAAGCCGGCCAAGGCGGCCCTGCGCGCGCTGTGGACCGAGCTCGAGGCGCGGTCCAACATCACTTTCTATCTCTCCTGGTCCTGGATCGGCGCCTGGATCGAGGAAGCGGGGATGCCGGACCTGGTGTTGGTCGGCCGCGCCGGGGGCGAGCCGGTCTGCCTTGGCCTGCTGCGCCGCGGCGTCCAGCGACGGCACGGATTCGTGCGCAGCCGCACGCTCTACCTTCACGAAACCGGCGACGAAGAAAAAGACGTCATCTTCATAGAATATAACGGTTTGCTCACCGATCGCCGCTTCGGCCGGCTAGAGCCCCGGGCGCTCGCCTTCCTGAGAGAGGTGGGCGGCTTCGATGAAGTACAGCTCGGCGGGGTCGCCGAGGACGGCTACGAGGCGGTGCGGGCGGCGGGCTATCGCACCCACGTCCACGCGCTGAAGACCACGGCGTTCGTCGATCTGAAGGCGATCCGGGCCGCGGGGGGTGACTATCTCGCCTCGATCAGCTCCAACACCCGCTACCAGATCCGCCGCGCGCTCAGGATCTACGAGGGCCGCGGCCCGCTGACGCTGCAGCCCGCGCTGTCGGTGGCAGAGGCGCTGGCCTTTTTCGACGCGATGGGCGAGCTCCACGAGCGCGCCTGGCGGCAGAAAAGCGAGGGCGGCGCCTGGCGCTTCCCCTTCCTCCTCGCCTTCCATCGCCGGCTGATCGCGGCCAGCTTCCCCGACGGCGGGATCGAGATCGTTCGCATCGCCTGCGGCGAGGCCCCGATCGGCTATATCCACTGCCTGGTACGCGACGGCTGGTTCGGCAGCTATCTGAGCGGTTTTGCCTATGAGGCCGACAACAAGGTGAAGCCGGGCCTGGTCAGCTTCTATCTCTACATCGAAGAGAAACTGAAGAGTAGCGGCGATATATTTGATTTTCTTGCTGGAGACCATCGATACAAGACCAGCCTCGGCGAGCCGGGTCCGAACATGTACTGGTTTCGCGTCCAGGAGCGACGGCCGCAGCTGATGCTGGAGGCCGCGCTCCGCTGGGTGAAGCAGCGGCTGGCGAGGCTGCGCGCCAAGCAGGCTTGAGCGCTGCGGCGGCGACCGGGCGCGCCGGCGTCATGACGTCACCGTGGCGGCCGTCGGTCGTCGAGACCGGTCCTCATCCCTCGCATTCTCATTTGCCGGAGCGCGATCAGGCCTCCTGCAGGCTCCTCGCCGGCGCGGCCTCGAAGTCCGCCTCGGCGAGGAACTTCTCGGCGTCGAGCGCGGCGATGCAGCCGGTGCCGGCGGCGGTGACCGCCTGGCGGTAGATTTTGTCCATCACGTCGCCGCAGGCGAAGACGCCGGGGACGGCGGTCCGGCTGGTGCCCGGCTCGACCGGTATGTAACCGTCGCGGTCGAGATCGAGCTGGCCGCTGAGCAATTCGGTCGCCGGCGAGTGGCCGATCGCGACGAACGCGCCCTCGGTGTCGAGCCGCTCGATCGCGCCGCTCTGGGTGTCGCGCAGATCGACGCCGACCAGGCCTTCCGGCTCGCCGCCGGCGACGAACTCGGCGACCTCGCGGTTCCACATTACCCTGATGTTCGGATGGGCGAACAGACGGTCCTGCAGGATCTTCTCGGCACGCAGCGAATCGCGGCGGTGGATCAGGGTGACGTCGTGGCTGTGGTTGGTCATGTAGAGCGCCTCCTCGACCGCGGTGTTGCCGCCGCCGATGACGATCACCTTCCTGCCCCGATAGAAGAAGCCGTCGCAGGTCGCGCAGGCCGACACGCCCTTGCCCTTGAGGCGCTCTTCGGAGGGCAGGTTCAGCCACCTGGCCTGCGCGCCGGTGGCGATGACCAGCGCATCGCCGAGATAGACCGTCCCGCTGTCGCCCGTCATCCGGAACGGCCGCTCGGAAAGGTCGACCTCGACGATATGGTCCCATTCCATCTTCGCGCCGACATGCTCGGCCTGCTTCTGCATCTGCTCCATCAGCCACGGGCCCTGGATGACGTCGGCGAAGCCGGGATAATTCTCGACGTCGGTGGTGATGGTGAGCTGGCCGCCGGGCTGGATCCCCTGGACGACGATCGGGGCGAGGCCGGCGCGGGCGCCGTAGATGGCCGCGGTGAGCCCGGCCGGGCCGGAGCCGAGGATCAGCAGACGGGTGGAGTGGGTCGCGGTCATGAGCGGGAGGTAGGCGGGCCGCCGGGACGGCGCAATGGGCCATTTGCCGCGCCTCCGGCGCGCTGGTAGAAGCCGCCGCGATTCCCTTGTCCCTGTCCCGGAGGACCAGCGCCATGACCGCTCGCGACAACCCCATCGGCCTCGACGGCTTCGAGTTCGTCGAGTTCACCAGCCCCGATCCGGAGGCGCTGGGCGGGCTGTTCGGGAAGCTCGGCTTCACCCGCATCGGCGACCATCGCAGCAAGGCGATCCGCCATTATTGCCAGGGCGACATCCACTTCCTGCTCAACATGGAGGAAGGCGGCCACGCCGCCGAGTTCCGCAACGCCCACGGCCCGTCGGCAAGCGCGATGGCGTTCCGGGTCGCCGACGGCGAGAGGGCGCTGGAGCGCGCCGTCGAGCGCGGCGCCACCGCGACGCGCGGCGATCTCGACCTTCCGGTGCTGCAAGGGATCGGCGGCTCCTACCTCTATCTCGTCGACCGCGCGGCGGCGAAGGCGCTCTACGAGAAGGATTTCGAGCCGGTCGCCGCATGCGGGCCGGGCGCCGGGCTGCACACGCTCGACCATCTTACCCACAACGTCGATCGCGGCCGGATGGACCATTGGGCGAAATTCTACGAAAAGGTCTTCAACTTCCGCCAGATTCGCTATTTCGACATCGAAGGCCAGCAGACCGGGCTGCTGTCGCGGGCGATGACCGCGCCCGACGACAAGATCCGCATCCCCTTGAACGAGAGCCAGGACGATTACAGCCAGATCGCCGAATATCTGAAGGAATATCAAGGCGAAGGCATCCAGCACCTCGCCTTCGCCACCGACGACATCTTCAGGACGGTGGACATGCTGCGGGCGAATGGGGTGAAGTTCCAGGATAGCCCCGACGCCTATTACGACATGATCGACCAGCGCATCCCGGGCCACCGCCACGACGTCGCGGCGATGCGCGACCGGCGCATCCTGATCGACGGCTCGCCCGAGACCGGCGAGGGGCTGCTGCTCCAGATCTTCACCGAGAACATGATCGGCCCGATCTTCTTCGAGATCATCCAGCGCAAGGGCAACGAGGGCTTCGGCGAGGGCAATTTCAAGGCTCTGTTCGAATCGATCGAGCTCGACCAGATCCGCCGCGGCGTGATCCCGGCGCAGGAAGAGGCCTAGCGCTACGCCGACGCCGTCATTGCGAGGAGCGTCAGCGACGAAGCAATCCAGAAGCGCGAGGTCGCGCTGGATTGCTTCGCTGCGCTCGCAATGACGGCGCCAGCCGGATCGATCCTAGCCGATGCCTTCATATGGCTGCGCCTTCAGCAGCCGCGCCAGGTGGGCGGCGTTGGCCGCCAGCATCTCCGCCGTCCGCCGCACCGGCTCGGGCACCTCGTCCAGGTCCCTGAAGTCGGTCTTGCGCATCGCTTCGCCGACCCAGTAGCAGGCGCCGCCGGCGGGGATCGTCCAGCCGACGTCGTTCAGCGCCTGGAACAGATCGGCGGTGACGGCGTGGGCGCCGTCCTCGTTGCCGACGATTGCCGCGACCGCGACCCTGCCGAAGCTCGGCATCCGGCCGCAGTCGTCGGTCTCGCCGAGAAAGGCGTCCATCCGCTCGAGCGCACGCTTGGCGGCGCTCGACATCTGCCCGAGCCAGATCGGCGTCCCGAAGACAAGGATGTCGGCGGCGAGGATGCGGCGGCGCAGCGCCGGCCAGGCGTCCCCCTCCCCTTGGTCCGACGTGACGCCGGGCTTCACGTCATGATCGACCAGCCGGATCGTTTCGACGAGCCGTACGCCACGGCGGGCGAGGCAACCGGCGATCAGCCCGATCATCCGGTCGGTCGAGGAAGATTCGCCACCGGCCTTCGACTTGAGGCTGGCGTTGAGCGCGATCGCGCGCAGCGGAGCATCGGTCATGCGCCCATAACGACCGAGCCTGGCCGGTCCGTTCCGCGGGCCGGCCTTTCGGCGACGGCTCGCAACGCCTATCTGGCGCCATGATGAATGCGGACGTGCACATCGTCGGCGGCGGCCTCGCGGGATCGGAGGCCGCCTGGCAGCTGGCCGAGGCGGGGGCGAAGGTGCGTCTCTCCGAGATGCGCGGCGGGGCGGGGACGACGCCGGCGCACCATACCGACCGGCTCGCCGAGCTGGTCTGCTCGAACAGCTTCCGCTCCGACGATGCCGAGCACAATGCGGTCGGCCTGCTCCACGCCGAGATGCGCATCCTCGATTCGCTGATCATGGCGGCGGCCGACGCCAACCGCGTGCCGGCGGGGTCGGCGCTGGCGGTCGATCGCGACCGCTTTTCCGCCGCGGTGACCGAGCGGCTCGCCGCCCATCCCAACGTCGAGCTGGCGCGCGAGCGGATCGACGCCCTCCCCGCCTCCGGCCTCGCCATCGTCGCCACCGGGCCGCTCACCGCGGCGATGCTCGCCGAGGCGATCCGCGGCGCCACCGCCTCGGACGCGCTCGCCTTCTTCGACGCGATCGCGCCGATCGTGCACAGCGACACGATCGACATGGAGGTCGCCTGGCTCCAGAGCCGCTGGGACAAAGGCGAAACCAAGGATTATATCAACTGCCCGCTCGACCGGGACCAGTATCTCGCCTTCCGCCGGGGGCTGCTCGATGGCGACAAGACCGAATTTCGCGAGTGGGAGAAAGACACGCCCTATTTCGAAGGCTGCATGCCGATCGAGGTGATGGCGGAGCGCGGCGAGGACACGCTGCGCTACGGCCCGATGAAGCCGGTCGGCCTCGCCGATCCGCGCACCGGGCGGCGGCCCTGGGCGGTGGTCCAGCTGCGGCAGGACAATGCGCTCGGCACGCTGTGGAACATGGTCGGCTTTCAGACCAAATTGAAGCATGGCGAGCAGGTGCGGCTGTTCCGGACCATTCCCGGGCTCGAGCAGGCCGAGTTCGCGCGGCTCGGCGGACTGCACCGCAACACCTTCATCAACGCCCCGCAGCTGCTCGACGCGACGCTGCGGCTGAAGTCGCGGCCCAACGTCCGCTTCGCCGGCCAGATCACCGGCTGCGAGGGCTATGTCGAATCGGCCGCGGTCGGCCTGCTCGCCGGCCGCTTCGCCGCCGCCGAGCTGCGCGGCGACGCGCTCGCGCCGCCGCCGCCCGAGACGGCGCTCGGCGCGCTGCTCGGCCACATCACCGGCGGCGCCGACGCGGCCAGCTACCAGCCGATGAACGTCAATTTCGGCCTGTTTCCGCCGATCGAGGGCCGGGCGAAGAAGGCCGAGCGCAAGCGGCTCTACACCGACCGGGCGCGCGCGGCGCTGGCGGAGTGGCTCCGCCGAGCGGCGAACACACCTGAGCTGACGCTGGCCGGCTAGAGCTTGATCGCCCAAGGGTCGTCATTGCGAGGAGCGTCGTGACGAAGCAATCCAGCTTCCTGGGACGCCGATCTGGATTGCCTCGCTTCGCTCGCAATGACGTGGATGCAGCCAGACCGGCCATGCTCCACCCTCAGCAGCGGCAATTCTTCTGCCGCGAGGGATTGCGCCGGCGCGGCGCCGTGGTCGCATATTCGGCACGGCTGAGGGCCCCGCTGCGGTCGGCGTCGGCGCCTGCGAACTTCTCGCGCGTGCGCACCGCCCATTCCTCGAACGAAAGCCGGCCGTCGCCATTGCCGTCGAGCCGCTGGAACGGACGACGGCGCGGATAGAGCAGCTCCTCCATCGTGATCCGGCCGTCATTGTCGCGGTCAGCGCGATCGAAGCGGCGCTGCTCCTTGGTGCGCTCGTCGGCCGATGGCGGGGTGCGCGGGGCGCCGCTGTCGCGTGGCGCGCTGCCCTCCTCGGCCGGCGGCGGCGGCAGCGCATTCTCGTCCTGCCGGGCGACCCCTTGCCAGACGAAGAAGCCGGTCGCCACCAGCAGCAACGCCGATCCGACTCCCGCGAAGAAACGCAGCATGCCGCCCTCCTGCCGAGCAGCGCGCAGCCTAGCACATCAAAACCGCCGAATCGGATGAAAAAAACATCCGAAACGGATTAATTTCCGGTGAGGCGGTGGCGGAGCATCCGCAGCATCCGCGCCGGCGCCCCCGGCACCTCGATCGCGCCCGCGCCGCGGGCAGCGTCGCGGCGAGCCAGCAGGGCAAGCATGCCGAGCGGACGCAGCGACTTCGGCCAGCGCCGGGGCAAGGCCCGTCCGCCCGCCGCCGCCAGCGCCGCCGCCGCGTCATCGGGGCTGGCGCTGCGGCGGGCGAGGTCGGCGAGCGCCCAGGCCTCGCCGCCTGGCGCGGCGATGGCGCCCTCCCCGCCGAGCAGGCGGGCGGAAAAGCGGAAGAGCAGACCGCCGCGCGCCGCCGCATAGAGGTCGAACTCCTCCGCGCTCGGCGGCTCCGGCGCGAGCAGCACCGACCATCCCTCCTCCATCGCCGCCAGCTCGGCGCCGGCGACGCCGGCCGGTAAGACATGCTGCGCGACCCCCTGCAGAATCGGCTCGGGCGGCGGTGGCCCGGCGTCGAGCTTCTCCAGCGATTCGCGCCACCAGGCGAGGCGGATGCGGCTCACCATAGGTTCGCGACCGCTGGCGAGCACGGCACCGAGCGCGGCGTCGAGCCGCCACAGCGCCTCCAGGGCGGCGCGGCGCGAGGCCGGGACATAGGCCAGCACGAGCATGCGGTCGGGATCGAGTTGAGCCATCGGATGCTCGTCATTCCAGCGAAAGCTGGAATCTCCCTTCGCTTCTCCTGCGGCCGAAAGGGAAGTGAGATCCCGGCTTCCGCCGGGATGACGCCGGCGTGCCGAGACAGGGCCTGCCGTCATTCGCGATAGCAGACCTTTTTCACCGCCGCGACGACGTCCTCGGCGTTGATCAGCGCCATCTTCTCGAGGTTGGCGGCGTAGGGAAGCGGAACGTCGGCGTCGGTGACGCGCAACACCGGGGCGTCAAGATCGTCGAAACCTTCCTCCATCGCCACCGCGATCAGCTCGGAGGAGATCGAGCAGGCCGGCCAGCCTTCCTCGACGCAGACCATGCGGTTGGTCTTGGCGAGGCTGGTCAGCACCGCCGCCTTGTCGAGCGGGCGCAATGTGCGCAGGTCGATCACCTCCGCTTCGATGCCGTCCTTCGCCAGCGTCGCCGCCGCGTCGAGCGCAACGCCGACGCCGATCGAGTAGGAGACAATGGTGACGTCGCCGCCCTCGCGCGCGATCCGCGCCTTGCCGATCGGCAGCAAATAATCGTCCAGCCTGGGCACCTCGAAGCTCTGGCCGTAGAGCAATTCGTTCTCGAGGAAGACGACCGGGTCCTCCGAGCGGATCGCCGCCTTGAGCAGGCCCTTGGCGTCGGCCGCCGAATAAGGCGCGATCACGACCAGGCCGGGCACGGCGGCGTACCACGGCCCGTAATTCTGGCTGTGCTGGGCGCCGACGCGGGCGGCAGCGCCGTTGGGGCCGCGGAACACGATCGGGCAACGCATCTGCCCGCCCGACATATAATTGGTCTTCGCCGCCGAATTGATAATGTGATCAATGGCCTGCATCGCGAAGTTGAAAGTCATGAACTCGACGACCGGCCTCAGCCCCCCCATCGCGGCGCCGGTGCCGACGCCGGCGAAGCCATATTCGGTGATCGGCGTGTCGATGACGCGCCGGTCGCCGAACTCGTCGAGCAGGCCCTGGGTGACCTTGTAGGCGCCCTGATATTCGGCGACCTCCTCGCCGATCACGAATACCCGCTCGTCGCGGCGCATCTCCTCGGCCATCGCGTCGCGAAGCGCTTCGCGGACGGTGGTGCGCACCGTCTCGGCCCCTTCCGGCGCTTCGGGGGCGTCGCGGGTCCTCTCGGCCGAGGCGACGAGATCGCGCGCGCCGGTTTCCATCTGCGCCTGCATCTCCTCGGCCTTGGGCTCGGGCTCGGGCTCGGCCTTCTGGTCGCCCGGCTGCTCGACCTTGCCGGTCTCCGGTTCCGGCCGCGGCTCGGCTTCGGGCACCGCCTCGGCGGCCGCCGAAACCTCCTCGCCGTCGGCGGCGATCAGCGCGATGACGGTCCCCACCCTCACCTCGTCGGTGCCCTCGGGGACGAGGATCTTCGCGATCGTGCCCTCGTCGACCGCCTCATATTCCATCGTCGCCTTGTCGGTCTCGATCTCGGCGAGAATGTCGCCCGAGGACACCTCGTCGCCCTCCTTCACCAGCCATCTGGCCAGCGTCCCCTCCTCCATCGTCGGGGAAAGCGCGGGCATCTTGAGCTCGATCGGCATCAGCAGGCCACCGTCGCATCAGCGGTCGTCATCGCGAGCGCAGCGAAGCAATCCGGCTTCGCCGCCTCGGCAGCACTGGATTGCTTCGTCGCTTCGCTCCTCGCAATGACGAGCGATCGCTGGCGCCGGGGAACCATCAATAGCTCCCCACCAGCACGTCGGTATAGAGTTCGGACGCCTCCGGCTCGGGCGCCTGCTCGGCGAAGTCGGCGGCCTCGGCGACGATCGCCTTGATCTCCTTGTCGATCGCCTTGAGCTCGTCCTCGCTCAACCCGACCTTCTCCAGCTCGCGCTTCGCCGCCTCGATCGGGTCGGACTTCTCGCGCACCGCCTGCACCTCCTCGCGCGAGCGGTACTTGGCCGGATCCGACATCGAATGGCCGCGATAGCGGTAGGTCTTGAGCTCGAGCAGGATCGGCCCCTTGCCGCCGCGCACCCATTCGAGCGCCCTCTCGGCGGCACCGCGCACCGCGAGCACGTCCATGCCGTCGACCTGGAGGCCGGGGATGCGGAACGATTCGCCGCGGCGGTAGAGCTGGTCCTCGGCCGACGAGCGGTTGACGCTGGTGCCCATCGCATATTGGTTGTTCTCGATCACGAAGATGATCGGCAGGCCCCACAGCTGGGCCATGTTGAAGCTCTCGTAGACCTGGCCCTGGTTGGCGGCGCCGTCGCCGAAATAGGCGAGGCAGACGCCGCCGTCGCCGTCATATTTGTGGCGGAAGGCGAGGCCGGTGCCAAGGCTGACCTGGGCGCCGACGATGCCGTGGCCGCCGTAGAATTGATGCTCGACGCTGAACATGTGCATCGAGCCGCCCTTGCCTTTCGAGATGCCGGCGGCGCGGCCGGTCAGCTCGGCCATGATGACCTTGGGATCGATGCCGTAGGCGAGCATGTGGCCGTGGTCGCGATAACCGGTGATGACGCTGTCCTTGCCGATCTCGAGCGCCGACTGCAGCCCGACGGCGACCGCTTCCTGGCCGATATAGAGGTGGCAGAAGCCGCCGATCAGGCCGAGGCCGTAGAGCTGCCCGGCGCGCTCCTCGAAGCGGCGGATGAGCAGCATCTGGCGGTAGAATTCGGTCAGCTCCGCGCGCTCGGCCTGGTAGCGCTCGGGCTGCGCGGGCCGCTCCCGGTTCGGGGTCGACGGCGGCAGCGGCGCGGCACCCTTGCTCTTCCCGGCGCGTCTCGGCGATGCTGCCCTGGCCACGGCTGGTCGGCCCTTTCCTGATGTCGCTGGACGGCGGCTCTATGGCGGCAAACGCCGCAGCGCGCAACGGGTGCGCTATGGCGCGGAAGGCAAGGCAGGCGCCGGCGGCGCGTCGTCAATCTCGATGATCACCTCATCCGGACGGATCAGGCCCAGCTCGCGGCGAACCAGCTCCTCGGCGAGGTCGGGGTCGGCGCGGCGCGGGTCGAGCAGCCGCGCGCGGTGGGCGAGCCGGGCCTTCTCGGCCTCGAGCTGGGCGAGCTCGACCGCACGCTCGGCCTTGATCCGCCGATAGTCGCCCCAGGAAAGGACGCCATTGTCGCCGAGGATGGCGTAGCCGAGGAAGTTGGCGATGATCAGCACGCCGACCGCCGGCAGCGCCGCGCGCCGCATCAAAGCCCAAGGAGAGCGCACCCCCGTCATCAACCACCACAGAATCAGCAAAGCAGCGCGAAATCAAGCGATTTGCGCCGGCATCCCCCGAATTCCCCTCAGATCGGGGCGCCGCCGTGCGGCCGAAGCCGCCGTCCTCGAGCAGTGCGCCGACCTCGACGGTTCGGGTGGCAGCGGCTGTCTGCGATCGGGCGCGCATCGGGGTGGATGACGGCGGTCATTTCGTTGCGGCCGCTTCATGGTGTAGATAGCGATCGAGGGGCCGAGCATCGGCCCCGGCAGGCGCTCGCAACTTTCCCGTCCCGGCCGGAACGGAACCTTCCGGGCGGTGTTCTCGAAGGGAAAGTCCGCCAACCTGTCCAGACAAGTGGAGATGCTTATGCCACCGCGCGATCCCGAACTTCCCGAAGGCACCGACGCGATCGTCACCGGCGCC
>Ga0299913_10005479_pt1 | contig 10846 bp, 9 predicted proteins | sample RVTome_9_FD_201360 | JGI IMG/M metagenome (GOLD analysis project Ga0299913, IMG submission 201360) | Soil microbial communities from uranium-contaminated site in the Upper Colorado River Basin, Wyoming, United States - RVT155D38 (version 2) ... | reverse complement strand
CGCGCCGCACGGCATCTGGGCGCCCGAGTGCGGCTACGCGCCGGGCATGGAGCACGGCTACGCGGCGGCCGGTGTGCGGCGCTTCCTGGTGGACGGCCCCGCGCTGCGCGGCGACACGGCGTTCGCCCGCCAGGTCGGCCGCTCCGACGTGGTGTGCTTCGGCCGCGACCTCGAGGTGACCTACCGCGTCTGGTCGCCGCGCGCCGGCTATCCCGGGCACGCCGCGTACCGGGACTTCCACACGTTCGACCACCCGACGGGCCTCAAACCGGCCAGGGTCACCGGCCGGCAGGTGCCGCCGCACGACAAGAAGCCCTACGACCCCTCACTTGCCGCGGCCGCGGTACGCCGGCACGCCGCGGACTTCGTCGACGTGGTGGTGCGCCGGCTGCGCGGGCTGGCGGACCGGCACGGCCGGCCGGCGCTCGTGGTGACGGCCTACGACACCGAGCTGTACGGCCACTGGTGGGCCGAGGGGCCGGCGTGGTTGGAGGCCGTGCTGCGCGCGTTGCCGGCGGCCGGGGTGCGGGTGACCACGCTGCGCGGGGCGCTGGCGGCCGGCTGCCTCGGCGAGCCGGTCGAGCTGCCCGCGTCGTCGTGGGGCTCTGGCAAGGACTGGCGGGTGTGGGACGGCGCCGCGGTCGCCGACCTGGTGGCCGGCAACGCCGAGCTGCAGCGCCGGCTGCTGTCCGTTGTGGACGGTGCGGTGTCAGCCGGTGGCCGCGACCCGGTGCTGGACCAACTGGTCACCGAGGCCATGCTCGCGCTGTCCAGCGACTGGGCGTTCATGGTGAGCAAGGACTCGGCCGTCGACTACGCGCGGCGCCGCGCGTCCGTCCACAGCGGACGGTTCCACGAGCTGGCCGACCTGGTCAACGCCGGCAGCCAGGAGAAGGCGGCCGCGGTGGCTGCGGGGTTGCGCGCCCAGGACTCGCCGTTCGGCCACCTCGACGCGCGAGCCCTCGCTACGGCCCGCCGCCGTGGCCACGCTCGATGTTGCTGATCTGGTGCGTCTCGGGGTTGCGCCCGACGACGGCCCACGGCGCGTTGGGCTCGGACCCGCGCGCCGATCCGCGGCGCCGCCAGTCGACCCAGGCGCCGACCGCGAGCAGCGCTCCGACGAACAGCCCGATGTAGATCCACATGTCCATGCCGATCCCCTCTGGTGCTACCTGGCACGACCTCCGTGACTGCGGCGCGAGTGCGCGGGCCGGCCGTCCACGCGAGCGGGCGCGGGCAGCGGGAGGCCGTTGCGCGCCCTGCTGGTTCGGCGGTCGACCGTCCACGCGACGAGCATCAGCATCGCGATGAACATCAGCGCGTACAGCCACGGTGCCACGGTCGCCACCCCCTCCCGGTCGGTCCCACCACGGTACCGGCGCGGGCGCGCCGGCACAGCACCTGCGAGGATCACTCGCCGTGCGCGTACTGATGGTGTCCTGGGAGTACCCACCCGTGGTCGTCGGCGGCCTCGGCACGCACGTCCAGGAACTGGCTCCGCGCCTGGCCAGGCAGGGCCATCAGGTGGTGGTGCTGTGCCGCCAGCCGGACGGCACCGACGCCGCCACCCATCCCACCACCGACACCGTGGTGGACGGCGTGCGGGTGCTGCGGGTCGCCGAGGATCCGCCCCACCTCGAGTTCGCGAAGGACCTGGTGGCCTGGACGCTGGGCATGGGCCACGCGATGGTCCGCGCCGGACTGCGGCTGCTGGACGGCTGGCGGCCGGACGTGGTGCACGCGCACGACTGGCTGGTGGCGCACGCGTCGATCGCGCTGGCCGAGGTGGCCGACGCGCCGCTCGTGGTCACCGTGCACGCGACCGAGGCCGGCCGGCACGGCGGCTGGCTGACGCTGCCGCTCAACCAGCAGATCCACTCCGTGGAGTGGTGGCTGGCCAACAGCGCGGACGCGCTGATCACCTGCTCGCGTGCCATGCGCGAGGAGGCCATCGTGCTGTTCGACGTCGAGCCGGAGCCCATCACGGTGCTGCACAACGGCATCGAGCCGCGCGGCTGGCGGGTCTCGGACGCCGAGGTGGCCACGGCCCGCGCCCGGTACGCCCCGGACGGCGCTCCGCTGCTGCTGTTCGTCGGCCGGCTGGAGTACGAGAAGGGCGTGCAGGACCTGATCGCCGGCCTGCGCGACATCCGCGGCAGCCACCCCGGCACCCGCGTGGTGGTCGCCGGCCGCGGCCGGATGGCCGAGCCGCTGCTCGCCCAGGCCCGCAAGCTGCGGGTGCGCCGGGCCGTGCACTTCGCCGGCCACCTGCCGGACGCCGAACTCGCCGCGCTGCTGGCCGCCGCGGACGCCGTGGTGCTGCCGAGCCGGTACGAGCCCTTCGGCATCGTGGCGCTGGAGGCGGCAGCGGTTGGCGCCCCGCTGGTGGCCTCGACCGCGGGTGGCCTCGCCGAGGTGGTGATACCCGGCGAGACCGGGCTCGCCTTCGAGCCCGCCGACGTGGCCGGGCTGGTGCGGGCCGTCCGCGCGGTGCTGGACGACCCGGCCGCGGCGCGGGCGCGGGCGCGCGCCGCGAAGGCTCGGTTGGCGACCGACTTCGACTGGGACCACATCGCCGCCGGCACCGCGGCCGTCTACGCCACCGCCCGGCGCCGCGCGGAGGCGATCCTGGGCCGCCCCAAGATCCCGACCGGCAATGCCTTCGGCCGGCAGTGACGGCCGCCTACGGCGTGTCCGCCGATCGGTAAGCCCGTGTCCGCCGTTTCGTCAGACTGTGACGCACGGCGGCACCTATCGAGAGCGCTGTAGCGCCTCTCGCGCCTTGCGGGCCATGTCGGCCACCGCGGCCCGCTGCTCGGCCGCCACCTCGTAGTCCTCCAGCCGGTTGCGGATCACCCTGGCCGGTGTGCCGACCGCGATCGAGTAGTCCGGGACGTCGCCGCGCACCACGGAGTGCGCGCCGAACACGCAACCGCGGCCGATCGTGGCGCCGCGCAGCACGGTGACCTTGGTGCCGAGCCAGCAGTCCGGTCCGACGCGCACCGGCGTCTTGACGATGCCCTGGTCCTTGATCGGCACGTGGATGTCGGAGATCACGTGGTCGAAGTCGCAGATGTACACCCAGTCGGCGACCAGCGCGGCATTCCCGATCTCGATGTCCAGGTAGCAGTTGACGGTGTTCTCCCTGCCGAACACGGCCTTGTCGCCGATGCGCAGCGACCCCTCGTGGCAGCGGATCGCGTTGCCGTCGCCGATGTGCACCCAGCGGCCGATCTCCAGGCGGCCGTAGCCGGGCCGGCAGTGGATCTCCGTGCGCCGGCCGAGGAACACCATGCCGCGCAGGATCACGTGCGGGTTGGCCATCCGGAACCTCAGCAGCCGCCAGTACCGCACCAGGTACCACGGGGTCCACGCGCGATGCCGGATCACCCAGCGCAGCGAGGCCATCGTGATGAACCGCGCCTGCCGCGGATCGCGACTGCGCAAGCGCCACCGCGTCCGAAGCGGCGCACCCCACATCGTCGTCATGGGGGTGCAGCCTACGGCCGCCACTCTGCCGACACGTGGGCGTCCCACGCTCCGTCATAGGAGCACTGGGACGCCCACGTGTCGACGTGCCCCGGCAAGGTCCGACGTACGCTGCATAGCGTGATCACCGTGGTGGGCAGCGTGAACGTGGACCTGGTCGCGAAGCTGCCCCGGCTTCCCGCCGCCGGCGAGACGCTGGCCGCGAGCGGGTTCGCCAGGGTGCCCGGCGGCAAGGGCGCGAACCAGGCGCTGGCCGCCCGCCGGCTGGGCGCCGACGTCCGGCTGATCGCGGCCGTCGGCGCGGACGCGCTGGCCGACGAGGCGCTCGCGCTGCTGCGCGCCGATGGGGTGCTGCTGGACTCCGTGCGGGCCGTGCCCGACGCGACCACCGGGGTGGCGTTGATCGAGGTGGACGACGCCGGCGAGACCACCATCGTGGTGGTGCCCGGCGCGAACGCCACGCTGCGCATCTCGTTCGCGGACGTCGCGGACGCCGACGCGGTGCTGACCGTACTGGAGGTGCCGGCGGACACGGTCGCCGCGGCCGCCGAGCACGCGGCGCCGTGGGCGTTCTTCGCGCTCAACGCGGCGCCGGCCAGGCCCGTCCCGACCGCGGTGCTGCGGCGCGCGAACCTGGTGGTCGTCAACCGCAGCGAGCACGAGTCGATCGACGGCCTGGAGGCCGCGCGCTGCGTGGCGGTGACGCACGGCGCGGACGGTGCCGTGCTGCTGCGCCGCGGCCGCGAGGTGGCGCGGTCGGCTCCCCCGCGGGTGCGGGCGGTGGACGGCACCGCGGCCGGCGACGCGTTCACCGCGGCGCTCATGGTGGCGATGCTCGGCGGCGCGTCGGACCAGAACGCGCTGCGCAGGGCGTGTGCCGCCGGCGCGCTGGCCGCCGCCCGGCACGGGGCGCAGCCGTCGCTGCCCACGGCCGCCGAGGTCGACGCGATACTGGCACGGTGATCCCGCTCATCGTCGACACCGATCCCGGCGTGGACGACGCCGTAGCGCTGCTGGTGGCGATGGGCAGCGAGGAGGCACGGCTGGAAGCGGTCACCGCCATCTTCGGCAACGTCGGGCTGGAGACCACCACGGTCAACGCGCAGCGGCTGCTCGCGCTCGGCGGGCGGGCCGGCGTGCCACTCGGGGTCGGCGCCGACCGGCCGCTCGTGCACCCGCAGCCGTACCGGGCCGCCGAGTGGCACGGCGCGGACGGCCTCGGCGGGTACGCCGGCACGCTGCCGGCCCCGGCCGCGCCGCCCGACCCGCGGCGCGCCGTCGAGCTGATGGCCGACGTGCTGCGCGCCGCCGCGGGCCCGGTGACGATCGCCGCGATCGGCCCGCTCACCAACGTCGCGCTGCTGCTCGCCGTGCACCCCGAGCTGGCGCCGAGGATCGGCCGGCTGGTGGTGATGGGCGGCGCGCTGGCCGGCGGCAACACCACCGCGGCCGCCGAGTTCAACGTGTGGAGCGACCCCGAGGCGGCGCGCCGGGTGCTCGTCGAGGAGCAGCTGCCGACCACGCTCGTGCCGCTGGACCTCACCGAACGGGCCTGGGTGGACGGCGGGTGGCTCGCCGCGCTCGCGGCCTCCGGCGAGCGCGGCGCGATCATGGCCAGGGTGCTGGAGCACTACCGCGGCCGCTGGCGCGAGAGCACCGGGCAGGACGGCGTGGTGCTGCACGACGCGGTCGCGATGCTGGAGGCCGTGGTCCCCGGCACGCTGCGCACCACGCCGCTGCCGCTGGAGGTGGTCTGCGACCACGGGCCGGCGCGCGGCTGCGTCATCGCCGACCGCCGGGCCAGCGCGACGGGCCGCCTGGTGGATGTGGCACTGGACGCCGACCTCGACGCCGTGCGCGCCGAGATCCTCCGCCGGCTCGTGTCCTAGTGGCGTTCGGGCTGGCAGACGAAGGCGGTCGGGGTGTGGCCGATCCTGGTGAGCACCACGGTGAGCGACTCGTCGCCACGCAGCCGCAGCCGCGGACGTAGCGCGTTGGGGTCCACGTCCAACCCGCGTACCAGGATCTCGACGGAGCCGACGCCACGCCTGCGCAGCGCCGCCCGCAGCTCCTTCTCGCTGTAGTGGCCGTGCTCCAGGATCCGGAACGACCGCACCCCGGCCGGCGGGGTGTCCCCGGTCAGGTACGCGATGCGCGCGTCGAGCAGGCCGAGGCCGTGCCCGGTGCCGTACTGGCGCACCAGGCCGGCCCGCACCACGGCGCCGTCGGGGTTCACCAGCCACTGCCCCGGCGGCCGCACCGGGCAGTCGTCCGGCTCGGCGTCCGTGACCGTCCACTGTGGAGCTTGTGTGGACAGCACGGTGGCGCGGCGCCGCACCCCCGGCGTGGCCAGGGCCGCCGACCACATGGTCGCCTCGCGGACGTCGCCGTCCAGCGACACCAGCTCCACCTCGCTCGCCCACGGCGCCAGCACGAAGTCCATGCCGGGGGCGCACTTCACCACCAGCGGCCGTCCACTGTAGACGGAGGCGAGCGCGTTCAGCGGCGGCTCGAAGTCGGCCAGCCGCCAGCGCCGCTTGCCGGCGTCGTCGCGCCGCGCCGGGTCGGCGAACACCACGGTGTCGCGGCTGACCGGGTGCAGCGCGTCGGCCACCGCCAGCAACGCGCCGCTGCCCCGAAGGTTGTGCCCGGCCATCGCGAGCCGGACGGGGTCCAGGTCGGAGCCGATCGCGCGCCGGGCGACGGGGGCGACCGCGGCAAGGTCCGCGCCGATCGAGCAGGTCACGTCGTGCACGTCGCGCCCGGCCAGCCGTGACGCGCGGTGCGCCGCGACCGGCGACGCGCTGGCCTGCTGCAGCGCGGCGTCGGTGAACAGCCAGCCGGCCGCACCGTCCACCTTGGACGCCGCGCGGCGCCGCAGCACCGCCGTCTCCAGCACGGCGGCGGCGAACCGCGGCCCGACGGCACGGCGAACGAAGTCCACGTCGGACAGCCGGGACGCCTCGCTCAGCGGCCGGCCGTCCGCCGCCGAGAGCGCGTCGGCCCCCGCCGCCGAGCGCAGGAAGCCGACGTCCTCCAGCGTGAACGGATACCCCACGTTCCCCACCCGGCTGCCGTCGACTCCTACGGCTTCCTTCCGGTGACCAGCACGTTGTAGAAGGCTCCTCGCGGCACCACCCTGGCCAGCACGTGCGCGTCCAGCCAGGACAGCCGCTGCCAGCCGCGATAGGCGAACATCGCCCAGCGCATGCCGAGCCGGCCGGCCGGCACGGCGGCCTCGAAGGTGCGCACCGGCCAGCCGAACATGGCCGCCGTCAGCTCCTCGGTCACCGCCCGCACCCGCACCGCGCCCGCGGCCCGTGCCGTCCGCTCCAGCTCGGCCGGCACGAAGGTGTGCAGGTCGACGATCGCCTCCAGCGCAGCGGCGCGCGACGACTCGTCCAGCTCCGCCTGCGGGCGGCGCCACGAGCGCAGCGGCGGCAGTCGGGTCACCCGGGTGGTGACCCACCAGGTGACCCGGCCGAGGCCACGGGCGTAGCGGTCACCGATCCTGGTCGGCTCGCCGGCGAAGACGAACCGGCCGCCGGGTTTGAGCACGCGCAGCACCTCGCGCATGGCCGCCGGCACGTCCGGGATGTGGTGCAGCACGGCATGGCCCACGACGAGGTCGAAGGTGTCGTCGTCGTACGGGATGCGCTCCGCGTCGGCCACCCGGCCGTCCACGTCGAGCCCGAGCGACCCGGCGTTGCGCAGCGCGACCTGCACCATGCCCGGCGACAGGTCGGTCACCGAGCCGCGCTTGATCACCCCGCCCTGCATGAGGTTCAGCAGGAAGAATCCGGTGCCGCAGCCCAGCTCCAGCGCCCGCCGGTACGGCCAGCCCGCCTCCCCCGCCACCAGCCGGAACCGGCCGACGGCGTAGTCGATGCAGCGCTCGTCGTAGGAGATCGACCACTTCTCGTCGTAGCCGCCGGCCTCCCAGTCGTGGTACAGCACGTTGGCCAGCTTGGGATCGCGCCGCGCCGCCTCGACCTGCTCTGCGGTGGCGTGCGGGTTGGGCGCCGGGTCGTCGACGTGGGTCATCCAGGGTCACCGGCCCACGAACTGGGCCTTGCCCGGGCCGTTCTCGATGAAGGACTTCGTGCCGATCGCGGTGTCCTCGGTGCTGAACAGCGCGGCGAACAGGTGGCTCTCCAGCTTGAGCCCGCTGGCGAGGTCGACGTCCAGCCCGCCGTCGATGGCGGCCTTCGCCGCGGCGAGCGCCAGCACCGGGCCGTTGACGAACTGCTCGGCCCAGCGGCGGGCGGCGGCGTACACGTTGTCCGGCGCGACCACCTCGTCCACCATGCCGATCGCCAGCGCCTCGTCGGCGCGGACGAACCGGCCGGTGTAGACGATGTCCTTGGCCCTGGCCGGGCCCACCAGCCGGGTGAGCCGCTGGGTGCCGCCGGCGCCAGGGATGAGGCCGAGCAGGATCTCCGGCTGCCCGAGCTTCGCGTTGTCGCCGGCCACCCGCCGGTCGCAGCACAGCGCCAGCTCGTAACCGCCGCCGAGGGCGTACCCGGTGATCGCGGCGACGGTCGGCTTGGAGATCGCGGCCACCGAGCCGAACGCCGAGGACAGCACGCCGGCCCGCACCGCCATGTCGGCGTAGCTCAGGCCGGCGAACTCCTTGACGTCCACGCCGGCCGCGAACACCTTCTCGCCGCCGTAGACGACCACGGCGCGCACGTCGGCGCGTCGGTCCGCCTCGGTCGCCGCGGCCCGCAGCTCCTCCTGCATCTGCCCGCTCAGCGCGTTCATCGGCGGCCGGTCCAGCCGGATCGTGCCGATACCGCCGTCCACTTCGAGCCTGACGAACTCAGTCACGCCGCGCAGGCTACCCGTGCACCGAGGCTCAGGAGGCACGCCTGGCGAAGAACCGCCCGTCGACGCGGTCCAGCGCCAGCGGCTGCCCGAAGGTGTCGGACAGGCTGGCCGAGTCGAGCACCTCGTCGAGCAGCCCCTGCGCCACTATCGCGCCGTCGCGCATCAGCAGTGCGTGGGTGAACCCCTGGGGGATCTCCTCCACGTGGTGGGTGACCAGCACGAGCGCCGGCGAGTCCGGGTCCATGGCGAGCGCGCCGAGCTGGGCCACCAGGTCCTCCCGGCCGCCGAGGTCCAGCCCGGCCGCCGGCTCGTCCATCAGCAGCAGCTCCGGGTCGGGCATCAGCGCCCTGGCGATCAGCACCCGCTTGCGCTCGCCCTCGCTGAGCGTGTCGAACCTGCGGTGCGCCATGCTCGCCACGCCGAACGCGGTGAGCAGCGCGTCGGCCCGCCCCGTGTCGATCGGCTCGTACTCCTCGCGCCACCGGCCGAGCAGCGCGTAGCCGGCCGACATCACCAGGTCGCGCACCAGCTCGTGGCCGGGCACCCGGCCGGCCACCGCGGCCGAGCAGAACCCGATCCTCGGGCGCAGCTCGAACACGTCGGTGCGCCCGAGCCGCTGGCCGAGCACGTCGACCACCCCCGAGCTCGGGTGCAGCTCGGCGCCGGCCAGCCGCAGCAGCGTGGTCTTGCCTGCCCCGTTCGGCCCGAGCACGACCCACCGCTCGTCCAGCTCGACCTGCCAGTCCACGGAGTCGAGCAGGGTGGCCGCGCCTCGGCGCACCGCCACCCCGTGCATGGACACGACGAGGTCGGCGTCCGAGATCGGCCACGGCTGCGTCACGGTCACCATTGTTCCGGCGCGAGAGGAAACCTGCCGGCATTTGCATGCGTCTGTCGGTCAAGACGCAACATCGTGCGCTGGGAGAACCGAGGTGAGCAGGGATGGCGGTCCGCCGTTTGCCTGACGTTGGACGGTCGTTGCTCGGCGGCTGCCGGGTCCGGCCGTGATGGCCGCCTACCGTGGAATCGGCCGGATCGACAGTCTGAGGTGGAGCGGCCGGCACCACGAACGCTGCTGGAACAGCTCATCCAGCACAGCGATCGGACGGTCGAGGAGCACTGCCGCGACTTCGACTCGTGCGCCCGCCGGCTGGGGGAACGCGCCACGGTGTCGCCGCGGCAGCTCAGCCGCTGGATGGCCGGCGAGGTCCGCACCGCCCGCCCATCGGCCCGGCGAGTCGCCCGGCGCCTGTGGGGCCACGACTTCGCCGTCCTCGCCCGGCCACCGGCCGAGGCAACTGCCGTCGTTGTTCCGGCCCCGGTCAACGGCGAAGGACACACCGGCTCCGAGCACCGGAGCGACGCGCCGCCACTCGATGCGATCCTTCAGGAGGAACTCGACATGGCAGCTGAGGAATCCGCCCGATTCGCCCGCTATGCCGGCACTGAACTGACCTCCACCGCACTCGAACAACTCGACGCCGACGTAAAGCCACGCCCGTACCGCCTTCTTGTGTGCCGATCTCTCCGGTGACGCAGCGCTGCGTGCGGCCGTACGGTGGTTCCAGAGCGGTGTCGCCTATGCGCACCGCGACGAGGCAGAGGAGGCGCTGACCCGCGCCGCAGAGGCCCGCGACCAGGACACCCACGAACCGGTCGCGCCCGGAATCTTCCGGTACCTGTCCGGCGATGCGGAGGAGGTCGCCAGCGAAGTCCGCCTCACCATCGGTGGCACGGACAACTACCGCCAGGCAGTGGCCCGGGGCCGAGCTGTCGGCTGGCACCATCACCGTCGTTGTGCGGCGGGTCGTTCCTGGCGTTCAAGTGTGGCGTGGGTGTTCGATGTTGATTGCGGCGCAGTTCCAGCGCTCGTTGACGGGAGACCGCCAAGTGTGGAGCTGCGCCGAACGCGAGCTCATGCCGCACTGACGATCACCATTTCGTTGCCTTCGGGGTCGGCGACCCGCCAGCGGTCCTGCGACTGGTCAAGGAGCCGGCCACCGGCTGCGACGGTGGTGGCGAGGCGCGTCTGCGCGAGGTCGGCCGGCACAGCGAGCTCGAAGTGGATGCGGTTGCGCTGCCGGCGCCGCTGCGTCTGCGAAGCGTCGAGTTCTTGGAACACCAGCACCGGGTTCAGCCGCCGCGGATCGTGGATGTCGCTGAGCCCGGCTCGCCGGTCGTGGGTGTATCCGAGTGCGGCGACCCAGAACGCGCGGACCGCGGCGACGTCGGCGGCGTCGAGGAAGAGCTGAGCGAAGCGCGGCAGCCCCGGATCCGCAGTGGCCCCGAGTTCGCGGGCAGCGGTCTGAATCTTTGCGGCGAGGTCGGTGAAGTCGAGCTCGAGGCCGTGGGCGTCGTCCTCCCACTGGTCCTTACCGCTGTCGATGATCACGAGCCCGGGGCGCAGGTCGACCAGCAGCGGGAAGCCCGTGTCGTCGGCCAGCGCCGCTGCTGCGGCGGCCAGGTCACGCTGCTGGGTCGGCGAGGTGATGCGGTAGCACGCCATCGCGCTGAACACCGCCTGCCA
>Ga0299913_10005478_pt1 | contig 10846 bp, 10 predicted proteins | sample RVTome_9_FD_201360 | JGI IMG/M metagenome (GOLD analysis project Ga0299913, IMG submission 201360) | Soil microbial communities from uranium-contaminated site in the Upper Colorado River Basin, Wyoming, United States - RVT155D38 (version 2) ... | reverse complement strand
CCCCCGCCCTCGGATGGACCGCGGTGCGTGCCGTCGAGGGTTCGGGTGCCATCGCGAACGCGGTCCGCGTCGAGGGACGGACGATGCGCAACGGGCTCCTGACCGTCGAGGTCATGGACGACGGGACGCTCCGCCTCGAGACGTCGGACGGCGTCAGCGTGGAGGGCATCGGCCGCATCGAGGAGGGGGGCGACGCCGGCGACTCGTACAACTACGGTCCGCCGCCCGGGGATCGGATCGTGGACACCCCGGAGGCCGTCTCGGTGACCGCGGAGCTCAGCGGCCCGGTGCGTGGGCGCATGCGGATCTCGCGGACGTACCGCTGGCCGGTCGGCGTCCTGACCGACGGATCGGCACGAATCGACGCCGCGGAGCCGACGCAGGTCGTGACCGAGGTGGAGCTGCGCGCCGGCGAGGCATTCCTGCGCGTCGCGATCGCCTTCGACAACCGATCGGACGACCACCGGGTGCGCTTCCACGCTCCCCTGCCGCGCCGATCCGAGCGGTCACATGCCGAGGGACAGTTCGCCGTCGTCGAACGGGGCATGGCCGGCGAGGGTGGCTACGCGGAGGAGCCGCTCGCGACCTACCCCGCCCACGGCTGGGTGGATGCCGGCGGACTCGCCCTGCTGTTCGACCACCTGTCGGAGTACGAGCTGGCCGATGACGGGCAGGCGCTGGCCCTCACGGTCCTCCGATCGACGGGGCTCATCAGTCGCAACGACAACCCGTATCGGCAGGACCCCGCCGGTCCGGAGATCGCGATCCCGAATGCGCAGATGCGCGGACGATGGCGCATGACCTTCGGGATCCATCCTCACGCCGGCACCTGGTCCGAAGGTGGCGTCATCGCCGCTGCCGAGCAGTACCGGCACGACCTCGTCACCGCCCATGGGAGCGCCGCGGCGGGCGATGCCGCATGGCCCCCGCGGGGTGCCGGCGACGAGGCATTGGCGCTCGAGGGCCGCGACCTGGAGCTCGCGTCGCTGCGCCGCCGCGACGGCTGGATCGAGGCGCGTGTCGTGAACCTCTCCGATGACCGTCGGTCAGGGGTCCTGCGAGGGGGCATCACGGATGCCCGCGATGCCAGCCTGCGCGGCGAGGCGGGCGAGACGCAGCCCGTCGGCGGTGGAGCCGTGCGCCTCGACCTCGGACCCGCGGAGATCAGGACCATCCAGCTGCGCCGTCACGAGACGGCCGCGGGGCGGGCGGAGGTTCTCGACGCCGCCGGCCCACGTCAGAGCGCCTGACACCGGCACGATAGGATACCCGGCATCACGGAACCGACCGGGGCCACGCACGACGGAGGAAAGCTCAATGGACCTCGAGCAGAGAATGACGACAATCCCGCTCCTCGCGGGCCTCGATGGCCGCGTCCGAAAGCGCCTCGTCGCTGTCGGCAAGCAGCGCAAGTACGACGCGAACGAGGCGATCGTGGAGGAGGACCAGGTCGGCACCGCCCTGTACATCGTCCTGTCCGGGTCCGTGCGCGTCGAGCGTGGCGGGACGGAGATCGGCCGGCTGGGCAGCGGCGACTTCTTCGGCGAGCTGGCCCTGATCGAGCAGCATCCACGCTCGGCCACGGTCATCGCGAACGAGGTGACCGAGTGCCTGCTCTTCCCGGCCTGGGAGTTTACCGCCCTCCTTTCCGAGCACCCTGAGATCGCCGTCCCGATCATGAAGGCGCTGATCGACCGCATCCATCGGCGCGAGCAGCACGACTCCTGACGGCCGGCCGATCATGACGGTCGACGCCGTCCTCGAGGTCGCCGCGAAGCGCTCCTACGCGTCGGCGCTTGCCTGGCCGGGGTGGGCCCGCGGCGGCAAGAGCCCGGACGCCGCCCTCACGGCGCTCCTCGACTACGGGCCGCGCTACGCATCGGTGGCTCGTCGCGCTGGCGTCGCCTTCAATGCCCCGGAGCGCGTTGACCAGATCACGGTCGTGGAGCGCCTGCGCGGGGACGGCAGCACCGAGTTCGGCATCCCCGGTCGCGCGTCGCGGGCCGAGGAGGAGCCGATCGCCGACGACCTCGAGCGATTGGTGGCCCTCCTGCGCGCCGCGTGGGACACGTTCGACGATGCGGCCAAAGCGGCGGAGGGCCGTCGGCTGACCACCGGCCCGCGCGGCGGGGGCCGGGACCTCGGACGCGTGGTGGAGCATGTCCGCGACGCGGAGGTCTCCTACCTCTCGAAGCTCGGCAGCCGAGCGCCGGCCCCGTCCGATCGGCCCGCCGCGGAGCGGATGGCGGCGCTCCGCGCTGCGTTCACGGACGCACTGGACGCGCTGGCCCGTGGCGAGCCGATCCCGACGCCGAGCCGGACCCAGAAGCTGTGGTCGCCGCGGTACGCGGTGCGGCGGACGGCCTGGCACGTCCTGGACCACGCCTGGGAGCTGGAGGACCGCGCCCAACCCTAGCCGAGGCGCGTCAGGATCGACTCTCGATCGAAGATCCAGTTGCCGATCACCAGGGCAACCCCGATCAGCAGGGCCACGACGAGGTCCCCGATCAGCACCTGCTGCATGCTGAAGGTCGCCTGGCCGCTGAAGAAGCCCGCCACCGCGATTCCGATGACCGGGATGACGATGAACCCCCCGATCTGCTGAGCCGTTCGGGCGTCGGTGACGCGCGATGACACGATGATCCCGAGCAGCACGCTCAGGAGGCAGATGAGCGGGACCAGGGTGAGCATCGCGACCCGCCACACGTCGCTGAACACGAGCCGGGTCATCACCGGCTCGGTGATCGCGCCATTGACCAGCCCGTACAGCACGTACACGCTCCACGTCGCCAGCACCGCGGGCACCGCGGAGGCGATCGCCTTGCCGATGATGAGCTCACTGACCTCCATCGGCGTCGCCAGCTGCGGCTCGAGGGAGCGGGCGGTCTTCTCGCCGATGACCGACTGGGTCGCGATCGCCATCGGCACCATGGCCGGGATGAGGAGGAAGTAGGCCATGAAGTTCATGACGACGAAGCCCTGGGCCGCCCGCTTCGGGTCGAGGTCGGGGAACTGGCTGATGTACTGCTCGATCTGTCCCATCTGCGCGGGGTCGAGCTCGTTGGCCTCGATGAACGCGACGATGGCGGTCGGAATGGTGGCGAACACGAGGGCCGGGAAGACGACGGCGACCAGCAGCAGCCGATTGGCGAGCAGGTCGCGGGCCTCCTTGGTGACCACCGCCCAGACGAAGCCCGCGCGCATCAGGCAACCGCCTCGTCGCGCACGAGGCCGGCATCCCGATCGCGCTCGGCGACCTCCCCGACAAGGTCCAGGTACACCTGCTCGAGCGTGACGGCCTCCTCGAGGAGCTGGACGATCCTCGCCCCGGCCTCGACGAGGACTCGCACGAGCTCGGGATTGTCGCCTCGCGGGTCACGAACCTCGACGAGGAGCGCGCCCCCGTCGACACGCGCCGCCTCGACGAAGGGGAGTCCGGCCATCAGGTCGAGGAACGACTCCGGCCGGCGCGCCCCGACGAGCTCGACCCGCACAGCGGCCTTCCCATTGCGGCGGCGGAGCCTGGACGGCGTGTCGACCTGGAGGAGCGTGCCGCGCATGATGCCGATCCGATCGCACAGCCGCTCCGCCTCGTCGAGGTTGTGGGTGCAGACGACGATCGAACGCCCCGCATCGCGCAGGGTGGCGACGAAGTCACGCACCAGCTTCGCGGCCGACGGATCGAGCCCGGAGGTCGGCTCGTCGAGGTAGATCACCTCGGGCTCGTGCAGCAGCGCCCGCGCGATGGCGACCTTCTGGCGCATCCCCTTGCTGAAGCCGCCGACACGCCGATCCCCCACGTCCGGCAGGCCGACGACGCCCAGGTACCGGTCCACCGCCCGCCGCAGCTCCGCGCCGCGCAGTCCGTACAGCCGGCCGTAGTACGCCAGGTTCTGGCGCGCGGTGAGCTTGTCGTGCAGCCCGGGAGCCTCGGTCAGGATGCCGGTCATCGCCCGGATGCGCTGCGATCCCGTGCCGAGCTCGTGGCCGTTGATGCGGGCCGACCCCTCCGACGGCGCGATGAGCCCGGACAGCATCCGCACCGTCGTCGTCTTCCCGGCGCCGTTCGGGCCCAGCAGCCCGAAGATCTCGCCATCCCCGACCGTGAAGCCCAGGTCGTGGACGGCCGTCAAGGACCGGAAGCGCTTGCCGAGCCCGATCGCCTCGATCATCGGCCGCGCGCCTTCTCGAGCAGGTCGCCGAGCCGCGCCCAGACCCGTGGCCCGCCGTTGGTCGCCGGTTCGCCGGCCAGTGCCCTCGCGAACCCGCGCGTCTGCCGCCGCTCGTCGGCCACGACCCGTCCGTCGGTGAGCCGCACGACGCGGTCGGTGACACCCGCGACGCCGGCATCGTGCGTCACGATGATGATCGTCACCCCGCGATCCGCGTTCAGCTGGCGGAGCGTGGCCATCAGCCGCTCCGACGTCGTGGAGTCGAGCTCGCCGGTGGGCTCGTCGGCCAGGATGACCGCCGGCTCGTTGACGAGGGCACGCGCGATCGCCACGCGCTGCTGCTCCCCGCCGGACAGCTCGGTGGGACGGTGGCCTGCCCGCTCGCCGAGGCCCACCAGCTCGAGGAGGTCCGTCGCCCGCGCCCTGGCATCGGGACGGCGCGGGCCGTAGCGCAGCGGCAGCATCACGTTCTCGACGGCGGTGAGCGTCGGGATCAGGTTGAACTCCTGGAACACGAAACCGATGCGCTCGCGGCGGATCGTCGCCAGATCCCCGTCGGACGCACCGATGACGCTGCGCCCGTCGATCGCCAGCTGCCCGTCGGTCGGGCGGAGGAGGCACCCCAAGAGGTCGAGCAGGGTCGTCTTGCCGCTCCCCGAGCGCCCCATGATGGCCATGAACTCCCCCGCCTCGACGTCGAGGTCGATCCCGTCGACGGCCCGCACCTCCGACGCGCCACGCCGGTAGACCTTGCTGAGGCCGCGCGCCTCGAGGATCGCGGTCATCGGTCAGGTGCTCCGCAGCGCGGTGACGGGGTCGAGCCGAGCGGCCCGCAGCGCCGGGTAGATGCCCGCCAGCGCCCCGAGGACGGTGGCGAACAGGAACGAGCGCAGCAGCAGCATCGGCGTCAGGAGGAAGACCGTCGTGCCGGAGCCGGCCGTCTGCGAGTTGAGCACGACCACCAGCAGGGCCCCCGCCGACAGCCCGATGAGCCCGCCGATCGCACCGAGCAGGGTCGCCTCGATGACGAACTCGCGCAGGATCGCGCCGGTTGGCGCGCCGACCGCCTTCTTGATGCCGATCTCGCGCACTCGCTCCGACACGGTCATCACCATGGTGTTGATCACGCTCAGCCCACCCACGATGACGGCGATCACGCTGGCACCCACGATGATCAGGTTGAAGACGATGCTCGCCTGCCCGATCTGGTCGGCGACCTGCTCGGGCGTCACGGTCCGCACGCCCTCGACGGACTCCTCGATCGCCGCGGCGATCGCATCGGCGTCGGCGAGGTCGGTCGGGAAGACCTCGATCTGGGTGGCCAGCTCGTCGGTGCGCTCCTGGAACGCCTCCGGTACGGACTCGACGTAGATCTCCTGGGCGTTCCGCAGCGGCACGTAGGCGATCTTGTCCGGGAAGGTGAGCGTCCGCTCCAGCACGCCGATGACCTCGAACTCGCGCTCGCGCATGGTGAACGTGTCCCCCACCCGAAGGCCATAGCGCTCGGCGAGGTCGGCGCCGATGACGGTCACGTCGGCGTCATCGGCCTCCAGGAAGCGACCGGCGTCCATCCGCAGGTCGACCCGGTCGTCGTACCACGTCTCCGGCTCGATGCCGGTGAGCAGCTCGGGGATGTCGAAGCCACCGACCTGCTCCGGGTCGAGCAGCGTCTGTAGGACCGGCGTCGCGCGGTCCACGCCGTCGATTCCGGTCATCTGGTCGACGAGGTCGCGCGTGATCGGGCGCGCGCTGGCCTGGAACCCGGAGGCGGCGCCCTGGTCGAAGACGAAGATGCGGGTGCGGAAGTACTCGTCGCCACCGTCCACGAGCACGTTCAGCTTCTCGGCCAGCGCACCCATGACGGTGAGCGCGAAGACGCCGATGACGATGCCCAGGATGGTGAGCGCCGCCCGCAGGGGGCGGCGCCAGATGTTGCTGATCGCTTCGTTCATGCCGGTCGTCGCATGCTATCCCGGATCGTTGGCGGGCGCCCATCGGTACGTTCGGGTGCCGCCGCCGGAACGGCGGCGGCTGATCTCTGGCATGCATGCTCGCGTTTGCGAGTGGCGACGGGGCGTTCTCACCCGATGGGAGTACCGGCGAGCCAATTGCGAAACAGCCACCGGGTGACCGAGACGGACAGGCGTGGCGCTGGGTGCCTGGCCGATGTGCGCACGGGGCGCACGATTCGCAATGGAGTGGCCGATAGGCCCACCCCATGGCAGATGCGCGACCCCGGTCCATCCGCCGGCAGGTTGCCCCGAGGTGACAACGCGCGGGAGTGCGTAGCATGACCGCCATGGAAGAGCGCACGCTGGGCACGAGCCACCCATGGACCGGAAAGCGGATCAGGGTCCGCGTCGACGAGGTGGAGCGGTCGGACGGCCACCGAACCACCCGGGAGGTCGTCGAGCACCCCGGCGCGGTCGCGATCCTCGCCTGGGATGGCGATCGCCTTGCCATGGTCCGCCAGTGGCGGCACGCCACGGGGCAGGTGCTGCTCGAGATTCCCGCCGGGACGCTCGAGCCGGACGAGCCGCCGGCCGAGACCGCGCGACGTGAGCTCGCCGAGGAGGTCGGGCTCGCCGCCGCCACCTGGACCGAGGGGCCGCGCTTCTACACCGCTCCCGGGTTCTGCGACGAGCTCATGCACCTCTACCTCGCCACCGACCTTCGAGACGACTCGAGCGGCGAGGCGGACGCGGACGAGGTCCTGGAGCCGGCCTGGATGACGCTTCCCGAGGCGCTGGCGGCGATCGAGGACGGCGGGATCCGCGACGCCAAGACGATCGTGGGCGTCGGCTGGCTGGCACGACGGTTGCCATAGCCGGAACGCCATGACCCTCGAGCTCGACCCTCAGGCCTCTGCCGAGGAGGCCGGCCTTCGCTACGTGACCGATGACGCCCCCGGCATCACCCGGCGTCGCGCCGGCAAGCGCTGGCACTACATCGGCACCGATGGGAAGCGCATCACCAACGAATCTCGCACCGCCTGGTTCGACCGGCTGGCGATCCCGCCGGCCTGGACCGATGTCTGGATCTGCCCGGACAGGCAAGGCCACATCCAGGCGACCGGGCGCGATGTCCGCGGACGCAAGCAGTACCGATATCACCCGCGATGGCGCGAGGTGCGCGACGAGGCGAAGTACGGACGGCTCGTCGAGTTCGCGCGCGCCCTCCCCCGCATCCGGCGACGGACGGAGCGCGACCTGCGGCGGCGCGGGCTGCCCCGCGAGAAGGTGCTCGCCCTCGTCGTGCGCCTGCTGGAGCAGACCCTGATCCGCGTCGGCAACGACGAGTACGCGCGAGAGAACCGCAGCTACGGGCTCTCGACGCTTCGTGACCGACACGTGAAGGTCAACGGCGAGACGATTCGCTTCAGCTTCCGCGGCAAGGCCGGCAAGGACCACGAGGTCGGGCTCCGCGATAGGCGGCTGGCGCGGCTCGTGAAGCAGTGCCAGGAGATTCCGGGCCAGGAGCTGTTCCAGTACTACGACGACGACGGGCAGCGCGTCGACGTGACATCTGGCGACGTGAACGACTACCTGCGCGAAGTCAGCGGCGAGGATTTCACCGCCAAGGACTTCCGCACGTGGGCAGGAACCGTCGCCGCCTCGATGGCACTGCAGGAGTTCCTGGAGATCGACGACGAAGCCGGCCGCAAGAAGGCGGTGGTCAGCGCCATCGAGGAGGTGGCCGAGCAGCTTGGCAACACGCCGACGGTGTGCCGCGCCTGTTACGTCCACCCGGAGGTCGTCGAACGCTATCTCGATGGCACCATGGTCGATGCGCTGGCCCGCCGTGCCCGTGGCGTCGGCCGTGGTGCCCACGCTCTGCGGGCGGAAGAGGCGGCGGTCCTTGGCCTGCTCCAGGCACGGCTGGCCCGTGAACGCCGCTCACTCGGCCGGCGCGCCGCCTGACCGCGACGCGGGTATCGACCCGCGGTCGGGGGCCGGGTGGAAGGGCCCCTGGCTCTCGAGAGCAATGTTCGAGTCGGCGGTACCCGACGCGAGCGACCCCTCAGGCGGCGTCGCCCAGGCGCTCGAGGGCGCGCTGGTAGGACTCGTTGTCCGGCTTCAGGAAGACCGCCATGCGGAGATGTCGCCGTGCTGCGCGCGCGTCCCCGAGCCGTGCCCGGGAGAGTCCCAGGCCGAAGTGCGCGTAGTGCGCCAGCGGGTCGGCCTCGACGATGGCGGCGAAGCGCTCCGCGGCCAGCGCCGGTGAGCCCTGGTTGAAGTACGCCTGGCCCAGGGCCTCGAGGATCGAGGCCTTTCCCGGCTCCAGGGCCAGTGCGCGCTCCAGGAGCACGGCCGACGCGCCGAAGTGACGCTCGGCGAGCATGCGCGACCCGCGTTGGAAGAGCTCGTAGGCCGATTCGCGCTCATCGTGCGCGTGCTGCGGGTGCATCGGTCAAGCCTACGCCCGGAGGTCGATCCGCTCCAGCCGAGGATTCTCGGTGCGCCCCGGGATCCGACCGCGCTTGGCCACCGGCTCGCCGTCGATCTCCTTGAGGTCGCCGGTGAAGTCGATGGGGCTCGCCTTGCTGATGTACGAGCCGACCGCGAACGAGTCCACCGGCGCTCCCGCGTCCTTGAACACGCCGATGCGGTCGACGTCGATGCCGCCGGAGACGACGATCTTGACGTTCGGATGGCCCGCCAGATCCAGCCGCGCCCGGACCTCCTTCACGAGCTCCGGCGTCACGCGACCGCGCTCGGAGGGCGTGTCGAGCCGCACGCCCCAGAGGCGGTCACCCAGCGCATCGGCCACGCGCAGCGACTCCTCCGCCTCGTCCTTGAAGGTGTCGACCAGGATGATGCGCGGAACGTCGGCGTCGATGTGGCGGTCGAAGGCCTCGGCGGCTCGGACCGTGTCGCCGAAGATGAGCACCAGCGCGTGGGGCATCGTGCCAGTCGGGGCGAGCCCTGCCAGCCGCGCGCCCGCCGGGGTGGACGCCCCGATGCAGCCACCGACGACCGAGGCGTAGTCCATCTGGTCGGCGACGCTCGGGTGCACGTGGCGCGCCCCGAAGCCAATCACCGGGATCGGCGACGCGGCATCCACGATGCGCCGGGCCGCGCTGGCCCAACCTGACCCGGAAGCGAGAATCCCCAGGATCGCCGTCTCGTACAGGCCGAAGCGGGAGTATCGGGCGTGGATGCGCATCACGACTTCCTTCGTGCTGAAGGGATCCCCGTCGTGCAGCGACTCCACGATCGTCTCGTGTGCGCCATTCGCCTCGCTGAAGATCTCGCGCAGGTAGGCGATCGCCTCCTCCGCACCGCACAGGATTCCCTCGCCGCGCGAGAAGATCTCCATCGTGACCACCGGGTCGAGCCGTTCCGCGGCGAGGATCGTCCTCGCCCGCTCGAAGTACACGTCGGCCGTCTCGCCCGAGAGCACGTCCGCGGCCGTCGGAAAGTGCGGTGCCGGGCGCACCGGCGCTCGCTCGGTCGTCATGAGGGCGCAGTGTACGTGCTGCGACGGCGGAAGAGGAGCACGGCGAGCGCCAGGACGAGGAGGGCGACCACGAATGCGCTCGCGACGCGGACCACGCCGCCGGTCTCGGCGGATGCCACGATGCGCTGCGCCTCGGTGACCGCCTCGATCGCCCCGCGCAGGTCGCCGTCCGCGAACCGGCCGCTGGCGAGGTTCAGCTGTACCGAGGGATCCGGCCCACCTATGAGGCCGATGCGCCCGATGAACGAGCGCTCGGCGTTGACCTCGGCCGCGGCGTCGGCATAGGCGTCGACGACCGCCTGCTCGGCCTCCAGCTCGTCGACCGCCTCCGCCCCGCCCCCGTAGGTCCGATAGGCCTGCTTGAGCCGATCGGGAGCGGCCAGGCCGACGTCCTCCATGGCCGCCAGGAGATCGTCGCGCCGCTCCAGCCACGCGGCCGCCTCGGCGATCTGCGCCCTGGCGTCGGCGAACTGCCAGGCCGTCATCGCACCGTGCACCGGGTCCGGTGCCTGCCAGCTGCCGCCTGCCTCGACGAGCTCGGCGAAGGCCGCACGAGCCTCGGCGCGCTCCGGCAGCAGCGCGACGTCGCCCTCGGTCAGGATCGTGGCCGCAAAGGCATCGCCCACGTCCTGGCCGGACACGATCTCCAGGTGATCCAGGAACGAACGCGTCGTCAGGGCGGTGGCTGGCGCGGCGACGCCGTCCGGCAGCGGGGCCGGCTCGACGTCGGCCGATTGATAGGGCCCGACCCCCGCCGCGACCCGTGCCAGTACCGTTCGGATCGCCTCGCCACCGACGGTCGACTCGAGCTCGGAGACGAAGGCCCACGACGCCGCGTACCCGTACGCCTCTCCATCGGGGCCGGCGTCGGCCGACCAGGCGTCGAGCGCGAACGCGGCATCGGCAAGCTCCGCCGCGCGTTCCGACGGCTCGAACGGGCGCTCGACATCGAGCGAGTCGGAGACACGGGCTGCCACGTGGCTGGTGAGCCCCTCGCGCAACCAGCGGACGTCGATCAGCGCAGGCGACAGCCAGACGTGCGTCACCTGGTGCAGCGCGGTGAACGGCGGCTGGTCGAACGCGACCGCGATCTCGGTGCCCGTCGTCGGCGGCTCGCCGAACCCGGATCCCCCGCTCGAGACCGTCTCGGTCACGATCAGCTGCCCGATGCGCGGGTACGGCAGTCCGACCTCCTCCTCGATCAGCGGCAGCGC
>Ga0299913_10005477_pt1 | contig 10846 bp, 6 predicted proteins | sample RVTome_9_FD_201360 | JGI IMG/M metagenome (GOLD analysis project Ga0299913, IMG submission 201360) | Soil microbial communities from uranium-contaminated site in the Upper Colorado River Basin, Wyoming, United States - RVT155D38 (version 2) ... | reverse complement strand
GTGAGGTCCGAGTAGCCGACGTAGGCGCGGGGATGGCGGGCGAGCAGCTCCCAGTCGATCCGCGGCAGGAGCCGGAGCAGGCCGTAGCCGCCGCGCAGGAAGAGAATCGCCCGCAGCGACGGGTCCCCGGCGAGGTCGTGGAAGGCGGCGAGCCGCTCGTCGTCGCCGCCGGCGTACAGGCCGTCGCGACGCTCGAGGTTGGCCGCCGGGACCGGCTCGAAACCGAGCTCCTCGAGGGCGGCGAGCCCGCGCTCGAGGCGCGCCGGCTCGGCCGGGCCCGACAGCGCCGCCACGCCGACCCGGTCGCCGGGGCGGACGGGCGGCGGGAGCGCCGCGCTCGCGGTCTGGGGTGACATGCCGGGAGGCCGGTGCAAGGGAAAGGCCGGAGAGGCCCTGTAAGCCGAGTCCTGTTCCCCGGGGCGGACCCCGAGGCGACGGTCATTCCTCTAGGACCGGCGTTGCCGCCGGCCTCCAGCGACCTACCCGGGAGCGGCCCGCCCGGGCGGCCGAGCCGCCGCGGGCGGAGCGGGACGGGCTGCCCGCGCTCGCTCCCCTATTCGGTCTTGCTCCGCATGGGGTTTGCCGTGCCCTCGCCGTCGCCGGCGAGGCGGTGCGCTCTTACCGCACCCTTTCACCCTTGCCCCGGCGGGCCCGGGGGCCCGCCGGTCGGCGGTCTGCTCTCTGTTGCACTTTCCGTCGCGTCGCCGCGCCTCGCCGTTGGCGAGCATGCTGCCCGTCGGAGCTCGGACTTTCCTCCCGGCGCACCGCGACCCGCGAAGCGGGAGGCGGAAGCGCCCGGCGACCGTCCGGACCTCTCCGGCACCGGTGACAACGCCGCGGACCGGCCGGCGATTCCGCCGGCCCACGGCGGCGATTCCGCACCCCTCCCCCCGGCGCCCGGACGCCGGCTCAGCTCCGGCTCCGGCCGAAGAGGCCGGTCAGCCCGTTGCCCGGCCTCGTCCCGTCGCCGCCGAGCCGGGCGAGGCCGGCCCGCGCCTCGGTCCCGTCCGCATCGCGGGCGAGGGCCGCCCGGTAGTGCCGCGTCGCCTCCTCCCCCTGACCCATCTCCTCGCAGATCCGGCCGAGCGCGACCGAGATCCGCGGGTCGTCGGCCCCGAGGTCCATCGCCTTGCGGTAGCTGTCGGCCGCGTGCCGCAGCCACTTCGGGTTGCGCGCCTGCACCTGCCCGAGCAGGACGTAGTACTCGGGCCGCGCGTGGGTCTGGACCGCCTGCTTGAGCAGCTCGACCGCGAAGTGGAAGTCTTCCGCCTCGACCAGGGCGCTCGCGCGCTCGTAGTAGCTCGCGGCCATCCTCCGCGCCTCCTCCTCGCGCTGCGGCTCCGTCGGGCGGAGGTCGGGCACGATCGCCATCCGCTCGTCGTAGCGCCGCCGGCGCTCGCGCTGGGAGAGGGTCAGGTACGCGGCGGTCGCCCGCTCGAACAGCCGGGGCAGAGGCGACTCGCCGCCGGCGAGGCCGAGCCGGGGCCCGTGGTCGGGGTGGACGAGCCGGGCGAGCCGGACGAAGGCCTCGTGGATCGCCGCGTCGCCGGCGTCCAACGGCACGGCGAGCAGCTCGTAGGCGTTCCAGCGGTCGCTCCGCTCGAGCAGCTCGGCCACCCGCGAGCGGTGCGAGGCGGCGTCGAGGGCCAGCGGCCGGCTCGACAGGTCGCGCCCGATCCGGTCGGCGAACCGGCGCAGCACGTCCGGCGCGACCGAGCGGTCCGCCGGGCCGACCGCGCCCGGCGCCACCGCAGGCGCCCCCGGCGGGCCGCCCTCCGCCGTGCGGGCGAGGCCGCCTGCGACCAGCCGCGCCAGGTCGGCGAAGACCTCGGCCGGCTCGGCCGCGGTCTGGCGCAGCAGGTCGGACAGCGCTACCGGGCGGGAGAGGCGGGCGAGGAGCGCCGCGGCGCTCGGCAGTAGGAGCCGCGTGACTCCCGGGGCGGTACCCGCCTCGCCGCCCTCCGCCTCCGCCTCGCCGCGGTCCCCGGCGGCCGCGACCGCCTCGACCCGCACGCGCTCGCCGCCGAACCGCTCGAGCAGACGCTCGGTGCCCTCAGCGGCCGCGCGCTCCATGAGCAGCGCCACGGTCGGCAGCGGGCCGACGAGGTCCGCGGCATCGGGGTCGCCGGGGACGAAGCGCGCCGGCCCGTCCCAGGAGGAGAGCAGCGAGGCGATCCGGGCCATCAGGCCGCGCAGCTCGGGCGGGGAGGCGCCGTCGGGAGACCTCAGCCGCTCGGCGAGCGGATGGTCGGCCGGCAGGTACAGCTCGCCCGCCACCAGGGTCAGCCGTCGGGGCGAGCCGTCGGTGCGGACCTCGACGACGCCGCTCGCGCCGCGCCGGTGGGCGTCGCCGAGGACGTCCAGGACGCTCCGCGGGGCGACCGGCGCCTCTCCGGCCGGCTCTCTCGTCTCCAGCTCGCTCACCTGGAGGCGGAGTCTAGCGGGATCGGGCCGGCCCCGCCGCGGGGCCGGCCCGATCCGGGCTGATGGCTCGGCTCAGCGCCCGTCGTCGCAGAAGAGCTCGCTGTCTGCACAGGAGCCGATCTGCACGACCAGGGTGATCGTCGCCGAGTCGAGGAGGGTGCTGTCGAAGAAGTTCCTCGCCTCGTAGGTGAACCCGTCGCTGCCGCTGAAGCCCCCGGCCGGCTCGTAGGTCACGTTCGGGTCGATGACGTCGGTCGGAACCGCCGTGATCAGGGTCCCCGAGGCGTCCCTGAGCGTGCCGTTCAGCGGCAGGGAGGTGATCCGGTAGAAGACGCTCGGCGCGGTCGGCGGCGGCGTCGCGAAGGTCAGCGACGGCTCCAGGAAGCTCGAGAGGTTCGAGCTCGCCGTGGAGCGCACCTGGAGGCCGCGCGCCGGCCCGGTGAGCGACTCGTCCACCCGGCCCTGGATCGTCAGGTAGTCGAAGCCGGCGGACAGCGCGGCCCGGAGCTGCGCGAGGGCGGGGAAGCTGAACGTCCCGTCCTCACCCGGGCTCTGGTCCACGGGCACCGGCATCACGACCCCCGCGATCTGCTCCGCCGGGCGCTCGAAATCGGTGTCCTCCAGGGTGCCGTTGCCGTCGTCCCCGAGGGACCAGAAGAAGGTGTCCAGGGAGTCCGTGGTGCCCCGGTTGGTGTGGAACGTCACCGTCGCCGACACCAGCTCGTCGCCGCTGCCCATCCCCGCGATGGGGAACTCGACGTGGATGCGCGACGTCCCGTTCGAGCCGGCGCCGCCGACCTGGTCGACCCCGGCGCTGATCAGGACGGGAGCCGATCCCGGCAGGTCGTTGTGGTTGTCGCCGAACCCGTCCTCGTTCGCGTCGGCGACGTTGCCGGCGATCTCGGCGCCTACGATGCCGACGGCCGCGGCGTCGATCCGCTTCAGCGGGGCGACGGCGGCTGCCGCGCTGCCTCCGGTCGCGCTGCTCGCCCCCGAGCCGCTGAGGTCGATCCCGACCGGCTGGTCGTTGAAGGTCGCGACCGTCTGGTCCCGGAGCTCGAACGGCTCGGTCGGCACCTCGACGACCTCGATCGACATCGAGCCGGTGTCGCACTGGAGGGCGCCTGCGACCGTGCCGCACGCCTGGAAGTCGAAGCCGTCGCTCCCGAGGAAGCCGCTGTTCGGCGTGTAGGTGACCGTCGCGGTGCGCTGCGGGCTCTCGTCGCCCTGCGTCAGCGGGCCGAGCGACCCGTTGGCCGGTCCGCTCCCGGCGACGATCGCGAAGGTCAGGTCCACGCCGTCCGGCGCCGCGCCCGACAAGGTCAGCACGACGGGGGTGTCCACGAAGGTCTGGTCGGACACGTCGTCGGCGACCACGTTGTCCGGGGGCGGCGGCGGCGCCTCGTCCTCCGGCGCGACGATCGAGACCGTCGCCGACCCGCTGGCGCCGTCGGGGTCGCTGACGCTGTAGACGAAGAAGTCGGGGGTCTCGCTGCCGTCGAACGGGGTGTAGAAGACCGTCGCCTGGGTGGTCGGCGGCTGGGTCGTCTCCCCGGTCTCGCGGTCCTCGACCGGCGGCGGAACGATCGGCGTGATCGGTCCGAGCGAGCCGTGGCTGGGCCCGCTGCCGGGCCCGCTGACGATCGCGAAGGTCAGCGTGTCGCCGTCGGGGTCGGAGCCCGAGAGCAGGATCAGGATCGGGTTGGCGCCGTCGAGCGACACCGTCTTCGGGTCGGCGCTGGGCGCCCGGTTCCGGAAGAAGCTCGCCAGGGTGAGCGAGCTGTCCTTCTTCACCAGGACGTCGCGCCCGACCAGGGCGCCGGTGAACGCGGTCCCCTGCTCGACGTCGATCGTGCCGTTCGGCGCGTAGAGGTTCGCCTGGACGGCCGAGGTCTTGCCGATCGTCAGGGCGGACGGCAGGGAGCCGAGGGCTCCGTCCGTACCGTTGATGCCGCCGACGTAGAAGATGAAGTCGCCCGCGCCGGCGGACGACCCGGCGTCCGGAGCGATCGTGGCGCTCTCCACCATCACCATCTTGCCGACGACGCGGACCTCGCCCGCCCCCTGATAGCGGATCGAGGCTCCGGTCGCGCCCTGGATCGACTCGACGTCGTGCCGGCCGGGCGTGACGACGAGCGTCCCGCCTTCACCGATCACGACGTTCGCGGCGTCGAACGACAGGGTCTCCGTGCCGAACGCCGGCACCGTCAGATCGACGGCGTCCCGCGGGCTCGCGGTGGGAAAGATCGGGAGCATCGAGAAGACCGGGAGCGAGAGCGACGGGGTCGTCGACCCGGCGGTGAAGTTATTGCCCGTCAGCTCGTTGTAGGCGAGATTGCCGCTGATCGCGACGCCGCGGTCGAGGTCGACGCTGTCGCCCCGGACGTCGCCGGTCACGTTCACGTTGCGGCCCAGGGCGAGCTCGAAGGGGGGATCGAGGGTGGGCCCGGGGCTCGCTTCGTTGGCGACGACCGAACCGACCACGGTGATGTCGCGGTCGACGTGGACGCTGTTGACGCCGATGATCACGCTCTCGGCCACGCCTTCCACGATCGCGGCGCCGATGACCGGGCGGAGCGCGGAGGGCTGGCCGTGGCCTCCGGCCCGCTCGGCCGCCAGCCGCGACGGGCCCTGCTGCGCCAGGGGCGCGCTCGCCAGCTCGCTCGCCGTCGCGACGCGCCAGCCGACCCGCCCGAAGCTCTCGAACCGGCCCGCGTTCATCGCCTGGACCAGATCCACCGCCTCGGCCAAGGTGTAGGCGGCGACCGACGGATCGGCGACCCAGGTCAGACCGGTCCTCGGATCGGTGAACGTCCCGTCCCCGTCGGAGACCCGATTCGGCGACAGGCTCGCGGCCGAGACCGCGCCGGGCAGGACCATCAGTAGGGCAAGGACGAGAGCCGCGGCGAAGAGCTTCCGGACCATATTCAACCTCCCGGTCAGTCGAACCGATCTCTGTGAGCCCGCTCCGGGAAACTGCGGCTGCCCGCATCGCTCGAGAACGCTCTCGAGCGTGCGCGCCGTGGACCCACTCAGGAGCAGGAAACGCGCCCCGCCGGCGGAACACCGGATCGGGATGACATATCTACGTCACTAGATGCGGCCGGACTATAGCACACCCGCGACGGGCTGAGAACAGCCCCGGCAGGTCACCCGTCCGCCGCCCGAAGCGCCGCGAAGACCCGCCGCCCGATCGTCGGCCCGAGAGTCTCCTCGAGCTCGCCCGCGTCGGCCCGGCGCACCCCCTCGAGCGAGCCGAACCGGTCGATCAGGAGCTTGCGCCGGCGGGGCCCGATCCCCGGCAGCTCGTCGAGCCGGCTGGTCAGGGTGCGGCGGTTGCGGCGGCGCCGGTGGCGCGAGACGGCGAACCGGTGGGCCTCGTCGCGCACCCGCTGCAGCAGCTGGAGGCCCCGGTCGGCCCGTGGCAGGCGCAGCGGCTCCGGCCGCTCGGGCAGATACACCTCCTCGGCCCGCTTGGCCAGGGCGACGACCGGCGTCTCCTCCACCCCGAGCTCGGCGAGCGCGGCGAGCGCCGCGTTGAGCTGGCCGCGCCCGCCGTCGACGAGAACCAGGTCCGGCATGTCGCCGACCTCCTCGAGCTGCCGGCGGTAGCGCCGGTCGACCGCCTGGGCGATCGCCGCGAAGTCGTCGGGGCCGGAGAGCCCGCGGATGTTGAACGAGCGGTAGTCGCGCTTGAGGATGCGCCCCTCCTCCCAGACGACGAGCGAGGCGACCGTCTCGCCGCCCTGGAAGTGCGAGACGTCGATCCCCTCGATCCGGCGCGGCGGCTCGAGCAGGTGGAGGTGCCGCTTGAGCGACTCGGCGGCGGCGAGCTGACCCTTCCAGTCGCCCGTCTCGGCCCGGAAGCGGCGGCGGTGGGCGAGCTCGGCGTTGCGGCGGGCCAGCGCCACCCGCTCCGCCTTCGGGCCACGCGACGGCATCCGCACGTACACCCGCTCCCCCTTCTTGTCGCCGAGCCACTCGACGAGCGCGTCCTCCCCCTCGATCGGCACCGGCAGGTGGATCTCCTTGGGGACGAAGGTCGTCCGGTCGTACACCTGCGGCAGCACCTCGTCGAGCAGGCGCTCCGGCGGCACGTCGCCGGAGCCCTCCCAGAACAGCTCGCGGCGGTCGAGGACCTGGCCGTTGCGCATCACCAGGACCGCCACCGCCGCGTGGCCGCCGGAAACGTGGACGCCGTAGACGTCGACGTCCTCGCCGCCGACCGACGAGAGCTTGCGCCGCTCGCTGATCGCCTCGACCTCGGACAGGGTGTCGCGCAGCCGGGCCGCCCGCTCGTAGTCGAGGGCCTCCGAGGCCTGCCACATCTCGGCGCGCAGCCGGCGGACCAGCTCGTCGTTGCGGCCGGCGAGGAACAGCCGCGCCTGCTCCACCGCCTCGTCGTAGGCCTCCTTCGTCGTCAGCCCGTCGACGCAGGGGCCGAGACAGCGGTGCATGCCGTAGTAGAGGCAGGGGCGCGGCAGCGAGCCGTCGATCTCGATCCGGCACACCCGCACGCCGAAGAGCTTCTGGACCAGCTTGATCGCCTTGCGCGCCAGCCCGCCGGGCAGGAACGGCCCGAAGTACTGCGCGCCGTCGTCGCGGATCCGCCGGGTGAAGGCGAGCCGCGGGTACTCGTCGCCGGTGAGCTCGAGGTACGGATAGGTCTTGTCGTCGCGGAGCAGGACGTTGTAGCGCGGCCGCCGTCGCTTGATCCAGTTGTTCTCGAGCAGCAGCGCCTCGGCCTCGGAGTCGGTGACCACCGACTCGAGCTCCGCCGCCTCGGCGAGCATCGCGGCGAGCCGCGGGTCGCCCGCAGGCTGGAGGTAGCTCGTCGCCCGCTTGCGCAGCGACTTCGCCTTGCCGACGTAGAGCGCCTTGCCGTCCGCCCCCTTGAAGACGTAGATCCCCGGCCGGTCGGGCAGGGCGCGGAGGCGGCGTTCGACGGCGGGCGCGGGCACGGGAGCGAAGAATACCGGGGTACGATCTCCCCGCATGCCGCTCTCGGTCGCCACCTGGAACGTCAACGGGATCCGCGCCCGCGAGGAGCAGTTCCTCGAGTGGGTCGAGCGCGACCGCCCCGACGTCGTCTGCCTGCAGGAGATCAAGGCCCCGCCCGACAAGCTCTCCGAGCGGCTGTGCGAGCTCGCCGGCTATGCCTGCTACTGGCACGGCGAGAGCGGCTACTCCGGCGTCGGGCTCCACCTCCGCCGGGACACCTTCCCCGGCCCGCCCGACTTCAGCCACCCGCACTTCGACCACGAGACCCGGGTCGTCGCCGCCGAGGCCGGCGACCTGACCGTGGCCTCGGTCTACGTGCCGAACGGCGGCAAGGACTTCCAGGCCAAGCTCGACTTCCTCGCCGCGCTCCGCGACTGGGCGGGGGGGCTCGCCGCCGGCGGCCGGCAGGCGCTCGTCTGCGGCGACCTCAACGTCGCCCGCACCGACATGGACATCCACCCGAAGGAGAAGCGCAAGCCCGACCTGATCGGCATCCGCCCCGAGGAGCGCGAGCTGCTGGAGGGAGTCCTGGCGACAGGCTTCACCGACCTCGCCCGCGCCCTCCACCCCGACGACGACCGCCTGTTCACCTGGTGGGCGCCGTGGCGCAACCTGCGGCAGCGCAACATCGGCTGGCGGATCGACTACGTCCTGGCCACGGCGCCGCTGGCCGAGCGGGTCGAGAGCTGCGAGGTGCTCCGGGAGGTCGGCACCAGCGACCACGCCCCGGTCATGGCCCGGTTCGGGTGAGGAAACTGCGCGCCGCTATACTGCTCATCCTTCGCCGAGCTTTTTCATGTCAGAGCGCACCGCTGACCGCCCTCGAACTACGACCGCCCCACCGGGCGCCGGGAGGGGCCGTTGACCCGCGTCCTGGTCACCGGCGCGGCGGGGCAGATCGGCACGGAGCTGGTGCCGGCGCTACGCGCGGCGTACGGCGAGGAGGCGGTGCTGGCGACGGACCTCAAGTCGCTCGACGGGGAGCTGGCGGCGGGGGGCCCGTGGCGGACGCTCGACGCGACGGACGGGGCGGCCCTGGCCGCGGCGGTCGCCACCCACCGGGCGGACGTCGTCTATCACCTCGCGGCGCTGCTCTCGGCGGTCGCCGAGCGCGAGCCGCTCCGGGCCTGGCGGGTCAACATGGAGAGCCTGCTCGGCGTGCTCGAGCTGGCGCGGGAGGCGGGCTGCGCGCTCTTCGTCCCCAGCTCGATCGCCGCGTTCGGGCCCGGGACCCCGGCCGAGCCGACGCCGCAGGACACGGTCCAGCGGCCGAGCTCGATGTACGGGGTGACCAAGGTCGCCGGGGAGCTCCTGTGCGACTACTACGCGGAGCGGTTCGGGGTGGACGCGCGGGGGCTGCGCTACCCCGGGCTGATCTCGCACTCGGCGCCGCCCGGCGGCGGGACGACGGACTGGGCGGTCGAGATCTTCTGGTCGGCGCTCGAGGACGGGCACTACACCTGCTTTCTCGCCGCCGGGACCCGGCTCGACATGATGTTCATGCCCGACGCGGTGCGGGCGGCGATCGAGCTGATGGAGGCCGACGCCGGCGGGCTGGTGCACCGCAACGCCTTCAACGTCACCGCGATGCAGGTCACGCCGGAGCGGATGGCGGGCGAGATCCGCCGTCACCTGCCGGGCTTCACGATCGACTACGAGGTCGACCCGGTGCGCCAGGGGATCGCCGAGTCGTGGCCGCGCAGGCTCGACGACTCCGCGGCGCGCGAGGAGTGGGGCTGGGCGCCGCGGTGGGACCTGGTGCGGACGACCGCCGAGATGGTCGACAAGGTCGCCGAGAAGGTGTCCGCCCGGCCGCTGGCCGCCGGCTGACCCGCGACTCCCGCGACCCGACGCCAACCCGAACCGCCGAGGAGCCGCCATGCCGCTCGACCGCCTGTCCACCGCTCTCGCCGCCCACGTCGACGAGCTCGAGGAGCGCGGCACCGCGAAGGGAGCGGAGACGGTCGTCCGCGCCGTGGTGCCGGCGGCGGGCGGCCGCGGCCCGCGGTTCCTGCTCGAGGGGGAGGGTGAGCGCGAATTCCTGCGGATGAACTCGAACTCCTACCTCGGGATGGGGCTCGCCGCCGAGGTGATCGCCGCCGAGGAGGAGGCCACGCGCCGGTTCGGCGCCGGCCCCGGCGCGGTGCGCTTCATCAGCGGCACCTACGCGCCTCACGTCGAGCTCGAGCGCGAGCTCGCCGCCTTCCACGGCCGGGGGTCGGCGATGATCTTCTCGTCCGCCTACGCGACGGTCGTCTCGGTCCTCGTGCCGCTGGTGACGCCGAAGACGGTGGTGATCTCGGACGAGCTCAACCACAACTGCATCATCCACGGGATCAAGATGGCGCGGCCGCTCGGCAAGACCATCTACCCGCACAACGACGTCGCCGGGCTCGAGGCACGGCTCGAGGAGGCGGTCGAGGCGGGCGCCGAGCGGGCGCTGGTCGTCACCGACGGGGTGTTCAGCATGCGCGGCGACCTGGCGCCGCTCGCCGACGTCGTCGAGCTGGCGCGGCGGTACGACGACCGCTTCACCGAGAACGCGGTCGTCGTGGTCGACGACTCGCACGGCGTCGGGGCGCTCGGCGAGAGCGGGCGCGGTGCCGAGGAGGTCGCGGGGGCCTCCGCCGACCTCCTGGTCGCCACCCTCGGCAAGGCGCTCGGGGTCAACGGCGGCTACGTCGCCTCCGACGCCCGGGTGATCCGCTTCCTGCGCGAGAGCTCGCCGATGTACGTCTACTCGAACCCGATCACCGTCGGCGAGGCCGAGGCGGCGCGGGCGGCGCTCGGCATCCTCGACTCCGACCGCGGCCGCCGGCTGCTCGGCCACCTCGGAGGGCTGACCCGCCGCTTCGAGCGCGGGCTCGTCGAGCTCGGCTACGAGGTGATCCCCGGGCCGCACCCGGTGGTGCCGCTGATGGTCCGCGAGACGGCACGCACGCGCGACCTCGTCGGCCACCTCCGCGCCCACGGGGTGCTCGCCACCGGCCTCGCCTACCCCGTGGTGCCGCGCGGCGACGAGGAGATCCGCTTCCAGGTGTGCGCCGACCACACCGAGGCCGATGTCGACGAGGTGCTCGAGGTCCTGGCGAGCTGGCCCGGGCGGGCGGACGGCTAGACCGACCGCCGCTACCCCTCGTCGCCCGGTCCTTCCGCGGCGCCGCCGGCGAGGATCTGCTCCATCAGGAGCCCGAGGTTCCGCCCCAGCTCTTCGGAAAGCTGGCGCACGTTCCGCCGGCCGGCCGGGACCGCGGCGGTCTCCGGCCCACCGCCGCCGCCCTCCCCGGCCCGCAACCCCGCCACGAACCCCTCCGCCCGCTCGAGGTCGCCGTAGCTGAAGCCCAGGGCCGAGAGCAGCGCGCGGAGCTTCTCGCGGCTCGGGGTGATCCAGCCGTTCTCGTACTTCGAGATCGTGTTGCGC